>WNEL01000094.1_pt1 | contig 30304 bp, 24 predicted proteins | sample 5399991 | NCBI WGS metagenome assembly WNEL01 (sample SAMN13153325, study PRJNA577476) | soil metagenome | isolation source: 20 cm grassland meadow soil pre-rain plot 2 | place: USA:California | collected 2015-09-08
TTGTACCGGGACTTCGCGGTTGACTGCACGACGGTGAGCGTCCCGAGCGCCTTCGGTCCGGTGCCCCACGGGCCGACAACGTCGTTGTTGAACACGGGGTCGTTTGCGTTGAAGAAGCGCGTAAGGTGGTCGGTGCGGGCGTGCGTGTAGGTCAGCGACACGCCAAGATCCTGGCCGATCTGCCGCTCGTACCCGACGGTTGCGCTGAAGGTCCGCGGGTTCTGGAAGTCCTTGTCGAAGACGAAAACCCCCGGAGTCGAGACGGCGCTGGCGGGCACCGCGTCCGGGAACAGTTTGCCGTAGGCCGGCGCGCCGGGGCCGCCGGCGCCGTAGGTCATGCCGCGGGCCCCGTCGGTGCTGCGGCTGGACGCCAGGTTCAGGCCCGGGATACGCGCGTAATAGAGCCCGGCGTTTCCGCGGAAGACCTCTCGACCCGACCCGTCGGGGTCGTAGGCCACCCCCAGCCGGGGCTGGAACATCTTCCAGTCGGACGGGATCGTCCCATCGGACGGAAACGCGAAGCTGCCCCTCGCGTTGGTCACCGTCGAGTCGTAGTAGACCGCGTAGTAGGTTTGGTCTTTCGGCGTGATCAAACTCGGCTCGACCTGCGCCTCCCACCGGAGCCCGTAGTCCACGGTCCACCGCCGGTCCGGCTTCCAGGAATCCTGCAAGTACACCGCCAGCTCGTGCTGTGGAATGGATTGCGTACCTGCCTCACGGACGCTGCGGTCGATGCCCGCTTGCTGCAGGTACAGCAGCGGCCCGCCCGTCGTGGAGTCGGCGAGGTAGGTGAAGAAGTCGTGCACCGAGGCAAAGATGTATCGGCTGTTCGCGAACCCGATGAAGGTCTGCACCGAGTTCACCCGGTTCCACTCGGCGCCGAACTTGATCAGGTGGTCACCCTTGGCGATCGACACGTTGTCGAGCACTTGGATGCGAGTGTCGTAGTAATCGATGGGCAAGAAGAACGGCAAGCCGAAACGAAATCCGCTGCCGAAGTCCATCCCCGTGTCGGGGAACGGCCGACTTGCCGGCGGGTCCGCGGGGTTGGCACCGAGCGCCGCGGATCGTGCCCCGCCGTAGGGGCGCGGGCGGTCCTCTCGGGAGTACTGGAAGCGGAACTCGTTCGTCACAGCGGGAGACAAATACGACGCGAGCGCAAGATTGCCCGCATTCGAATGGTCCTTCTCGATCCCGTTGGCGCTACGGCCCCAGGTGTCGACGTCGAACGTGCCGTTCTCCTGCTGGGACCAGGTGTAGTTGTACTTGAGTGACAGGTTATGCCGGTCCGAAAGCCGCCAGTCGATCTTCACGAGTCCCGCGCGGGCGTCGTTGGTCCGGGAGATCGATCCGAAGTCCCCGCGCAGCGCGCCGGCGAACGCCGTGTCCATCCACCGGGTGAGCGAGTCGAGTGCCGTACTCGAGGGTCGTGTCTTCTGCTTGATCTCGTCGTACACCTGCTGATCGTAGGCGACGAAGAAGAACGCCTTGTCGCGTTTCAGGGGGCCGCCGAGCGTGAAGCCGAACTGGTGCTGGCGGAAGTCGGGCGTGAGCGTCTGCGCGCCGTGCGCCAGATCGGCCGAGAGCCAGTCGTACTTACCGAAGTAATGAACCGTGCCCTTGACCTCGTTCGTGCCCGACTTGGTGATCACGTTCACGAAGCCCGAGCCCGATCGGCCGAACTCGGCCGTCGCTCCGCCCGCCGTGACGACGACCTCCTGAACGGCGTCCAGGTTGAAGGTGAAGGGCGGCCGCTGCCCACCGCGCTGCTCGCCGAAGAACGGGTTGTTGAAGTCCGCTCCATCGACCGAGACGTTGTTGTGGATTCCACGCTGTCCCGCCACGGTGAGCTCGTCACCATCCGGGCCCTGCACGGTTGCGACGTTGGGCGTGAGGAGCGTGAGATTGAGGAAATTGCGCCCGTTGTTCGGTAGCCCCCCCACGGCCTGGTTGGGCAGCCTGGTGGAGGACTCGACCTTGCTCACGTCGACCACCGGCGTCGCCGTGACCGTGACCGCGGCGAGCTCCACCGGCTCCAGCTTCAAGGCCAGGTCGACGGTCTCGCCCACCCGCAGCACGATCCCGGTCTGCCTCCGCTCGCCCAGGCCCACGGCTCGGGCGCGCAGCTCGTACGTGCCGAGCGGGAGCAGCGGCGCCACGAATACGCCTTTCTCGTTGGTGGTCACCGTCCGCTGGAACCGCGTCTGCGTCTCGGTGACGGTGACCTGCGCCCCCACCACGACATTCCCGGACGGATCCGACACGGTGCCCCGGATCACGCCGGTCGTCGCTTGGGCCTGCGCCGCGAGATAGGTGGGCCAGCACGCCAGCGACAGCGCCACGCCAACCACGAAGAAGAGGCGCGCGAGGAAGCGGGTTCCGCACGTCATGAGCCAGAGCCTCCGGGGAGGTGGATCGAGCGTTAGGGCGGGGCAGAAGTAGCACTCGAACGGAACGGGCGCAAGAAGGCGGTAGAGGACGGTAGAAGGTGTAGAGGCGGGACTTGACCTCTACCGTCTTCTGCCGTCTTCTACCATCCTCTACCGTCCTCTATGCAAAACCCCGACATCGCCCGCCTGTTCGACGAGGTCGCGGACCTCCTCGAGATCCAGGACGCGAATCCGTTCCGGGTGCGGGCGTACCGCAACGCGGCCCGTACCATTCGGGATTTCCCCGAGCCGATCGCCGATCTCGTGCAGGCCGGGGCCAAGGACCTGACCGACATCCCCGGCATCGGCGAGGACCTGGCCGAGAAGATCACGGACATCGTCACCACGGGGGAGCTGCCGCTCCGCAAAGAGCTCGCGAGCAAGCTCCCCGCGGGGCTGCTCGACCTGCTGCGCATTCCCGGTCTCGGGCCCAAACGCGTGAAGCTGCTCTACAAGAAGCTCAAGGTGAAATCGGCGGCCGACCTCGCCGCGGCGCTCGACAAGGGCAGGATCCAGAAGCTCAAAGGGTTCGGGCCGAAGATCGAAGAGAAGATGCGCGCGGGGCTCGGCCAGGCGCAGGCCGGCGAGCGGCGCATGCTCCTCAACGAAGCCGAAACCCAGGCGACCGCGATCGTCGGGCATCTCCGAGCGGGCGGCGGGATCCGGCAGATCGAGGTGGCGGGGAGCTACCGGCGGCGGCGTGAGTCGATCGGGGACCTGGATATCCTGGTGACGTCGGGGGACAGCGCCACGGTGATGGACCGGTTCGTCGCGTACGGCGACGTGGCGGAAGTCATCTCGAAGGGCGAGACGCGGGCCACGGTCAAGCTGCGGGGCGGCCTCCAGGTGGACCTGCGGGCGGTGGAGCCCGACGCGTACGGTGCGGCGCTGTTGTATTTCACCGGCTCCAAGGCGCACAACATCGAGCTGCGCAAGATCGCCCAGGAGAAGAGCTACAAGCTGAACGAGTACGGCCTCTTCAAGGGCACGCGGCGTGCGGCCGGGAAGACCGAAGAGGAGATCTATGCGAAGCTCGGCCTCGACTGGATCGCGCCGGAGCTGCGCGAAGCGCGCGGCGAGATCGCGCTCGCCCGCGACCATCGGCTCCCACACCTCGTGGAGGTGAAGGACGTTCGCGGCGACTTGCAGATGCACACGAGCGCCACCGATGGGAAAGGAACGATCGAGGACATGGCCCACGCGGCGCGCGCCTTGGGCTACCAATACATCGCCGTCACGGACCATTCGAAGCGCGTGACGATGGCGCTCGGCCTCGACGCGAAGCGGCTGCGCGAGCAATGGCGGGCCATCGACGCCTTGAACGCCACGAGCCGTGACTTCACGATCCTCAAGAGCGTCGAGCTCGACATCCTGGAGAGCGGGAAGCTCGACCTGCCCGACGACGTGCTGGCCGAAGCGGACTACGTCGTGGCCACCATCCACTACGGACTCAATCAGAGCCAGAAGGAGCTGACCCGCCGTCTGGTGGGCGCCGCGGAGCACCCGTGGGTGGACGCGATCGGCCACCCGACAGGGCGCCTCGTGGGGAAGCGCGAGCCCTACGCCTTCGACTTCGACGCCCTGTGTCGAGCCTGCACGGCGACGGGTTGCCTGCTCGAGCTGAACGGCCACCCGGAGCGCATGGACCTCCCGGATACGCTGGCGGCGGCCGGGAAACAACACGGCGTCCGGTTCGTGCTTTCGACGGACAGCCACCAGCCGGGGAACCTGCCGTTCATGAAGTACGCGGTGGACCTGGCGAGGCGGGCGGGACTCGAGGCGGCGGACATTCTGAATACCCGGCCCTTGGCGGAGTTTCGTAAGGAACTGAAACGGGCGGTAGAAGGCGGTCGAAGGCGGTAGAGGGCGGTAGAGGTCCTCTCCCGTCCTCTACCGTCCTCTACCGACCTCTACCACCGCCCTCCACCGCCATCAGTTCCAGCTGCACCACCGGTGCGAAGCTCTTGCGATGATGGGACGTGAAGCCGAATGCCGCGAGGGCGGCGAGGTGGTCCGGCGTGCCGTAGCCCTTGTTGCTCGCCCAGGCGTACAACGGATGGCGGGCGCCCAAGAGCTCCATCAGGCGATCGCGCACGGTCTTGGCGATCACCGACGCGGCGGCGATCGAGTGGCAGCACGCGTCGCCATCCACGATCGCATCATGCGGACGCCCGAGCTCCGGACAGGGCAATCCGTCCACCAGGACGAGCGCGGGCTCGAGCCCGAGCCGGGCCAGCGCGCGCCGCATGGCGAGGATCGACGCCCGCCGGATGTTCAGCCGGTCGATCTCGCGCACGCTGGCCGCGCCCACGCCGATCGCCAGCGCGCGAGCCCGGACCACCAGGGCGAGCCGGGCGCGCTTCGCCGGGGGCAGCATCTTCGAATCGCGCAGGCCCCGGATGGGCTTGATGTGCGGGGGAAAGACGACGGCCGCGGCCACCACTGGACCAGCCAGGGGACCGCGGCCTGCTTCGTCGACACCGGCGACGACTCCGCCCCCCACTCGCCAGAACGCGATCTCGCGCTCGAGCGTGGGGCGGGGACCTCTCACGCCTCTTGCTTCTCCGCCGTCTCGGGGACCGTGATGCCGCGCTTCTCGCGGATCCGCGCCGCCTTGCCGGCCAGCCGCCGCAGGAAGTAGAGCTTGGCGCGGCGCACCCGACCCTTGCGCACCAGCTCGATCTCCGCGATCGACGGCGCATGCAGCGGGAAGATGCGCTCGACGCCGACGCCCGCCGAGATCTTGCGGACGGTGAACGTCGCGTTGATCCCGGCCCCGCGGCGGCCGATGCAGACACCCTCGAACGCCTGCAGTCGCTCCTTGTCGCCCTCGCGTACCCGCACCATCACGCGGACGGTGTCGCCCGGGTCGAACGCCGGGAGGTTGGTCTTCAGCCCCTCGCGCTCGATCGCTCTCAATCGGTTCATGTCTGTACCCTGTAACCCTCTGTGCGTCTACGCGTCTGTGCGTCTACGCGTCTAGGTGTTTCGCCCATAGATCCGGCCGCCGCTCGCGCGTCAACCGCTCGGCCTCGGCCTCGCGCCACCGCGCGATTTGCTCGTGGTCTCCGCTCAACAATACCGCCGGCACATCCATTCCGCGATAGCTCGGCGGCCGGGTATAGCTCGGCGGCGACAGGAGCCCGTCGTAGTGCGAGTCCGTAGCCGCCGACTCGTGGTCCCCCAACGCTCCCGGGAGCAGCCGCACCACCGCATCCAACACGCACAACGCCGCCGGCTCACCGCCCGACAACACGAAGTCTCCCACCGACAGCTCCTCCGCGCCCAGCCCGTCGGCCACCCGCTGGTCCACGTCCTTGTAGTGCCCGCACAGCAGGGTGAGCTGCCGGCCCACCGCGAAGCGCACCGCATCGCGGTGGCTGAACAGCCGGCCGCGCGCCGACAGCAGGACGATGGGCGGTCCCGTCCGCAGGTCCTCCACCGCTTCGAAGAACGGCTCCGGCTTGAGCACCATCCCGGCGCCGCCCCCGTAGGGGGAGTCGTCCACCGTTTTGTGCCGGTCGTGCGTGTACTCGCGCAACTGTACGACGCGGTAGCGCACCACTCCCTGCTCCGCGGCACGCCCCAGAATACTGACCCGAAGCGGCGCGTCGAACACCTCGGGGAAGAGCGTCACGACGTTAATCGTCAGCATCGGTCTCTTCCACGGCGACGAAGTGCTCCCGCCACGGCTCGACGTCCGCGCGCGACTTCACCCCGACGAACGACAGCAGCCACTCGCGGTGGTATGCGCGCCGCCGCGCCACGACCAGCGGCCCAGCCACGACCTGACGCTCTTCGTTCACCACCAGCAGCCGGGCCTTCGGCGTGAACACCGCACCCGGGTTCTCCACGAGGGGGAACACGGCGACCTCCCCCCGCTGCCCGTGCGGCTTGCGCACGCGGCCGACTACGCGGGTCGTTTGCCCAGCACTCCCGCCTTCTTCAGCAGCGAGCGGACCGTGTCGGTCGGGAGGGCCCCCTTGTCGAGCCAGGCGCGCGCTTGCTCCGCATCCACCTGGATGTCGGCGGGATTGACACGCGGGTTGTAGTGGCCCAGGGTCACCACGAACCGCCCGTCGCGGGGAGAGCGCGAATCCGCGACGACGATCCGGAAGTAGCTCTGCCCCTTCCGTCCCACGCGCCGCAGCCGAATGCGAGTTGCCATAAAGTGCCTACGTCCTTTTCAAAAGCTTCCGCATCTGCCGGAACTGCTCCAGCAGCCGGTTGACTTCCTGTACCGTACGCCCCGCGCCCTTCGCGATCCGCAGCCGGCGCGATCCGGTGAGCACCGCCGGATCGGCCCGCTCGCCGGGCGTCATCGACAACACGATCGCCTCGACGTGCTTCAGGCGCCTGTCGTCGGCATTGACCGACTTGAGCGCCTGCGGGGTCACGCCCGGCAACAGGCCGAGCACCTGCTGGAGCGGTCCCATCGCCTGCATCTGCTTCAGGGCGACGAGAAAGTCCGCGAGGTCCATCCCCTGTTTCGAGCGCGCCTTCTTCTCGAGCCGCTGCGCGGCCTCCGCATCGATGGTGGCGGCCGCCTTCTCGACCAACGCCACCACGTCGCCCTGACCGAGGATGCGGCCGGCCATGCGCACCGGGTCGAAGGGTTCGAGTAGGGGCGCAGCATGCTGCGCCCCTACATGTTCTCCGAGGCCGATGAATTTGATCGGCACACCGGTCACGCCGTGAATCGAGAGCGCCGCCCCGCCCCTCGCGTCGCCGTCGAGCTTGGTCAGGATCGCGCCGGTCAGCCCGACGCCCTCCTGAAAGCCGCGGGCGACTCGCACCGCGTCCTGCCCCGTCATCCCGTCCGCCACGAGCAGCACCTCGCGGGGGCTCGTCGCCGCCCGCAGCGCCTTGAGCTCGTCCATCAGCTCCGCGTCGATCTGCAGCCGGCCGGCCGTATCGACGATGACGGTGCGGCAGCGCGCCTTGTCGGCTTCGCGCAGCGCCTGCCGGACGAGCCCCACCACACCGTGAGGGGATCGTAGGGGCGCAGCATGCTGCGCCCCTACACCGCCCGATCCATCCGACGCACCCCCGAACACGGGCACGCCGACCTGCGCGCCGAGCTGCTCCAGCTGCTCGCGGGCGGCGGGGCGCGAGAGGTCCGCCGCCACAAGTCCCGGAGCCTTTTGCTCGAGCTTCAGCCGCCGCGCGAGCTTCGCCGCGGTGGTGGTCTTCCCCGAGCCCTGCAGCCCGACCAACAGGATCACCGTCGGCCCGACAGACGCGAATTGCAGGGGCGCCCCACGCTGCGCGCCGACGGTACGCGCCAAGTCCTCGTCCGTTGCCCCCAGCATCCGGGCAATCTCGTCATGCACGAGCTTGACCACCTGCTGGCCGGGGCTCACCGTCTTCATCGCGATCGCCCCGATTGCGCGCTCGCGCACCCGCTCGACGAACCCCTCGGTCACTTCGAAGCTGACGTCGGCCTCGAGCAAATGCCGCCGGATCTCGCGCAGGGCCTCGGTCACGTCCTGCTCCGAGAGCACTCCACGACCGGTGAGGCGCTTCAAAGCGGCGGTCAGCCGCTCGGAGAGAGCCGTAAACATAAGCCTACGAAACTACTTAGCGACTTGCGGGAATCCAAGTGGGGGGATTCAACGTGCCGCGCGGGTGACCCGAATCGTGGGCACCCGTTTCCAGCCCTTCCAACCCAGCGGCGCATCGACCAGGCGCACGACCGGCACGCCGACGACGAGGAGCTGCTTGATCTCCGCGCGTCTCACACCCCGACGCCCCAGCCACCGCTTGGCCCACGCGCTCTCGAGTCCCTTCCTGAAGCGCGCGGCCGCCGTCTTGTCGTCCCACAGCGTGTACCACACGAGCGTTTCCGCTCCCGCCCCCGCCCCCGCCCCCGCCCCGCTCTCCTGCCCGAGCACCTGGTAGCGGTCGCCGTCCCAGCCTGCCGCCAGCGACGCGGCCGCGCCGTCGTCGCCCAGATGCTGCTGGAGCAGGAGGCGAATCTCGAACTCGCCCAGACCGTCTTCGTAGCGCACGGTATCGCGCGCCGGCGACTCGAACGTCAGCGCATCCGGGCGGTCCCCGGCCGCATACCGGGCGGGGTGCAGGATCTGCTCGGTGGAGATCGGCATGAGGACGCCGTAGGGCTGCTTCCCGGGGTACTCGTGGTCGAACCAGCGCACGAACTCGGCGCCCCCCAGGTACGGGAAGATCAGGCTCTCGCGCAGCCACAGCGGCGCGCTCCCGAACACCTTCATCTGATCCTGTTGGCCGCCGAGCGCCGTCCGCAGCTCCCAGAAGTTGGGCAGGCTTTCGATCTTCTGCTCCGGCATGAGCACCAGGATCTGGGCGAGCGTCGCCTGTCCTTCGAGGATCGCCTGCGCCGCGCTGCGACGATCGTTCTGGCGCTTCAGCTCCACCAGCGAGTCGAGGTTCAGGTACTGGTGCTGGAGCGCGTGCACCAGCTCGTGAGAGATCACCAGACGCGCCTGGCTGGGATCGATGTCGGTCGGGATGTAGAGCGCGTTCGAGTCGGGATCGAAATAGCCCGCCACCTGCTCGGTCAGGAGGTCGACCATGGTGCGGCGCAGGTCGAGCGAATCGGGGATCAGACCGAACAGCCGATACGCAGCCTGCGCGCCGGCGAGCTCGGCGGGCGGGAGGTCGTCATCGAACTTGTGGATGACGTAGTCGCGAACCTGCGCGCGGCTGCGGCGCAGCACGACGGGACGCTGGCGAAAGCGCAGGCGGGTGGCCCGTTCGACGGCGGGGATCATCTGCTGCACGGCCTGCTTCAACTCCGCCTCGCTTTGGACCTCCCGCGCCCGCTGCTCGCATCCCGTGCTTCCCATCGCTCCGACCGCCGCCGCCGCGGCGAGGCACCGTCGGATCACGGCTGCCACTCGATCCCCTTGCCCACGGCGGCCCCCACGACGCGCGCGATGTCCTGCCCGCTCACGACGATGCCCTGGTGCTCCAACTCGGCGCGGAGCAGCTGGTCGAGTTCCGCGCGCCTGTCGGCCAGGGACGGTGGAGGGCGGTGGACGGCGGTGGAGGACGGTGGAGGTTGGTCCGCGGTGACGCCTCCACCGCCTTCCACCGCCTTCGACCGCCCTTCACCGCCCAGCATCTTTTCTATCTCCGCCCCGATCCGCTCCAGCATCGGAAAGATTTCCGCCATCAGGTCCTCAGCCGGCTCCTGGCGCGGCTGCTCGTGCGTCAGGCCGCGTCGGATCATGGCGTCCACCTTGCGCCGCTCGCGAATCAGCCGGTCGAGCTCCGGCGACACGCGGGCGGTCGCCTGCGCGTGAGCGCAGGCCTCGTCCAACACGTCGATGGCCTTGTCGGGGCGGGCGCGCTCGGGGACGAACCGGTCGGTGAGAACGATCGCCGCCTTGAGCGCGTCGTCCGTGATCGCCACGGCGTGGTGGCGCTCGAGGCGGGGCCGCCGGGCGACGAGGACCTCCCACGTTTGAATGGCATCGAGCTCCTCGACCAGGACGGGCTGGAAGCGGCGCTCGAGCGCGGGATCGCCGCGGATCCACTTGTCGTACTCGCCTCCCGTCGTCGCGCCGATGATCCGGATGTCCCCACGCACCAGGGCGGGCTTCAGCATGTTGGCCGCGTCCATGGCGGCGCCGAGCGCGGTTCCCTGACCGATGAGGTTGTGGAGCTCGTCCACGAACAGGATGAGGTCCGGGTCGGCGGACAGCTCGCGGACCAGCTTGCGGATGCGCTCCTCGTACTGACCGCGGAACGAGGTGCCGGCGAGGAGGGCGACATGGTCGAGCGCGACCACGCGGACGTCCTTCAGGGCCGGCGGGACGTCCCCCGCGGCGACGCGCTGGGCGAGCCCCTCGACGATCGCCGTCTTCCCCACCCCGGCCTTCCCGATCAGGGCGGGATTGTTCTTGCTCTGGCGCAACAGGATGTCCACGACGCGCGCGATCTCGGCGTCGCGACAGCGCACCGGCTCCAGGTCGCCGCGCCGGGCCTGCGTGGTGAGATTCACCGCCACGCGCTCGAGCACCTCTCCCGACTCGAACAGCCCTTCGAACGGATCGCCCATTCAGGTCAGGCGGCCCCCAGGAATCGCCGGTACCAGTCATAAATCGCCGGACCAAACACGAAGGCCACCGCGGCTCCCATCGCCAGAAATACCCCGAACGGGACGTGACGCTTCCGTCTCCCCAGGACGAGCAGCGGGACGTACACGAGGCTACCGAACAGCGCGCCCGCGAAGACCGTCAACAGCACGCCCTTCCAGCCGACGAACGCCCCCACCATCGCCATCATCTTGATGTCGCCCCCACCCATTGCTTCTTCCTTGAAGACCCAGCCCCCCACCAGGCCGACGGCGTACAGCAGGGCGAAGCCGGTGGCCGCGCCCAGCACTCCTTCGATGAACCCGGGTACACCCGCCGTCACAGACAGGCCGAGCCCGACGACGAGCCCGGTCCAGTTGTACTCGTCGGGAATCAGGTAATGGCGCGCATCGGTGAGGGCGATGCCAAGCAAGATGGTACCCAGCACGCCGGCCTCGACGAACCGGACCGTCGGCCCGTAGGCGAGTATGGCGGCGATCCAGAGCACGCCCACGACCGCCTCGATGATGGGGTACTGCATGGAGATCGGCTGACCGCACCAGCGACATCGGCCGCGCAGCACCAGCCACGAGACCACGGGGACGTTGTCCCGCCACGCGATCCGGCGCCCGCACCGCGGGCAGGTCGACGGTGGGTGGAACAGCGAGCGCTGCTTCTTGTCCTCCTTCGCAAGGCGCAGGATGCAGACGTTGAGGAAGCTCCCGATACAGAGCCCCAGGAGTCCGGCGCCGACGAGCAGGATCGGATCAACGGCCACGCGTCACCTCGTAGAGCAGGATACCCGCCGCCACCGCGACGTTGAGCGACTCGGCGCCCTGAGCCAGCGGGATCGCCACGCGCTGCGCGGCGATCGCGTTGAGCTGCGGCCGGATTCCCGCGCCCTCGTTGCCGACGATGACGGCGATGGGCCCTTGCGGGTCTCGCGTCCCCAACGCCCGGGGCAGCGGGATTCCGTCCGACGCCGCCGCCCACAGGGTCACCGCGTGCTTCCTCGACCAGGCGATGAAGCCGTTGTCGTCGAGCGGCACGACGGTATGGCGGAAGGTAGCGCCCATGGCCGCCCGCAGGGCTTTCGGGCTCGTCGGATCGGCCGTGCCCCGCAGCACGACCGTGCCCGCGGCGCCGAGCGCGTGCGCCGTCCGGATCAAGGTGCCGACGTTCCCGGGATCCTGCACGCCGTCGATCACGAGCGCCACCGCCCCCGGGGAGGGCGTGAAGTCGCCCGCGCTCCAGCGCCGCGGCTCGATGACGGCGATGATCCCCTGCGGCGTCTCGGTGTCGGCGAGTTCGGCGAAGATGCGCGCGCCGACTTCCTCCACCGCGACGCCGTGCCCTTGGAGCTCCGCGACGAGCGCCGTGCCGCGCTCCGTGCGCGCCAGGTCGGGGGCGACCAGCGCCCCTTGGAACGCGACGCCCGCGCCGAGCGCCTCCTCCACGAGGCGGACACCCTCGATGAGGGCGAGGCCACGTCGGCCGCGCGCCTTGCGGCGTTGGAGATCACGTATCGTCGATTGCAGATTACTGGCGATGAGTCTCCTCGAGCATTCCCGGCCGCGGCCGAGCATTCAATATGCGAAGAAGCGTTGGACGGGCGCTACGTGAAAATCGCCCTCACGATCGCGGGATCGGACTCGGGCGGCGGCGCCGGCATCCAGGCCGACCTGAAGACGTTCCACCAGTTCGGCGTGTTCGGCACGAGCGTGATCACGGCCGTGACGGCGCAGAACACGGTCGGGGTTCGGGGGTGGGAGCCGGTCCCGGCCGAGCTCGTCACCCGCCAGCTCGACGCGCTGGCCGACGACCTGCCGCCCAGCGCGGTGAAGTCGGGGATGCTCGGGTCCGCACGCCTCGTCGGGGCGGTGGCGGACGGCATCGCGCGGCGGCGCCTCCCGAACTACGTGCTCGACCCCGTGATGGTCGCGACGTCGGGCGACCGCCTGCTCGACCGTGATGCCGAGCAGCTGATCGTGCGGCGGCTCGTGCCGCTCGCCGGCCTCGTCACGCCCAACCTCGACGAAGCCGCGGTGCTGGCGGGCGGCGAGGTCCGCACTCCCGACGACATGGAGCGCGCCGGCCGCGCGCTCGTGCAACTGGGCGCGAGGGCGGCGCTCGTCAAGGGTGGCCATCTCGCGGGCGCCGAAGTGGTGGACGTGCTGATCGCGCCGGGGATCGCCCGACGGTTCACACGGCCGCGCCTCGAGACGACCTCGACGCACGGCACCGGCTGCACGCTGTCGGCCGCCGTCGCGGCGGGTCTGGCGCTCGGCCGCCCGCTCGAGCGCGCCGTAGAGGACGCGCTCGACTTCGTGCACCGGGCGATCGCCGCCGCGCCCGGGTTGGGCACGGGACACGGGCCGCTCAACCACTTCGTGCCCGCGCCTCCGCGGCCGCCAACGGACGGGTGGTAGTCCCTACCTGTAGTTGCGTGAAATGGATGAGTCGCGGAGCAGGCCGGTACCCGTTGCACGCCACGGACCAGTACGGTTTGCCGCGTGACCAACGAACGTGTTCCACTTCGTGTCCCGCACGACCGGCAGTCGATCAGGCTCCGTGGGTATGATTACTCGCGCCCCGGAGCCTACTACGTGACCATTCGTCTCAAGGAGAGTGGCAACGTGTTCGGAGAGGTGGTCGCGGGACGCGTGCGCCTCAGTGCGGCCGGAAGGATTGCGAAGGAAAGCTGGGGTGGGATTCCGGAGCATTTCCCTGCCGTTACCCTGGATGCCTTCGCCGTCATGCCCGACCACGTGCACGGCATTGTCGTCATCGGCGACCGTCAGGGCCGAATCAGTCAACGTGGGAACGATCACGACACTGGGAACGACCACAATGTAGGGGCGCAGCATGCTGCGCCCCTACACAATCGACGGACACCACACAATCGGCCAACACCATCGGTGCCTTCGAGTGACACCATCGGCCCGGCTCCCGGTTCACTCGGAGCCATCATACGGGCGTTCAAGGCGGCCACGACCAAGCGGCTGAACGAGATGCGTGGGACCCCTGGTGAGTCCATCTGGCAGCGCAACTATTACGACCGTGTTATCCGTGACGACCGTGAGCTGCGACGCGCGAGGCACTACATCCTCCTCAACCCCAAGCGGTGGACCAAAGCAGGGAAGCGCTAATTGCCCCGTCCCTTTCTCGCGGCACGCTGGTCGCACATCGTCCTCCTCACGTTCGAGGCTCCAGAAGACCTGATCCGACGCGCGATCCCGCCGGGCGTCGAGCCCGACCGCTGGAACGGGCGGACGCACGTGAGCGTCGTCGCGTTGCAGATGCTCGACGTTCGCATCAAGGGCTGGCGCATTCCGGGCTTCTTGTCGCATCCCCAGGTCAATTTCCGCACGTACGTCCGTGCGGCGGGCGAGCCGGGCGTCTGGTTCGTCCGCCAGTTCGTGCCGAGTCGGCTGATCGCCGCGTTGGGGCGGCTGCGCTATGGCGAGCCGTTCTGGCCCACGCCGATCCGCAGCCGGGTGCTGGACCGGCACGGCGAGGTGCGCGCGGAGTATGCGGTGGGGCCCGCGGCGCTCGGCTGGCACGTGAGCGTGACCGGCTCCCGGGCCACGCGGGTGCCGCCGCCGGATTCGGCGGAGCACTACTTCATCGAGCGCGCCTTCGCGTGCCGCGCGCGACCGGACGGCGGGCTTGGCGTGTTCCGCGTCGCGCATCCGGCTTGGGCGGTCCGGGACGTCCGGGCGGTGGACTATCGCCTCGACTTTGGGTCCCTGTATGGGGGCGAGTGGGAGTTCTTGAATCGCGCCCAGCCGGCCGGCGCGGTGTTCGCCGAAGGGTCGGAGGTCGCGGTCTATCCCCCGATGGATTCGCCCGGCACTACAGGCGCCGCAGCACCCCCCGAATGAGCTGCTCGAGCTGGCCCGAGATCTGCTTCCCCGCCTCGAGCACGTCGACATGCGACAGCTTCTGCGCGGACAGCCCGGCAGCCGCGTTCGTGATGCTCGAGAACCCGAGACAGCGCACGCCCCGGGCCCGCGCCGCAATCACCTCCGGCACCGTGGACATCCCCACCGCATCGGCTCCGAGCCGCTGCAGCATCCGGATCTCCGCGGGCGTCTCGAACGATGGCCCGAGCAGGCCGGCGTACACGCCCTCCTCCAGCGGGATCCGCTCCGTCCGCGCCACGTCGCGGGCCAGCTGCCGGAGCGTCGGGTCGTAGGGGTCACTCATGTCGGGGAAGCGCTCGTCCCCGGCCGCCACCGGACCCACGAGCGGGTTCCTGAACATCAGGTTGATGTGGTCCGCGATGAGCATCAGGGTGGGCGGGCGGAACGTGTGGCGGATGCCACCCGCGGCGTTGGTGACCACGAGCGTGGTAGCGCCAAGCGCGGCGAACACCCGCGTCGGGAGCGCGGCGACGTCGGGCGCGTGACCTTCGTACAAATGAAAGCGACCGCTCTGCACGACGACCGGCACGCCCTCGAGTGTCCCGCCGACGAGCTCGCCCTTGTGTCCCGGGGCACCGGGCTCGGGGAAGCCCGGAATTGCGGAATACGGAATGCGGATTGCGGATTGTACGGCGTCCGCGACGGAGCCCAACCCCGAGCCCAAGACGATGGCCACGCGCGGGCGGAGGCCGTCGAGCCTCCGGGCCACTGCGTCCGTGGCACGGCGAATCAGCTCGGACGCTGGCTGGTCCATTCCGCAATCCGCATTCCGTATTCCGCATTCATAGGAGGATCCCAGCCAACGTCGCCGACAGGAAGTTCGCGAGCGTTCCCGCGATCATCGCGCGGAACCCGAGCCGGGCGAGGTCGTGTTTGCGGTCCGGAACGAGCGCGCCGATGCCGCCGATCTGGATACCCACCGAGCTGATGTTCGCGAAGCCGCACAGGGCGAACGTCGCGATCGTGAAGGAGACGGGGTCCAGCTGCGCTTTCATCGGCCCGAGCTGCGCGTAGGCGAGGAATTCGTTGAGCACCATGCGGGTCCCCAACAGGCCGCCGATGGTTCCGGAGTCATGCCACGGCACCCCCATCGCAAACGCGATCGGTCGGAAGATCCAGCCGAGGACCGTTTGAATGTTTTCCGGGAACCAGGCGACGTAGCCGTGCACCCACCCGAAGGCCCCGTTGACCAGCGCGACCAGGGCGACGAACGAGACCAGCATCGCGATCACGTTGAGCATCAGGTGCAGGCCGTCGGTGGTCCCCCGGGCCGCGGCGTCGACGACGTTCACGTCGGTACGCGGAATCTCGACCCGTACGCCGCCGAGCGTCTGCGGTGTTTCGGTCTCGGGCTCGAGAATCTTGGCCATCATGATGGTGCCCGGCGCCGTCATGATGACCGCGGTGAGCAGATGCCGCGCCTCGATCCCAAACGCGATATATGCCGCCATGATCGAACCGGACACGTGCGCCATGCCGGCGGTCATCACGGTCATCAGCTCCGATTGCGTCATCCCTGACAGGAATGGCCGAATGGTGAGCGGGGCTTCTGTTTGTCCCATGAAGATGGAGGCGGCGACGTTCAGGCTTTCCGCACCGCTCGCCCCCATGACCTTGTTCATCAGGACGGCGAAGGCCTTCACGACGAGCTGCATGACGCCGAGGTAATAAAGGATGGCGAACAGCGCCGAGACGAAGATGATGGCCGGGAGCACCTGGAAGGCGAAGATGACCCCGAGGCTGGAGTGCTGCTTGCCGATCTCGCCGAACACGAACTCCGAGCCCACATAGGAAAAGCCCAGAATCGTCTTGACGACTTCGCCCAAGCCGTTGAACAGCTGGTGACCGAAGGGCACACGCAGCACGAAGACGGCGAACGCGAGCTGCAGGCCGACGCCCCAACCCACCACGCGCCAGCTGATCGCCCGGCGGTTGCGCGACAGGGCGATCCCGATCCCGAGAATCAGCGCGATGCCGAAGATCCCCGTGAGCCGTTGCGGAATCGAGCGCGGTGCGGCCTGCGGAACGGGCGCCGGCGCGGGCGACTGAGCGACGCTGTCCGTCGCCGCAGGCTGTTGCCGTCGCGGCGCGCCCTGGACCGTATTCCACACGAAGCGCGGCAGGGTGAACACCGCCAGCGCGCATACGAAGGCGACGACGAACGCCACCACAGTGCGGCGCAGCGACATTAGAGAGCCTCCAGTTCGCTCTGCACGCGGGACACCAGCGCCACCTTCTCGAACTCCGGGAGAAACGCACTCTCGCACGCGTTGAGGACGACGCGCGCGAGGTCCGCGTTGGTCAGGCCCAAAACGCTCTGGGCGACGAAATACTCGTCGGTGAGCGAGATCCCGTCCATCAGCCGCCCGTCGGTGTTCAACGTCACGACCACGCCCTGGTCGAGATACCGCTTGAACGGGTGCTCGGCGAGCGACGGCACCGTATGGGTGTGCAGGTTCGACGTGAGGCACATCTCGAGCGGGATCTTGCGCTCGATCACATACTCGAGCAGCGCGGGATCCTCGCCCAGGCGAGTCCCGTGACCGACGCGCTGAGCCCCGCACTGGTGCAGCGCCTGGTGGATGGAATGCGGGCCGTCCCCTTCCCCGGCGTGACAGGTGCACGCCATACCGTGCTGCGCCGCATGCGCGAACGCGGCCGCATGGTCGCGCGCCGGGAACCCCCGCTCGGCGCCCGCCAGGTCGAACGCCACGACGCCCGCCGTCCGGTAGCCCGCGGCGGTGCGCGCCAGCTCCAGCGACTCTGCGGGGGCGCGAGTGCGAATGCCGCACACGATCACCCCGACCTTGGTTCCCGTCTCCGCCTCCCCGCGCTTGATCCCGGCGAGCGGCGCTTCGATTGCCTGCGCCAGGGTGAGCGCCGGCCGGTGTAACAGGGGCGAATAGCGCACTTCCACGTAGCGCAGCCCGTCCGCCGCCGCGTCCAGCACGAACTCGTAGGCGATGCGCTCGAGGGCCGCCGGCGTCTGCATGACCGACAGGGTGATCTCGTACTTTGTCAGGTACTCCTCGAGGCTCCTGGCGTGCCTCACGTACAGTGCCTGGGCGAGGCCGTCGGGCGTATCCGCCGGGAGGCGGATGCCCTGCGCCCGCGCCAGCTCGAGCATCGTCGCGGGGCGGAGGCAGCCGTCCAGGTGGACATGCAGCTCCGCCTTGGGCCAGCGCCGCAACGCGTCCTTCGAAAGCCGCGGCGGGCCTTGGCGGGCGCTCACCACGACCCGGAGAATCGCGCCCCCTTCCCCTACCGGATCGCCCGCGTCCACCGGCCGGCCGACGCCGTCGGTCACGTAGGCCACGCCGCGTCCCAGGAGGTCGGCGAGCTCGCGGTCGAGCACCTCGACGGCGTCGCGCACCCGGGCCCCCGGCGCCACCATCACCGGCCGGTCGTTCACGAACACGCGAATCACCGGCCGCCCCCCTCTCGATAGAAGCGTGGGTCGTCTGGCGCACTGATGGGCTGGCGCAGCACCGCGAGGTACTGGATCAACGCGTCCACGTCGGTCACGCCCACCTCACTCGGCGGCGCTCCCACGAGCATCGTGTAGCCGCTGCCTCCGGCCGCGAGGAAGTCGCTCACGGCCAGCGTGTAGGTCCGTCCGTCGTCCACGTCCTTGCCGTTCGCCAGCCGCAGCCGCTTGATGCGCCGGCCGGCGGGCTTGCCGAGGTCGTACCACACCACGATCCCGGCGACGTGCGCGTCCGGACCCTCGCCCGACAGGGCATGCTCGAGCGCCTGCTTCAGGACTTTGCCCGACACCGTCAGCCGCAGGAGGCGGTTCTGAAACGGCTCGACCCGGTACAGGTCGCCGTACGTCGCGAGCCCGGCCGCGACATCGGCGCGGATGCCGCCGTTGTTGACGAGCGCGACGTCGGCCTTGGCGATGTTGCGCTGGGCGTCGGCGATGAGCCGACCGAGCCCGTGTTCGGCGCCGGTCCGCCGCAGCTCCGTGCCGAACCGGGCCACCGGGCGGTCGGTGATCACGGAGACGGACGCCTGGCTCAAGCGCAGCGCGTCCACCAGGGCGGGGTTGAGGCGGATCCGGTCCGCGAACGGCGTCTCGATGCGCGCCCGCACCTCGCGCCGAACGCCGCCCGCCCCGCTCACCCGCACGAAGTCCACGACCGCGATCCCCGCCCCGGACGAGCGCGCCTGCACGATCGGAATCCCGTTCACGACGGTGTTGACGAGCGAGTGGGTGTGGCCGCTCACGATCAGGTCCACCGAGCCCGAGTCGAGTCCACGGGCCACGTCGATGATCTCGCCGTGACAGGCGGCCGGTCCCAGAGGCGCCGCCGCGCCGTCGCCGTCGCAGAACGCGCCCACGTGCGCCACGACGATTACGTAGTCGCCCGCGGCGCGGGCCTGCGGCAGCACGCGGCGCACCGCCCGCGCGCCGTCGCCGAAGGCGAGCCCCCGGACGTTCCGCGGCGCGGTGGTCTCGGGCGTCGCCGGCAGGGCGAGCCCGATCACCGCCACGCGCACGCCGCCGCGCTCGATCACGGTGAACGGCTCGGCCCAGGCCGGCCGGGCGGTGCCCGCCGAATCGGTGATGTTCGCCCCCAGGAAGCGGTAGTGCGCCTCGGCCATCCGCGCGCGCAGCGTGTCTACCGACCAGTCGAACTCGTGGTTGCCGATGGCCGCCGCGTCGACCCCGAGGGCGTTCAGCGCGGCGATCGCCGGCCGTCCGAAATTGAAGTTGGAGACCGGCGTCCCCTGCATTTCGTCGCCGCCGTCGAGCCGGATGCTGGTGCAGAAGCATGCCCGCGCGAGGCTGTCGAGCCACGGCTTGAGTGCGGCCGCCCCGCCGACCGGGCGCCCCGCGGACCAGGGCCACACCTGCGGCTCGAGCGCGCCGTGGAAGTCGTTGATCGCCAACACCCGGAGCAGCGTGCTGTCGGGCCGGGGCACGGCGACCACGGACGGGGTGAACGCCTGGCGCAGGGCCGCTCGCGCTTCCGCCGGCCCCAGCGACCAGCTGGGCGAATACACCCCCTGTGCGGTCAGGAGCCGGCGCGTCCGGATCTCGTCGGCGAGGAGGTCCCGGATCGACTCGCCCCGGTCGTACACGACGCGCGCACCTCGGAGCATGGTGTAGCCGCCGCCTCCCGACTGGCGGTAGCTGCTCAGGGCCAGGGTGAAGCTGTCCGCCGCCGTGACGGCGCGCCCGCGGAACGCGAGCCCGCGGATACGCCGACCCGGTCCTTGCGTCAGGTCGATGGTGTAGGTCACGCCGCTCACGACGTCGAAGTTGAAGCCCGCGACGCTGTCGTTGATCAGTGGCGCGCCCGGCTGATAGGTGCGGAAGTACCGAGCCGCCTGCTCGAGGTACGTCTTGAGCTGGTCGCCGGAGATGCGGACCGCGCGCAGCGTGTTCTCGTAGGGATAGATCCCCGACACGTCGCGCTCTCGCACTTCGCCTTCCGGAAGGCCCGCACCCAGGTCGAAGTCGGCGGCGGCCGAGACATCGGCGCCGGCACGACGACGCTGCACCTCGTTGATGAAATCCAGCAGCGGTGTGTCTTCGGCGCGCCCGTACCGCGCGGAGAAACCCGGGCCCGCGGACCCCAGCGGCATCGCTCCCCAGGCGCGGGCCCGCTCGTGCGCGGCGGTGAAGCGTCGCACGAACCGCGGCAGCTCGGCCACCGTGGCGAGCGGGATCAGCTCCGAGCGCATCGCGACCACGCGGTACCCAGTCGTCTCCTTCGCGAGTGAGACGTGCACGACCGCGAGACTGAGCGCAAAGTTCCTCGGCTGCACGAAGTGCACGCCGTTCACGACGTAGTCGCGCATCTCCTTGTGGCTGTGCCCCACGATCACGAGGTCCGGTCGGGGAGCGGGGAGCGGGATGCTCGCGAGCCCAAGCGCGGCGTTTTCGGCGCCGACACCCGCCGTGTCATAGGACGACGGCTCGTTGAGGCCGCTATGAACGAGAACGACCTTGAGATCGGCGCCCGCCAGATCGAGGCGACGCAAGGCGAGCGGTGCGGCCTCCGCGATCGGCCGAACCCGGATCCGACCGCCCAGCTCGCTCCGGTCCCACACCATCACGCCGGGCGTCGTGAGGCCGGTAATCCCGATTTTCACGCCCGCCCGCGTGACGACGACATAGGGAGGATACGCGAGCGTATCGCTCGCGCCCCGGAAGACGTTGGCGGAGACGTAGTGGTACGTCGCGTCGCCGGTGGCCCGCGCCAGCACGGCCGGCCCGAAGTCGAACTCGTGGTTCCCGGGAGTGGCGGCGTCGTACTGCATCGCGTTCAGCGCATCCACCACCGGGTGGGGGCGTTGGGAATCGCGCTCGGCAAAGTAGGCGGCGAACAGGTTGCCTTCGATCAGGTCGCCCGCGTCCACCAGCACGACCTGCTCCGGGTATTGGGCCCGCAGCGCCTCGACCATGGTCGCGGCGCGCGACAAGCCCCCGGGCGCCGGGGCGTCCCGCACGTAGTCCCAGCCGAGCACTCGGCCGTGCACGTCCGTCGTGGCGACGATCACGACGTGTGCGGTATCGGAAACGGGGGAAGCGGAAGGCGGGGCGGGTTGTTGGACGGCGAGCAGCGCCAGGAGCACATACATAGTGCGCTGAAAATTGCGGAGGGCGAGCGCGTTGCGCTACCTTGGACGACCTCATGACCGAGTCGGAGAGCCACCGCATCCTCGTAGTCGACGACGAGCCGGACATCACCGCGCTCGTCGCGTACCACCTCGCCAAGGCAGGCTACCGGGTGATCACGGCCGCGACCGGGCGCGATGCCGTGCGCACGGCGCGGGAAGAGCGGCCCGACCTCGTCGTGCTCGACCTGATGCTACCCGGCGTCTCGGGCTACGACGTGCTCGCCGAGCTGCGCCGTCGCGAGGAAACGAAGGACCTGGGCATCATTCTGCTCACGGCGCGCAAGGACGAGCCGGACCGCATCAAAGGCCTCTCGCTCGGCGCCGACGACTATCTCCCGAAGCCGTTCTCGCCGCAGGAGCTCGTGCTCCGCGTCAGCGCGGTGCTGCGCCGGCTGGCGGCGCCGGCCGTCGCGGCCGGCGGCCTCGTCACCGCCGGGCCGATCGCGTTGGACCGCAGCGCGCACCGGGTGACCGTCGACGCCCAAGAGGTCGAGCTCACCGCGACCGAGTTCAAGCTGCTGCGCACGCTCATCGAGCGCGAAGGAAGGGTGCAGAGCCGGGCCCAGCTGCTCGAGGCGGTCTGGCAGGCGCATCCCGATATCCAGACGCGCACGGTGGACATGCACGTGCAGCGGCTGCGACAGAAGCTCGGCAAGGCGGGCGATTGCATCGAAACCGTCCGCGGCACGGGTTACCGGTTCCGCCGCCCGGCCCCCGAGCTGCGCGGCCGCAAGCGCTCGTGAAGCTCGCCACGCGGCTGTTCGTCACGACGAGCCTGCTCGTGGCCGCCGCCGTCGCCGGACTCACCATCGCCGCGGACCGGCTGCTGCGGCGCCACCTGGAGGACGAGGTCGCCCGCGGGCTCGAGCGCGAGGCACGCCTCGTGGCGGTCCTCCTGCCGGCCGACTCGCTGCGTTGGCCCGAGTTGGCCCGCGAGATCGGCGCCCCCATCGATCAACGCGTGACGCTGATCGACTCCAAGGGTACCGTGCGAGGAGACGCCGAGTTCGACCGCGCCGCGCTCGATCGACTGGAGAACCACTTGCTGCGTCCCGAGGTTCAGCAGGCGTTGTCCGCAGGCGTCGGTCGCGCGGAGCGTCTCAGCGCGTCCACCAACGAGCGGCGGATGTATGTCGCGGTGCGCGGCGGCCCCGCCGGGCTCGCCGTGGTGAGGGTCTCCACCACCCTCGCCGCCGTGGACGCGCAGGTGGACGCGGTGCAGCGCACCGTGGCGCTCGCGGGGCTGGCCGTGCTCCTCGCCGCCGGGGCGCTGGCCTGGGTGCTCGCCCTGGAGGTCGCCAAGCCGCTCGTGCAGCTCGGCGGCGCCGCCCGCGCGATCGCCGACGGCCGGCCGCCGGCGTTCCCCGACTCGCGCGTCCCCGAGGTCGCCCATCACATCGTCGCGCTCCGCGCCATGCACGCCCAGCTCGACCAGCGCTTCACCGACCTGGTACGCGAGCGCGAGGAGACCGCGACGCTGATCGAGACCATGGCCGACGGCGTCGTGGCAGCCGACGCCCGCGGCACGATCGTCACCCTCAACCGGGCGGCCCGGCGCCTCTTGGGGTACGGACCGGATGATCCGTTTCCCGCGCTCGCCGAGCTGTTCCACGAGAAGGCGGCCCGCGACCTGGTGGCGACCGTGCTCAGCGGGGCCGAAGCGGAGCCACAGGAGCTGGAGCGCGCTGGGCGCACGCTGCTCGTCACCGGCCGCGCGCTGCCGAACGGGGGCGGGCTCCTCGTGATTCGCGACGTGACCGAGCTGCGGCGCCTCGAAGCCGTGCGCCGCGACTTCGTCGCCAACGTCTCCCACGAGCTCAAGACGCCGCTCACCTCCATCGCGGGATACGCGGAAACCCTCGCTACCGAAGCGAGCCCGGGGACCCAAACCGAGCGCTTCGCCCGACCCATCTTGAGCAACGCGCGCCGGATGCATCGACTCGTGGACGATCTGCTGGACCTATCGCGCATCGAATCGGGGCGCTGGCAGCCACATCCGGAGCTGGTGGACGTGCGCGAGCTCGCGGACGACGCGTGGGCCGCGTTCGCGGACCGGGCACGCGAGCGGCGGATTCAGTTCACGGCGGCGGCGGGTGACGTCCATGATGTCACCGCCGATCCGGACGCGTTGCGCCAGGTCCTGACCAACCTGCTCGACAACGCCCTGCGACACACGCCAACCGGGGGCCGGATCACCGTCTCGCTCGAATCGGCTCCGGGTGGCGTGATCGTCTCCGTCGCGGACACCGGCTCGGGGATTGCCCCGGACCACCTGCCTCGCATCTTCGAGCGCTTCTACCGGGCCGATCCCGGCCGCTCGCGCGAAGAGGGCGGTACGGGGCTCGGCCTCGCGATCGTGAAGCACCTGGTCGAGGCGCACGGCGGGCGTGTCGAAGCGCGGAGCACTCTGGGGAAGGGCACAACCGTCCGGATGTTCTTCCCCGAAGCCGACGTAGCGTGAGCGAGGTGGACTCGATCCATGGCATCGGGCGCCACGGCCATGTCGCGGCGCGTAACTTGTTGAGCGGCGCATGCCTCCGTGCCCGTGCGTTTCCGAGAGGCCCGTGTCGATGCACGATTGTGACAATCGCAGCCTTCCGTGGGCCCCGCGCAAGGATAGATTAGCAGCGTCGTTGCAGCACGTACTCCTCACCCCCTCGACTGCATCGTGACCGCTACAGCTACGGCAGGCGCGCATCCGGCGGCACCACCGGCCCCGACGAAGCCTGGCGTTCAACCGTCCACGCTCCCGCGCCTCGCCGCCATCGACATCGGCACCAACTCCATGCGGCTCGTCGTGGCCGAAGTGCAGCCCGACGGCTCCTACCGCGTGCTGGACGAGGACCGGGAGATGACCCGTCTCGGCCGCGGGCTGTACCGCGACGGCCGCCTGGGCGACACTCCGATGCAGCAGTCCTTGCAGGCGCTCGGCCGGATGAAGGCCATCGCGGACGGCTTCGCCGTCGCCGAGCTGCGCGCGATCGCCACCGCTGCGGTGCGGGAGGCCGCGAACGGACGCGATTTCGTGAGCGAAGCGTGGCGCCGGCATCGCGTTCGCCTCGAGGTCGTACCCGCGGAGGAGGAGGCGCGACTCGCGTTCCGCAGCGTCACCCGGCACTTCGACCTGGACGATCAGCTCACGGCGATCGTGGATATCGGCGGCGGGAGTACCGAAGTGATCCTGGCCGCGGGCGGCCTCGTGGAGCAGGTCGTGTCGCTCCCGCTCGGCGCCGTCCGCCTCGCCGAGCGGTATTGCAAGTCCGACCCGCTCAGACAGAAGCACTGGAAGGCGCTCCGTCGCACCATCGATCAGACCATCGAGGACGCGATCGGGAAGCCGCCGTTCGCGGCCGAAGTGATGATCGGTAGCGGAGGTACGTTCACGAATCTCGCCGCGATGGCGCAGGCCGAGCGGGACGGCAAGGTCACCACCGCGCGCGACTACCAGTTGAGCCGCGCCGAGATCACGCGCCTGCTGGCCCGGCTGACCGAGACGCCCCTCGACGTCCGCCGCCAGATCCCCGGGCTGAATCCGCAGCGCGCCGACATCATCGTGGCCGGCGTGGCCGTCATCGCGCGCCTTACGCGGTGGCTCGGCACCCAGCGCGTGCTGGTGAACGATCGCGGAGTCCGCGACGGCGTCCTGCTGTCAATGATCGACGACTTGTCGGGGGTCGCGCCCGCGAGCCGGGTCCAGCCGCCGGACCGCCTGGAGCTGGCGCGCCGCTTCGCCCGCAAGTGCCGCTCGAACGAGCGGCACTGCGAGCAGGTCGCCCGCCTCGCGGCCGAGCTCTTCGACGCGCTGCGGGATGCTTACGCGCTCCCGCCCACCGGCGCCGACATCCTCCGGGCCGCCGCGCTGCTGCACGACATCGGCTACCTGATCAACCACGAGCGGCATCACAAGCACGCGTACCACCTGATCATGCACGGGGACCTGCGCGGCTTCTCGGCTCGCGAAATCGAGCTGATCGCCAACGTGGCGCGCTATCACCGGCGCGCGTTCCCCAAGAAGTCGCACGCCAACTTCGCCCGTCTCGACCGCGGCGAGCGCCGCCTGGTCCGGCGGCTCGCGGGCATCCTGCGCGTGGCCGACGGCCTCGATCGGACACACGGCCAGGTCGTCGAGCGCGTCCGGTGCCGGATGGGCGACGGCTGGGTGCGGATCCACACGAGCGCGGCCCGCGATCCGTCGATCGAGCTGGAAGACGCCAAGCGCAAGGCCGCCCTGTTCGAGCGGGCGTTCGGCAGCGACCTGGACCTGGTGTGGTCCCGGCCGAAGGGCCGGAGCTGACCGTGCCCGACCGCGTCCCCCCCCAGTTCCCACCGGACCACTACCTGAACCGCGAGCTGTCGTGGCTCGAGTTCAACGCACGGGTGCTGGAAGAGGCAGCCGATGCCACGAACCCGTGGCTCGAGCGGCTGAAGTTCCTGGCGATCTTCAGCTCCAACCTCGACGAGTTCTTCGAGATCCGGGTGGCGGGGCTGCAGCAACAGGTGTACGCCGGCGTGGAGCCGCAGGACTACGGCGCCGACGGCATGGCCCCGGCCGAGCAGCTCGCGGCCATCGACCGTCGCGCCCACGAGCTCGTGGCCGAGCAGTACCGCATCCTGGACGACGAGGTCCTCCCCGGCCTCGCGGGGGGCGGAGTGGAGCGCGTGCGACTCGACGACTTGACCGAGGCCGAGCGGCGGCACGTGGACACCTTGTTTCGCGCCAGCATCGCCCCCGTCCTCACGCCGCTGGCCATCGACCCGGGACACCCGTTCCCGCACGTCCACAACAAGAGCCTCAACATCGCCCTGGTGGTCAAGCGCCGGAACGGCGGGCAGAAGTCGGGACGCCACTTCGCCGTCGTCCAGGTTCCCGCGCTGCTCGACCGCGTCGTGATCGTATCGACCCACGGCGAGGGACGCGTGCGCTTCGTCCTGCTCGAAGACATCATCGCCCGCCACCTGGGCGAGCTGTTCGGTGGACTGCGCGTGGTGAGCCACACCGTATTCCGCGTGACCCGGAACACCGACCTGACGATCGAGGAGGAGGACGCCGAAGACCTCCTGGAGATGATCGAGGAGAGTCTGCGGCAGCGGCGGCGGAGCGACCCCGTGCGCCTCGAGATCTCGGCCGACGCCGACGACGCCTTCGTCGAGATGCTGACGGGGGCGCACGACCTCGAGGCACGGGACGTGTACCGCCTGCCCGGCCCGATCGACCTGACGGCGCTCATGACCTTGCATCGGCTCGACGGGTTCCCCGCCTTCAAAGACGAGCCGCTCGTTCCCCGGGTCGCGCCTCCCTTCGCGCAGGGACGTGACGTGTTCGATGTCATTCGCTCGCAGGACGTGCTGGTCCACCTGCCGTACGAGTCGTTCGGGTGCGTCGTGGACTTCATCGAGCGGGCGGCCGATGACCCGCAGGTCCTGGCCATCAAGCAGACGCTGTACCGCACCAGCGGGGCGAGCCCCATCATCTCGGCGCTCGCCCGGGCGGCGCAGAACGGCAAACAGGTGACCGCGCTGATCGAGCTCAAGGCGCGGATGGACGAGCAGAACAACATCACCTGGGCGCGCACCCTCGAGCGGGCGGGCGTCCACGTCGTCTACGGCATCGTGGGGCTGAAGACGCACTGCAAGGCCGCCCTGGTGGTACGTCGCGAGGGGGACGGCATCCGCCGCTACGTCCACCTCTCGACCGGCAACTACAATCCGACCACGGCGCGGGTGTACACAGACCTCGGCCTCTTCACGGCCAATCCCGACATGGGCGAGGATGCGAGCGCCCTGTTCAACCTGCTCACCGGATACGCCGAAGGCTACCGCTGGAGGAAGCTGGTGGTCGCCCCCGTCGGCATGCGCGAGCAGATTATCGGCCTGATCGAGCGTGAGGAGCGCAACGCGCGCGAGGGCCGGGCCGCGCGGATCATCGTGAAGATGAACGCCCTCGTCGAGCCGTCGGTCATCGACGCCCTGTACCGCGCCTCGCAAGGCGGCGTCGCCATCGAGCTCGTGGTCCGGGGCATCTGCTGCCTGCGTCCCGGGCTTCCGGGCGTTTCGGAGACCATCCGGGTCACGAGCATCGTGGACAAGTACCTCGAGCACAGCCGCATTTTCTACTTCGAGAACGGCGGCAATCCCGAGGTATTTCTGGCCAGCGCCGACTGGATGCCGCGCAACTTCTGGCGACGGATCGAAACGCTCTTCCCGATCGAGGATCCCGCGCTTCAGGCACGCATCGTGGGCGACATCCTGCAGCCCATCCTCTCGGACACCGTCAAGGTGCGCGAGCTGCTCTCCGACGGCACCTACCGCCGACGCACCCCCGGCGACGGCGAGGCGCCGTTGCGGTCCCAGATCGCGCTCCAGCACCTCGCCCGCGAAGCCGCCCGCGAGGGCACCGACGTCCGCCCGCCGTTCGTGCCGATCGTACGCCGGCCCTCCTCCCCTCGGACTCCCCAAGGCGAGCCCGCGCCCGCCTGAGCCCCTAGTCCGATGCGCCTCCTCGTGGTGCGGCACGCCATCGCGGAAGACCGCGAGGCGTTCGCGCGCTCGCACAAGGACGACGCGGACCGGCCCCTTACGTCGGAAGGACGCCGCAAGATGGAGCGGGCGGCGCTCGGGCTGAAGGTGCTCGTTCCCGAGCTGGATGTGCTGGCCGCGAGTCCCTACAAGCGGGCGCTCGACACCGCGGAGATCATCGCGGCCTCCTACCGCGGCCTGACCGTGGAGCGCGTGCCGGAGCTCGCGCCGGGCGCGGGGCTCGACCGCGTGCTCGGCTGGCTCACGGCCCAGCACACACGCGGCAGCGTGGCTGTCGTGGGCCACGAGCCCGATCTCAGCCGACTGGTCTGCACGCTGCTCGCCGCCACAAACGGACCGTTCCTCGAGCTTCGCAAGGGTGCGGCCTGCCTGCTCGAGTTCCCGGGCCCGGTGGCCCGCGCCGCGGCCACGCTCGATTGGTTCCTCGGCCCCAAGCACCTCCGACTCCTCGGGACCGCGGATGCCTAGGCGCCCCGAGGGTCTCCTCACGACGCCGGCGCCGGGCGCGGCCCGCCGCATCGCCGTGAACCTGCTCGACGCCGCAAGCGCCGCCCGCGAGCGGCTCACCGACGCGGACGACGCCGAGGCGCTGCACGATTTCCGCGTCGCGATGCGCCGGCTGCGCAGTACGCTCCGCGCCTACCAGCCGCAGCTCGATGCGGTGGTGCCGTCCAAGCTGCGCCGCCGGCTGCGCGACCTCGCCCGCGCGACCGGTGAGGCGCGCGACGTCGAAGTCCAGATCGCCTGGTTGGAGCACCGCCGCGACGAGCTCCCGCCGGCGCGACGCGCCGGAGTGCCCTGGCTCTTGGCCCGGCTCACCGAGCGCCGCGAGCGGGCGTACCGGGACATCCGTGAACGGATTGCACCGAAGTTCGACCGACTGGCGCGGCGGCTCCGCCGAGCACTCGGGTCCGCCCCGGCGCGCGACGCGACGCTGCCGCCGTTGCTGGCGTCGTTGATCGCTCAGCTGCTCGAGGAACAGGGAAGCGACCTGGAGCAGCGCCTTGCGCTGATCCGCTCGCCGGCGAGCCACGCCGAAGCGCACGCGGCGCGCATTCGTCTGAAGCGGGCGCGCTACCTCCTCGAGCCGGTCGTCCACGAAGCCGCGCCGGCGGCCTCCGTGCTGAAGCGCCTGAAGCAGGTGCAGCAGCTCCTGGGAGATCTGCACGACCTGCAGGTCGTGATCGTGCGGCTCGGCGACGCGGCGGCGGAGGCGGCGGCGGAGCGCACGCGCCGGCTCCACGAGCTGGCCGTCGGCGGTGATCGCGCCGCGGCGCGCGGCCCTCGACCGGCGACGAGCGGGCTGTTGGCGCTCGCCCGCGTGGCCCGCGCCACTCAGGAGCGCCTGTTTCGCAGGCTGGTCAATCGTCGCGTCGCGCGCACCCTCCCCGCCGAGCTCACGGCCCTCGCCGCGGAGCTCCGCCCGCCCGCCGGCCCCGTGGCCCCGCCGATCGCGGCGTGGCCGAGCCGCGCCCCCGCCCGCCCCCCGGGTCCGTTACCGGCTCGTTACACGCACCGCGCCGGGGCGTGACACGGGTGGATTCGTTTCCCCCCGCTCGGGGTGGCCGTCGTGGCCGCTGCGGCAGGCACCGGCCCGCTGGCGGCACAGGGCACTCAGCCGCCGCAAATAACCGTGACCGGCCTGGTGTACACGCAGTTCCTCTACCAGCTCAAAGACACAGCGAACCACGTCAACAACTTCGACATTACGCGGGCTTACGTGAACGTGCTCGGGAAGTTCGCGGGGGGCGTGGGCACGCGGGTCACCTTCGACGTGAACCGGCCCACGGGTGACAACTCGCTGCGGTACCGGCTCAAGTACGCGTATGCCACCTACACGCCCACCGGCAGCGACCTCACGTTCAAGCTCGGACTAATCCACACCCCGTGGCTCGACTGGGAGGAGGCGCTGTGGGACTACCGCATGCAGGGTCAGATGGCCTTTGAGCGAGCCGGATACGGGTCTGCGGCTGACTTCGGAGCGGGCGTCGACGGAAAATGGGGACCGGACAAGGTCAACATGCAGGTTACTCTCGTGAACGGCGAGGGCTACAGCGGCGGCGGGGGAGACCAGCGCAAAGACGTGATGGGACGGGTATCCGTGCGTGTGCTCGACACCGACGATTCGAGCCGCGTGGGCGGGCTCCGCATCACGGCCTACGGCCAGTACGGCAAGCCGACTGGAGGCGGCGAGCGCCAGCGCTTGCTCGGAATGGTTTCGTACCGTACGAAGCATCTCACCCTCGCCGGCGAGGCGCTGGTCGCACGCGACAGCGTGACCGCGCCGGTCACGGTGGAACAGAATGGTCACCTCTTCACCGCGTTCGGCGTGTACAAGGTCCCCGCCTCCAAAGTCGCGGTCCTCGCCCGCGTGGATATCTGGCACAAGCAGGCCGGCGCGACCGACAAGCAGACCCGCATCATCGGCGGCGTATCCTATCAGTTGTCGCCGAACTGGCGCCTGCTCGGTGACTGGGACTACGTCAACTATCAGACGGACCCCCTGAACACCGCCAACGACGCGACGCGGTCCCAAGCCCTGTTCCAGACTCAGTTCACGTTCTAACCCGGACGAGATCCCCATATGACGCAAACACGCTGGCTCGTACTCGCCGCCCTGGCCGTCCCTGCCGCCCCTGCCATCGCCCAGGTGAAGCTGAACGGCGCCGGCGCCACGTTCCCGAACATCATCTATCAGGATTGGATGTTGAGCTACAAT
>WNEL01000501.1_pt1 | contig 29300 bp, 27 predicted proteins | sample 5399991 | NCBI WGS metagenome assembly WNEL01 (sample SAMN13153325, study PRJNA577476) | soil metagenome | isolation source: 20 cm grassland meadow soil pre-rain plot 2 | place: USA:California | collected 2015-09-08
GCCACCAGCAGGAGCGTGTCTCGGTCGACCTCGTAGACTTCGCGCACTTTACCGCGGCGCAGGAGCGGGAGGGGCAACGCGCTCGCGACGAGCGGAGTCGTCATACGCTGACCTCGGCAGCGGCCGCGGCAGGTGCCACGGCCTCGATGCGGTGAAGCACGTCGGGGACGACGTGCGCAAGGAACTCGTCCACCTGGCGGGCCGCGCGGCCGGTGTAGGTCGCCGGCTGCAGCTCGGTCGGCTGCACCGCGAGCTTCAGGGCCTTGAACGCGGGGTCGCGCGCGAGCCGGTCCAGCACATCGTTCGGCGCGCCCTGCTCGGCCATCGCCTGGGCCACGGCCAGGCTGTGCGTCCGGATCACCTCGTGCAGCCGCTGGCGGTCGCCCCCGGCCTTCACGCCGCGCATCAGCAGACGCTCTGTCGCGAGGTACGGCAGCTGGGCCTCGACGTGGCGCGCGATCACCGGCTCACGCACCTCCAGGCCCGCGGCCACGTTCGTGGCGAGCACGAGGATCGCGTCACACGCGAGGAACGCCTCGGGAATGACGAGGCGCCGGTTGGCGCTGTCGTCCAACGTGCGCTCCAGCCATTGCTCCGCCGCCGTGTGCCAGGCGTTCCCCCCGAGCTCGATGACGAACCGCGCCAGGCCGGTCATGCGCTCGGCGCGCATCGGGTTGCGCTTGTAGGCCATGGCGGAGGAGCCCACCTGATCGCTCTCGAACGGCTCGAGCATCTCCCCCTCGTGTTGCAGCAGTCGCAGATCGGTCGCGAACTTGGCCGCCGACTGGGCGACCCCGGCGAGCGCCGCCAGGACCTGGGCGTCCTGCTTCCGCGGGTAGGTTTGCCCGGTGATCGGGAACACGCGGGTGAAGCCCATCTGCGCGGCGACGCGCGCGTCGAGCTCACGTACCTTGTCATCGTCGCCGTCGAACAGCTCGAGGAAGCTCGCCTGCGTGCCCGTCGTCCCCTTCACCCCTCGGAACTGGAGCGTACCGAGCCGATGCAGCAGCTCCTCCGCGTCGAGCAGCAGCTCCTGCATCCAAAGCGTGATGCGCTTGCCGACCGTCGTCAGCTGGGCCGGCTGAAAGTGGGTGTACGCGAGGCACGGCACGTCGCGATACCGGCGGGCCGGCTTCGCCAGCGCGACCAGCACCGCCGCGACCCGCCCCAGGAGGAGTTGCAGACCCTCCCGCATGAGGATCAAGTCGGCGTTGTCCGTGACGTACGCGCTCGTCGCGCCGAGGTGAATGAAGGGCCGGGCCGCGGGCGCCTGTTCGCCGAGATGATGGACGTGCGCCATCACGTCGTGTCGGATCCGCTTCTCGTGCTCCGCGGCGCGCTCGAGGTCGGCGTCGTCCAGGTGGCCCCGCAGCTCGGCGACCGCGCGCTCGGGAATGTCGAGCCCCAGCTCGCGTTGAATTTCCAGCAACGCGAGCCAGAGTCGCCGCCACAACCCGATCCGCCGCCGGTCCCCCCACAGGGCCTGCATGGCGGGCGACGCGTAGCGCTGCGACAGGGGTGAGCTGTAGGTCAAACCGACGCCTTGGCGCGCGCCGCCAACTTGCTCCAGTCGGCCAGGAACTGCTCCAGCCCGCGATCGGTCAGCGGGTGCTGCAACAGCTTCTTCAGGACGTCGGGCGGCAGCGTGGCCACGTCCGCGCCGATCATCGCCGCTTCCACCACGTGCCGCGGGTGCCGGATCGAGGCCGCGAGGATCTCGGTGGCGATCTGATAGTTGTCGAAGATGGCCCGCGCCTCCCGGATGACGTCCATCCCTTCTTGGCCGACGTCGTCCAGACGCCCGATGAACGGGCTCACGTACGCCGCCCCCGCCTTTGCCGCGATGAGGCACTGCACGCTGGAGAAGCACAGCGTCACGTTGGTCTTAATGCCGGCGTCCGCGAGCCGACGCACCGCGACCATTCCCGCCTCGAGCATCGGGATCTTCACGACGATATTGTCCGCGACCTTCGCGAGCTCCTTACCCTCGCGTACCATACCCTCGGCATCCACGGCCACTACCTCGGCCGAGACGGGACCGTCCACGAGCGAGCAGATCTCCTTGAGGACGTCGCGCGGGTCCAGGTCCCCCGCCTGTTTCGCCAGCAGCGAGGGGTTGGTCGTGATGCCATCGATCAGCCCGGCCTGGGCCGCCCAGCTGATGTCTTTCAGGTTTGCCGTATCGAGAAAAAACTTCATGGGCGTCTAGGCCTCGGCGTAGAGGTCGGCGGGATAACGCACCGCTATCAGGTACAATCCCTGTGGCGGAGCGGGCGGGCTGGCCGCCTGGTTGTCGGTCGCGGTGAGGAGCCGGGAGAGATCGTCGAGCGGGCGCCGCTCGAGCGCGATGTCCACCATCGCGCCCACCAGGAAGCGCACCATCCGATGCAGGAATCGGTCGGCCTCGATCGTGAACGTCACCCCCGCTCCGTCGGTCCGCGGCGCCCACTGCGCGAGCGCCACGCGGCTGCGGTAGTGGGGCGCGCCGGTCGCGGCGAGGCCGCGGAAATCGTGCTCCCCGGGAAGCAGCTGGGCCGCGCGGGTGAGCGTCGCCACGTCGAGCGGACGTCCCAGAGCCCATTCGTAGGGCCGCCGAAACGGTGAGCGGCCCCCCTCATCGGTCCCGATCACGTAGCGGTAACGCCGTGCCGCGGCGCTGTTTCGCGCGTGAAAGCCGGATCGCATCGCGCACAGCCGCTCCACCCAGATGTCCCGCGGGAGCAGGGCATTCAGGGCCCGGTGCAACCCCTGGCCGTCCGCTGCCCAGCGCTCACTCGCAAGAAACCCGACGCCCTGACCGAGAGCGTGCACGCCGGTATCGGTCCGCCCTGCGCCCGTCGCCGCTGTGCGGCGCCCCATGAGGCGCTCGAGCACAGCCTCGAACTCCGCCTGCACCGTGCGGCCGTGCGGTTGCCGCTGCCAGCCCGCGAACTGCGCCCCGTCGTATTGCACCACGGCGAGGTAGGGCCGGCTCGTCACGGGCGAAAGATAGGAAAAGTGAGAGGGTCAATCAAGGCACGCAAACCGTTGTGGCATTTGACAAAGCGCGATTTTTTGGCGTAGCTTCCCGCCGTGTCGTCTGTCGCTCCTTCCCCGCTACATGAAGCGATCGCCGCCCTCGCCGACCGCCGCTCCCTGAACGAGCGTCAGAGCGCCGAGGCGTTCGGGACCGTGATGCGCGGTGACGCCACACCCGCCCAGATTGCGGCGCTGTTGATGGGGCTACGGGTGAAGGGCGAGACGGCCGAGGAAGTGGCGGGCGCGGCGCGGGCGCTGCGCGAGGCCATGGTAAGCGTCGACGCGAACGGCGATCACCTCATCGATACCTGCGGGACGGGCGGGGGAACGGTCTCGACCTTCAATGTCTCGACTGCCGCGGCGCTCGTCGCGGCGGGCGCCGGCGCGGTGGTGGCCAAGCACGGCAATCGGTCGTTCACGTCCAAGTGCGGCTCCGCCGACGTCCTCGAGGCGCTGGGCGTGCGGATAAGCCTGGACGCGGTCGCGGCCGCGCGGGTGCTGCGAGCGGCGCGCGTGACGTTCCTATTCGCACCCAACTTCCATCCCGCCATGAAGCACGCCGGTCCGGTGCGCCGCGAGCTCGGCCTCACCTCCATCATGAACCTCCTCGGCCCGTTGGCCAATCCGGCGGGTGTGCGGCGACAGGTCATCGGTGTGGCGGACCGGGAGCGCGCGCCGCTCATGGCGGAGGCGCTTGCCCGCCTGGGAACCGACCACGCGCTCGTCGTCCACGGCCGGGTCGGGATGGACGAAATCGCTCCCTGCGGCGTCACCGACGTGTGGGAAATCCGCGATGGCAGCGTGCGTACGTGGGAGCTGGACGCGACGGACTACGGCCTGGCGATCGGGGACTTGGCAGATCTCGCGGGGGCGGAACCCCCCGTGAACGCCGCGCGCATCGAGCGGCTGCTTGGCGACGGCCCGGAGGACGCTGCGGGCCTCGCCGCGGTGCTCCTCAACGCGGGCGCTGCGATCTACGTGGCCGGCCTCGCCGCCTCGTACGGCGACGGGGTCGCGGCCGCGCGCGACGTCGTGCGGGCCGGGAAGGGACGCGACGCGCTCGAGCGCTTGCGCCGCGCGAGCGCCAGTGCCGCTCCGACCTGAGTCCTCCCACGCGACCGGCTGTGCGTCCCGGCGGCTCGACGGCTGTACGCCTAGTATTTTCGGATGACGCCGACCACGACACCTTGGACTACGACGTCGCGCTCGTTGACGCGGAGCGGCGCCATGGCCGGGTTGGCGGGCTCCAGCCGGATCCAGCCACCGGGCTCCCGATAGAACCGCTTGACCGTGGCGCTCGACCCGTGTACCAGCGCGACGACGGTCTGGCCGTTGTCGGCCTGGTTCCGTTCGTGGACGACGATGAAGTCGCCATCCTTGATGTGCTCGTCGATCATCGATTGGCCACGGACCTTGAGCACATAGCTGCGTCCCCGCCGGGGGATCAGCTCGTCCGGGACGGCAATGGTGTCGCTACCGCTCACCGCTTCGATCGGCGCGCCGGCCGCGACCAGCCCGTGCAGCGGCAGATCCGTCGCACCGGTGTGCCCACGGGGTGGCACGACTTCGATGCCGCGGCTCTCATTATGAGCCCGGCGGATGTACCCCTTGCGCTCCAGGTTCGTGAGGTGCTCGTGCACCGTCGCCAGCGAGCGGAACGAGAACCGCTCGGCAATCTCCTCAAAGCTCGGGGCGTACCCCTGCGCGGCGATCTGGCCCGAAATGAAGTCCAGGATTTCGCGCTGGCGGCGCGTGAGCGGCACGATGCCTCCCGAATGGAAACCGAAGCCTAATCTACCCGAAAATCGACCGAACGCAAGCATGCCGGAATCCAGGCTCGACGCCATTCTCACCGCGACCCGCGACCGCGTCGCCAGGCTGCGGATGCACGCGGACGACCTCGAGCGGCAGGCGGCCGCCGCGCCAGCGCCGCCGCGTTTCTCGCGCGCACTCGCGGGAGAAACGCGGGGCAGCGCCGTCGTCGGCGTGATCGCCGAGGTCAAGCGCCGCTCGCCGTCGGCCGGAGCGATTCGCGAGGACCTCGATCCGGCGTCCCACGCGGCGGCGTATGTCGCGGGGGGCGCTGTGGCGATCTCCGTGCTCACCGACGAGCCGCACTTTGGTGGCTCGCTCGACGACCTGGCGCGCGTGGCGCGCGCCGTATCGGTCCCGGTGCTGCGCAAGGACTTCATCCTGGACGAGCTGCAGCTCTTCGAGGCGCGCGTGGCAGGTGCCAGCGCGGTGCTGCTGATCGTGCGGGCGCTCACACCGGATCGATTGCACGCGCTCACTCGTTCGGCACAGGACCAAGGGCTGGGGGCTCTGGTGGAAGTGCATTCGGAGCGCGAGCTCGAGCTGGCGCTGGGGGTGGAGCCCACCGCCATCGGCGTGAACAGTCGGGACCTCGCGACCTTCGCGGTGGATCTCGCTGCCGCCGAGCGGCTGCTCTCGCAAGTCCCGCGCGGCATCCCCGCGATCGCGGAGAGCGGGATCGTCACCCGGGCCGACGTGGAGCGGATGGCGCGCGCCGGGACGGATCTGGTGCTGGTGGGGACATCGGTGGCGCGCCAGGCCGATCCCGAAGCCGCGGTGCGGGAGCTCGTGGGAGTACCGCGGAAGGGAAGGAGTCGCTGATGGACGTCCCGACCCCCGGCCGTTTTGGTCCCTACGGCGGCCGCTACGTGCCCGAGACGCTGATGGCGGCGCTGGAGGAGCTCGACCGCGTGCACGAGGCCGCGAAACGCGACCCGACGTTTTGGGCGGAGCTCGAGGCACTGCTCAAGGACTACGTGGGCCGGCCCACGCCCCTGACCGAGGCCCCGCGCCTGGCGGCGGAGACCGGGCCCGGGGTGGTGGTCGCCCTCAAGCGCGAGGACCTGAACCATACCGGAGCCCACAAGATCAACAACACGCTGGGCCAGGCGCTGCTCGCCCGCCGGATGGAGAAGCGCCGCATCATCGCGGAGACGGGCGCCGGGCAGCACGGCGTCGCGACGGCGACGGTGTGCGCGCGCTTCGGGCTCGAGTGCGTCGTCTACATGGGCGAAGAGGACATGCGCCGCCAGCGCCTGAACGTGTACCGGATGGAGCTGATGGGAGCGCGGGTCGTGCCCGTCACATCGGGGACTCGAACGCTGAAGGACGCGACGAACGAGGCCCTGCGTGACTGGGTCACCAACGTGACGACGACGCACTACATCATCGGCTCCGTGGTCGGCCCCGACCCGTTTCCGCGCATCGTACGCGATTTCCAGTCGGTGATCGGGCGCGAAGCGCGGGCCCAGGTGCTCGAGCGGTGGGGTCGGCTCCCGCATACGGTGATCGCCTGCGTCGGCGGCGGATCGAACGCGATGGGGATTTTCTCGGCCTTCCTCGACGATTCCGCGGTCGCGCTCGTCGGAGTCGAGGCCGCGGGCGAGGGGCTCGCGACCGGTCGCCACGCGGCGTCGCTCGGGCGGGGCCGCCCCGGCGTGTTTCACGGCAGCCTCAGCTACCTGCTGCAAAACGCCGACGGGCAGGTCCAGCCGGCGCACAGCGTATCGGCGGGGCTGGACTATCCGGGTGTCGGGCCGGAACACGCTTTCTTGAAGGACAGCGGTCGCGTATTGTATGAGGCGGTCACCGACCGGCAGGCCCTGGACGCGTTCGCGGCGCTGTCGCGGCTGGAGGGCATCTTGCCCGCGCTGGAAAGCGCCCACGCCGTCGCCTGGGTGCTGGCGCACCGGGGCGCGTGGCGTGCGGAGGACATCGTCTTGGTGAACCTCAGCGGCCGGGGCGACAAGGACGTCGCCATGGTCGCCGAACTCACGGGAGGGGCAACCTGACCAACGCGCCCGCACCCGAGCTGGCGTTGCCGCCCCAGCAGGTACAAGAGCTGCTCCAGGTTCTCTCCAAGGGCATCCGGGCCACGCAGCTCTATCTGCCGAACAATCCGGTGTACCAGCGGGCGGTCGACAACATCCGCGCGGCGTTTCGCCAGATCTGGCAGGCCACCGACGACCTCGTCTTCGACGTCGGGGAATCCGAGCTGCGCTGGGAAGACAACGTCGTCTACAACCAGGACCAGCGGAACGAAAGCATCGCCTGGACGCTGTACAAGGACGGCGTCCGTTCAATCGCGTTCAAGCCCGGCGTCGAAGAGGCGGAGATCGTACGCTTCCTCGGGGTGCTGCAGCGTGCCCGTAGCCTCCAGGCCGACGCGGCCGACGACCTGCTCACGCTGCTGTGGGCCCAGGACTTCCAGTTCATCGCCTACACGTTCCGGGAGCTCACCAGCGAGAACGCGGTACCGATCGAGGCTGGTGCGACGATTCCGTCGGCCCCACCCACGCAGGTGCGCCGGGTGGTGGCGGAGGAAGCGCCCCCCAAGCGCGAGGGCCTGGTGTCGCTCGATGATTTCGACGCCACCCTCTACTTTCTGGAAGACAGCGAGATCCAGTACCTCAAGCAGGACGTCGACCGGGAATACGCGCAGGACTTGCGCCGCAACGTGCTGTCCATGTTGTTCGACCTGCTGGAGCTGCAGACCTACGGCACCGTGCGGGCCGAGCTCATCTCCATCGTCGAGAACTTCATTCCCTACCTGCTCGGCGCCGCCGACTTTCGTTCGGTCGCGCTGATTCTGCGCGAAGCGCACGTCATCCTGACGCGGGCGCGGGAGCTGATCCCGGAGCATCGACAGGCACTCGAGGCACTGCCCTCCCGGCTCTCGCAGCACGATGCCCTGTCGCAGCTGCTCCAGTCGCTCGACGAGGCCACGCTTCATCCGAGCGAAGCGGAGCTCTCCGAGCTGTTCCAGGAGCTGCGCGCCGAGGCGCTCACGACCCTGATGATGTGGATCCCGAAGCTGCACGACGAGCAGGTGCGCAACCTGGTGCACGGCGCCGCGGCGCAGCTGGCGCAGGCGAACGCCGGGGAGGTGCTCAAGGCCCTGGCCTCGGACGACAATGCCGGGCAGCTCGAGATGGTCAAGCTCGCCGGGCGCTTGAAGCTGCCCGGCGCGCCCGAGGGTATGGAGCCGCTGCTCAAGTCGGAGGACCGCGCGCTGCGGCTGGCCGTGGTGGAGGCGCTTACCGCGGTCGCGAGTCCGATGGCCATGCGGGTCCTCGAAAAAGCGATCGACGATGCCGACCGCGACGTGCGGATCGCCACCGTGCGGTTCCTCGCCTCCCGGGGCTACCGCAACGCGGCGACCCGGGTCGAGTCCATGGTCGGGGGCGCCAAGCTCAAGAACGCCGACCTCACGGAGAAGATGGCCTTCTTCGAGGCCTATGGGGCGCTCGTTGGAGCGAAAGGAATCCCGGCGCTCGAAAAACTGCTCGTCGCCAAAGGACTGCTCGGGAGAAAGGAAGATCCCGAGACACGGGCGTGTGCCGCGATGGCCCTGGGCAAGATCCGCACGCCCGAGGCGCGCGCCGTGCTGGAGCGCGCGTCACAGGACAAGGAGCCCCTCGTCCGGAACGCCGTGGCCCGCGCGCTGCGGGAAGTCGGCACGTGACCGGCGGCAACGCGCCCCGCGGTACGATCGCCGAGACCGTCCAGACGACGGACGGTTTCCTGCGCCACGCGGGCCGGGACTTCCTGGTCGTGCTCTACACCGCGTTCCGATCGCTCAAGCTCTATCCCCTCGAAAACGCGCAAGTTCAGAAGGCCCTCGACGACCTGGCCGCGTCGACCAAGCAGCTGCTCGACGTCGAGAAGGAGCTCGAGCTGCGCCTGCAGGGCGAGTTCATCTTCGTGAACTCCACGCGGTTGCGTCTCGACCTCGACAACTACGCCTCGTTCTCCCACATCCTGAACGTGCTGGGGCAGAGCGGGATCGGCGCCGTCCGGATCGACGAAGGCGTGGACCGCAAGCAGCTGCAGACGTTCGCGGCGTTGCTGTTGTCGTACGCGGCCAAGGACGCCTCCGCGACGAAGGTGCTCGAGTTGTCCCAGAAGCTCACGGATGCCGGAGTGACCCACATCGGCGTCGAGCCGCCGCTCGAGACGGACGAGGCCGCCGAGGACGAGGAGCGCCAGAAGCAGGCCGCGAAGCGCACCTACGCGCGCTCGGTGGCGGTCACGAAGGAGGTCATCAACTCGATCCGCATGGGCCGCACGGCCAACGTGAAGAAGGTGAAACGGGCGGTGCAAGCGATCGTGGACCAGGTGTTGAACAACGAAGCGTCGTTGATGGGACTCACCACGCTGCGCGACTACGACGAATACACGTTCACCCACTCCGTGAACGTCTGCATCTTCTCGGTCGCGCTCGGCCGCAAGCTCGGCCTCACCAAGCTGCAGCTCTACGACCTCGGCATGGCGGCCCTGTTCCACGACGTGGGCAAGTCCCGGGTGCCGCTGGAGGTCCTCAACAAGCAGGGCGGGCTCACCGATGAGGAATGGCGCATCATGCAGGCGCACCCCTGGCTCGGCGTGCTCACGCTGTTCGGATTGCGCGGGTATGGCGAGATCCCCTACCGCGGCATGATCGTCGCCTACGAGCACCACATGAAGAACGACCTCACTGGCTATCCCAAGTCGATTCGGCCGCGCGACCTCTCCATCTATTCCAAGATCGTCGCCGTGGCCGACGGGTTCGACGCCGCCACGAGCCGGCGCGTGTACCAGACCGTAGCGATCCAGCCCGATCAGGTGCTCAAGGAGATGTGGGAAAACCCGCGTCGCGGCTACGACGGGGTCGTCGTGAAGGCGTTCATCAATTTGATCGGCATCTATCCGGTGGGCACGTGCGTGATCCTCGACACCTACGAGGTCGCGCTGGTCCACAGCGCCAACCCCGACGTCACCCACGTGCATCGACCGGTGGTGCGCGTCGTGACCACCCCCGACGGCGGCGTGCAGCACCCGGGATTCCTCGTCGACCTCGCGCAGCGCGACGACGCGGACCACTTTCCCCGCACCATCGTGAAGGTCACCGATCCGGCCAAGTACGGCATCAACGTCAGCAACTACTTTGTCTGAGCACCCGATCGCCGCGCGCTGGCGGGCCATCCGGGGAGGGGGAGGGAGAAGGGGGGGCAGGGGAGCACCGGCAGGAGCGGGGCGCGCCGCGCTTATTCCGTATCTGACGGCGGGGTTTCCCACGCCCGCCCTGTCCCTCGAGGCACTGCGGCGCGTGGCCGCCGCGGGTGCCGACTTCGTGGAAGTCGGCGTGCCGTTCTCGGATCCCCTCGCCGACGGGCCCACGATTCAACGCTCGATCCAGACGGCCCTGGATCAAGGGATGACGCTCCCCGGCGTACTCGACCTGATCCGCCGAGCTGCCCTCGAAGTTCCGGTGATCATCATGACCTACCTGAACCCCGTGATGGCGTTCGGGCTCGAGCGGTTCGTCCGGGAGGCTGCGGCGGCCGGCGCCTCGGGCCTGCTCTTGACCGACCTCCCCGCCGGCGCGGATCAAACAGTGGAATCGCTCGTGGCGGCGAGCCCGCTCGCTCTGATCCGGCTGATCGCGCCGACCACTACCCCCGAACGTCTGGCGCGCGCGGTGCAGGGCGCGACCGGTTTCCTCTATCTCATTTCTCGCCTGGGGGTCACCGGCGTACGCGACCAGGTGCCCGCCGATCTGCCCGGGCACGTCGCCCGCGTGCGAGCCGCGAGTCCCCTCCCGCTCGCGGTGGGGTTCGGAATCGGCACTGCGGCGCAGGCGCGCGCTGCGGCGCGGCTAGCCGACGGCGTCGTGGTCGGCAGTGCGATCATCGATGCATTGGGCGCGGCGGGCACAAGCGGAGGCCCTGGCGCGGCGGAGCGGCTCGTCCGGGAGCTCGCGGCAGCGGTCCATGAGCAGGGAGCGACGGCATGACCGCACCCCGCGTGGTCACGATCTATAGCCGCGTGCTCGCGATCGGGGGACCCCTGTTGCTGGGCGGCGTGCTGATGGCCGATACGCGCTGGACCGGGCAGCTCGCCGAGATCCTGGTGCTCCTGAGCGCCGCCGTGCTGCTGCGCGGCGGCCAGGTACCTTTGACCAAGTATTCCTATCTGACCCAGACGGCGCTGGTCGCACTGGCCGGCAGTCTGGCGGTGGGCGTGCCGGCGACCGCGATCGCTATCGCCGGCAGTGCGCTCGGGGCCGACTGGCTGTGGCAGAAGAAGCGGTTCACAGCCGCGCTCGTGAACCTCGGACGCGAAGTGATCGCGCTGGTGGCGAGCTTCGGCGTCTACGCGGCCAGTGTGCGGCTGTCGAACGCCGCGCCGGGGCTCCACGTGGAGCTGATCCCCGCGCTCTTCTTCTACGCCCTCGCGTACTTCATCATCAGCCGGCTGCTGTTCTACTTCGCACTCATCATCCGCGGCAAGCTCGAGCAGGACGAACGGCTGCTGATCCTGCGCTACGAGTGTATCGGGTACGGCGCCACGGTCATCGCGACGGCGGTGGTGATCGGCACGGTCACCTACTGGCCGCCGCTCGCCTGGGTCTTCGTGGCGCCCGCGCTCGGCTTCCTGGGAGTGTTCTTCAAGTACATCCTGGAAGAAGCGATCGCCGCGGAAGAGCTGAACAAGATCCACGCGATGGAAGCGGTCATCACGAGCAACATCAGCCTCGAGGACTCGTTCGCCCGGATCGAACGGCTCGCCCATCGTCTGGTGGATTGGGGCGACTTCCGCATCTACCGGCGTCAGGAGGGCGCGATCCGCCTCGCCTACCGGGGCCAGATCGGGCGCGCCGACCGCACCGAGCCGACGCCGGACACCGCCGCCGTGCGCGAACAGGTGACCACGACCGGCGAGGCTGTCGTGATCCACGACGTGACCCACGACAGGCGCATCGCGGACGCGCCCCTCACGGTGCAGAGCCTCGTGATGGTGCCCCTCAAGTTCGGCGACCAGGTGATCGGGACCCTCGAGCTCGAGCATCACAAGCGCAGGGTGTACCGATCGAAGGACGTCGTCACCATTAACACGTTTGCCAACCAGCTCGCCACGGCCATCCACATCACGGAGCTGCGGCGGCCGCTGGTCGAGACCGTCGAGACCCTCACGCAACAACTGGCGACCCTCGTCCGCGCCGCGGAATCGATGCGCGAGGCCGCCGCTGCGGTCGCCCAGTCCACCGGCACCATCCGGCAGGGCGTGCTCGCCGAACAGGGGGAGGTCACGGGCGGACTCGAGGCGACCGAGAGCCTCGCGCAAGTGTCGCGGCGGGTCTCGGAGGACGGGACCGAGGCGGCGCAGGCATCGACCACCGCGAGCGAGGTCGCGAACCGGAACCGGCACCAGATCCGGGACGCGATCGGACGGCTCGTGGCGCTCAAGGCGTTCGTCAGCGAAGCGTCGAGCAAGGTGCAGCAGCTGGGGCAGGTGAGCCGCCGCATCACCGGATTCATCGCCTCGATCCGCGAGCTCGCCGACATGACCAACCTGCTCGCGCTGAACGCCGCGATCGAGGCGGCGCGCGCGGGGAAACACGGCAAGGGGTTCGCGGTGGTCGCCGACGAAGTGCGCCGGCTCGCGGAGCAAAGCTGTCGTCGGCGGCGCTCCAGGCCCTGGATGCGATCGTCGCCGCGACGGCGGAGGCGACGTCGCATGCGCAGCGGATCGCGGCCGCCGCCGGCGATCAGGATAAGGCGTTCGGCAAGTTGCGCGACCGCATCCACGCGGTCGCGGCGATCGCGGGGAAGAACCGCGCCGAAGCGGACGACGTCGCCACCCGCGCCGACGAGGCGGCGCGTGGGCTCACGGAGCTGGAGCGGGCGACCAAGCAGCTCGAGGACGTCGCGGCGATGCTGCGCCAGCTGACGCGCGGCTTTGCCAGCGTTGCGTAGCCCGCTTACCATTCCCCCGTGGCCACGGGTCAGCAGCCGAGCGGGGAGCGCGTGTACGTCGCCCTCGGGTCGAACGTGGGCGATCGCGCCCGGCATCTCGCGTACGCACGGGCGCGGCTCGCCACGCTGCCGCGCACTCGACTCGTCAAGGCATCCTCCGTCGAAGAAACAGCCGCCCTCGGCCCCATCCCCCAGGGAGCCTATCTCAACCAGATGGTCCTGCTCGAGACGGCGCTCGAGCCCGGGGCGCTGCTCGCCCACCTCCACGCGATCGAGGCGGAGCGCGGGCGCGAGCGGGGGATTCGCTGGGGACCGCGCACCCTGGATCTCGACATCGTGCGGTTTGGCGACCGGGCGGCGCACGACCCCGGCCTGACCATTCCACACCCCGAGCTCCCGAACCGCCCGTTCTGGCAGCGCGAGCTCGCCGAGCTCGACGGCACCCCCATCCCGCGCCCGACGCCCGATGGCTGACGAGCCAAAGTCCGTTACCACGCGCGAGCTCATCGCCATGAAGACGCGCGGAGAGCGCATCGTCGTGCTGACCTGCTACGACGCGCTGTTCGCCCGGCTGCTCGACGCCTCCGGCGTCGATGTGCTCCTGGTCGGAGACTCCGTCAATCAGATCCTGGCCGGCGCCGAAACAACCCTCTCGGCGACGCTCGACCAGATGATCTATCACACGAGGAGCGTGTGCCGGGGAGCCACGCGAGCTCTGGTCGTGTGCGACCTGCCGTTCCTCACGTTTCAGGTGTCGCCGCAGGAGGCGATCCGGAACGCCGGCCGCGTCCTGCAGGAAACGGGCTGCCACGCCGTGAAGCTCGAGGGCGGCGCTCCGATGGCGGCCACGGTGCGCGCCCTGGTCGACGTCGGCATTCCCGTCATGGGCCACCTGGGGCTCACGCCCCAGTCGGTGCACGCCCTCGGGGGCTACCGCGTGCAGGGGCGCGATGAGAAGACCGCCGAACGGATTACCGCCGATGCGCGGGCGCTCGAGGAGGCCGGCGCCTTCGCCATCGTCCTCGAACTGGTGCCGGCGCCGCTTGCATCGCACATTACCAAGGCACTCACGATTCCGACGATCGGGATCGGGGCGGGACCCGCGTGTGACGGACAGGTGCTCGTGCTCCCAGACATGCTGGGATTGAATGACCAGTTCAGCGCCAAGTTCGTGAAGCGCTACGCGGCGCTCGCGGAGGACGTACGGGAAGCCGTGAAGCTCTATGCGGCGGAAGTGCGCGAGGGGCGGTATCCCGGACCGGAACATTCGTTCACCAAGTGAGACACATGTCGCGGCGAGAACTGATCGAGATGCTGGGAGCGGCGGCGTTGGTGCCCCTCACCAGCCGGGCGGCGTCCGTACGGGTCGGCGGTCCCGCCGGTCCCGGGTTCCGTATTCGCACCATCACCGCGGGCACCAATGTGAAGGGCGCCGCGGACCTACGAGGCGTCGAGCATGCGCTGGCGTTTCTCAAGAAGGCGAAGCGGCTCGTCACCGACGCGGGGTACGAAGTACAGACCATTCGCATCGCCACGCAGCCCTTTTTGGAGGAGGCGGGGCACCGGACGCGCGCGAATGCCCTGCCTGACCTACAGGCGCTCGATCGCGCCGTGGTCGACGGCGGCGCGCTCCTGAGTCTCGGCCCCGTGCTCGCGCCCGACGGTGATGATCCCGAGTTCGGCCCGTGGGCCGCGGAGCTCGCGCGCACGACGCGGAACATCAGTTTCTCGGTGCGGGTCGTGTCCCCCGACCGTGGCGCTTCCCCGCAGGGGGTCACGGCCGCGGGCGAAGCGATGGCGGCGATCGCGCGCGCCACCCCCGGGGGCATCGGCAACTTCCGGTTCGCCGCAGCCGCCAACGTTCCGGCCGGCACGCCGTTCTTTCCCGTCGCGTACCACCACGGGTCGGATGCGGCAGCGGTTGGCGTCGAATCGCCTCCGCTGCTGACCGCGGCCTTCAACGGGGCCAAGACGTTGACGGATGCCAAGCAGCGTCTAAAGACGTCCCTCGAATCCCGCCTCGGACCGGTAGAGCAGCTGGTAAAAGAAGCGGCGCGCCGGGACGAACGAGGTTATACGGGTATCGACGTGTCTCCCGCCCCCGGCAAGGACGCGAGCATCGGGGAGGCGATCGAAGCGCTCACCGGTGTACCGTTCGGCGCGGCGTCGACGCTCGCGGGGTGCGCCGCGATCACCGACGTGCTCAAGAGCGTCCGGCTCAAGCTGTGTGGCTATTCGGGGCTCATGCTGCCCATTCTGGAAGATCCGGTGCTGGCACGACGCGCGACGGAAGGGCGCTTTACCGTGCGCGACCTGCTCCTCTATTCCAGCGTCTGCGGCACCGGGCTCGACGTCGTGCCCCTGCCGGGGGACACGCCGGCGGATCAGCTCGCTGCGCTGATCGCCGATGTGGCGGCACTCTCCACCAAACTTCGCAAGCCCCTCTCCGCGCGGTTGTTCCCCGTGCCGGGCAGAAAAGTCGGGGAGATCGCCCGTTTCAACGATCCGTACCTGACCGACTCGATCGTTCTGAAAGCGGAGTAACGCGACCCCCCGCGTCTCTACCTGGTAGGATGAGTCGCGCGTCGGTGCTGCTCCAGACCGTGGCCCTGCTCGCGGCCACCTCGGCGGGCGTCGCCCAGTCGATCCCGCTTACGCGCTTGGACACTTGGCGCCTCGAAGGCCTCGACGAGGGCACCGCCGTGGTGCGCGACAGCGCGGCCTGGCAGACGCTCTGGTGGTACTTCGGCCGCGAGTATCGATCCACGTGGGATGCCCCGCTGCCGGACAGCGTCGCCACACCTCCCGCGGTCGACTTCTCGCGAAACATCATCATCGTCGTCAGCTCGAGGTTCGCCGGATGCGACGATGACGCGGTTGCCCATATCGACTCCGTCGGCGAGCAACTGCGCGTCGTCTTGGGGGTGGCGGAGCGTCCCGACATCGGGAGGATCTGTCTCCCCATTCCGGAAGTTGGAAACCGCGTCCAAGCCGCCGTGGTCCCCGGTCGGTGGCGGCAGGTGACCTTCGTCGGCGCGCGCCCCGATTACCAGGTACCTCCACCGGCGACCTGGTGGGCCAAACCATCGGTCGCCGCGGCACTCGACACGGGACAGAGCATGCTGAAGGCGGTGTCCTGGAGGGTGCTCCCACAGGATTCGACCCTCCCCCTGAAGGACCTGCGACGCCTGGCCCATGGCGCAGCGGAGGGGGTCGGACCGGGCCTCGGCCTCCTCGGGAATCCGCGGGTGCGCGCGAGCACGGAGCTGCTCGTGGTCCTGGAAACCGGCCCGCATGCGCTACCGCTTGCACGACGCCTGCTCTTCGACCTACACGGCGATGCACTCGCGCGCGACCGCCACGCCGACACGGCAGCCCTGAGAATCGTGATCGCGCAAATGGGGGGCGGCGATCATCCCGACATCGCGCAGCCGCTCATCAGCAACCATGTCGTACGGGATAACGAGCCTCTGCTGCGCGCCCTGATCCGGACCGTGTGGGCGGATTCGGTGTCGTGCTACGCAGCCGTTGCGGTGTACGCCTCCCGGTGGCCAGCAGCGAGCGAGCTTCGGAGTTACTGTCCGGGCCCACCGGACTTGACGAGGCACACGCTTCCCACCGTCCGCGTCACGCATCTCTGCGCCACGACGTTCCGCATCCGCAATGAGCTGATGACGGCGGCCGACATCGCGTGGGACGTGCCCGAAGCGGGAGAAGGTGGTCGGCTGGTCGTTCCGCCACGCGGCCATCGGCCGCACAGCGACGCGGTCCTCACGACGGCACATCGCGGAACGTTGCGCCTGTCCCGCGACGGACGGCTGTTCGTGATTATCGGCAACTCGGGTGGTCGTCCCTGTGCGGAAAGCGACACGGTGCCGGTGATCGCCCCGCCGCCGCGCTTCTTCTTCCCCGACGACATCGGACGAACGGTCAGTCCGCCCTCGGACACGGCCCTCCGCTACTACCGCAGACTGTTGCGCGTGGCGTTCTTCGACACGACGGGCGGGGAGCAGGTGCGGGCCGCGATCCAACGGTGGCGTGCCACGATCGTGGCCGGTGGTCCATATCCCAACCCCTACCTCCTGCGCGTACGCGATCCGGGCCCGACCTGGGAAGCCTGGGATTCGGCTCGCGCGGGGATGGCGGAGGAGCCGGGCGTCGAGGACGTGGTTCCGATCGTGGTGCGGCGGAGCGCCGCGCGTCAGTGATGCGCGCGCGGCACCCTACCAACCCGCCGAGTCCCTCGTTTGCTTTAACGCGCCATGCACGAGCTCACGAGCCCGCAAGAGATGCGCGCCTGGTCGCGCGCCGAGCGCGCGCGGAACCGCCGCATCGGGTTCGTGCCGACCATGGGATTCCTGCATGAGGGACACTTACGACTCGTCGATCGCGCCCGGGAGCGCTCCGATCGCGTCGTGCTGAGCATCTTCGTCAACCCGCTGCAGTTCGGGCCGAACGAAGATCTGGCGCAGTACCCGCAGGACTTGGAGCGGGACCGCCGCCTCGCCGCCGCGCGGGGCGTGGACTGTCTCTTCGTCCCGGACGTCGCGGCCATGTACCCCACCGAGCCGCTCGTCCGCGTGCATCCCGGCCCCATGGGGGACACACTGGAGGGGGCCGCACGGCCCGGTCACTTCGCCGGCGTCCTGACCGTCGTGGCGAAGCTGTTTCACTACGTGGAGCCGGACATTGCGATCTTCGGGCGGAAGGACTTCCAACAGGCGATGCTGGTCCAGCGCATGGCCAGAGACCTGGACTTCGGCGTCGAAATCGACGTCGCGCCGACGGTGCGGGAGCTCGACGGCCTGGCGCTCTCATCCCGCAATACCTACCTGAAGGGTGACGACCGGCGCGCGGCCCTCGCGCTGTCACGCGCGCTGCGGGCGGTGGAGCAGGCATGGCGGAACGGTGAGGCGGACCCCAAGGCGCTGCAGCGACGTGGCCTCGAGGTTCTGCGCGCCCCGGATGTGCGTCCGGAGTATCTCGAGCTCGTGGACGATCAGCTGCGTCCGGTGGCGCGCGCCGACGCGCGCACGGTGGTCGTCCTCGCGGCGCGAGTCGGGCCGGCGCGCCTGATCGACAACGTGGTGCTGGGGGAGGGAATCGCGAGCGATGTCGCAGTCCGGACATCGTGATGTCGAGAACCGGATGAGCCTCCCGTCCTGGGCTATCGCCACCTCGGAGCGACGAGCCCACATTGCGCGCGTGGCTGACCTCGTGACCCACTGGGCCTCCGCCATGCGGGTGCCCGACACCGAGCGGGCGCGCTGGCTGAAAGCGGCATGGCTGCACGACGCGCTCCGCGACGCACCGGCCGCCAACGAGCTGGCCCACGGCCCCATGGCCGCGGAGCGCGCCGCGCGCGAGGGTGAGACCGATCGAGGCGTGCTCGACGCCGTACGCTACCATTCGATCGGCTATGCGTCGTGGGAGAACGTCGGCAAGATGCTCTACCTGGCGGACTACCTCGAGCCCGGGCGCCCCTTCGATCAACCGCGGCGGGCGGCGCTCGCGGCGCGCGTACCGGCGGAGCGGGACGCGGTCCTGCTGGAGGTCGCGGCGCGCCGCATTGCCCGCGTCATCGACGGCCACTGGCGGCTCCTTCCGGAAACGGTGGACTTCTGGAACGCACTGGTCGGATCCTGATCGCGTGCGTGACGCTCCTCGCCGCCTGCCGGCGAGAGCGTTCGCAGAGCGACGCGCTCCCGATACCGGGCGCCGACGGACCGCGCGTGACCGTCGAGGTCCTGAACGCCAGCGGCACGCCCGGGCTCGCCAAGGTCGGCACCCGCCTGCTGCGGCGCGCGGGGATCGACGTGGTCGCGTATGGAAACGCTCCCGAGGCGCTCGGCAAGCTCGATTCCACACGCATCGTCGTGCGTCGCGGAACGGAAGCCGTGGGACAGCGAGTGCGTCGAGCGTTGGGACGGGGTCGGGTGGTGGTCCAGCTGGACAGCGCCCGGCTACTCGACGCGAGCGTGCTCCTGGGCGCGGACGTTGCGCCGCGGTCCCAGTTCCACCCGTAGCTGGCCGCAGGCCGCGCTGATGTCGAGGCCACGGCTGCGGCGCAGCACCGCCTCGATTCCGTGACGCCGCAGCCGCCGCTCGAACGCGAGCATCTGCGCGCGGGGGCTGGGAGCGAGGTCGGGGGCCCCACCCGGGTGCAGCGGTAGCAGGTTCACGAGCGCGCCCAGCGGTCGCGCCAGCCGCGCCAACTGATCGGCCTGCTCGAGGCCATCGTTCGTCCCCCCGATCAGCACGTATTCCAGGGTCACCCGGCGACGGAATCGTCCCAGCGCCGCGATCACGGCGGGAAGGCCGTACTTCTTCTCGATCGGCATCAGCTCGTGCCGTAGCTCCGGCGTCGGAGCGTGCAGCGACAGCGCGAGACGGAACTGCTCCGGTCGCTGCGCCAGCTTCGCGAGATTCGGCAGGATCCCCACCGTGGAGACCGTGATGTGGCGCGCGCCGATCCCCAGCCCCTCAGGATGGTTCAACTGCGTGAGCGCGGTGTTCACCGCCTCCCAGTTGAGGAGCGGCTCCCCCATGCCCATGAACACGACGTTCGTCGGCTTGCGCTCCGAGTCCTGCAGGATCACCTCGCGCACCTGACACGCGATTTCGGCCGCGGACAGATTGCGGCGAAACCCCATTCGTCCCGTCGCGCAGAACACACACCCGAGGGCGCACCCCACCTGTGACGAGATGCACAGGGTGCGTCGCTTCCCCTCGGGGATGAGGACGGACTCCACCGCCTCGCCGTCGCCCAGGTCCCACAGGTACTTCTCCGTGCCATCGCTCGACACCTGGCGCGCAACAACGGGCAGGCGACGCAGAGGAAACGCTTCGGGCAACGCCCGCCGCAGGCGCTCGGGCAGCTCGGTGGCATCTTCCCAGGAGGCGACCGGGCGTTGCCATAACCGGGGCAGAATCTGACGCGTCCGGTAGGGTGGCTCCCCGCGCTCGGCGAGCCACGCCCCCAGGGCCGCCCGCGCGCTCTCGGGAACGAGGCCTAGCAGGTCGGTCATGTAAGTGCCGCTCGGGAAATGCGTTGCATATAGCACATAACTTAACTATCTTCAATCGTTTAGGACACTTGGAACATCGTGCGCCTGTCCGAGCTTTTGACCCCCGCCCGCATCTTGGTGCCCCTGCACGCGACTGACAAAGAAGGGGTCCTTCGGGAATTGGTGGACGCCGTGTCCGAAGGAAACGGGGGGGCGTCGGACGAAGTCCTGGTCGCCATCCTGGAGCGCGAACGACAGTTCCCGACGGGCATCGGCTACGGCGTCGCGGTCCCACATGGCAAGACCCCCGCCCTCACGGCGCTGGTGATCGTCGCCGGGACGACCCCCGCCCCTGTGCCCTATGAGACAATCGATGGGGAGCCCGTGCGGCTGTTCTTTCTCCTGGCGGGGCCGGAATCGTGTGCCGGGGCGCACGTCAAGGCGCTGAGCCGGATCTCCCGACTGGTGCGGCGTGAGCCGGTGCGGGGCAAGCTCTTGAACGCCCGCACGCCGGAGGAGTTTTACCGCGTGCTGTGCGAGGCGGAGGCTTTATAGACAGCGTCAGCAGCACATCCAGGCGTACGCACCGTTGCGGCGAGCTGCGCATGCAGCACGTGGGGCAACAGGTACGGTTGGGGGGCTGGGTACACCGGCGGCGGGATCTTGGAGGGATCGTCTTCATCGATCTGCGTGACCGCGCTGGGATCGTGCAGATTGCGATCGGCCCGACCGCGCCCGAGGACGTACGGCGGGTGGCCGGCGGGCTGACCAGCGAGACGGTGGTCGAGGTCGCGGGTCAGGTGACGGCGCGACCCGCCAACATGAAGAACCCCGAGCTCGCGACCGGCGACGTCGAGGTGCAGGCGACGCTGCTCTCCGTCGTGGGCCCCGCCGTCACCCCGGCGATCCCGGTCGCGCGCGGCAAAGGGGACGAGCTGCCCGCCGAGGAGCTGCGGCTGAAGCACCGGCACCTCGACCTGCGGCGCCCGGAGATGCAGGCGAATCTCATCCTGAGCCATCGTCTGCTCCAGCGCGCGCGCCGCGCCCTCTCCGACCTCGAGTTTCTCGAGATCGAGACGCCGATCCTCACCAAGCCGACACCCGAAGGGGCGCGGGACTACCTCGTACCCTCGCGCGTGCATCCCGGCGAGTTCTACGCGCTGCCGCAGTCGCCGCAGATATACAAGCAGCTGCTGATGGTGGCTGGCTTCGATCGCTATTTCCAGATCGCCCGCTGCTTTCGCGACGAGGACCTCCGCAACGACCGGCAGCCCGAGTTTACGCAGATCGACCTCGAGGCCTCGTTCGTCGGAATGGACGATGTGCTCGGGTACGTCGAGGCCGTGCTGGTCGCCCTTTGGGACGAAGGCGGACACCGGATCGCCCGGCCCTTCCCGCGGATCGCGTGGCGCGACGCGCTGGAGCACTATGGGACCGATAAGCCCGACCTGCGCTACGATCTGTCGATCGCCGACTGGACGGCGCACGTGAAGCCGCTCGGCGTGCCGTTCTTCCAGGCCGCGTTGCGGGATGGCGCTCGGGTGCGCGGCCTCGCCGTCAAAGGTGGCGGCGCGCTCTCGCGCAAGGACGTAGACGAGCTCGCCGAGACCGCCAAGCAGCTGGGTGGCGCCGGGCTCGCCTGGGTGAAGCGCCAGGGCGAGCAGATCTCGGGATCGGTCGGGAAGCACTTCACACCGGACGCGCTGGCGGCGCTCGGCGTGGGCGACGGCGATGCCGCGCTGATGACCGTCGGACCCGACCGCGTCACCTCGCCGGTGCTCGACCGCGTACGCCTGGGCGTCATTCAGCGGCTGCGGACGCAGCCAAAGAGGGCGCACGCGTTCACCTGGGTCGTGGACTTCCCGTTGTTCGAGCCCGATCCGGAGACGGGGAAGCCGGTCTTTGCGCATCACCCGTTTACGTCCCCCCACCCGGACGACCTCGCCCGACTGGACAGCGATCCGTTCAGTTGCCGGGCGTTGCATTACGACGCCGTATACAACGGGAACGAGCTCGGCTCGGGATCGATCCGCATCACTGACGCCGCGGTACAGCGCCGCGTATTCGCCCATCTCGGCCTGTCGCCCGAAGAGGCCGACGCGCGCTTCGGATTCCTGTTGACCGGCCTGCAGGCGGGCGCGCCGCCGCACGGCGGATTCGCGATCGGGTTCGATCGCGTGGTGATGCTGCTCGCGGGCGCGGGATCGCTGCGCGACGTGATCGCGTTTCCCAAGACCACGGCGGCGCGCGCGCTGTTCGAGGGCGCGCCGGCGCCCGCGAACCCGGCGGACTTGGCGACGCTCCACATCGAGGTGAAGCGATGAGCGAAGAGATCACCCACCGCCTGTCCACCGAAGGTGTCGATCCGCTCACGCTGGCGGGTGTGAATGACGGCAATCTCGTGGTCCTGGCGCAGCGGCTCGGGGTGCGGGTCTCGTTGCGGGGCGACGCGTTGATCCTGCATGGCCCGCTCGCGGCGGTCGAGCGCGCGGTGCCCGTGGCGCAGGCGCTCGTCGATCTGGCGCGCATAGGAGGGGCAGAGGGCGGAGGCGAGCCGCTCGACGTGGCGGACGTGGACCGGCTGGTGAGCGAAGAAGCACAAGTGGGGGAGGGAACACGGCACCCCGGGGAAGGCGAGTACAAGATCATTCTGCCCGGCCTACGGCGGGTGATCCAGGCGAAGACGACGGGGCAGCGCGAATACCTCCGAGCGATCGCGCAGCACGACATCGTGATCGGGATCGGTCCCGCGGGGACGGGAAAGACCTACTTGGCCGTGGCGGCAGCCGTGGACGCGCTCGCCCGCAAGCGAGTGCGTCGCATCGTGCTCGCGCGCCCCGCGGTGGAGGCCGGCGAGAACCTCGGCTTCCTGCCCGGAGACCTGCACGAAAAGGTGGACCCCTATCTCCGGCCCTTGTACGACGCGCTCGAGGACATGATGCCGCACGACCGGGTTCACAAGGCGATCGAGAGCCGCATCATCGAGATCGCCCCGCTCGCCTACATGCGCGGCCGCACGCTGTCCGACGCATTCGTGATTCTCGACGAGGCGCAGAATGCGACGGGCATGCAGATGAAGATGTTTCTGACCCGTCTGGGCGTGGACTCGCGCGCCGTGATCACGGGCGACAAGACCCAGATCGACCTGGCGAACCGCGAGGACTCCGGCCTGCTCCAGGTCGAGCGGATCCTGCCGGGGATCGAAGGAATCGGATTCTGCTATCTGGGAGACGGCGACGTCGTGCGTCACCGTCTCGTGCGCGACATCATCCGCGCGTACGCCGAGGACGCGCAAGGTTGACATGAGGCTGCCGAGCAAGGAGCAGCTCCGGTATCACGGGAGCCGCTGGTGGTGGGTGGTGGGCCTGGCGACGCTCGCCTACGTGGCGTTCCCGTCGAGCGCCACCAACGTGGAGCTGCCGGCCGTCGGGACGTTCGCGAAGGCCGATGTCGTCGCGCCGTTCACGTTCCCGGTGAACAAGTCGGACGAGGAACGCGTGCGCGAGGCCGAGGAGCTGGCGGCCAGCGTGAAGCCCATCTACCGGTACCAGGAGCGCGCGCTCGACAGTGCCCAGACGGCCATGCACGCTTTCTTCTCGAGCATCGAGCGGGCGGCGGATTCGGGCGGCGCTGCGGTCATTCTTCAGGCGGCGAAGGCGCAGGGGTTCGCGCTCAGCCCCGCGGAGGCTAGCTACCTGGCCAAGGGGGGCAAGCGACACGCCCTCGAGAAGGCGATGAGCGAGCTGTTCGACCGCACGCTCGCCGCGGGTGTCACCGGCCCGGGCGTCCTGCAGGTCGAGCAGGCCCCGGAGCTGATCGTGCGCCGTCGATCGGGCGAACAGTCGGTGCCGCGCGACCAGGTGCTGTCGTACGCGCAATACCTCGTGCGCGCGCGGGCGAGCCAACCCGACCGCGGGTCGAGCGTCGGCGACCAGCTCTATGTCCGGCTCGCGGGACACTTCTTCCAGGCTACGCTCGTTCTCGACCCGGTCGAGACCGAGCGACGGCGGGACGAACTGCGCAAGAGCGTCGACCCGAGCAAGTACATCGTACGAGCCGGCGACCGCATCATCGGAGCGCACGAAGTCGTGACGAGCGAAGCGTACGAGAAGCTCGTGGCGCTGCACAGTGACCTCGTGCGCCGCGGCGGAGCGACGAGCCGCTCGGTCGGGGGCGTGATCGGCCCCATTCTGCGCGACTCGCTCATCTTCGCGATCTTCTGGGTCCTGCTGGGGTTCTATCGCCGCGAGACGTATCGCGAGCGGCGGCAGGTCGCGTTGATTGGCGGGCTGTTCGCGCTGGTGCTGATGCAGGCCGCGGCCGTGGCTCGGTTCGTTCCGACGCATCCCGAGGTCATCATCCTGCCCTTCATGGCGATGATGCTCACCGTGCTATTCAACGGTCGCGTGTCGATGATCGCCGCCATGATTCTCTCGATCGTGATCGGCCTGCAGCCCGTGTTCCACGACCTGCCGGCGCTGCTCCTGTGTGTGGTCGGCGGCGTGACGGCGGCCCTCACGGTCCGGGTGCTGCGGCGCCGGAGCAACTTCTATGTGCCCGTGCTGATCATCGCGCTGGGGTATCTCGCGGGCGCGCTCGCGCTCGGGCTCGCGGGCGGCTGGAGCGTGGGCGAGATCGCGCTGCGCGGCGTGTGGGGCGCGGCGAACGGCCTGGTCTCGGCGGGGCTCACGTTCTTCCTGCTGCCCGTCGCCGAGTCGATCACGGGCATCACGACCGACCTCACGTTGCTCGAGCTCTCCGACCCGAGCCGGCCGCTGCTGCGGCGGCTCTCGCTCGAGGCACCCGGCACGTACGCCCACTCCGTCGCCATGGCGAACCTGGTGGAGGCCGCCTGCAATCGCATCGGCGCCGACGGCCTGCTCGGGCGCGTCGGGTGCTACTACCACGACATCGGCAAGGTGAAAAACCCGCAGTACTTCGTCGAGAACCAGACGCGCGGCAACAATCCGCACGACCGGCTCAAGGCGTTTCAGTCGGCCCAAATCATCAAGGCGCACGTCACCGACGGGCTGGCCCTGGCCGCGGACGCGCGGTTGCCCGAAGCCGTCGCCGCGTTCATTCCCGAGCATCACGGAACCACGGAGATCACCTACTTCCTCGACCGCGCGAAGAAGAGCGGCGATGGCGCGCCGCCGCGCCCGGGAGACTACGTCTATCCCGGCCCCAAGCCGCACTCCGCCGAAACCGCGATCACCATGCTCGCCGACTCGGTGGAGGCAGCGCTGCGCGTGCTCGAGGACCTGACGCCGCAGAAAATCGCAGAGGTGATCAACCACATCGTCCGCACCAAGCTGAACGCAGGACAGCTCGACGAGGCGCCGATGACCCTGCGGCAGATCGATCAGGTCAAGCAGGAATTCGTCCGCATCATCAGCGGGATGTACCACAACCGCATCGACTATCCGGAGTCCAGTGGCGGCATCACGGCGTCGTGGCAGCCCGCGGGCAGGGCTTGAGCGCGTGGTGGGGCGCATCCTGGCCTGGGAGGGCGTGTCCCCGCCTCGCTGCCGCGTCGAGCTCACCCTGCTCGGCGCGCCCGCGATGCGCCGCCTCAATCGCCGAGCGACGGGGCGGCGCAGCCTGACCGACGTCATCGCGTTCGCCTTGCCACAGCCCGACGGAACGGTCCTCGGCGATGTGTATATCTGTCCGGCCGCAGCGAGTGCCTGGGTACACGATCGGCAAACCGGAAACGGGAACCGGAAAACGGTGGACGAGGAGTTGGTCCGGCTCACGGTGCACGGCACGCTCCACGTGTTAGGCTATGACCACCCGGAGGGCCCCGGCCGCACGCGCTCGGCGATGTGGCACCGTCAGGAGCGTTACGTGCGTCGGCTGCTGGGCACGCGTGGCGAGCGAACCCGATGACGCTCACCGTTGCCGCATTGACTCTCGGCGGAGCCCTCGTCGCCGGTACGGCCGCGCTGTGGGCCGGCCTGCTGGCGCTCGGCGAAGAGGCAGCCGTGGGCGAGGCGCTGCACACACTCGGCGACGCCCCGCCTCCCACGGTCGGCGCCCGCGTCCCGCTGCATCGCGCGCTCCACGTCGCCCGGCTCGCGCTCCTCGTCCTGGGTGCGGCGGCGGGCGGCCACGCGCTCGGCTGGTGGGAACGGCCGTGGGTTGAAGGACTCGGAAGCTGGGCCATTGCGGCGGCGTTCCTGTTCATCCTCGGCGATGCGCTGCCCCGCAGCCTGGCGCGGGTCGCGCCGGAGCTCGCGGCCACGGCCCTACCGCTCGCGCGCCGGACCCTCGCCCCCTTCGGCCTGCTCCTGTGGCTGCTCGCCTGGGTAGACCGCGGTCTTCACAGCCTGGTGGCGACGCCGCGTCCACTCGAGCCCGCCCTCGGCGCCGCCCAGCGCGACATGCTGCTCGGCGTGTTCACCCTCGCCGACACGCGGGTGGACGAGGTCATGACCCCACGGCTCGACATGATCGCCGTCGACGTCGCCGCGTCGACCGAGGACGTGGTCGAGGCGTTCCGTCAGAGCGAGCACTCCCGACTCCCCGTCTACGACGGCACGCCCGACAACATCGTCGGCATCGTGTTCGCAAAGGATCTCGTGCCGTTCACCATGGGGATCGGCGGCAATGTCACCCGCTGGCAGGACCTGGTACGGCCCGCGGCGGTGGTGCCGGAGACGAAAACGCTCGACAGCCAGCTCCGCGACTTCCAGCGCGCCCCCTCACACCTCGCCATCGTGGTGGACGAGTTCGGCGGCACCTCGGGGCTGATCACGCTCGAGGACATCCTCGAAGAGATCGTGGGCGAGATCCACGACGAGCACGACGTGGGCGAGGCGCCGTCGATCCGCCAGGACGGCGACCGCTACTGGGTCGACGGGCGCGTCACCCTCGATGATCTGTCCCAGGCCCTGGGACGCCCGTTCGATCATCCCGAGGTCTCGACCGTCGGCGGGCTCGTGTACTCGGTGTTGGGCCGCGTGCCGCGCGCGGGCGACGAGCTCACGCTCGACGGTTACCGAGTGGTGGTCGAGCACGTCGACCGCCGCCGGGTGACCAGCGTGGTGTTGCAGAGGAAGCGGTGACCATTCCCGTCCTCTTGTTCGTGGCGGGGCTGCTGCTCGCCGCCGCGGCGGCGGCGATCGGCGTGGCCGCCGCCGCAGTGAGCCAGCTCCAGCTGACCCGGTGGGTGTCGTACAAGCTGCGCGGCGCGGGCGGCGCCGCCGGGGTGCTCGAAAACCCCGGGCACCTGCTCGCCACCGCGAACGCGCTCACGACTCTCGGGATCATCGGCGCCGCGGCGGCGATCCCCGCGCTCCTGGCCCGAACGACGCCCACCATCCTCGGCGTCTTCACCGTCGCGCTCGGCGTCCCGTTCCTCGTGAGCGCCGCCTACGTGGTGCCGCGCGTCGTGGGGCGTCGCTGGGCGGAGCCGATCGTGGCGCACGCGGCACCCCGCCTCGAGCAGCTTGGCAAGATACTCGCCCCCTTCGTGCCCTGGCGGGACCCGTCCGCCCGCACCACGCTCGCGGCCGTCCTGACCGACGCCGATACCGAAGCCCTCGCGTCCGCGGACGAGATGGCCGTGGTCTCGGGCGTGCTGGCTTTCGCGGACCGCCCGGTGCGGGAGCTGATGACGCCCCGCACGTCTATCGTGGCGCTCCCGGAGGGGCTGCTCGCGGGCGAAGCGGCGCACGTGTGCCAGCAGTCGGGGTACAGCCGCTATCCCGTGTATCGCGGGTCGCTCGACGAAGTGGTGGGCGTGACCCACGCCTTCGACCTCCTGCGCCTGCCCCCCGATGCGCCCGTGCCCGTCAACCCGGCCCTGGCGGTGCCGGGGACGACGCGCGCCGCGGACCTGATGCTCGAGATGCAGCGCGGGCGGAGTCACCTCGCCGTCGTGCTCGACGAGTTCGGCGGCACCGCGGGGGTCGTCACCTTCGAAGATCTGCTCCGCGACCTCGTGTCGGAGATCTTCGAGCCGGCGGCGCAGGCGCCGGCGGACGCGTCGCCCGTGCGGATCGTCGAGCTCCAGGGTAGCGCCCCCGCGAGCCGGCTCGAGGAAGCGCTCGGTGTCTCGCTGGGATCTGGGGGGGCGGGGGGCGCGGGGGGGGCGGGGGGCGCGGGAGGCGCGGGGGGCGCGCAAACGGTGGGTGGACTGCTGGTGCAGGCGCTGGGCCGGATCCCGCGGCCCGGGGAGCGGTTCGCGCTCCACGGGCTGGAGTTCGACATCCTGGCGGCGACCGCCACCCGCGTGGAGCGGGTTGCGGTGCGACCGGGCCCGGTGCGCACGATACCCCTCGAGCGAGCGGACGAGCGGACCTGAAGCATGAGTCTTGCGTGAGCGCGGAGCGCATTCTCGAGGGACTCGCCCGGCGCGACCCCGTCGCCCTGGCCCGCGCCATCACCCTCGTCGAAAACCAGCGTGACGGATTCGAGCGTGTGCTGTCGCACGCGCACGGCCAGCTGGGCCGCGCCGGCGCACGTCGAGTGGGGATCACCGGACCCCCGGGCGCGGGCAAGAGCACGTTGACCGACGCGCTGATCCAGCGGTTCCGCTCCCGGCGGCTTTCCGTCGGCGTGGTGGCGGTGGATCCGACGAGCCCGTTCACCGGCGGCGCGCTCCTGGGCGACCGCATCCGCATGGAGTCGGTGAGCGTCGACCCCGACGTGTTCATCCGCTCGATGGCGACGCGCGGAGCGCAGGGCGGCCTGGCGACCACGACGGAAGAGTCGGACAGACGGAGCTGGACATCGCGCGCGCCGCCGAAACCACGGTGCTCGTGCTCGTCCCCGAGTCGGGCGATGGAATTCAAGCGCTCAAGGCCGGTGTGATGGAGGTTGCCGATATCTACGTGGTCAACAAGAGCGACCGCCCCGGGGCCGATAAGCTGCGGCAGGAGATCGAGGTGATGCTCGGTCTCCGGCGGGGCAACGCGTTTCGGCATGTGAGGCCCCATCATGGGCCAGGACTGTCCGACCGTCCGACCGTCCCACCGTCTGACTCTTGGGAGCCACCCGTGCTCGGCACGGTGGCATCGACGGGTGCCGGTGTCGACGAGCTGCTGGCTGCCTTGGATCGCCATACCGTCTATCTTCAAGCGAGTGGTCAGCTGGCCGCGCGCCGGCGCCAGCGCCTTGCCGCCCGGACCCGCGCCGTGCTGGAGCGCGCGGTGCGACGCTGGCTCCACGAGGGCATGCGGGTGGACGAACTGGTGGCGCGACGGCTCGACGAGGTGACCGACGGTCGCAAGAGTCCATACGACGTGGCCGGCGAGATCCTCGACCAAATGAAGGCGGGGACCGCGGGAGAAGAGAACCGATGAGCCGCAGGGACAGGAAGACGGTTTATACGCCTGATGATCTGGCCGGCTTCGAGCCACGCAGCCGGCTCGGCGTGCCGGGCGAGTACCCGTTCACCCGCGGCATCCACCCCACCATGTACCGCGGCAAGCTGTGGACGATGCGTCAGTTCGCGGGGTTCGGGAGCGCCGAGGACACGAACCGGCGCTACAAGTTTCTG
>WNEL01000093.1_pt1 | contig 29156 bp, 31 predicted proteins | sample 5399991 | NCBI WGS metagenome assembly WNEL01 (sample SAMN13153325, study PRJNA577476) | soil metagenome | isolation source: 20 cm grassland meadow soil pre-rain plot 2 | place: USA:California | collected 2015-09-08
ATCGGAGAACACGCCGTGATAGATCTTGGGGTCGCGGCCTTCGTCCTTGGCACGGTTGATCTCGAAGGCTTCCTGCGCCTTGAACATCCTCATCGTGTCGCCCATGGCCGTCGGGCGATAGCCAGCGCGCGCGGCATACTCGAGGCCGAGGCGGTCGGCTTCGGACTCGTGCTCACGGCCGTAGCCCTGGTACCAGGCGGCGGCGCCGAGGTCCGCCATCTCCGCGAGCGCGTAGTTCCCGGTGAGAATCGCGGTGGCGATCGCACCGCTGCCGAGGAGCACGCGCTGCGCCTCGCTGCGCGCCGGATGGCGCGCGACGTCATGCCCGATCTCGTGGCCGAGCACCGCGGCGAGCTCGGCCTCGGAATTCAGGTACGTGAGCAGCCCGCGGTGGACGTAGACATAGCCGCCGCCGGTGGTGAAGGCGTTGATCTCGTCGTCATCGAGCACGAAGAACTTGAAATCCCAGTCCGCGATCGGCGTGTTGCGCGCCACGCGCGTGCCGATCATCTGCACGTAGTCCTGCACCGCCTGGTCCTGGTACAGACCATAAATGCGCTTGATCTCCTCGTGGGCGCGCCGTGCCTGCTCCTGCTCGCTCTTCACCGTGGTGAAGACGACGTGGCGGGTGCCGGATGCGGGGTTGGTGGCGCAGCTCACACCGGCGAGCGCGAGGGCGCAGGCGACGGCGGTGGCGAGTGTGCGGCGCATGGCGACTCCGATCGGGCGAGTGCGGCCTCAGGCCGCGGCGCGAAGACGAGGCCTAGGCTGTAGAGCCCTCGCCAGGCAGCGAAGTTCCGCCGCCCGCCGCCCGCGCCACCCGCCCGGGGCGCCGAAAGAGCGCGGCTGCAAGGTCGACGCGCCTGCCGCGCGGTTACTTGGCGCCCGCGGCCGCGTACTTCCGGCGGAACTTGTCCACGCGGCCCGCGGTGTCGACGATCTTCTGCTTGCCCGTATAGAAAGGATGGCAGTTCGAGCACACCTCGACCTGCAGATCTTGACCGAGGGTCGAGCTCGTCTTGAACGTGTTGCCGCACGTGCAGGTGACGGTGATCTCTCTGTAGTCGGGGTGGATTGCGGCTTTCATGGCGGGCTCACGCTTTCCCAAATGGCTCACCCGGAAATGGGGTGCCGGGGACGCAGATTAAAGGGCGCGCGAGTTTAGCCGCAGTGTCGCGTGCACTCAAGACGGCTCGAACCGAGCCGCCTCCCTCTAAGGGCCATTATCCACAGAAGCTGTGGACAACTCTGTGGACGGCCGCTGTCGCCCCGCGCCGATTACGCGGTCAGATTGCATTTTTGTTACCTTGGTCAAAAAATGAGCAGCCATTTTTAGCTTGACTGCTCAACGAGTTACACCCTTCTTGTCCAGCGGCTTGACGGGTTTGCCACGTAATCTACTCATTCTCCGATAGCGCTACCGGAGCCTGTGAATAAAGGGCGCCGGCGAAGCCCCGGCTCGCCCGACGCGGCCGTTGACAACGCTGACGGACCGGGCAATTCCGCTGTTTCCGGTATGAATTCGAGCAGCATCTCGTTGAGGAACCGCAGCCCCTGGGCGCTCGGCCGGCACCTCCCGGGAGTGCGCCGGAGCATGCCGCGCCGGAGCAGGCGATCGATGGGCGACGCGATCGCCTGCCAGTCGAGCCCGGTGCGCGCGGGGAACAGCGCCGCGTCGAACCCGCCCTTCAGCCGCAGCGCGTTCAGCATGAATTCGAACGGCAGCTCGCTCTCGGGAACCGCGCGGCGCACGAGCTCGGCGCCGGAGGAGGCGAGATAGCGGCGCGGCTCGCGCGGCTGAAGGGTGCGCACGATCTGTCCCGCGTGCGGGAACGTCAGCTTGCCGTGCGCGCCGGCACCCACGCCGAGGTAATCGCCGAAACGCCAGTAGTTGAGGTTGTGACGGCATTGCCGCCCGGGGCGCGCGTAGGCGGAGACCTCGTACTGGGCGAATCCCGCCTCACCGAGCAGCGCAGCGCAGGCGTCCAGCATTGCCGCCGCAGCGTCCTCATCGGGCAGCGGCGGCCGGCGCGCCGCGAAGACCGTCCCGGGCTCGATCGTGAGCTGGTAGTGCGAGACGTGCGCCGGCTGGAGCTCGAGGGCTCCCGCGAGGTCGAGCCGGGCGGCGGGGACGTCCTGACCGGGCAGCGCGTACATGAGATCGAGGTTGAAGTTGGCGAGGCCCGCGGCATGCAGCTCCTCGGCGGCGCGCCGCGTCTCGGCGGGCGAATGAATGCGCCCGAGCGCCTTGAGCCGCTCCGGATCGAAGCTCTGGGCGCCGAGCGATACGCGCGTGACGCCGGCCGCCCGGTATTCGCGGAATGCGCCGCGCTCGATCGCGCCCGGGTTGGCTTCGAGCGTCACCTCGAGACGCGGGGCGAGCTTGAGCACGCGGCGCGCCGCCGCGAGGAGCTCGCCGATCGAGCGCGGCGAGAAGAGGCTCGGCGTCCCGCCGCCGAGGAAGACGCTGATCACCTCCCGCCCGGCGACCTCACTCGCCTGCGCTTCGAGATCGCGCGCGAGACGGCCGAGGTAGGCGCTCTCCGGGAGCTCCCCGCCGAGTGTGTAGGAGTTGAAATCGCAGTACGGACACTTGCGCACGCACCAGGGAAAGTGCACGTAGAGCGCGAGCGGCGGGGTCGTCAGGGCGGACATGCGTTGTTGGTGTTTGGCGAGCGCGATTCTAGCGCGCCGAGTGCGCCTTCCGCTCGACCTTGACGGCGCCTACCGTACCGGAAGGAGCCGCGGCGGGTCGTCGGTGACGACCACCGTCGCGGCATAGTGCGTGTGGTCGAGCCGGAAGCCGATCTCCCGCTTCGGCGGGAGGCTCGTGAGCAACAGCATCGGGGCGCAGGAGAAGTCGCGGACGCCGAATTCCGCCAGGTAGACCTCCGGCACGTGCGGACGGCACAGGTGGTTCGCAGCCGCGAGGATGCGCTCGGCGCGCGCGTAGTGATCCGGATTCGAGGAGCGCAGCTCCTCCAGCGCGCGCGAATCGAGATACACCGTTCTGTCGAATACCTGAGCCGGTATGTCACCGGCCGCCACGGTCTGGATACCGCTTGCCGTCAGTGCGGCCACGCAGGCCGCTGCCACGGCTCCCGGGGAAAGCTTGCGTCGCATGGTGAGCGCTCCGCACTGCGGCCACGTCCCGCTGCCCTGTCGATAGACTACGCCCACCGTGGGGCGGTTCCAAAGGGTCACTTCTTCCAGTCGCCGAGCTCGGCCTGCTCGCGCATGTGGTCGAGCAGGTCGCCGCGCGGCGGGATCTTGTCCAGCGTACAGGCGAAGAACGGCGCGACCCAAAGCAACGCGACCGCACAGTGGTCATTGAGGTTGAAGACCGTGACGCCGCCCGGCAGGGCCTCCACCCGGTGAGTGCGCGCGTGGTTCCACGCGAGTCCCGGCCTTCGCACAGGCGCAGGATCGAACATCGCGCTCGGGGGAGGCACCCCGAATGCACGCGCCGAGTGTGAGTTGTCCTCGCCCCTCGCCACGCGGGCGGCAGCGTCCGCGCCCTCGGCAGCCCAATCGATCGCCGACGAGCGCGTCTCGGGCGTTGGCGGCTCCGACGGAAGCGCCGGGGTCTCGCTCGGGGGTGCAACGTCGCGCTCGCGCCGGGCGAGCCCCGGCAGAATCCTGCCCGGGCTCTCCGGCGACTGCGGCCGCGTGGCGGGCAGGAGAGCGATGAGCGTCAGACTCTCCTCGGCGCTACGGCCAGTCGGGTGCGTGCGGGTGAGCGCGAGAAGGAAGGCGAGCGCCAGCGCGTGCGCACCCACCACCACCGCGAGCGCTGGAACGCGGCGCGCGGCGGTGGCAGCGTGCATGGCAGGTGCTCAGTGCCGCGGGCGGACCGTCAGCACCCGATGCGAGCGCAACCACCACAGGTATGGAAGCAGCACGGGCGCAATGAGGATAGCGGCGCGCACGGCAGTCTCGGGCAAGCGATGCGGTGCCCAGCCGATACCCATGGAGACCGACCCGTGGAGCGACGTCGGCACATCGAAGCTTCCATTGATCATCGCTCGGAGCAACCCCACCAGGAACACTCCGGCAATCACCCAGCGAGCCGCGATGCGCTGCCGCGCCGCGAGCAGGCACGCCATTCCGGCCGCGGCGAGCGGTGCCAGCCACATCGCCCCGAAGAACAGCGCCGCGCACAGCCCGCGCGCGCCCTCGATCAGGGCGGGTGACAGCCACGCGCGCCAGTGCCGAGCGGCCTCGAGAACTGCAATGAGCGAGCCTACGGACAGCGCCGACAGTGCGATGAACGCGAGCAGCGGCAGCAGCGTGAACGCCACGAACGGGCGACGAGACGCAAAGGAGCGAAGCTCCGGACGAGCGAGCATCTCGCGCACGAACGCCTCATCCGGGCCGACCCGCTCCGCGGCCAGCCCCTCGGACTGCGCTGGCGGGATTCCCGCGGCCCGCAGCTCGGCCATGACGTCCGCGTGGTGTGCCCGCAGCTCCTGCACCGCCCGGCGCGCGTGTCGCGGCGCAACCCCGGCCCGGAGCAGCCGCTCCGTCAGGGCCTCGAGGCGCGCCTCATTCATGGCCCGGTCCCCGCGAGCGCCGTCGCCACGCCCCTGGCGATCCGCTGCCACTGCCGTGTCAGATCGCGCAATCGGCGGCGCCCTGCGCCGGTGATGGCGTAGTAGACGCGACTGCGGCCACCGACCGTTCGGCGGCGCGCGCGCAGCAGACCCCTCGCTTCCAGCGAGTGCAGGGCCGGGTAGAGGACGTTCTCGCCGAGCGAGATCGCCTCGCGCGTGACGAGACGGATGAGGCGGGCGAGCTCATAGCCATACATTTCCCGCCGGCCGAGCAGCCGCAGCACGAGGAGCTCGGGCACCCCCGCCATGAAGGATGGAGTCTGCGCGGCCATCGATGCCTCCCATACCTCGCGGTGCGAGGTATGGTAACCGCGCCCGGCGCTGACGCGCGGGTCAGCCCGGACAGCCTCGGTCAGTCTCCCCCGCCGCGCGGCGGCGGAGGCGGACGCGGCGGCGAACCACCGGCCGCACCGCCCGACACAATCGGGTGGGAGATGTCGCACTCGTTGGTGTCGTTCGACCAGGTGCTCTGCATCGCGTAGGCGCCATTGCCCATGCTCACGTTCGCCGCGGCACCCTGACCCGAGCTGATCCACGCGCACTCGTCAGCGTTCTCCTCGCCCGTGAGCCAGTTGGTCCAACCGCCCGGCGGATTCTGGTCGGTGATCGTTTCGGCGTACTCATGACCGTTCACGATCGAGAAGCCGTCGAGAGTCCCGGCCGAGCCGCTGTTGACGAAGTTCTGACCGCAGCTTTGGCCGAGATCGGTGACGTACGGCATGTTGGTGAACGCCAGGTCGCCGTACGAGGAGCCGGTGTAGTCGTGCCAGGCACAGAAGTTCGAGGTGATGGTGTTGAAGCCATCCGGGTGGGTGCCCGAGGGCGAGACGACCACGTACTGCGCGTAGCGGTTGGAAGCGGGCGTCGTGTTGCCGAAGTGGGCAGCGGCCCTGGCCGCCTCCGCCGCCAGCTGCGCGGCGGACGCATTGCTCGGCGAGGGACCCGCGGTGTCGAACCAGACTCCCGCCAGAGCACCGCTCGCCGGGTAACCGACGTGCGGTGCGCCGCTCGGACAGGACGTCGCTCCCGGAGAGACAGTCGGGCCGTCGCAGTACTGCGTCATCGTGCCCGACCACAGCTCGCCTCCCGTGCCGATGCCGGCGAAGAGGTGCTGCAGGTAGGTGGCTGCTCCGTCCGGATCGCCGCCGCCCGTCCACTGACTGCCGTAGAACACGAGATAAACCCTGGGTGTGCTGCTGGTGACGCCGATGCCGTCGATGCCGCCGCCGAACGACAGGGTATTCAACAGACCGAAGAGCGACGGAACCGCCGGAGCAAGGGGACGAGAGGCCTCCCAGGCCTTCATCTTCTCGAATGCTTCCCGCGTCGGCACGGCCCCGTGGCGATACGGGTGCCCATACGCCGGAGCGAAAGGATTCTCGCCGCGTGCGCCCGGATCGAGCCCGTTTCCGGCCGCGACGCAGCAGCCGACTATCACCGACACCAGTGCTGAACGAATCAGACCGTTTGAGACTTTCACGAGCCATGCCTCCCTGCACAGCCCCCCAGCACCTTGTCGCTGCGTTCTTATCTCGAGTGTTCGCAGCGATCGACCCGTCAATGCTGTGCAATGCGGTCACGGCAGTCAATGCGGGCAATCAGGTAGACGCGAGCTTGGCCGTGCTGCGTAGAAGGGGGGTTCACGAAATTGTCCCGCTCAAGAAGCGCAAGCGCAGATGGGCAACGCCTGCGAGATGCTTGTCGCGGCGGAACTCACCCTCGCGAGGAAACCTGGACTCAGAGTGTTCGACTTCTGGCCGGGTTACGACGTTGTTGCGCAACCGCGCGATGGACGATCGGCGGAGCGCTTGTCTGTAAAGTCGACGACCTTCAAGCGTGGTTCGGCAGCGGGTCATCCCTCATCAATTGCCGTCCACGGGAACTCCTCGCGGATCGCGCGCACCACATCCTTCGCAATCTCGACACGCTCAAGCGTCGGATACTCTGCCCGCAACTTCCCGCTGATCGTACCGCGCGACTCCCGCACTGGAGCGATGTCACCCGCCCGCCCGACAGCCAGCCGGCCGGCCGGCCGGGAGACTCAGTTAGTCCCTACTCCGCGTTCTGCACCTGCTCGCGCATCTGTTCGATGAGGACCTTCATGTCGACCGCGCTGCGCGTGGTCTCGAGGTCCTGGGATTTCGAGGAGAGCGTGTTGGCTTCGCGGTTGAGCTCCTGCATGAGGAAATCGAGCCGGCGTCCGGCGGGCTCGCCGCCGCTGATGACGCGGCGCACCTCCGCGATGTGGCCGGTGAGCCGCTCGAGCTCCTCGTCGACGTCGAGCCGCTGGAGCAGAAGCGCCAGCTCCTGCTCGAGCCGCTCGTGGTCGATGCTCGCGGTCAGCTCCGCGACGCGCTCGTTGAGTCGCGTGCGGGCGCGCGCGCGCACTTCGGGCAAGCGCGCGCGCACTGCCGCAACGAGCGCCTCGAGCCCGGCGCAGCGCTGCCCGAGGAGCTCGCGCAGCCGCGCGCCTTCGCGCTCGCGAGCCGCGACCAGCTCGGTGAGCGTGGCCGCGAACACTTCGCCCGCCGCCGCCAGCAGCTGGTCGCCCGTCGCGCCGTCCTCGCGCAGCACGCCCGGCCACCGCAGTACCTCGAGCGCGCTCACCGCTGCTCCCGGCTCGCGCAGCGCGCGCATCACGCCGTGCACCGCGGCCAGCACGCGCTCGAGCGCTTGTGCGTCGACTTCGAGCGCACCGCCGGCCGCCGCCTGTGGGCGCCGCCAGGTGATGGTGCAGTCGACCTTGCCACGGCGCAGCTGCCGCATGAGGCGCGAGCGCAGCTCGCCCTCGGCGCCGCGCAGCTCGTCCGGCAGGCGGAAGGAAGCCTCGAGGAAGCGGTGATTGACACTGCGAAGCTCGCACACGAGCGTGCCCCATGGCCCGCTGGTCTCGCGGCGCGCGAAGCCCGTCATGCTCGCGATCATGGTCGATGCGTCCGCCTGGCGGCCCTTGATGCGGTGGTCCCCGGGCGCAGCGGCTTAAGTCGCCTCGCTACGCCGGCGCACTGCGCAGGTGATATAAAGCGCGGGCAAGTCTAACAGATGCATGGAATTCTTCTTGCGGGTCGAATACGCAGACATGAGCCTGCTCGGCGGGCGCGAGGAGAATCAGGACCGGGTCGTGGCCGCGGTCGCCGAGCGCGCGGCGCTGCTGGTGGTCGTCGACGGCATGGGCGGCCATGCGGACGGCGCGCGCGCCGCGACCGTCACGCAGCGGGTGATCCTGGACGCTTTCTGGCACGCGCCGCAGCCGCTCTTCGATCCGCTCGGGTTCCTCCACCTGACGCTCGGGAAGGCGCACGACGAGGTCGTGAAGCTCGGCGCGCAGTTGCCGCTCGATCAACGTCCCCGCGCCACCTGCGCCGTGTGCCTCGTGCAGCAGCACGCCAGCTGGTGGGCGCACATCGGCGACAGCCGCCTCTACCACGTGCGGGACGGGAAGGTGATGGCGCGCAGCCGCGACCACAGTCACGTCGAGCTGCTGCTGCGCGAGGGGCTGATCAGCGACGAGCAGGCGCACAATCATCCGATGCGCAACTTCGTCGAGTCCTGCCTCGGCGGCGACCCGATCCTGCCCGACATGTCGCTCACCCGGCGCCGTCCGCTCGAGCCGAACGACGTCGTCATGGGGTGCACCGACGGACTGTGGGGCGCGCTCACCGACGCCGAGATCGCCGCCGAGCTCGGCAGCCCCGGGGAGCTGCGCGGTAAGCTGCTCGAGCTCGGCACGCGCGCCGTGAAGCGCGGCGGCAACGCCAGCGACAACACCTCCGCGGCGGCGCTCCGCTGGCTCGGGGATTAGGAACGCACCCATGGGCCGACCCTCCGGACGCGACGTCGACGAGCTGCGGCGCGTGAGCTTCACGCGCCGCCATGCGCGCCACGCCGAAGGCTCGGTCCTGATCGAGTGCGGCGACACCCAGGTACTGTGCACCGCGAGCGTCGAGGAGACGGTGCCCCCGTTCCTGCGCGGCAAGTCCCAGGGTTGGATCACCGCCGAGTACGGCATGCTGCCGCGCTCGACGCACACCCGCACCGCGCGCGAGGCGGCCCGCGGCAGGCAGAGCGGGCGCACCCAGGAGATCCAGCGGCTGATCGGCCGCTCGCTCCGGGCGGTGGCGGACCTCAAGGCGCTCGGCGAGCGCACCGTCACCATCGACTGCGACGTGCTGCAGGCGGATGGCGGCACGCGCACCGCCTCCATCACAGGCGGCTTCGTGGCCCTCGCCGAGGCCTGCGAGCAGCTGCTGCGGCGGGGCCTGATCGCGGGGAGCCCGCTGCACGGGCAGGTGGCGGCGGTGTCGGTGGGCATCGTCGGTGGCGTCCCGGTGCTCGATCTCGACTATGCCGAGGATTCCCAGGCGGAAACCGACATGAACGTCGTGATGAACAATGGCGGCGCATTCGTCGAGATCCAGGGGACCGCCGAAGGCCACGCGTTCCGCCGCCACGAGCTCGATGCGCTGCTCAATCTCGCCGCGCACGGCATCGGCGCGCTGTTCACGCTGCAGGCACAGACGCTCGAGCGCCCGTGAGGCGGGTGGTGCTCGCGAGCGGCAACCCGGGGAAGCTGCGCGAGCTGGCCGCCCTCCTCGCGCCGCTGTCCCTCTCCCTGATCCCCCAGGCCGGGCTCGGCATCGCAGCCGTGCCGGAGACCGGCGAGACCTTCCTCGCGAACGCGCTCCTCAAGGCGCGCCATGCGTCAGCGCGGGCGCGACTGGCGGCGCTCGCGGACGATTCCGGCCTCGAGGTGGATGCGCTCGGCGGGCGCCCGGGCGTCGAGTCGGCGCGCTATGCGCACCCGGGCGCGAGCGATACCGAGAACCTCGAGCGGCTGCTGGACGAGCTCGCCGCGGTGCCGTCCCCAGAGCGCCGGGCGCGCTACCAGTGCGTGATCGTGCTCGTGCGCGGCGCCGACGACCCGCAGCCCCTCATCGCGCGCGGGAGCTGGCAGGGGCACATCGCCACCTCACCACGCGGCCTCGGCGGCTTCGGCTACGACCCGGTGTTCGTTCCCGAGGGGAGCGCCCGCACGGCCGCTGAGCTCGACCCGGCGGAGAAGAACGCCGTGAGCCACCGCGGACAGGCGCTGCGCGAGCTCATCGCGATGCTCGGGCAGCAGGGCTATATTGCCGCACCATGAGCGCGGCCCCTCCGCCCGGTGAAGCGTGGCCTCCCGCCCCCTGAAGCCCGGCAGGCTGTTCGTCATCGCCGCCCCCTCCGGGGCGGGCAAGACCTCGCTGGTGAAGGCGCTGCTCGCGAGCGACCCGTCGCTCCGCCTGTCGATCTCGCACACCACGCGTAAGCGCCGTCCGACCGAGGCCGAGGGACGCGAGTACCACTTCGTCTCGGTGCCGGAGTTCGAGCAGCGGGTCGCGCGCGGGGAGTTCCTCGAGCACGCCCGGGTGTTCGACAACCACTACGGCACTGCGCGTGCGTTCGTCGAGGAGCAGCTGCGGGCGGGGAGCAACGTCATCCTGGAAATCGACTGGCAGGGCGCGCAGCAGGTACGGCGCGCCATGCCGCAGTGCGTGAGCATCTTCATCCTGCCGCCCTCCCGGGCGGCGCTCGCCGAGCGGCTGGCGCGGCGCGCGACCGACTCCCGGGAGATCATCGCGCGGCGCCTCGCCGATGCCGCCGCCGACATGTCCCATTACCGCGAGTTCGATTACGTGATCGTCAACGACAACTTCGAGCGGGCGCTCGCCGACCTCGAGCGCATCGTCGCCGGGAAGGGCGAGGACCTCCGGAGCTCGCGCCCCGAGCTCGCCCACCTCGTGAAGGAGCTGCTGGCGCCGGCGTGAGCGGGGGGCGGCGGAGCGCGCGGACTGGCCCCGCGCACCGCTCTTGCCTTATAGTGAAAGGCCCTGCGTGCTCCTTGCGGCGCGCTCCATTCGCTCTTATAGCCATGGCCCGTATCACCGTAGAAGACTGCCTGAACAACGTCGACAACCTGTTCCAGCTGGTGCTGCTGGCGGCGCAACGCGCCCGCCGGCTGGCCAACGGCGCCGAACCGACGGTGCCGCTCGAGAACGACAAGCCGACCGTGGTCGCGCTGCGCGAGATCGCGGCCGGAAACGTGACCGTGGAGATGCTGAGCGAGCCGGAGCCCGCGCCGGAAACCCCCGCCCCCGACGCCGACAACCAGTCCACCTTCCGCGCTCCGCAGTTCGGCCTCGGAGACTGACGGCCAGACCTCGAAGATGGATTACGCGTCTTCGCTCCTGGGACTGCTGCCCGGCGGAAGACGCACTCCGGGACTGAAGGAGCTGCTGTCCTCGGTGGGCGCCTACCTGCCCTCCGACCAGGTGGCGCGCATCCGCGAGGCGGCCGAGTTCGGCACCTCCGCGCACCACGGCCAGAAGCGCCTCTCGGGCGAGCCGTTCATCGCGCACCCGGTGGCGACCGCCGCCATCCTCGCGGACCTGCGCCTCGATGCCGACACCATCGTGGCCGCGATCCTGCACGACGTGATCGAGGACACCCCGACGCCGAAGGATCAGCTCGCGGCGCGCTTCGGCGCGGTGGTCGCCGAGCTGGTCGACGGCGTCACCAAGCTCGATCAGATCAAGTTCAAGAGCCGCGAGGAAGCCCAGGCGGAGTCCTTCCGCAAGATGCTGCTCGCGATGGTGCGCGACCTGCGAGTCATTCTCGTGAAGCTCGCCGACCGCACCCACAACATGCGCACCATCGAGGCCATGGCGCCGGCGCGGCGGCGGGCGATCGCCCGCGAGACGCTCGAGATCTACGCGCCGATCGCCGAGCGGCTCGGGCTCTACAGCATCAAGCTCGAGCTCGAGGACCTCGGCTTCAAGGCGCTCTATCCGCGCCGCTACCAGGTGCTGGAGCGGACCTTGAGGCGCGCGCGCGGCAACCAGAAGGAGTTCCTGAAGAAGATCGAGCAGCAGCTGAATGCGGCGCTCGCCAAGAGCAACATCCAGGCGCAGGTGCTGGCGCGCGAGAAGCACCTGTACAGCATCTACAGCAAGATGCGCCGCAAGCGGGCGATCCTCAACGAGATCGTGGACGTCTACGGCATCCGCATCGTGGTCGACACCCCCGATACCTGCTACCGCGCGCTCGGCGCGGTGCACTCGGTGTTCAAGCCGATGCCGGCGCGCTTCAAGGACTACATCGCGATCCCGCGTGTGAACGGCTACCAGTCGCTCCACACCACGCTCTTCGGCCCGAACGGCGTGCCGATCGAGGTGCAGATCCGCACCGCCGACATGCACCGCGTGGCGGAAGCCGGGATCGCCGCGCACTGGAAATACAAGACCGGCGGCGATGCCGAGTCCCGCCAGCAGGAGCGCACCCGCGAGTGGTTGTCGAACCTGGTGTCGCTTCAGGAGGCGGGCTCCTCCGAGGAGTTCCTGGAGAGCGTCAAGGTCGACTTGTTCCCCGACAAGGTGTACGTGTTCACGCCCAAGGGCCAGATCCTGCGCCTGCCCTCGGGAGCCACGGTCGTGGATTTCGCCTACGCGGTGCACACCGACATCGGCAATCGCTGCGTCGCCGCCAAGGTCGACCGGCGCCTGATCCCGCTGCGCACGGTGCTGCGCAACGGCCAGACGGTCGAGATCATCACCGCCAAGGGCGCGACCCCGAACCCGTCCTGGGTAAACTTTGTCGTGACCGCCAAGGGGCGCAGCGCCATCCGCCATTACCTGAAGGGGCTGCGACGCAAGGAGGCGATCGCGCTCGGCTCGAAGCTGCTGGCGCAGGCGCTCGGGGAATTCTCGATCTCGTTCGACGACGTCGCGGAGGAAGTGCGCAAGGCCGCGCTCGGGGAGCTCGGCATGAAGGACCTCGACGAGCTGCACGAGAAGCTCGGCCTCGGCGAGCGTCTCGCGCCGCTCGTCGCGCGGCGGCTGCTGCCGGGCACTGTCCCCGCCAACGGCGCCGGCGGCGCCGCGCCGCTCGCGATCGCCGGCACCGAGGGGCTCCTCGTAACCTACGCGCGCTGCTGCTTCCCGATACCCTACGACCCGATCTTCGCCTTCCTGTCGACGGGCCGCGGTGTGGTGATCCACCGCGAGAACTGCGTCAACGTCGAGGACTATCGCAAGCATCCGGAGAACTGGCTGCCGGTGAGCTGGCAGAGCGCCCCCGACCGGCTCTTCTCCTCCGAGATCCGGGTCTACGTCGCGAACCGCACCGGCGTGCTGGCGGCGGTCGCCGCGGCGATCGCCAGCACCGAGACCAACATCGACCACGTGTCGATCGACGAGCAGGACGGCGACACCGCGGCGCTCACCTTCGAGCTGCGGGTCCGCGACCGCCGCCATCTCGCCCGCCTGGTGCGGGTCATCCGCCGCATGGCCGATGTCACGCGCGTGACGCGCACCATCGCCGCGCATGCGCGCACCGACCACCGCGGCGACGCGGAAGCCGACGCTGACGCCGACAGCAGCGGATGAAGCACGCACTAAGGGCAAAGCCACGGGAGGATCCGCTCACATGAGCCGCCAGACCGTCCACATCCACACCGAGCGCGCGCCGCAGGCAATCGGGACCTACTCGCAGGCCGTGCGCGCCGGCGACACCGTGTATCTCTCCGGCCAGGTGCCGCTCGACCCGGCAACCATGCAGCTGGTGAGCGGCGACATCGAAGCACAGATCCGCCGCGTGTTCGACAATTTGAAAGCCGTGGCGGAAGCGGCCGGCGGCTCGCTCGCCCAGGCGGTCAAGATGAATGTCTATCTCACCGACCTCGCGCACTTCGGCAAGGTGAACGAGATCATGGCGAGCTACTGCGCCAAGCCCTACCCGGCGCGCGCGGTGGTCGGCGTCGCGGCGCTGCCGCGCGGTGCGCAGGTCGAGATCGAGTGCGTCCTGCACCTTCCCTGAGCCCCCGGCCAGGGCCTGAGGGCCGGCCGTCCCCGGCCGAGCGAGCCGAGCACCGCCCAGTCACCTCGCTCCGCGGCGTGGGCGCGGCGCTCGCCGAGCGCCTGGCGCGTCTTTCCGTCCGGCGCGTGTCGGATCTGCTGTTCGTGCTGCCGCTGCGTTACGAGGATCGCACGCAGCTCACCGCCATCGGCTCGCTCCAGGGCGGGGCGCGTGCCGCGATCGAGGGCGAGATCCAGCTCACCGAGATCGCCTACCGCGGCCGCCGCCAGCTCCTCACGCGCGTCTCCGACGGCTCGGGGATGCTGACGCTGCGGTTCTTCCACTTCTCGGCCAGCCAGCAGGAGGGGCTCGCGCGCGGCACGCGGCTGCGCTGCTTCGGCGAGGTGCGCCGCGGCCCGCTCGGCCTCGAGATGGTGCACCCGGAGTACCGGCGCCTCACCGGGGCGGCGATGCCGCTCGAGGAGACCCTCACCCCGATCTATCCGCTCACCGAAGGCGTGCCGCAGGGGCGCCTGCGCGCGCTGATCCAGCAGGCGCTGCGCGAGCTCGAGCGCTCGGCGCTGCGCGACTGGCTGCCCGGAGCCTCCGCCCTGCCGCCGGGCCTGCCGTCGCTCAAGGAAGCGCTCGTCTACCTTCACCACCCGCCGCGCGAGGCGCGCCTCGCCGAGCTCGCCGCCGGCCGCCACCCGGCACAGCGGCGCCTGGCCTTCGAGGAGCTGCTCGCGCACCACCTCGCCCTGAAGCTCCGCAAGCGCTCGCTCAAGTCCGACGCGGCCTGGCCGCTCCCCGACGACCCGGGACTCGCACGGCGCTTCCTCGAGGCGTTGCCTTTCAGGCTCACCCGGGCCCAGGCCCGCGCGCTCGCCGATGTGCACGAGGATCTCACCGCCGGCACGCCCATGGTGCGGCTGCTGCAGGGCGATGTCGGCTGCGGCAAGACGGTCGTGGCGGCCGCGGCCGCCGCGCGCGCGGCGGGCGCGGGCGCGCAGGCGGCCCTCATGGCGCCGACCGAGCTCCTCGCCGAGCAGCACTGGCGAAGCTTCCGCGCCTGGTTCTCGCCGCTCGGCGAGACGGTCGCGCTGCTCTCGGGCGGCACGCCCGCGCGCACGCGGCGCAGCGCGCTCACAGCGATCGCTTCCGGGGAGGTCCGCGTGGTGATCGGCACGCACGCGCTCTTCCAGGAAGGCATCGAGTTCGCGCGCCTCGCGCTCGTCATCGTCGACGAGCAGCACCGCTTCGGCGTGCAGCAGCGCCTCAAGCTCTCGGAAAAAGGACAGAAAGAGGGGCGCGTGCCGCACCAGCTGATCATGACGGCGACGCCCATCCCGCGCACCCTCGCCATGACCGCGTACGCCGATCTCGACATCTCGGTCATCGACGAGCTGCCTCCGGGGCGCACGCCGGTGCAGACGGTCGTGGTGCCGGAGCCGCGCCGGGTCGAGGTCGTGGCGCGCATCGCGCAGGCCTGCCGCGCCGGGCGGCAGGCGTACTGGGTCTGCCCGCTGATCGACGAGTCGGACGAGCTGCGCGCACAGGCGGCGGAGGAGACCGCCGCGCGCCTCACCGAGGCGCTGCCCGGGGTGCGCGTCGGTCTGGTGCACGGGCGCATGCCGGGCGCGAAGAAGGACAAAGCGATGCTCGCCTTCCAGGCAGGGAAGATCCAGCTGCTCATCGCCACCACGGTCATCGAGGTGGGGGTCGACGTGCCGAATGCGACCCTCATGGTGATCGACAACGCCGAGCGGCTCGGGCTCGCGCAGCTGCATCAGCTGCGCGGGCGCGTCGGGCGGGGCACGGAGGCGAGCAGCTGCGTGCTGCTGTACCGCGCGCCGCTCTCGGGCCTGGCGCGCGAGCGGCTCAAGGTGATCCGCGAGACTTCGGACGGCTTCGAGATCGCGCGGCGCGACCTGGAGCTCCGCGGGCCCGGGGAGCTCCTCGGCACGCGCCAGACCGGGCTCGCGCAGCTGCGTGTCGCCGATCTCATGCGCGACGCGGATCTGCTGCCCGGCGTGCAGCGGACCGCGGAGCTGCTGCTCGGTGCCTACCCGGAGCACGTCGCCGCGCTCGCCGCCCGGTGGGTGGGGGCGGGCGAGCGCTACGGCCGGGTGGGCTGAAGGCCGTGGGTCGCGGCACTCTCTCCTCCGGGGCCGCGATCGCGGTCCTCTCCATCCTCTTCTTCACCTGGGGCGGTCTCACCAGCCTCAACGACGTGCTGATTCCGCATCTGAAGGCGGTGTTCGAGATGAACTACGCCCGGACGATGCTCATCCAGTTCACCTTCTTCAGCACCTACCTCGTGATGTCGATCCCGGCGGGACGCGTCGTGGCGCACCTCGGCTACAAGCCGAGCATGGTCGCGGGGCTCATGGTCGCCGCGGCCGGCGCGCTCGCCTTCTATCCGGCGGCGACCGTGCCGTCGTATCCGCTGTTCCTGCTGGCCCTCTTCGTGCTCGCGAGCGGCATCACGCTGCTGCAGGTCTCGGCCAACCCGTATATCAGCCTCATCGGTGAGCCGCGCGGGGCCTCGAGCCGCCTCACCCTCGCGCAGGCCGTGAACTCGCTCGGCCACACGCTGTCGCCGTGGCTGATCGGTCCCCTGATCCTGTCGGTCGCGGTGCTCTCCGGGGCGGCGCTCGCGCAGCTGCCGCCGCCGCAGCAGGAAGCCTACCGCATCGCGCAGGCGCAATCGGTGCGGCTGCCGTATCTAGCGATCGCCGCGGGACTGCTGGCGCTGGCGAGCCTCGTGTACCTCTTGCGCCTGCCGCCGCTCACCGAGGCCACCGAGCGCGCCGATCCACGCCACCACAGCTTCGGCGAGGTGCTGCGGCAGCGGCACGTGCGCCTGGGGGTGGTGGCGATCTTCGTGTACGTCGGCGCCGAGGTGACCATCGGCAGCTTCATGATCAACTACATCGCCACACCGCGCATCGGCAACATCGACGCCGCGAGCGCCACGCACTACGTTTCCTACTACTGGGGCTCGGCCATGATCGGGCGCTTCATCGGCTCGCTCCTGCTGCGGCGGATCGCGCCGCGCTCGCTCCTGTGCGCGTACGCGCTCGCCGCGATCGCGCTGCTCGCGAGCACCATCCTGAGCCTTGGTGCGCTCGCGATGTGGAGCGTGATCGCAGTCGGATTCTTCAACTCCATCATGTTCCCGACGCTCTTCACGCTCAGCATCGAGGGCTTGGGTCCCATGACCGCCAGGGCGTCGAGCCTGCTCGTGATGGCGATCTTCGGCGGGGCCGTGATCCCGCAGCTGCAGGGCTTTCTCGCCGACGGCATCGGCGTGCAGCGCGCCTTCGTGCTGCCGGCGCTCTGCTACGCGTACGTCGCCTGGTATGCGCTCTCGGGCCGGGAGGGAAGTAGACTTGAGCGCGCATGAGAGCGTCGCCTCGCAACGGGCTGCACCCAGGATGACCGCGGCGCCGGCGGAGCTCGCCCCGACGCCGCCTCCGCCCGAGGCGCCACTCGCTTACCGTCTGACGCGGCGCGTGACCGAGTACGCGCGGCTCATGCGCCTCGACCGCCCGGTCGGCACGTGGCTGCTGCTGTGGCCGGCGCTGTGGGCGCTGTGGATCGCGGGCGCCGGCCGCCCTCGTCCCAAGGTGCTCGGGATCTTCGTGCTGGGCGTCGTGGTGATGCGCGCCGCGGGCTGCGTGATCAACGACTTCCTCGACCGCAACATCGACGCCTACGTGCAGCGCACCCGCGACCGGCCGCTCGCGGCGCGGCGCGTGGCGCCGGGCGAGGCGCTCACGCTGTTCGCGCTGCTGCTCCTGGCCGCCCTCTACCTCGTGTCGCGCCTCGATCTCTTCACCGTCGAGCTCGCGTCGATCGGCGCGTTCCTGACGGTCTCCTATCCGCTGCTGAAGCGCTTCTTCCCGATGCCGCAGCTCTATCTCGGCATCTCCTTCGGCGGCTGGAGCGTGCCGATGGCCTTCGCGGCCCAGACCGGCGAGCTGCCGCGGGTCGCCTGGGTGCTGTACATCGCCGCGGTCATCTGGACGGCCATGTACGACACGCTCTATGCCATGGTCGACCGCGAGGACGACCTGAAGATCGGCGTGAAGTCGAGCGCGGTGCTGTTCGCCGACATGGACAGACTCCTGATCGGCGTGATGCAGGCGATGACGCTCGGCGCCCTTTACCTGGTCGGGCGCAACATGCACTACGGACGCGCCTACTGGGGGGGCCTCACCGCCGCCGGCGTGCTGTTCCTGTGGCAGCAGTGGCTCACCGCCGCGCGCGAGCCCGCGGCGTGTTTCCGCGCGTTTCTGAATAACCAGTACGTCGGGCTCGCGGTGTTCGCCGGCATCCTGCTCGAGTACGTGTACGCGGACTAAAGGGGGCGCCGGGGGGCATGAGCGAGTACAAGAATCGGCCCTTCCTCGCGCGGCTCGGCTGCGCGCTCCAGGGACTCGCCCACGGCGTGCGCTCCGAGCGGAGCCTCAGGGTGCAGCTGCTCGCCCTCGCCGCGGCGCTCGCGGCGCTCGCGATCCTGCGGCCGGGGGCGCTGTGGTGCGCGCTCGTGCTGCTGTCCGCCGCCGTGGTGCTCGCGGCGGAGCTCTTCAACACGGCGATCGAGAGACTCGCCGACGAGCTGCACCCCGGGCAGCACCCCGGCATCCGCATCGCCAAGGACTGCGCCGCCGCGGGCGTCCTGGTCGCCGTGCTCGGGGCGCTGGCGGTCGGCCTCGCGCTGCTGGCGCACCTGCTCATGAAATGAGCAACTGTCGACTCGACGCTCCACGCCTCGTTGACACGCCCCTGCGGGGTCGGGCATCGTCCTGTCCCGCATGAAGCCGCACCCCGACGTCGATCGCGTCCAGAGCGACTCCGACCCCATCCGCCACGACTGGTCGCTGGACGAGGTGCGCGCGCTCTTCGCCCTGCCGTTCGCCGATCTGATCCTGCGCGCGCAGCGCGCGCATCGCGCGCACCACGCACCCAACACGGTGCAGATGAGCACGCTGCTGTCGATCAAGACCGGCGCCTGTCCCGAGGATTGCGCCTACTGCCCGCAGAGCGTGCGCTACGACACGGGGCTCGCCCCGGGCTCGCTCATGGAGGTCGCGGCGGTGCGCGAGTGCGCGGCCGCCGCCCGCGCCGCCGGCGCCACCCGCTTCTGCATGGGCGCGGCCTACCGCTCGCCGAAGGCGCGCGACCTCAAGGTGATCGCCGAGATGATCCGCGCGGTGCGCGCAGCGGGTCTCGAGAGCTGCGCCACGCTCGGAATGCTCACCCCGGAGCAGGCAGCCCAGCTCAAGGCGGCCGGTCTCGACTATTACAACCACAATCTCGACACCTCGGCGGAGTTCTACGGCGAGATCATCACCACGCGCACCTATCAGGACCGGCTCGACACGCTGGAGGCGGTGCGCGCGGCCGGGCTCAAGGTGTGCTGCGGCGGCATCGTCGGCATGGGCGAGTCGCCCGAGGACCGGGCGCAGCTCCTGCGCACGCTCGCGAATCTGCCCGAGCATCCCGAGAGCGTGCCGATCAACCGCCTGGTGAGGGTCCCCGGCACGCCGCTCGCCGACCGCCCGGACGTCGATCCGTTCGATTTCGTGCGCACCATCGCGGTCGCGCGCCTTCTCATGCCGCGGGCGCACGTGCGGCTCTCGGCCGGCCGCGACGACATGAGCGATGAGCTGCAGGCGCTGTGCTTCCTCGCCGGGGCCAACTCCATTTTCTACGGCGAGCGGCTCCTCACCACCGGCAACCCCGACGTCGAGCGCGACCGGCGGCTCTTCGCCCGGCTCGGACTCACCGCCGAGGGCCATGAAGCGGGTCGCATCGGCACTTGAGACGGAGCTCGCGCGGCTGGCGCAGCTCGAGCTGCGGCGCTCGCGCACCACGGTCGAGGCGTTCCCCGCATCCGACACGCGCGCTGTGGCGCTCCGCGGCGGGCGGCGGCTCATCGACTTCTCGAGCAATGATTACCTCGGGCTCGGGCGTCACCCCGCGCTCGGTGCGGCCATGAGCGCGTGCGCCGCACGCACGGGAGCCGGCAGCGGCGCCTCCCATCTCATCACCGGGCACGGCGCCGAGCACGAGCTCCTCGAGGAGGAGCTCGCGGCCTTCACGCATCGCGAGCGGGCGCTGGTCTTCTCGACCGGCTACATGGCGAACCTCGCGGTGCTCGCCACGCTGGCCGGCCGCGGCGAGCGGGTGCTGCTCGATCGACTCAGCCACGCCTCGCTCATCGACGGCGCGCGGCTCTCGGGCGCGGAGCTCAGGCGCTACCCCCACGCCGACGCCGGCGCCGCGGCGCGCCTGCTGGCGCGCGATCCGGGTCGGACCGCGCTCCTCGGCACCGACGGCGTCTTCAGCATGGACGGGGATCTCGCCCCGCTCCCGGAGCTCTCCCGCGCGGCACGGGACGCCGGCGCCTGGCTCGTGGTCGATGACGCGCACGGGCTGGGCGTCGTCGGGGCGAGCGGCCGGGGCGCGCTCGAGCACTTCGGACTCGACGCGGGAGAGGTGCCGGTGCTCATCGGCACGCTCGGCAAGGCCTTCGGCTCGTTCGGGGCGTTCGTGGCCGGCGGGGCCGATCTGATCGAGCTCCTGATCCAGAAGGCGCGACCCTACATCTACACGACGGCGCTCCCTCAGCCCGTGGCCGCGGCCACCCGGTGCGCACTCGAGCTCATCCAGACCGAGAGCTGGCGGCGCGAGCGCCTGCTCTGCCTGACCGCGCGCTTTCGCCGGCAGGCGCGCGAGGCCGGCGTCCCGCTCGCGGACTCGCCCACCCCGATCCAGCCGGTGCTCTTCGGCAGCGCCGCCGCCGCGCTGGCGGCGCAGCGCGAGCTCGAGGAGGCGGGCTTCTGGGTGGTGGCGATCCGGCCGCCGACCGTGCCGCCGGGGAGCTCGCGCCTGCGCGTGACGCTGTCCGCCACGCACACGGAGGCGGAGGTCGACGAGCTCGTCGGGCGCCTCGCGCGCTGCTGCTCTGCCCTCGCGCGGAGCGCTCTCGCGTGAGCGCGCTGTACTGCGAGGTCTCGGGTCGCGGCCGGGACCTGGTGCTGCTGCACGGCTGGGGGCTGAACCTGCGGGTCTGGGACGGCCTCGCGGGAACCCTCACCGCGCGCTTCCGGGTCATCGCCATCGATCTGCCCGGACATGGCCGCAGCGACTGGGACGCGAGCGCGGGCACGCCGGCGGCGCAGGCCTGGCGGGTGCACGAGACGCTCGCGCCGCTCACCCGCCGCTATGCGCTCCTCGGCTGGTCGCTGGGCGGCCAGCTCGCGCTCGATCTCGCGGCCGCCCTGCCCTCAGGGATAGAGCGCCTGGCGCTCATCGCCACGACGCCGCGATTCCTCGCCGGCCCCGACTGGCGCTGCGGCACCGCTCCCGCGCTCCTCGCACGGCTCGAGCGGCAGCTTCGGGAAGACTCCGGGCGCACGGTGCGCGAGTTCCTCAAGCTCCAGGTGCGTGGCGTCGCGCCGCGCACCGCCTCCCGGGTGCTCGCGCGGCTCAAGGGCGCGCTCGCGGCGCACGGAGCCGCGCAGCCCGAGGCGCTCGCGCGCGGGCTCGACAGGCTTCGGTGCGGGGACTTGCGGCCGGCACTGCCGCTCGTCCGGATCCCGGCGCTCGTCGTCTCCGGGGGGCTCGACCGCATCACGCCCGCGGCGGCCGGAAGGGCGCTCGCCGCCGCGCTCCCCAAGGGCCGGTACGTGGAATTCGCGCGCGCCGCGCACGCCCCGTTCCTGTCGAGCCCGGCGCGCTTCGCGCAAGTGCTCACGGAGTTCCTGCGTGGCTGAGGGGGGCGAGGCGTTCCGACTCGATCGCGCGCAGCTGCGCGCCTCGTTCGATCGCGCGAGCGCGAGCTACGAGTCGGCCTCGGGGCTGCAGACGCGCGTGGCCGCGGAGCTCCTCGAGCGCCTCGCGGCGTTCGATTTTCTGCCCGCCGTGGTGCTCGACTTGGGTGCCGGCACCGGTCGCCTCACGCGCGAGCTCAAGCGCCGCTACCGGCGCGCGCTCGTGATCGCGCTCGACCTCTCTCCAGGGATGCTGCGCGAGGCGCGCCGCCATCAGCTGCCGTGGCGGCGCTTCGAGCGGGTGTGCGGCGATGCGCTGCGGCTGCCACTCGCCGACGCGAGCGTCGACGTCGTGTTCAGCAGCCTGATGCTCCAGTGGTGCGAGCCGCTCTCCGCCGCGCTCGCCGAAGTGCGCCGGGTGCTCGAGCCCGACGGCTTCTTCGCCTTCAGCACCTTCGGCCCCGACACGCTCAACGAGCTGCGCAGCGCCTGGGCGAGCGCCGACGGGTACAACCACGTGAACGGCTTCACCGACATGCACGACGTCGGCGATGCGCTCGTCCAGGCCGGTCTCACGGAGCCGGTGCTCGACGTGGATCGGATCACGGTCGACTACGCGGATGTGCTCGCGCTGATGCGCGACTTGAAGGCGATCGGCGCGCACAACGTGACCGCCGGTCGCCCGCGCGCGCTCATGGGCCGTGCGCGCTTCGCGCGGATGCAGCAGGCCTACGAGGCTTTTCGCCGCGACGGCGGGCTACCCGCCACCTACGAGATCATCTACGGCGCGAGCTGGGGTGCGGCGGGCCGCAGCGCCGCACCCGCGATCTCCGGCGAGGCGCGCATCGCGCCCGGCTCGATCCGCAGGCGCGGGCGGCCGTGATGGCGAGGCGCCTCTTCGTCACCGGCACCGACACGGGGGTGGGCAAGACCGTCGTCGCCTGCGCCCTGGTGAGGGGGCTCCGGGAGCTCGGCGCGCGGGTTGCGGTCATGAAGCCGGTGGCGTCCGGTGCCACGCGCACGCCGGAGGGTCTGCGCAGCGCCGACGCCCTTGCCCTCATCCAGGCGGCGGGGGCCACGGCCCCGTACCCTCGGGTGAACCCTTACTGCTTCGAGCCAGCCATTTCTCCTCATATCGCTGCAAAAGAAGCCATGATCGATGTCGATATCGGCACGATCAGGGGGAGTTTCGACATCCTGGCCAGAGACTCCGACTGGGTCGTGGTCGAGGGTGCCGGGGGCTGGCTCGCACCGATCAACGAGAGCCAGAGCATGGCCGATCTCGCCCTGGTCCTCGAGGCGCCGGCTCTCATGGTGGTGGGCGTCCGCCTGGGATGCCTCAATCATGCGCAGCTGACCCGCTCGAGCATCGAGGCGCGCGGCGTCCCCTTCGCGGGTTGGATTGCGAGCGAAGTCGATCCGGCGATGATGCGCGCGGATGAGAATCTCGCCTCGCTCGAGCGGCTGCTCGGCGAGCCCGCGCTCGCCGTGGTGCGCCACGCGCCTGCAGCGCTCGGTTCGCTCACCCTCGCTCAGGCGGCGGCGCAGCTCGCGCAGCAGAAGGCGACCAGCTTCTGATTCAAAGGCGACGCGCAGATCGTGTCGAGTCACGCCGGGGGCCACGTCGCGAGGCGGTGTGAAGCGCGCTACGGGAGCAGCCGCACGGAACGGCGTGGCGGTCGGGGCGTAGCGCTATTTCGCTGCGTTTACCATGTAGTCGACGGCGTTCGCGATCGACTGGTCGGCAAGATCGACCCGGCCGCCTTTGGGTGGCATCACGCCGGATTTGCCTTGAAAGCCTTCGAGCGCGTGCTTGTGAAGCACTGCCAGGCCTTGTCCGAGGCGCGGTGCCCACGCTCCTTTGTCACCAAACTTCGGTGCGCCGGCAATTCCGGCGGCGTGGCAAGCGATACAAGTCGTGCTGTAAACCTGCTCACCGGTGAGCACGGCCGCCGGAGCCGCTGGGGGAGGGGCCGCCCGAGCCGTATCACCCGCATTGAGGGTGGCGTTGTCCTTGCCGGCGACTGCGACTTTCGCTTGCGGGGCGATACGTTCGGCGACCAGTCGCTGGTACTGCATGTCGTCCTTGATCGGTTCGGTACGAGCGCCGCTCGCCAGGTACATGGAAAGGAAGAAGGTAGCGACGAGCACGCCGGCGAAAATGCCGACGGCTCGCATGAAAAAATCAAGAAACTTACGATCGGCGGCTGCGCTCACAATGCGTTTCGCTCACCGCAAAAACGCGGCCAGGCGCGTTAAGAAGGTGTAGTCCCCTTCCACCGCCATGAGCCCAATCAGAATCAGCAAGCACAGTGGCGGGACGAGAATCGCAAATTTCAGCGCCAGGCGCTCCCACGCCATGTGCATGAAGACGGCGACGATGAAGCCTGCCTTCAGCAGCATGAAGGTGATGATCAGAGACCATCTGAGATAGCCATGCAGATGAAAGTAGTCGATCAGGTAGGAGAAAGTGCTGAAGATGAACAGCAGTGCCCAGATCCATAAATAGATAGCGATGGGATGCTGTTGATGCTCTTCGGCACGTTGGTGACCGGCGACTGTGTCCATGTTTCCCTACCAAAGATAAAAGAATGCGAAAATGAATACCCACACCAGGTCGACGAAATGCCAATACAGACCGGTGATCTCCACCGTCTCATAGCTCCCCTTACGGTCATAAAATCCGCGCCAAACCCGCAGAGCTACGACAGTCAGGTAGACAACACCCGCCGATACGTGCAGGCCGTGGAACCCGGTGATCATAAAGAAACACGATCCAAACTGCGTCGCGCCCAGCGGATTCCCCCAGGGACGAACTCCTTCGCGGATGAGCTTGGTCCACTCGAAAGCCTGCATGCCAACGAACGTGGCGCCGAACGCCGCAGTGATCAGCATCAGCGCCGTGGTATTGGCGCGATGGCGGCGGTAGCCGAAGTTCACGGCCATCGCCATGGTCCCGCTGCTGGTGATCAGAACCATGGTCATGATCGCGATCAGGATCAGCGGGATGTGCGCGCCGCCGATGTCGAGGGAGAAGACCTCGCTCGGATTCGGCCAGGGCACGGTGGTGGATATTCGTACATTCATGTACGAAGTGAGGAAACAGGTGAAGATGAAAGTATCGCTGAGGAGGAAGATCCACATCATCGCCTTGCCCCAGGGGACAGGAAACGCCTGCTTGTCCCCCGACCAGTCGGCGACGACTCCCGGCAAGCCTGCGGGCGCGGCGGCGGATTCTCCAGCAGTTGTCAGGGCATGTTCTGCCATACGAATTTGATCCGAGGATTCAGGTGGACAGCAGCAAAGCGAACAGGACCAGCCACACCAGCAGCAGGTAATGCCAGTACGCGGTACACAGCTCCACGCTCAGGGCCACATCAAGCAGCTCGACGCCGGGGTGCGCCATTCTAACGACGGTCTTGCCCCAAACCAACAGGCCCCCGAGCAGGTGCAGCCCGTGCACCCCGGTCAGCAGGTAGAAGAACGCGCTGGCCGGGCTACTCGCCATGAAATGTCCGGAGGCACTCAATTGGCGCCACGCCGCCAGCTGCCCGGCCAGAAACGCCAGGGCGAGTACACCCGCCGCGATCAGAGCGAGCCTGACACGATCCTGCTGTGCCCGTCTTGCCGCCGCGCGCGCCCCTTGCATGCCGGCGCTGCTCAGGATCAGCAGCGCGGTGTTCAGCCACAGCAGTCGCGGTACCGCGAGTGGACTCCAGTCCCCGTGGGCGTGCTCCATGCGCATCCAGTAGGCGGAAATGAACAGCCCAAACAACGAGGTGATCACAGCCAACAAAATCCACAGGCCGACCTTCGCCGGCGGCAGACTTACGGCGCTACCCGCCTCGGCATCGTCAGGCGATCCAGGCGTCTCCCACGGCTTGGCGGTTAGTCTTCTTGCCAGCAGGCCCCAGACAACGACGCCGGCAAGGAGAGCGACAAACGCAACTGAAAGACTCACGGCTTGATTCCGTGCGCAGGTCCGGCGGCTATCCCAGCCTCGAGCGGTTGGTTTTGAGGTATGAAATCTTCTTTGGCGCCCGGTACGCTGTAGTCATAAGCCCAACGATAGACCACCGGCAGCTTTGCACCCCAGTTGCCATGCTTCGGTGGCGTGTCGGGTGTCTGCCATTCGAGCGTCGTAGCCCTCCAGGGGTTGCTGCCGGCCGGCTTGCCCTTGGAGAGACTCCAAATCAGGTTGAATAAAAACACCATTTGGACGGCCGCTACGAACAGGGCCGAAATGGTGATGGCCGTATTCGCCCACTCGGCCGACGGCGGGATAAAGTTAGTGCCGCTGAAGGCGTAATACCGCCGTGGCACACCCAGGATGCCCAGATAGTGCATGGGCAGGTAAATCGCATAGGTTCCGACGAATGTCAGCCAGAAATGGATCCTGCCCAAGGTGTCATTCAACATGCGGCCGGTGATCTTGGGGTACCAGTGGTAGATCGCCCCGAACACCACCAGGATCGGCGACACGCCCATGACCATATGGAAGTGGGCGACGACAAAGTAGGTGGCCGACAGCGGGACGTCGACCGTTACATTGCCCAGGAACAGGCCCGTCAGGCCCCCGTTGATGAACGTGAAGATGAACCCGATGGCAAACAACATCGGAACGGTGAGATGAATGTCACCGCGCCACAGCGTCAGCACCCAGTTGTACACCTTGATTGCGGTCGGGACGGCGATAATCAGGGTGGTCGTGGCGAAGAAGAAACCGAAATACGGGTTCATGCCGCTGACGTACATGTGGTGGGCCCACACGACGAAGCTCAGGCATCCGATGGCCAGAATTGCCCAAACCATCATGCGGTAGCCGAATATATGCCTGCGCGCATGGGTGCTGAGCAGGTCGGAGACGATGCCGAAGGCCGGTAGGGCAACGATATAGACCTCCGGGTGACCGAAGAACCAGAACAGATGCTGGAACAGCAGCGGGCTGCCCCCACTGTGGGTCGGGGGTTGTCCCATCGAGACGACCGCGGGCAGGAAGAAGCTGGTGCCCAGGACGCTGTCGAGCGTCATCATGACGGCGCTGACCAGTAAGGCGGGAAAGGCCAGCAGCCCCAGCACCGTGGCCATGAAAATCCCCCATACCGATAACGGCATGCGCAGCAGGGTCATCCCGCGACAGCGGGCCTGCAGGACAGTTGTCACATAGTTCAATCCGCCCATGGTGAATGCAACGATGAATATGGCGAGGGACAGCAGCATCAGAACAATGCCCCAACTCGCTCCCGGAGTACCTGGAAGAACAGCCTGCGGGGGGTACAGGGTCCAACCCGCGCCGGTGGGTCCGCCAGGCACGAAAAAGGCGGCCACCAGCACCAGCACGGCGACCAGATATACCCAGTAACTGATCATGTTCATGTAGGGAAAGACCATGTCCCGGGCGCCGCACATCAGCGGGATGAGGTAGTTGCCAAAGCCTCCGAGGAACAGCGCGGTGAGCAGGTAGATCACCATGATCATGCCGTGCATGGTGATGAACTGGTAATAGTTGTTCGGGACGATGAGGGAGAAGAAATGCGGGAACCCCAATTGCAGGCGCATCAACACTGACATCCCCAAGGCAACCAAGCCGATCGCAATGGCGGTAATCGCGTACTGGATTGCGATGACTTTGTGATCTTGACTCCAGATGTACTTCGTGATGAAGGTCTGCGGGTCATGAAGTGCGTGGTCGCGGTCGGCGATTGCAACGAATGCCATTACAGAACCCTCCTCCGCATCGATTCGCCGCGCGCTACGCTCACGCGGCTCGGCAGCGCATCTTCGCCGGCGGTCCAGCCATCACAACGTATGAATGTAGGCCAGCAGATCATCGATCGCTCGGTCATCAGGCAGAATTTTGGCCATCAACGCCATTTGTGCGCCGTAGAAGTCTTGTGGATGGGTGCCGCGAATACCCTGCTGGAAGTTATGCAGCTGTCGCGCCAAATACCAGTCACTCATGTGCGATAGCCGCGGGGCATTCGTCGACCAGAAACCCTGGCCGGCAGTGCCGTGACAGGCCGCGCAGGTCGTGTAGAGCGACTTGCCTCTGTCAGGATCTCCCGAAAGCGTGGCTCGTGGACGCTCATCCGGCAGAGAATCGATATAGGCGACGACGTTGTTTATTGCCGTGTCGTCAGTCAGCGTCGCAGCCATCGGTATCATCTGCTTTGCATAGATGTCCTGGTCGCTTGCCCCGCGGATGCCCTGCTTGAAATGCCGCAATTGCCTGGCCAGGTACCAGCCGGCCTGGCTGCTCAACTTCGGGGCGTTGAGCGTCTGATTACCCTGCGCCTGGGGTCCATGACAGGCGCTGCACACGGCATAGATCGCCTGGCCTGCCACGGCATTGCCTGTGACCTGAGCTCTCGTCTCGGAGTAGGTTGGTTGATTGGACAACCATGCTTGAAACGCCCTCTCCTCATCCACCACCACGCGGCCACGCATGGCGAAGTGCGCCAGGCCGCACAGCTGTTCGCAAAGAACATCGAATTGCCCGGTCCTGGTGGGGGTAAGCCAGACATAAGTGACCATGCCCGGCACCATATCCATCTTGACCCGGAATGGCGCCACGGCCCACTGGTGGTTGACGTCTTTGGAGCGCATCAACAGTTTGACCGGCTTGTTGATAGGCAGATGCAGCTCCGGGGTCGATATCAAGATGTCATCGGCGCCCTTGGGATCGTTTGGATCGATGCCGAACGGGTTGTCGGGAGTGATGAGCCTGGCATCTGTGGTGCCCAACACGCCGTCCCGCCCGGGAAAACGATAGCTCCATGTCCATTGCTGGCCCACGACCTCAACCACCGTCGCCTCTTTCGGAACAGTGACGAACTTGGCCCACACAAACAAACCCGGTGCCAACATCGCAGCGACGCCCACCGAGGTCACTACAGTGAGCCACCACTCGAGCTTTTTATTCTCAGGTGAGTACTCCGCCCGTCGTCCCTGGCGGTGACGGTACAGGAAGACCGCACACGCCATGAACAGATTGACGGCCACAAAGACGATCCCGGTGACCACGAATGTGATGTTCACCGTGTCATCCATCATCTTCCAATTGGATGCGATCGGCGTGAACCACCACGGACTGAGGAAGTGCAGCAGGATCGTTCCAACGACCAGCAAGACCAATGCAGCTGCCATCACCATTGCCTAACCCCCCTGCAAGAGTCCACCTTGCGGAGGAGGACGTTCGCAGCTGCGCCTCACGGAAAAATCCTTGCCGCCCATGGCATGCAGATCATCCGAAATATGATGAGCGCTGTCTAACGTGGGAGCGAGGCCGGGCCGCGGCGTCGACGTGCCCGGCAGGTGAGTGTCGAAGCATAGGTCAGGCTCTGGCACGGTGATCGAGGCGGCTGCAAAGGGCTTTGGCCTACCGGTTTCTCCCCAGCAACCAAGCCCAGATGCCAAAACAGAGCAGGGAAATGGCGACCACTGCGAAAGGCAGCGGCGGCAGCCAGACCGGCACGCTGTGCATATCGAAGGGCCTGACGACTGCGGCTACCACCGCTGCGATGGCCACGCCAAGAAAGATTCCGAAGGCCAGATTCGGCTGCCTGCGCCAGGCCACGCCCCATAGAGCCAGGAACAGCAGAAGACCGGCTATTTGCAGCACTGTTGCCATGATTGGAAATTATCTGGCTGAAGGCCGAGGTGCGCAACGCACCGGCTGAGGCTCACGCTTGCCCCGCCAGGCTCCGGTGATCGCCAAGTATGCCAAGCTGCGCAGGCGGCCGCGAGGCAGCTCGGTGGGCAGTCAGTGCGAGCTGCCCGGGAACAGACGGCAGTAGATACAATCGGTCTCGGGCGAGCTCTGGAGCCAGACGTGCTGAACCCAATAGCCTTCATGCTTGGCAGCCGCGTGCTCCCATCCGTGATTGGCGAGATCGTGTCCCACCACGTCTGCCGGATGAGCTTGCTGAAG
>WNEL01000096.1_pt1 | contig 29060 bp, 17 predicted proteins | sample 5399991 | NCBI WGS metagenome assembly WNEL01 (sample SAMN13153325, study PRJNA577476) | soil metagenome | isolation source: 20 cm grassland meadow soil pre-rain plot 2 | place: USA:California | collected 2015-09-08
GCCTTCACGTAGACCTGAAACGCGTTACGAGCGGCGTCCTGATACACGCGCGTGTCGTAGCCTTCATACGCCGCGGGATCGTCGAGGCCGGGTTCGGGGAAGGCGAGATACGGCGGAACAGTGTCGCGAGTGACCTCGCGGCTCGGCATCTGCCCGTAAACGGGCGCGGCCTGGTCGCTTGAGCAGCTGGGCGGAGCCGCGAGTCCTCCGGGCCCTGCGAGGGCTCCGACCAAAAGCAGGGTCACAAGCAGGCTCATGGGCGGCGGAATCGTACGCCCTGGCGTCGGATTCCGCCACTCGGGCTCGCGGGTCCCCCTCCTTGCGGGGTCTCGGGGAGCGCACTCATGTTACGCTCGTCACCCCGCCAGTAATCCCGTTCGACGCTCGCCCGAGGGCCCGCACACATGACCGTCAGGCCGTACATACTCGCAGAAACAACGTGGAAGACCGTTCGTGAGATGGCCTACGACGTCGCAGTCCTCCCCTGGGGCGCCACGGAAGCGCACAACTACCACCTGCCGTACGGCACGGACAACGTCGAGTCCGACTACATCGCCGCCGAGGCCGCGCGTCTCGCCTGGGACGCGGGCGCCCGGGTCGTGGTGCTGCCGGTCGTCCCGTTCGGGGTGCAAACCGGTCAGCTCGACATTCCCTTCTGCCTGAATCTCAACCCGAGCACGCAAGCTGCGGTGCTCGCCGACCTCGCGAAGAGCCTCGAGGGTCAGGGCGTCCGCAAGCTCGTGATCCTGAATGGACACGGCGGCAATGACTTTCGCGCGATGATCCGCGAGCTCCAGCCTCGCCTGAAGCTCTTCCTGTGCGTTACCAGCTGGTACCAGGTCGTGCCGCCAGGAGACTACTTCGAGGACCTGGGCGACCACGCCGGCGAGCTCGAGACGAGCATCATGCTGCACGTCGCCCCCGCGCTGGTGCGCCCCATGTCCGAGGCGGGCGAGGGCAAGGCGCGGCGCTTCCGGATCGCGGCGTTGCGCGAGGGGTGGGCGTGGGCGCCGCGCCGCTGGACACAGGTCTCGACCGACACGGGCGTCGGCGACCCGAGGAAAGCGAGCCCGGAGAAGGGCGAGCGCTACATGTCCGACGTCGTCCAGCGCCTGAGCCGCTTTCTGATCGATCTCGCCGCCGCCGACCCGAACGACTTGTACGGCTGATCGTCGCGTGACCCGGCGACGCTTCAGTGCACGCGGTTCTCGAACAGCAGGAGCGGGACTTTGCCCGCCCCGGCGGGCCGCCCGGCGAGCCCCCGTTGGTGTTGTGCGATGGCACCCAGGTCCATGGCACCGACGAGGACGTCCGGGCGGCCATTTCCCTTCAAATCGGCGGTTGCCGTAAGAGTCCAGTGGTTGTCCGCAGCGATGCTGAACGCATATGGCTTGAACTGGTACGGGCCGATGTTCTCGAGATACATGATGCCCCGCTCGGGATGCCGCTGCGAGTCCGCGAACGTGCTCGTTATCACGATATCCAGATCACCGTCCCCGTCGAAATCGCCGACTTCGGCTCTGGCCGCCCCGTACACCGGAAAGAAGTACCGCTCACGAAAGTTGTTGTGACCGTCATTTTCCAGGATCCGGACTCCGTGGTAGGGCTTCAGTATCCGGGAATAGTCGAAGTTGTCGCCGTTCACGTAGAGAATGTCTAGCTTACCGTCTCCGTTGAAGTCGCGCATCGTGAAGTACATCGATCCGTACATGGGCGGAAACCGCGCCAGGATACGCTGCCGTTGGAACCCGCCCTGCCCGTCATTTTCGAACAGCACGATCCGTTCATCGCCCTGCGCGAATAGCGCGACGATATCCGGCCGGCCGTCCCCGGTCATGTCATGGACCTCGAACCGGATCGCCCCCGGCGTATCCGCCAGGACCTGCCGCTCATCCCTCGAGCCGTCGTAGCGATGCAGGCTGAGGCGCCCGATGTTGTCGCCGAACTCACAGATGACGAACTCGCGGCGGCCATCCGGAGCCACACCCAGCGGCTGCGCAAAGACCGGTCTGATGAGCGAGTCGATCACGACCCGACGGAACCGCAGGGAATCGGCCCCCACGAAGTCGTATTGAACGAGACGTCCCCTGGGCTGATCGTTGGGGTTGAGAATACCCGACTCCAGCAGCAGCACATGGTGCGGCTCCACGATCACATCCGTGGGAGGACTGCTCAGGGCGAGCGTCGATCGGAGACGGCGATCCCAGCCAAAGATCCGCAGGAGGTTCGTGCCGGCTTCGCCAACGAAGATTCGCCGCCCCGTCGAGTCCACCTTGAGCAGGGTGATGATGCCGCTGCTCGGCAGGTTCGCGACGAACGGACCCGGCTTGAAGAACGGTGGATCGAGCTGCGGCTCGGCCGGCAATACCTGATCCGGCAACGCGTCCGGAGCCTGGTCGACATAATACGCGACGATGCGTTGCCAATCGCGGTCGGGGAGGGTCGTGGCGAGGACCGGAACGTTCGGATTGCGGAGCGCGTCGGCGAATGTGGAGCTCGTCGTCGCGCCCACTCGCCGCGCCATCTGCGGAAGGACGCCGTCCCGCCAGCTCTGCTTGTCCAGTAACTGCGGATCGGGAAACGCGTGACACGCGGCACAGTAGGCGCGCGCGAGCCGTTCTCCCGCGGATGGTCTCTTCCCCGTGCACCCTGCCTGTGAAACCGAGGCGAGAGCAACCACAGATGTCAGCCAGCGGCGGGCGAGCACGCGGCAAATCGACGCCGCGCCCTACGACCTGTCAAGCAAGGCAGAGGTGCTGCGTTAGATTCTCTGACCCATGTTCCGGACGACGCGGTTCGCGCTCGCGGCAGCGGCGCTCAGCCTGGCGAGCTGCGCCCGGGAGCACGGCCCCACCCCCCTGTTCCAACTGCTGACGCCCGGCAAAACCGGCGTCACGTTCGTCAACACGATCACCACCAGCGACTCGTTGAATGCCCAAACCGACCCCTACGTCTACAACGGCGCCGGTGTGGCCATCGGGGACATCGATAACGACGGGCTACCGGACATCTTTTTGACCGGCAACATGGTCTCGAGCCGCCTGTATCTGAACAAGGGGGGCATGCGGTTCGAGGACATCACGGAGCGCGCGGGCGTCGCCACGCATCGCTGGGCCACCGGGGCGACCATGGTCGACATCAACAACGACGGATACGTGGACATCTACGTCTCCGTGTCCGGACCCGAATGGTCCAAGCCGGCGGAGCGGGCCAACCTGCTGTTCATCAATAATGGCGATGGCACCTTCACCGAGGAGGCGGCGCGATACGGCATCGCGGACACGGGATTTACGACCCACGCGGTTTTCCTCGATTACAACGGGGACGGATACCTGGATCTGTTTCTGCTCAACAACGCGCCCAAGGATTTCGCGCGAGGCGAGATCGCGGTGCATCCGTCGGGCGCGCGCGGAGAGACCCCGGGCAGCTACAACCAGCTCTATCGCAATAATGGCGACGGGACGTTCACGAATGTCTCGAAGGAAGCGGGGATCTTGAGGGACGTCGGCTATGGGCTCGGCGTCGTCGTAGCGGACATCAATCGGGATGGCTGGCCCGACATCTATGTCTCGAACGACATCACCCCGAACGATGTCCTCTATATCAACAACGGGGATGGCACGTTCACCAACAGGGCCGCGCAATGGCTCAGGCACACGAGCTTTGCGGGCATGGGCGTCGATGCCGCGGATTTCAACAATGACGGATGGCCCGACATCCTCCAGGTGGACATGATGCCCCCGGCCTTGAGTGGCCGGAAACGGATGAGCGGATTCTTCACGTACGACGAGCGAGTGGAGTTGCGTGGCCGCGGATTTCGCGATGACTACGACGTCAACACCCTTCAACTGAGCAACGGCGCCACGCCGGACGGGGCAGTGACGTTCAGTGAAATCGCCCGCATGGCCGGAGTCGCGTACACGGACTGGAGCTGGAGCGCTCTGTTCGCCGATTTCGACAATGACGGAGCCAAGGACATTTTCATCACCAGCGGCTACCCCAAGGCGGTGAATGACTTCGATTATCAGATGGCAGTGCTCCGGGCGCAGCGGGCAGGCGATGAGCGCAGCGCGCGGAAGAGCCTGCGGGACCTGCACAGCTACAAGGTCCCCAACGCCGTGTTCCGAAACGAAGGAAACCTGACGTTTACCGACCAGACCACGGCATGGGGCATGGGACAGCCGGGGTTCTCCTACGGGGCGGCGTACGGCGATCTCGATAATGATGGCACGCTCGATCTTGTGGTGAACAACATCGATGCGCCCGCATCCATCTACCGGAATGTCCAGCCAAGGGACGAGGCGCATCGATACCTCGAGCTCAAGCTGGAAGGGGAGTCTCCCAACACGCGGGGGATCGGCGCGACGCTGATCCTCACGGCGGGGGGACAACGACAATACCTCTACCACTCTCCGTACCGAGGCTACATGTCCACCATGGACGACCGGGAGCACTTCGGGTTGGGGCATGCGGGGCGCGTGGACAGCCTGGAAGTGATCTGGCCGAACGGGAGCCATCGGATGCTGACGGACCTGGGGGTGGACCGGATGGTGACGGTGCGGCAGAGCGATGCGAAGCACGTGTCTGGTGTCAGGTGTCGGGTGTCAAGTTGTCATCCCGGACACCTGGCACCTGACACCGTTCACCGTGCGTTCCAACGGACCGATGCCCACCACGCGCCGACATACCGGCACCAGGCGGGGACGTTCGTCGACTACAGTGTCCAGCCTCTCCTGCCCTACATGCTGTCCCGGCACGGCCCGCCACTCGCGGTAGGCGATGTCAACGGCGACGGCCTGGATGATGTCTTCATCGGCGGCAAGCTCTTCATCCAGCGCAACGACGGCAGTTTCGTGGAATCCGCCCAGGGGCAACCGTGGTTGTCCGACAAGGCCTACGAAGACTGGGGCGCCTTGTTCTTCGATGCCAACGGGGACGGACGGCCGGACCTGTACGTCTCAAGCGGCGGGTATCAGCTCTCCCCGATATCGCGCCTGCTGCAGGACCGCCTCTATATCAATCGTGGAGGCGGCCGATTCGTGCGGGATAGCGCAGCTCTTCCCCAGATGCTGACCAGCACTGCGAGCATCGCGGCCGGCGACTTCAACGGCGACGGCAAAGTGGACCTGTTCGTCGGCGGCCGACTGTCGCCGCGAAATTACCCGTATCCGACACGCAGCTACCTGTTACGGAATGACGGCGGCCGCTTCACCGATGTCACCGAGGAATGGGCTCCGGAGCTGGTGCACCCCGGCGGTATGATCACCGCCGCCGTGTGGATCGACTTTGACGGTGACGGACGTCCAGATCTCGTCACCGCAGGGGAATGGATGCCGCTCCAGTTCTATCACAACGAGGGAACGCGACTGCGGAACGTTACCGCATCGATGGGCCTCCCCCCACTGCGGGGATGGTGGTACAGTCTCGCCACCGGAGACTTCAACAAGGACGGCCATCCCGACCTGGTGGCGGGGAATCTGGGTTTGAACTACTCGTACACCACATCTCAGCAGAGTACGTTCGGCGTCTACGCCCTCGACTTCATCGGCAACCGGACCACGGACATCGTCCTCACCCAGACGCTGGATGGAACGGAATACCCTCTCTCCGGTTTGGTGCCATTGGGGCGAGAGATCTACCCGCTCGCCCTGCGATTCCCGAACTACGCGGCGTTTTCGATTGCCTCCATCCCGCAACTGTTCGGCGCGTCGCAATTGCGCACAGCGATTCATTACCAGACGGATACCTTCGCCAGCGTATATCTGCAAAACAAGGGAGACGGAGCCTTCAGGGTCGTCCCGCTACCGAATCTCGCGCAGATATCTCCCATCAGGGGGATCATCGCGGACGACGTCGATGGTGACGGGAATCTCGATCTGATCGTGGCGGGAAATCTCTACGATGCCGAGCCGAACACGCCGCGAGCCGATGCGGGCAACGGGCTCTGGTTGAAGGGAGATGGCCACGGGCACTTCACGCCGGTTCCGACGGCGGAAAGTGGCTTGCTCGCATCCGGCGACGTGACGGGGCTGGCCCTGATCAAAACGCCTGCAGGGAACGCCGTTCTCGTTGCCGACAACGGCGATTCCCTGCAGGCGTTTACAATCGCGCGCCGCTAGCGGCCGGCTACCACCCGGTGTTCTGCACGAGCCCGCCTCCCGGCCCACCCACGCTCAAGTCGATCTGTACCGAGGGGATGGGATACTCACGATGCCTCGCCGCGTAACCCCCGACGGCAACGGCCAAATACGTTCTCCTGGCTTGCTCGACGTTGATGTAGCTGTTGATGGTCGTGTCGGCGATTCCCCAGCGCCGCAAGTCGAAGAACCGGTGGCCTTCCATCGCCAGCTCGAGCCGGCGCTCCAGCTGAACGGCGGTCCATGCAAACTGCTGGTCAGTCCACGGTGTGGTGTACCGTCCGATTCGGTACAGGGCCCAGGGAGTCCTCAGGGAGTCGAGATTGGTTTGATGAATCATCGGTATGGCCATGCCGGCCAGACTGGGATCGGTCGCGCACGTCGGGTACTTGGCCTTTACCAGGGAATCGGTGGTGGTTCCACACCCCTGCGCCATCTGCCCGGCTCGTGCGCGGATCTGATTGACGATCGTCCGCGCGTTCTCGAGGTTACCAGCCTGCACCTCCGCCTCGGCCAGCTCCAACAACAGATCGGCGTACCGGAAGATGTGCAAGTGCACCGCATTCAGTTGCTCAGGCTGCCAGCCCACTTTGCTCTGCGCACCACTGGCCTTTTCGTGGACGTTCTTTTTCGGGCTGTACGGACCCGAGTACAAGGCGTCGCGGACCCATCCAGACCCCGACTCGTGGAGCCCCCAGTCCTTGTAGGGCACGTGGTCCCGGCCGACCGTCCAGTCCAACCGCGGGTCCACGGCAACGGTGGTGTTGGCCACGAAATTGCTGTTGTTGGCGTTCCAGTTGGGATTCGTCAACGTGGTGGGTAGCCCGCTATCGTCCACCGCGAAGAAGTTCACGAGGTTCTGCGACGGCTGGTGGAAGCCGCAGCACTTGAACGGGCTGCCGGAATACGGAAAATTCAGCCGCTCGCCCCAATTGCCGTTATCGCCGTTCGGCTGGCCGTCGTTGACCGACGCGTTGTACGCGAGGATGGTCTCTTTGCCATTGGCGAATTGCGGGAACCCGGTCCAGACATGATCGAAGCTCGTCTCCAGAGCGAATTTGGCGCTGTCCACGACTTCCTGTAAGGTTGCCCGGCCGGCCGCGTACTGACCGGCATTCACCTGGACCCGACCCTTGTAGGCCATGGCTTTAAACTTCGTCGCCCGTCCCGCCTGCCCGCTTCGTGGGGCCGAAGGCAATATGGCGCGAGCGTCATCGAGGTCCTTGATGATGAGCTTGACGACCGAATCCGAGCTCATGTTGTTCGGCTTCCGGTAATCGACATCGTCCTCGAAGTAATACGGCACCTTCCCCCACATCTGCCAGGCTTCGAACTCGAAGTGGGCGCGCAGGAACAACGCCTCGCCCTTGATGGAGGCGGCGTCACTCGCGGAGATCTCGCTGGGCTTCTCTTGCAGAACCTTTGCCAAGAGGCGCAGCGTCGCGTTGCAGCGGGCGACCCCATCAAATACGCCCGTCCACTTTTCGTTCAAGTAGGTGTCGGCTTCACCGGTGTTCCAATGGTAAACCTCGACGTCCGCAATCGGGGGCTGGTCATTGGCGCTCGACCCCCGGTAGGCATCGTCGCTCGCCACACTCCCCCACACCCAGTTGCTGCCGGCGTTTCCCCAGTTCCCGCCGACACCGTTGTTGTGATCCAACGAGCGATATGCGGCAATGAGGAGGCCTTCCACCCCCGTGCGCGTGGTGAGCGTCGACAAATCCAGGGCCCCTTGCGGCGCCTGATCGAGAAAATCCTTGCAGCTGTTCGTGACGCCGCCCACCAGCATCAGCAGCGCGGTCCCCGTCACTAGGCTGTGCCAATTGCGCGTGTTCATTCGTCCGTTCTCCCGAAAGAAGACGATCCTAGAACGAGGTGCTGATGCCGAAGCTGATCAGGCGATTGCTCGGGTACGAGCCCCGGTCGACGCCGCGATACTGGTCGCGCAGGTCCTCCTGAGAATTGCCCTGGATGTTCGCGGCCGGCAACGACGGATCGAGCCCTTCGTACCCGGTAATGGTGAACAGATTCTCGGCCTGCACATAGATGCGTGCGGCCGGTATCCAGCGGACCCATCCCGCCGGCACGTTGTAGGCGATTTGCAGGGAGCGCAGCCTCACGTACGTCCCATCCTCGATGTAATAGCTGCTGTACTGTTTGCTGAAGTCGTCGCTCACATCCACCCGCGGATACTTGGCACCCGGGTTCGTCAGCTTGCCAGGGCACGGATAGGTACCCGGCGTTCCAGTCGGCGACCCCGGCGGCGGCGGGACAGCATTGCACTGGCCGTCCAGCGTCGCGGAGTTGGTCAGCAAGTCGTTCCGCACGTTGGTATCGAACACCCGGAACACGTACCAGTACTTCTGCACGTCGAAGATCTTGTTCCCGAACGACCCGAAGAACGTGGCGCTCACATCGAATTGTCCCCAGCGCAGCCCGAGATCCAATCCCGCTGTGAGATCGGGATGGGGACTGCCGATGACCACGCGGTCTGCCGCGGTGATGTGGTGGTCCCCATTCACATCCACGAATTTGATGCGGCCGGGCCGGGCGCCGTCGTCCCAACATTTACCCAACAGGTCCCCGGTGCCGCAGTGGGCGGCGTCGAGTGAGTCCGTGTAATAGCCGTTCGCCTGCAAACCAAAGAACGAGCCGATCGGCTGCCCGACCTGGTTGATCACGGCGTTCTGGTTCCGGGTGGCAATCGGACCGAAGAACGACGTCGACACCCCGTCGATCTGGAGGATCTCGTTGTTGTAGTGGGTGGCCGTGAGGTTCATGTTCCAGAGCTTCCCCTCGCCGATGGTGCCGTTGTAGCCGAGGGAAACCTCGATGCCCCGGTTTCTCATCTTCCCGATGTTGACGTAGGGAGGATTGGCCACGCCCGCCGTGGCCGGGAGCGCCGGAGGGAACAACAAGTTGTCGGTCGTGCGGTTGTAGACGTCTACCGAGATATTGGTCCTGTGCTTGAGCTCCACATCGAACCCGAGGTTCACGGATTTGTTCTCTTCCCACTTCAGATCCGGGTTGCCCAGTGATTGCAGACGGTAGCCCGTCTGGATCGAGCCGGTGCCTCCGATATCGTAGAACGTATCGCCGTTCTCGCCGCCGTAGAGATCCACGGTGCGGCCGTTCGGGATGTTCTGGTTGCCCGTGATGCCCCAGCCGAAGCGAAGCATGGCGTTCGAGAACAGGTCGCTGCCGGACAGGAACGACTCCTGACTCAGACGCCACCCCACGCCCACCGCGGGGAACGTGCCCCAGCGGTGATCCGGCCCCAACCTGGAGGAGCCATCGCGCCGCAGGGTGAAGCTCACGAAGTACTTCTCGGCAAAGTTGTAATCGGCCTTGCCGAAGATCGACAGCAACGTCCCGACGCTAGCCGTGCTGTTCACGGTCTTCGTCGACGGCACGCCCAGGACGTCCGTGATGTAGCGAGAATCCGTGGCGGTGTTGATCAGGTTGTTGATACCGCCGGTGATGTTCGTGTTGTCGTTCCGGTTCGCTTCCTGTCCCAGCAGCACGGCAATATTGTGCCGGCCCGACGCACCGGCGTACCGCAGGGTATTGCTCCACGTCCACTCGGCGAAATTGGCGTAAGTCTGCGTGAGGGCATTGCCGGAGGTCGCCTCGGCGTCCTCGGGCCGGGGCGGCGTAAAACCCTTGAACGACTGCTGACCCACGTTGAACCCGAACAGGGTCTTGAACGTGATCTTACGCGAGAGGTCGAGACCGCCGTACACGTTCCCGAAGATCCGCGCGAGACTGTTGCGGTCGTCCTTGCGGTTGTACGCGTACCCGAGTGGATTGCTTTGATTGCCCAGCCCCACCGCTTTGCCCGAGGCGAAATGCGTCCCGCTGATGTCGTAAATCGGGACGACCGGCTGCATCAGGATGTTCTTCCCGAGGATGCCGTCCTCGGCATAACCGGGGGGGTCGTCCGTGAGCCCGCCGTAGTACTGTTCGCCCGATAGCCCGATATTCTCACCGACGTTGACCCGGTCCAGGGTGAACGCGGTATTGATGCGCACGGTCCCGCGGGTGTACCGGTTATACGCCGCCGTGCCGTTCTGGTTGTAATAATTGAAGGACACGTGATAGGCGTTGTCCTCACCACCGCCGGAGACTCCCAGGTACGCATCCGCGGTCGCCGCGGAGCCGTACACGGCCTTCCACCAGTTTGTCCCGGGACTGCCGGCCATGATCAGACTGTTGGGATAGTTGTACGCACTCGGGTCCACGTTGCCGCAGGGAATCGGAATCGAGTCGGTATTGATGCAGTTGTTCGGATAGATGTACTGGGGTATGGTGGGATTGGTCACACTCCCGTAGATGTTGATAGGAACAGCCTGGCCGGCGTTCTGGTAGGCCGCCTTCACGACGCCGAAGTACTGCAGCGCGTCGAGGGTCAAGATATCATCGTACCCGTGGACGGGGTTCGCCACACCGGTCTTGACGTCTAGCGTGAACTGACGCCGTCCCGGTCTGCCCTTCTTCGACTCCACGACCACCACGCCGTTGCTCGCCCGGGACCCATAGATCGACGCCGATGACGCATCCTTCAGGACCTCGATGGACGCGACGTCGTTCGCACTCAGCCAGTTCAGGTAGGAGTCCTGGGTGGGAGTCCCGTCGATGACGTAAAGCGGGTCGTTGTTCTGGAACGAGCTAATGCCGCGGATCCGGACGGTGCTGCGTGACCCGGGGGAGCCGCCGTTCTCGACCGTCACACCGGTCACCTTGCCGTCCAACCGCTGCAACACGCTGGCCGAGGTCTGCCGTTGTACGCTCGACATTTCCACCGAGCCGACGGCTCCGGTGATGTCCTGCCGCCGCTGGGACGTGTACCCGGTCACGACGACCTCGGGCAACACGTTGATGGCGCGCTCCAGCGAGACATCGATCGTCGTACGCCCGCCGATGTTCGCCCCGACGCTGCGAAAGCCGATCAGACCGAACGTCAGTACGCCGTCGGCGGGGGCAGTTATCGAGTACTTCCCGTTCGCGTCGGCAACCGTACTGGTCGTCGTCCCCCGGATGCGCACGATGACACCGGGGATTTTCTCGCCGGTTGTCGATGTCACGGTCCCGGAGACCTGGATCTGCGGAGCCGGCTGCTGGCCTATGGCACGCCCACACATCACCACTGCCAGCAGCAAACTCGTCCCTACTGCGCGAAGCACACCCTTACGCTGGAGCATGTCGTTCATGGCAGTCCCCTCATCCTGCGGGTCTTCGCATGGCCGTGAGGCCATGCTTGGCGATCAACTCGCGATAAGTGATGAGCACGACATTACGGGCCTTGAGGGCCCCGGTGAAACGCTGCGACGTCAGTGCGTCGAGCTCTCCCTGACGATTCTTGCTCATGTCGGAGAGCGGCTCGTCGGTGTTCATATCCAGCAACGCGCCCAGCTCGGGATCATCGAGCCCGACGTGCGTGACGACGACGTGCACGCCCGGCTGCAGCCGGTCGATCAGAGCCACCAGGCTGTCCACCTTGGTCGCTGGTGGCGCCCGATACTGGGGATCGTTCATGGTCTCGCCGAAGTACTCCGACATGCCGAGCCCGTACTCCCGCGCGAGCCGCTCGGCGACATCGCGGAACTCGGGGTAGCGGGTGACGGTGCCCATGTGGTAGTCGACATAATCGACCTTCACACCCGACCGGAGCGCTCGCTGGATCTGGGCGCGCAGCTCTTTTTCGACTTCCCGCAAGTCGGGATGGTTCTGGGAGAGCGCGTCGGCCGATGGGAAGAAGTAGCCTTCGGCGTCCACCAGCGTCGGGACGGCCTCGCGGCCCGACACCGGCCCCCACCGATAGTTCTTCCATTCCGAGTTCAGCGTCAGATGAATGCCGACGGCGACGTTCGGATGCCGCTTCAGGATTTCGACCGTCTCCTGGTACCAGGGGCACGTGAACATGACCGACACGGAGACGGGCAGGCCGGTGTCCATGAGCCGTTGCAGCGCCATGTTGACGCTGTGACTCATGCCGGCATCGTCGCTGCGAATGAGCAGGTAGACGGGTTCGGAAGGACGCGCGCCACGCGCCGCTTCAACTTGACCGAAAACGGAAATCGGCCAACCAGCGGAAACGACGGCGACGGCGACGGCGCACAGCACACAACTGCTGAGCATGGCAACAAGGTGACGGCCCAGTGCCATCCGGGTGCCCCTCCCACAGGGTGTGAAGCGACTACCCGACGGAGTGGGTTTGAAATACGCTGCGCCGGGGAACCCCGCAAGGGGTCCCCGCCCTTGACGGGTACGCGAGCCGCAGCCATTCTAGCAGGCTCGCAAAGTGGAACGTGGGGCGATGACCGACCCGGGCGACCGCTACTCCCCCTATATCGAACGACTCGTTGCCAGCGTGCTGGGCCCGTCGGGCCACGCGGGGGCCGAGCTGCGCCGCGCCGCGCTGGCCCGGGCCGCCCGGCTCGCCGGGCGCCGCGACGCCCTGGGCTCGTCCAGCGGGGACGTTCCTCCGTGGCTCGGAGGGTACGTCGACAAGGTCGCCAGCGATGCCTATCGGATCAGCGACGAAGACGTGGCTGCGCTGCAAGGCGCCGGTGGCGCGGACGACGCGATCTTCGAGATCACCATCGCCGCGGCCGTCGGCGCCGCCCTCGGACGCCTGGAGCGTGGGCTCGCGGCCCTGCGGGGCGAAGAGGGCTGATGCGACTCCGGAGAGTCGAGCGGGGTCATCGGCTGCCGCAGCGGCTGAAGCTGACGCTCATACGGCTGGTCAGCCGGCGCCGGGTCCCCGACGTCGTGAAGACGCTCCTCTACCGGCCCGAATTCTTCGGCCGGATGATGTGCGAATGGACCCAGGCCGTGATGCGCGGGCCGTCGCCCTGGAGCGTGGGGGAGCGGGAGCTGTTCGCGGCTGTCACCTCGCGCCTGAATCAGTGCGTCTTCTGAACGGAGTCCCACGGCGCGGTCGCGTCGCTGGCCCTCAGAGATCCCGCGCTGGTGAAAGCGGCGCTGGCTGACTGGCGCACGGCGCCGCTCGACCCCAAGGTGCGCGCGGCACTCGGGTTCTTGGAGAAGCTCACGCTCCACCCCTCCGACGTCGGTCCTTCCGACGTCGCGCCACTACGCGCCGCGGGCGTGAGCGACGAGGGCGTCGAGGACGCGATTCAGGTCTGCGTGCTCTTCACCATCTACGACCGCCTCGCCGATGCGATGGCGTGGCATCTCCCCGGCCCGGACGGCTACGCCGCGTCGGGACGCAACCTGCTCAGACGGGGATACCTGATCTAGGGACTCGGGACTCGGGATTCGGGGGTGGCGTATGAGCCCCGAGCCCCGAGGCCCGAGTCCCGAGTCTCCAGTCGCGTGTTATACGTCTCGACGAATTTCCGGTGCACCGCATCCGTCGGGTACGTCTCATCGCTCCCGTACGGATACCGTGACATCCCGTGGAACGGCAACGGCCCAACCGTGCCGCCGCTCGCCGTGTTCAGGTCTGCGTCCTTCATCCACGCGTCCGTATAGAGCACGAAGTCGCGCGTCCAGCCCGGCGGTAATGCCGGCGCCGGCGTGGCGTCGAACTGGAGGGCCGTTTCGTCCCCCGGGCCGAAAATGACGTACCGGTCGTCCGATGCATCGAGGAGCGGCAGAACGTCGCCGTAGCGCGTGAACGCCCCTGCGATCGGCGCCCAGGCCGCATCCCGCGACACCTCGTCATACGCGTACCACTGGGGTCCGTACCGCCCGCCTTTGCGATACATGCGGGAGAACCCGCGGTAGTGGAGATCCGCGGCGCGCGGGTGCAGCGTGGTCACGGTCACCGGACTCGCCCCTCGAGTCGCGGCGACGAACGCGCGGTCCCAGTAGACCTCCATGTTGGTGCGGATCCGTATGCGCGTGTCGGCGCTCAGGAACTTCCCCGTCAGGTCGGCGATGATCGTCTTGTTCTTGCCGGCCGGGAAGCCGAGATCGGGAATGACGGTCCGCCACACCCCCGCTCGGTCCTTCACCTGGAGGTGCAGCGGGACGACCTGACTCAGCGGTGACTGCGCCAGGGCGAAGTTGATGCTCGCGTCCGTGGGATAGATCCACCCCGTGAGAAACAGGAACAGGCTGTCCCGGCCGGCGAGGTTCCCGAAATCCAGCACGAGATCGTGCAGCTCCGTGAGACCCTGGTACCGCGTGGGACGCAGCGTCGCCGCGTACACGTCGTCCTGCGCCCGCAGCGCGGGCAGCAGATCGTTGCCAAGCTCGTCGGTCGCCGCGACGGGGGACCGGGGCTGCGCCACCTGGTAGAAGCGCAGCGCCGACGGCCCCGCGGGGGCGAAGCGCTCGTTCAGGTAGAGCTGGATCGAGTCGGGGTGGTCCACCACCAGCAGGTGCAGCTCGTCGAGATACGCTGTTTCCCACAACTCTTCCGTCAGGCGAAGCTCGTACCGCCCGTCTCGGGGTTGCAGCAGGCCGCTCGGGATGCGCAGGTATTCCTGTGACGCGCGCGGCGATGCGGAGGCGATGCCGCCCTCGCTGCCCATGATGCCCAGCGGCATGCCGAGCGCACTGTTCCACATGACGTCGGTCGCGAACGTGAAGGCGCGGCCGTCCCACACGTAGAGGAACGGGCACGATCCTTTCAGAAGCTGCTGTTCGAGCACATCCTGCTCGGACCCCGGGTAATAGACGGTCTGCGACACGCCGTTCGGCCACCGCACGCGCAACACATCGGCCTTGAGCCGGCGTCCCAAGCCGAAGTGCGTGACGCGGTCGGTCACCTGGCGCAGCTGGTAGAGATCGCGGGCCCGCAGCTCGAGCGTCGCGCCGAGGGCGAAGGCGTTGCTCTTGCCGCTCCCCTGGCGCAGCGCGGCCAGCCGGACGTCCACGTACTGATTCACGTTGCCGCCGTCGTTGCGCAGCACATGGGGCCGCCCGTCCCAGCCGACCACGACGAGATCGAGGTCGCCATCCTGATCGACGTCGGCGACCGCCACGGCTCTGCCGGCTCGCAGGCTGTCGGGCAGAATCGACGACACGTCCTCGAAGCCTCGGGTTTCGTCATCGCGAAACAGGAACACACCGCGGCCGCCCGGAGTCGCGGGCTTGCCTACGACGATCAGGTCGAGCCAGCCGTCGTTGTCGAAGTCGAGGAACGCGGCGTCCAGGCCCGCGACCCCGCGGAGCTCTTGCCGCAGCCCGGCGGTGCGACGATCCGGCTCGAACGTGCCGTCCCCACGATTGTGGAACAACGTGGCCTGGCTCCCGCTCAGGGACGTCACGAACAGGTCGAGGAACCCGTCGTTGTCGTAATCCCCCACGGCGACCGCGCCGGCTCCGACCACCTTCGCGAGGCCGCTCGTGGCCGTAGCGTCTTCGAAGCGTCCCTGGCCCAGGTTGTGGAAGTAGCGGACATGGCCCCCCCCGCCCCCCCCCCCCCCCGCGGTGACCACGACCAGATCGTTGCGACCGTCGCCGTCGAAGTCCCCGACGCCGGCGTCGCGGCTTCCTTCGCTCCCCGGCACGGCGAGGCCCATTTGGGCACCCGCCTCCTGGAAGGTGCCGTCGAGCATGTTGCGATAGGCGCGACTTCCGGCAGGCCTCGCGAGAAAGAGATCCAGATCCCCATCGTGGTCGAGATCTACGAAGAGCGCCTTAGTCGCGGGCGAGGGGATGAGGACATCCTTGAACCTTCCGCCCCCGGTATTCCGGAACACGGTACCGCCTTCGGTGGTCGCGACGTACAGGTCGAGCCGCCCGTCGTTGTCGTAATCACCGAAGGCTGCCGCGACCGCGTGACCGCGGACCGCCACGCCGGTGTTGGCCGTCGTTTCGATAAACCGGCCGCGGTCGCCGCGGAACAGATGTCCCGCGACGTACAGGTCCTCGACTGCGTCATCGTCGTAATCGCCCGTCGCCAGAGCCACCCCGCGTTCGAGCGACCCTGCCAGGCTGTCGGGGAGCGCCTCGACGGTCTCGAGTCCGCTTCCCGCCGTCACGTCGATGAATCGGATCGCGGCGGCCACCGCCCGGGCGTCTTCCGTGGGCACGGCCATGCTCTGGTTGAAGGTGAGCACCGGATATCCAGCGAGTGGACCGGTTGCTCCTCCGAGTCTCTGCAAGCCGACCTGGTAGGCGGCGGTCACCTCCATGGCACGATCGAACCGCGTCGCCTGTGCCGCGGCCTCCGCTGCGTGGCCGGCCCGTGCCGCGCGGAGGGCTCCCTCGAAGAATCGCGCGGCCTCGCGCGGCAATTGCGGCAGCTGGCGCTGCAGTGCCTCGAGCTCACCCGCCGCGTCGCCCGTGGCCCCGCGCGCGAGCAGGAGATCGATCAGCTCGAGGCGCGCGACGATGTTCACCGGAGCCCTGGCGACGATCCGGCGCAGCAGGCTCTCCCGGTCCGTCCCGGGGAGCGCCGAGAGGGCGTATAAGCCGCGAATGTCCGTGGAATCGCGGCGCAGCACGCGCTCGATCTCCTGGCGCGCGTCATCCGCACGACCCGTCAGCTGGTATACCTTGGCCAGCATGAGCGCGACGTCCGAGTTGGCCGAATCGAGCTCCGCCGCCCGGCGCAGCTGCGTTTCGGCTTCGCGGTAGCGGCCGCCGCGCAGATAGACGAGCCCCAGGTCTGCGTAGCCGAGCGCCTGGTCCGGCGCTAGCGCAATGACCTTGCGAAACTCCGTCTCAGCCTGAGGCAGCTGCCCGCTCTGCAAATGGGCGAGGCCCCAGGTCCGGGCGGTTACGGCCGAGTCGGCGCGCGCCGCCGTGTTCGCAGCCGGCGTCCCTCCCCGGCATGCTACCGCCACGAGCAACCCGATCACACGCGGGTGTCTTGGGCCCAATTAGAGTCCTCCAGTGCGCGCCTGAAGCCGCGGCTCGGCGTCTGCCGCTGAGGTTTACCCGCGGTCCGGAGCGGTGAAGATCGTCCGGGCCGCACCCATCGACAAGTGCGACCGCGTTTGCCATGCCCAGCCGTCGCGGGATAAACTTCAACGCCCTAATCGTCAGGACCCGATGACCTCGCACACCCATGTTCGCCCGGCGCGGATGGCTGCCGTCGCCATGTTTCTCTGTGCGACCGCCCACGCGCAACAGCCCACCGCGAGCCCCCCCCCCTCACCCGTCGATCGTCGGGTCGACTCCCTCCTTGCCCGGATGACGCTCGAGGAGAAGGTCGGCCAACTGAATCTGCCTTCGGTCGACACCCGGCCCAGCGCGGCGCAGATGGAGATGGTCCGCAAAGGACAGGTGGGAGGGTTCCTGAACGTCACCGGCGCCGCCGCCGCCCGCGACGCGCAGCGCGTCGCCGTCACGGAGTCGCGGCTGCACATCCCGCTGCTCCTCGGCTATGACGTGATTCACGGCTACCGCACCACCTTTCCGATCCCGCTCGCGGTGGCCGCCAGCTGGAACCCCGCGGCGGCCGAGAGCGTGGCGCACGTCGCGGCGCGCGAGGCAGCCGCGGCCGGCGTGAACTGGACCTTCGCCCCGATGGTGGACATCGCGCGCGACCCGCGCTGGGGACGCATCGCCGAAGGCGCGGGGGAGGACCCCTACCTGGGCTCCGCCATGGCCGCCGCGCAAGTGCGCGGTTTCCAGGGCCGCGACCTCAGGGCGGCCGACGCGGTGCTCGCGACCGTGAAACATTTCGGCGGCTATGGCGATGCCGAAGGCGGGCGCGATTACAACACCGTGGACGTGTCGGACCGGACGCTGCGGGAGATCTATCTCCCGCCGTACCGTGCCGGGGTGGACGCCGGCGCCGGCAGCATCATGACGTCGTTCAACGAGATCGCCGGCGTTCCGAGCACCGCCAACCGCTGGCTCGTGACCTCGCTGCTCCGTGGCGAATGGAAGTTTCCCGGTTTCGTGGTGAGCGATTGGACCTCGATCGCCGAGCTCGTGGCGCACGGCGTCGCCGGGACGCCGGGCGAGGCGGGCCGGCTGGCGCTCGACGCCGGGGTCGACATGGACATGGTGAGCGAGATCTATCTCGACTCCCTCCCGGCCCTGCTGCGCGCGCGGCGCATTCCCGTCGCGGCCGTCGACCGCGCGGTGCGCCGCATCCTGCGCGCGAAGGCCATGCTCGGCCTGTTCGATGATCCTTACCACGGAGCGACGCCCGAGCGCGAGCAGGCGGTGCTGCTCGCCCCCGAGCATCGCGCGCTCGCTCGTCGCGTGGCGCGCGAGGCGATCGTGCTGCTCAAAAACGACGGCAATCTGCTGCCGCTCGGGCCGCAGCGACGCACGATTGCCGTGATCGGTCCGATCGGCGACGATCGCGCGGCGGCGCTCGGCTCCTGGTCTGCCCACGGCGATCCGCAGGATGCCGTCACGCTCCTCGCGGGGCTGAAGGAGCGCAGCGGCATCGATGTGCGATACGCGAAAGGCGCCGGGATCCTCGACACCTCCACCGCCGGCTTCGCCGAGGCGGTAGCACTCGCGCGCCAGGCCGACGTGGCGGTGCTCACGCTGGGCGAGGCCGCTGACATGAGTGGCGAGGCCGCCAGCCGGTCCATGCTCAACCTGCCCGGAGTCCAGGAGCAACTGCTCGAGGCCGTGCACGCAACCGGGACGCCGGTCGTGCTGGTGGTCACGAGCGGCCGGCCGCTCGCCATTCGCTGGGCAGCCGAGCACGTGCCGGCAATCCTCCAGGGGTGGGCCCTAGGCGTGGAGACCGGGCATGCGCTGGCGGATGTGCTGTTCGGCGACGTGAGTCCGAGCGGCAAGCTTCCCGTCACGATTCCACGGAGCGTGGGCCAGGTGCCCATTTATTACAATCACAAGAACACGGGACGGCCCCCTGCCGAGCAAAAGTACACGTCCAAGTACATCGACCTTCCGTCGAGCCCGCTCTTCCCGTTCGGCCATGGGTTGAGCTACACGACGTTCGCGTACTCGGATCTCAAGCTGAGCAGCGCGCGCGTCACCGCCGGTGAGGCCGTGCGGGTAGGCGTGACGGTCACGAATTCCGGGGCGCGTCCCGGCGTGGAAGTGGCGCAGCTCTACGTGCGCGATGAAACGGGGAGCGTCACCCGGCCCGTGCGGTCGCTCGCCGGATTCAAGCGGGTGGCCCTCGCGCCCGGCACGTCGCAGCAGATCGAGTTCGTCCTGACAGACCGAGAGTTGGGGTGCTACTGCCTGGACATGCGATTCGCCGTCGAGCCGGGGCGGTTCCGCGTGTTCGTGGGAGGAAGCTCGGTGGGCGGCGTGGAGGGAGCGTTCGAGGTGGTGCCCAAAGCGCGGTGACCTCCCCCCGCCTCTCTTGGCGCTACGGCCTCGTCGGCGTCCTGTTCGTCGCAAGCGTAGCGCTCGTGCTGGTGCTGAACGCCCGCGCCAGCGGCGCCGGCAATGTCGCGGCCGACCCCGGCTTTCATCTCACGAACGTGGCACCGGAGGTGGGCATCACCTTCGTGCACCACGGCCCAACCCTCGACCCGCAGCTCGACAACATCGCCCCGCTCGTCGGGTCGTTGGGGGCGGCCGTCTCGGTCGCCGATGTGAACAATGACGGCTGGCCCGATCTGTACCTGACGAACAGCCGGTTCGGCTACCCCAACGCGCTGTATGTGAATCGCGGCGACGGCACATTCGTGGACGTCGCGCGGGCGGCCGGCGTCGGCGATCTGAACCGACCGGGCGAGGGCGTCTCGATGGGCGCCGTCTGGGGCGACTACGACAACGACGGACTCGAGGATCTGCTGGTCTACAAGTGGGGCTATCTCCAGCTCTTCAAGAACCTGGGGAATCTCCACTTCGAGGACGTCACCGCGAGCGCCGGGCTGCGCCAGTGGATGAACGCCAACGGGGCAGTGTGGTTCGATTACGACCGGGATGGACTGCTGGATCTCTACGTGGCGGGCTACTACCGCTCCGACATCGATTTCTGGCACCTGAAGACCACGCGCATCATGGAGAACAGCTTCGAGTTCGCCGCCAACGGCGGCAAGAACCGCCTGTTCCACAACCTCGGGAACGGGCGCTTCGAAGACGTGACCGATCGCATGGGCGTCGGCAGCACGCGCTGGACGCTGGCGGTCGCGGCCGCGGACTTGAACGGCGACGGGTGGCCCGATCTGTTTCTCGCGAACGACTACGGACCGGAGGAGCTGTATCTCAACGACCACGGCCGGCGGTTCGTGTTGAGCCGCGTGGGCCTGGAGAGCGACTCGAAGAGCGGCATGTCGGCGACGCTCGGCGACGTGCTGAACCGTGGGCGCCTCGATGCCTTCGTCACCAACATCTCGGTGCGCGGATACCTGTTTCAGGGGAACAACCTGCGCCTCAACTTCCTGCCCGAGATGGGGCGGTTCCAGCAGGGGGCGGAAGGTGTAGTCGCGGACGCGGGGTGGGCCTGGGGAGCCCAGTTCGGCGACCTGAACAACGACGGCCGCAACGAGCTGTTCATCGTGAACGGCTTCGTCTCGGCTGACACGAACCGGAGCTATTGGTACGCGCAATCGAAGATCGCCGGGGCCAATGGCAACGTGTTCGAGGACGCGCGGAGCTGGCCCGCCATCGGCACGGCGAGCTTGTCGGGTTACGAGACCTCGCGGGTGCTCGTGAACCACGGGCTGGCGGGCTGGGCGGACGTGGCACCCCGGGTCGGCGTGACCGACACGTACGATGGCCGCGCGGTCGCCCTCGTCGATCTCTTCAACCGCGGCGTGCTCGACGTGGTGATCGCGAACCAGCAGCAGCCGGCGCTGGTCTACAAGAACACCGTCGTGCCCGGCAACCACTGGATTGCGTTCAAGCTCGTGGGCACGCGCTCGAACCGGAGCGCGATCGGCGCGGAGGTCACGCTCGAAACGCCCGCGGGACGGCAGCTCAAGATGGTAGACGGGGGCATGGGGTTCGCCAGCCAGAACGATCGCAGGCTCCATTTCGGACTCGGGCCCACAGGGCGCGTCGACCGGGCGGTGATCCGCTGGCCGTCGGGCACGCTCCAGACGCTCGAGCACCCGGCCGCGGACCAGCTCCATGTCGTCACCGAGCCTGGTCGCTAGCCGGGCCCTCTGGATCCGCCTCGGCCGGATGGATCCCCGCTATCCGGTCTCTTTCCTTATTACTGTCATCCTGGTGCTGGGCGAGGCGCGCTACGGCATTCTGGGCGGCTACGACCGGCTCGTGACCTCGCTGGGAGTATGCACCGCGACCGAGCTGGCCTTGTCGCGCTGGCTGCGCGGTCGCTTCGCCAACATGGCGAGCGCCTATGTCACGGGCATCAGCCTGGCGCTGCTGATCAAGCCGCGGGGGGACCTGCTTTGGCCGTTCGCCCTGGGCGGCTTCCTGGCTATCAGCTCCAAGTACGTGTTGCAATATCGCGGCCGCCACCTCTGGAACCCCAGCAACTTTGCCATCAGCCTGCTGCTCGTCCTCGCGCCCGCGAGCGTTGCGATCCTCAGCCATCAGTGGGGAAACGATCTCGCGACCAACGCGGTGATCTGGTGCTTCGGGCTGTTGATCGTGTCGCGCGTGCGCATGCTCCATGTGACGCTCACCTATGTCGCATGCTTCATCGCGCTCGCCGCAATCCGGAGCCTGGTCGTGGGGGGCCCCCTGCTCGCGGAAATCGCGCCGCTCACCGGCCCGATGTACCAGCTCTTCATTTTCTTCATGATCACCGACCCCAAGACGACCGTGAGCACGGTTCGGGGCCGGGTAGTGGTGGCCGCCGCGGTGGCGCTGGCGGAGGCCGCGATTCGGGTGGCGGGCGACTATCATGTGCCGGCGTTCCAGTTGCTCTATCCGGCCCCGCCCATCCTTGCTCTGGCGATCGTGGGCCCGCTCGCCAACGCGATAGATCTGTCGCGGGCAGCGTCCTCATCCCCTGTCCGCAAGACAGCCTAGCGCGGGCGCCCCGGGCGCAGAACCTGAAGCTTGTCGTCGTTACGCGCCACGACGATCAAACGGCTCCCGTCGGTCCATCGCAGCCGCCCCATGTGCCGTACCTGTCCCTCGATCGTGAGACGGCTCGGGCTGAGATCGACCGCCGTGAAGTGGCCGTCCCCGTGGCCCGAGAGCAGCAGGCCGTAGCTGGCGTCGTACCGGCCGAGCACGGGGGGCACCCCGTAGTCATTCCCGGCCACCAGGAGATCAGGTCTCCCATCGCCGTCGAAGTCGTCGACGAGCGCAGCACGGATCGGCGCGAACTGTGCCTCGGTGGGGAGCCGCACCAGGGTGAACGTGCCGTTTCCGTTATTCAGCGCCACGGAGCTCGCGAATACCCGCGCTTCCCGCACGGTCGCCGTTCGTCGTTCTGCCGCAGGGAGGATGTCCTCGATGCTGGCGGCGCCGAACTCCGCGTAGCTGGCGTACCGGGTTCGCAGGCGGGGGATGACCTCGAGCAGGTCGTCCCGGCCGACGAGCGGATAGCTCACACCGTGCTTGTAGAAGGTGAGGATCTGCTCGAGGGCGCCGTTGTGCCCGAAGTCGCCCACGTACAGCCGCGCGGGTTCGTGCGGAGACGCTTGGAGATATGAATTGAGACCGAGATTGCCGAGGACCAGGTCGGGCCGTCCGTCACCGTTCACGTCGGCGACCGTCACGCTGTTCCACCAGCCTTCCGTTCCCGCCAAACCGGCCTCGGCCGTTCGGTCCACCAAATGCCCATTCTCCTGGTGGAAGACTCGAACCGGCATCCATTCTCCGACCACGATCAAGTCGAGCCGCCCGTCATGGTCGTAATCGACCCACGCGGCTGACGTGACCATCCCCGCGTCGGCGAGCGCGGGGGCCTGCTCGAGCGTGACGTCGCGAAAGTGACCTTTGCCGTCGTTCTCCAGCAGATAGCTGCGCGGCGTGAGGCCGTAGTGACGCGCCACCACGCGGCGCCCGACGAACAGATCGAGATGCCCGTCACCGTTCCAGTCCCCCGGTACCACGCAGGACCCGCTCTCTGACAGGCGCGGGAGGGCGAGGGTGTCACGGTGGAAATGCCCGTGGCCGTCGTTCAGGTAGAGCCGATCCTGGAGGGCCGCGTCATCCTTCTCGAACTCGTTACCGCCGCTGACGACGTAGAGATCGGGGTGTCCGTCGCCGTTGGCGTCGAAGAACACCGCGTCCACGTCTTCACTCAGACTGTCGGCCTGGAAGGCGGGTTCGGGACTGGCGCGGAACCGGCCGTCTCGCTGCTGGAGGAACAGCCGTCCGGCCTGCCACTTGGCGCCTCCCACGTAGATGTCCTCGCGGCCGTCGCCGTCCACGTCCCCGATGGCGAGCGCGGGGCCCTCGGCCGACAGCAGGTGCGGGATCAACGGCTCGCGATGGAAGTCGTAGAACCGGTTCTCACGGTGCTTGAAGTCGATGGCCACACGGTCTGTCACGTCCGAGAAGGGCGGCACGGGCGGCACAGACGGCAGCGGTCGCGGGGTGGCATCTTGCTGAGATAACGTGATGGCGCGGTCGACCGTCACGTTGGTCAGCACTTGGGTTCGGCGATCGGGCCAGATGACAACGAGCGAGTCTATCTGCGTGGATGCGCCTAGCCCGAAATGCGGCCGTGGATCGACTGAAGATTGGAATCCCCGCGTGGGGAACTGCTCGAGCATCTGCATCGTGCCGCCCGTGCCGCCCGTGCCGCCCTGTTTCACGATCACTTTCGCGCCGATGCCGGCCGTATTGGCTCCGGACCCCTTCAACTCGACCCGCAGGTAGTGGTTCTTGCCGAGTTCGCGCGCGCGGTTGCGATAGATCGCGACGGGGGCGTCGATCCGGTTCACGACCAGATCCAGTGCTCCCGAATTGTTCAGGTCCACATACGCGGCGCCATTGGCAAACCCCGGATGTGCGAGCCCCCACTCCCGAGCCTGGTTCGTGAACGTCAGGTCCCCGTTGTTGCGGTACGCGTAGTTGGCGATCGGGACCTGAGGCATTTTCGCGATGAGTGCATGGCGCAACCCCGACATGCCGTCCCGCAGTGACGCCTGAACGACGGGGTTCGCGACGTACGCGAGGTAATCCAGGTCGTTCGGCCGGTGATAGATGCCGTTCGTGATGAACAGGTCCTTGTAACCGTCGTTGTCCAGGTCGGCGAACAGGGGCGCCCAGCTCCAATCGGTCGCATACACGCCGGCCAGATACCCGACTTCGCTGAAGCGCTTATCGCCACGATTGAGCTGCAGTGTGTTGCGGGCGTACTGCGGCCGATATCCGGCGGCGAGCTTCAGGTTGTAGACGTCGAAGCTCTCGGCATTGGCGGACGTTTTGAGGATGCGCTCTTGCTCGGGCAGCATGTCGAGGACCATCACGTCCGGCCTGCCGTCGTTGTTGAAATCGGCCGCGTCCACGCCCATCGAGGCGTGACTCGTGTGTCCCACCGTCGACGCGATGGATTCGGTGAACGTGCCGTCGCAGTTGTTGTAGTAGAGGAAGTCGTCTTCCTGAAAGTCGTTGGCGACGTACAGGTCCGGGCAGCCGTCCCCGTTCAGGTCGCTGGCGACGACGCCCAGCCCGTACCGCACCACGCCGCCGAGGATGTGCGCCTGGCCGCTCACGTCCACGAAATGGCCGCCGTCGTTGCGGTAGAGACGGTCTCCGGCGCCCGCCGGGCGTGCGCCCGCCAGGAGGCGCGCGCTGGACGCGCGAGCGGGGCGAGGCGAGTGGGTCAGCAAGTACATGTCCAGATCGCCGTCTCCGTCGTAGTCGAAGAAGAGGGCCTGGGTGGAAAAGCCGGCGAAGTCGGGGCCGGACTCCTTCGTCCGGTCCGTGAACGTCCCGTCGCCGTTGTTGATGTAGAGCACGTTGTGGCCGTGCATCGTGAGGAAGTCGACGCCGGAGACGTAGATGTCCACCCAGCCGTCCCCGTTGACGTCCGCCATCGTGACTCCGGTCTTCCAGCCGTCGGAATCGGCGACGCCGGCCCGCGCGGTGACATCTTCGAACCGATAGTTCCCCTTGTTCAGATAGAGGCGGTTGGGCCCCACGTTCGACGTGAGATACAGGTCCGGCAGACCGTCGTGGTTGACGTCGCCCACGGCTACGCCGCCGCCGTCGTAGAAGTACATGTAGTTGAGGATGTTGAACGCGGTGTCGTCGGGCAGCCGGTTCGCGAACGCGACACCGGTCCGCTCGGGCGGCAGGAGCTCGAAGAGCTGGGGCTCGCGGGTACGACCGCAGCCAGCGGATAGGCCGCCGGTGACGACGAGCGCCAGAATCGAACGCGGAACGCGGAACGGGGAACGCGGAACAGCGATCCGAGACACCCTTTCCGTTCCGCGTTCCGACTTCCGCGTTCCCACTTGCCTTATCGCGCCGGCCGGATCCGAATCGCCTGGCCCCCTCCGGGCGCCAACACGATGTGCAGGCGGGTCGTCGCGTCCACGGGGCGCTTCGAGATGGTGACCGGCAGCGGGTTGGTGAGCCAGTTCGCCTTCGGGCCATCGGCGTAGATCTCGGCGTCGTACTTCCGCCCGCCAGTGAGGAAGGAGAGCGGGATGTCGAACGTGCGACCCTCTTCGTCCGTGATGGCGCCCAGGTACCAGGTCGGCCCGTTCCTTTCGCGCCGCGCCACGATCACATAATCGCCGATCCTGCCCGCGAGCACGCGCGTCGTGTCCCAGTCGACGGCCACGTCGCGGATGAACTGGAATGCCGGTTGGCGCTCGTAGTTCTCGGGCAGGTCGGCCGCCATCTGCAACGGCGAATAGAGCACCACGTACAGGGCCAACTGCTTGGCGAGTGTGGTCCGGACGCGCGACTCCCACGGCTGGCGCCGCGGGCCCGTGTGCTCCCGCAGGATGTCGAAGATCCCGGGCGTGAAGTCCATCGGGCCGTCGAGCATGCGCGTGAAGAACAGAATCGTTTCGTGCTCGGGCGGGTTGCCTCCCTCGCTGCTCCAGGCGTTGTACTCCTGCCCGCGCGCTCCCTCCCGGCTCATCATGTTCGGGTACGTGCGGCGCTCGCCGGTGTCGTGCATCGGCTCGTGGACGTCCAGCGCGATGTGATACTTCGCGGCGGTCTCGATCACTCGGGCGTAGTGCTGCACCATGAACTGCGAGTAGTGCGAGTGGCCTTCGCTCGTGAGATCGGTGACGTAGCCCGTCTTGACCGCGTCGACGCCGAGCGAATGGTACAGCGCGAACGCGCTGTCCATCTGGCGCTCGTAATTCTGAATGCCGCCGGACGTTTCGTTGTGCACGATGAGCCGCACGCCCTTCTGCTTCGCGTAGGCGGCGACTTCCCGCAGATCGTAGTCGGGATACGCCTGGGTGAACGAGAACGCGTTGCGGTTCTGGATCCAGTCGCCGTCCCAGCCGACGTTCCACCCTTCGACGAGGATGCCACCCAGCCCGTTCGCCGCCGCGAAATCGATGTACCGCTTCGCGTTGGCCGTCGTCGCCCCGTGCTTCGGGCCCGAGCTCCAGGTCATGGTGTTGATGTGCATGCCCCACCAGATGCCGACGTACTTCATCGGCTTGATCCAGTCGGTGCTCTGCAGGACGTTCGGGGGGGGGGGATTGAGATTCAAGCCGAGCACCGACGGCGCGAGGTCGGTCGCCCGGTCGGCCAGCTGGATCGTACGCCACGGGGTCACGAACGGCGTGTGACCCCGTACTTTGATCCCATCCGCCATCGGTGCGAGGGCAGCGCGCAGCGTCGTGGACTGCATGCGGGACCCCGCCAGGAACATGCGCGCGTAATCCACGAGGCTCGCCTCGTGGATGACGATGAACGTGGAGCCGTCCCGCGTTTCCATCGTGACCGGCGTCTGGATGCTGTCGGTCACGCTCACGGGCGAGGAGGAGAACAGCATCTCCGAGCGGTCGAGGCGGGGACGATTCGAAGGAATCCACCAGGCCCGGGCATCGTCGGCGAGCGTGAACTCCGTCAGCTCGTCGGTGATGGCGAAGTCGGCCAGCGCGGGCTGCGCCGGCACCTCGTAGCGGAAGCCCACCCCGTCGTTGAAGACTCGAAACACCACAGCGAACCGCCGGCCGGGTTGCCCGACCTCGGCGACCGAGACGCGCAGCTCGTTATGGTGGTCGCGCACCCTGGCCACTTCGCCCCAGGGCTGCGTCCAGGTCTCGTCTGCACTGTCGCGGGCCGTCTCGACCATCCGCAGGCTGTCGCGCAGGGGGGGCGCCCCCTGGAAGGCGATCCCGAGGCGGGAGGGGAGGAACACCGCACGGCCATCCCGATCCACACTGTACAGCAGGGCACCGTCCCGAATCTCCACGGTGACGCGGTTCCGACCGTCGGGCGATGCGATGCGAGCCCGGTCCTGGGCCGCGCCGGGGGCGGGGGCGGACAGGACGGACAGCGTGAGAAGGAATGCCGGATACCGCATCCATGTGTGCATGTCGAGTTCACCGCTCCAGGGTTGAGGCGTGGCCAAGCCGGCGGGCGTGTGACGACGTATATTGAAACGTAGCGTGCCGTGGGAGGACCCGAATGACCTCGTTCTCGATACGCTCCCTGCTGCCGTTCGGTCTCATTATGGGACTGGGTTCCGGTTGCGCCCATAAGCAGACGCCAGCCGCGGCAGAACCACCCCCCCCGACGTCGGGTCCCAGCGCGCTAGTGACGGCCGACGACATCGCCAAGGCACCCGGCCAGTCGGTCGAGCAGGTTTTGACGGGCCGCTTCCCCGGCGTGGAGGTCCTGCGGACGCCCGACGGTGGCTTCGCGGTGCGCATCCGGGGCGGCTCGTCCTTGAGGGGATCCAACACCCCGTTGTACGTGCTCGACGGCATCGAGATCGCTCCCGGTCCCAACGGATACCTCACTGGCGTCAATCCCAACGACATCGAATCGATCCAGGTGCTCAAGGAGCCCGCCGAAACCGCACTGTACGGCGTGCGCGGTGCCAACGGGGTCATCATCATCAGGACCAAGCGGCCCCCGCCCCCATGACTCGCAGGAGGTCAACCATGCGCTCCACTCACGCGGTGCGATTCCTCGCGTTGCTCCTCGGGGTCGCCGCCTGCTCCCACCGCCAGAGCACCGCGAGCGAAGAGGTCCCACCGCCGGCCGCCATGCCACGCCCGGCAGTGACGGCGGAGGACATCGAGCGCAACCCCAGCAAGCCGATCGAGCAGGTGCTGATGGACAAATTCCCCGGCGTGATCGTGGCACGGACGAACGACGGGGGCCTCTCCATCCGCATCCGCGGGGTCGGCTCGTTCCACGAAGGCAACGAGCCCCTGTACGTAATCGACGACGTGCCAATGCAAGCCGCCGCAGGCGGGGCCCTGAAGGGCATCAATCCGCACGACATCGAGCTGATTCAAGTGCTGAAGGACCCGTCCGAGACGGCGATCTGGGGCGCGCGCGGTTCCAACGGCGTGATCGTCGTCAGGACCAAGCGGCCTGGTCACTGAGCGGCTGCTAATGACCTCCGCGCTCCCGCGGCGCGAAAGATCAATGGGCGATCGTTGTTCCTGGTCACGACGTACAGGTCGCCCCGCCGCGTTCTGACGCGCTGAATGTCGCGCGCCTGCCCGGGCACGAAGAAACCGCTCTGGGCCGCCGGCACCGGCGTGAATCGTCCCGCTCCCTCGTCGCGCAAGAGCAGGCCGTAGCTCGCGCTCATCCGCCCGATCGAGGGCTGCACGCCGTCGAAGTTCCCCGCGAGGAGCAGATCGCGTTTGCCGCCACCGTCCGCGTCCAGCGCCAGGATACCGTACACCGGCGCCAGCTGCGCCTCGAGCGGCAGCGGGACGAGCGTGAACGACCCGTCGCCGTTGTTGCGTACCAGGGCGGTCGCGAACGTGCGGGCCTGCTTGAAGGTCGCGTCGGCGAGCTCGCCGGGCGAGAAAATGTCCGTGACCGTCTGCCGCGCGTAGTCCTCGTACCGCGAATAGCGCTGCCCGAGATAGGGCAGCGCGGAGATCAGCTCGTCCCGCATGGCGATCGGATAGCTCGTGCCGTGATTGTAGACCGACACGATCTGCTTGCTGACACCGTTCCTGTCGAAGTCCTTCACGTACATCGTCACCGGCTCGGCGGCGGAGGCCTGGA
>WNEL01000110.1_pt1 | contig 28017 bp, 13 predicted proteins | sample 5399991 | NCBI WGS metagenome assembly WNEL01 (sample SAMN13153325, study PRJNA577476) | soil metagenome | isolation source: 20 cm grassland meadow soil pre-rain plot 2 | place: USA:California | collected 2015-09-08
GTGGAAGGAAGACCTATGCGTTTTACGCAGAGACCAGAATTCCTATCTTCGGCCCCGTGACCAGTACCTACTACACAGGCGACGGCAAAAATCCGCAGCTGCAGCGCGAGACCAAGGCAATGATTCCGGGTTTTTATTCTCTGGAGTTTACCGCTGGAGCGCGCTTTGAAGAGTTCCTCAACAACGACACCAACGTGCTAGTGCCGAAGGTGGGCATGCGCTGGCAACCGTTTGACGAGCAGCTGACTCTCCGGGCAACTTGGGGCGAGGGTTTCCGTGAGCCATCACTTGAGGAACTGTTTGGGTCTCCGTTATCAACCCTGGAGCCTTCTCACGATCCGAAGAACGGCGGCGTCTTCGAGCCTGAGACGAATACCCTGATAACCAGCAATCCCAATCTCCAACCTGAAGATTCCCGCTCGTTCAGCGGCGGTTTTGTTTACTCGCCGAAATATGTGCCCGGTTTGAACTTCTCGGTTGATTTTTGGGATATCGAGCGCACCGGCGTTGTCACTGCGCCCTTGGCCGACCAAGTACTGCAACGTGAACTAACAGGCACATTGTTGCCCGGCGAAAAGGTGGAGCGCGACATTGGTGGAAACATCACACGTATCTTGATTCGAAATCAGAACATCGGCAATCAAGAGGCTCGCGGGTTTGACTTCGGCCTTTACTATCAGAGGCCAACGCCCTGGGGGACCTTCACCTCGCAGACGCAAGTAACCTACCTGGATGAATTCATCTTCCAGGGGTTCATCTTCCGAGAGTTCGGGCCAGACAATGGCAATTTGGCCGGCAGAACCACCGATCCGGGCACTTCGAATGAAGGTTGGTATAAATGGAAAGGTAGTTCCAGCCTCGAGTGGACATGGAAGGGCTTCGATCTCTTTACCATCGTGCACTATACCGACGGATTCCACGAATTTACACCGAATCTTCACCCGCACTGGGTTCACCAGACCTGGTTCTTCGACGGTCAGCTTTCCTATGACTTCACCGCTCTTCTTCCGGTTGAGGAGCAACCGGTACCCGGCTATTCGAAGGGCGAAAAAGAGGTCGTCCGCGGCAAGGACGGTGCGCCTCTCGAAAAGGCTGCAGCTCAGACCAGCAATTATCAGCGTACTGTTCTGGACCATCTGCTGCGAGGCACGATCATCACTATTGGATGCAATAACATCTTTGGTCAGGATCCGCCGAAGGCATGGGGGGAAGGTGGAAACGCTGTTGGTTATCCCGGCTTTACTTACGATGCCACCGGCCGGTTCGTTTACGCGCGCCTAACTAAGAAATTTTAACACTGACGTTTTGGTTAGGTCTGCGGAGAGGCAGTGGCAACAGCTATTGCCTCTCTTGCTTTGGTCGGGAGGTGCCATCGTCATCGCTTCAATAATTTGCACAGCGTACCTTCCCGAGTGTAGTTTTGCTTGTGAAGCTCCTGATATCTTCAAACGTTGCAACTCTCGTCGCGGCCAGCATACTTGCGGGAACAGCGCTCGCCGATCCCGCGGCTAACCAAACCTCGGAACGGAAGCAAAAAGTTGAAGAGCGGGCGATTTTCATCACCGGTTCGCTTATCCCGCAACGTGTTAAACTGCAGCCGATCGGCACTACGACCGTCTCGCCGATTCGATTCATTGATCGTCATGAAATCGACCAGACAGGGCGTCGTACGACGCCGGGCGTTTTGGTCAATGAGCCTTCGCTGCGCGTAATCGGGCACTGATCTTCGAGTGGCAAACACACTTGCCAGCAGTGTTTTTGGACCCGTTCTAAGAAAACCGCGGAACGAAGTTCCCTAAAAAAGCTGAACGGCGCTTGAGCCTGCGCTCAAGCACCTCAGGGCACTCCTAATCCTGGAACTTATTTTATTTGGTCGTCGCGTTTCCGTAGACAGTCATCGGGCTGACGGTAGTCGGAATCGGGCTGAGCCTTTCACAGGGCACAGGAATACCCGATGTTGTAGTGAACGTGTAGCACATTTTCTTCGGACTCTTCATGACCCGCTGTGACTGTGCCGGGACCACCACGTTCTTGCTCGGATCAGTAGCGAATGCTGATGCGGAAAATGCGAGCGTGAGCACGACCGTCGTGCATCGAACCGACGAACCGCACAGGCGACTAAACCTGTTTCCTATTCTCACGCGCTGATCATGATTGTGTTTCGAATTTTGCGCAAGCTTATTTGGAGACTAGTCGAAGACAAAGAAACGACACTTTCAGCACTGACAATCAATCTGTCCCAAAAATATTCGGCGCACAGTCGGAGGCGCCTTTCGCACCAGTTGCATGTAATGCAGGGGGCCCTCATTCTCGGACGCTGCACGCGTGTTTGCCTCCAATCGGAAAAGCGGTTGACGACGCGTAGTGAGAATGTCCGTCCACTAAAGCTACGGCGCGACAGCCCAGAAAGCTCTTGGGACTGGAGGTAAGGGGATTCGAACCCCTGGCCTTCTCATTGCGAACGAGACGCTCTACCAACTGAGCTATACCCCCGTCAATGGTGTGCAAGCTAGCATGACGAAACAATTCGTCCAGGAAGCCACAAGATCGTCGCCACTGGAGCGAGCGACTTAGTAGGAAATGCGGAAGTCGGCTGGAAGCATCCCGCCCGCGCCCGTCGCGGTACCCGAAGGATGTTCGACATCTGCCGCACCAACATTAGTTGATGGCGGCCGAATTGGCTGCTGTCCTTTGGCTTTAATGGACTCGTTTAAGGCGGGCAGATCACTGGCAAGCAATTGGTCGAACTCTTTTGTCACATCACTTAATTCCCGCTTGAGCGCATCGATATACGCAATTTGGTATCCGCCAGGTTTTCCCTCGTAACTGAGAATGGCTCCGTAAAGCTGATCGGTGTGCTCTCGCAAACGCTCCTCACCGGTGATTGCTCCGCCTTCAGTTGTAGCGACGATTTTCTTGCGGACCGCGTCAACTTTCCCATCGAAATCGGAGATGTTCTTGCGAAGCGGATCGGCTTCGGATAACGCTCCCCCACTCGACGCCAATGCCTTTCGCAAGGAAACAATACGGTCCATTAGCGCGCTTTCCTCGTCAAAGAGCGTATGGACGTTCATCGCAGCATCGAATTGTGCCTTGCGATCCGCAGCGCTGAAATTGGCACGGCGATCGAGGTCAATTGTCAACTTCGTCTCCGAAACTTTGCCAGCCTTTGTCAGGCGCACAGTGTACACGCCCGGCACAAGCCGTGGGCCCCGCACACCCGCAAAGGCAATCTGCGCCGCCGGCGGCACGCGTGGCGGTTTCACACGCATCGGCCAGGTCACGCGATTCAGGCCGGGGCGTTTGCTAGCTGGCAGTTCATCAATAACGCGCCCCGAGGAATCCAAAACTTCGAGCTTCAGTTTTCCAAATAGATGACGCTCGCGCTGATAATAATTGATCACGGCGGCGTCAGGCGGATTATCGCCAATGAAAACGGCGTCGCCATTGGCCCATCCACCTGAGCCTTCAATCCGTTGTTGCACAGGACGCGCTGAAACGAATGCAACCTCCTGCTTCAACAAGTCCGGCGTCAAGGCGCGCAGTGGAGTGATATCGTCAATAATCCAGATACCGCGACCATGCGTTGCAAGAACCAGATCGTTGTCGCGCGGGTGAATTGCCAGGTCTCGAACCGCCACTGCGGGGAAATGGTTGCCTTTAAATTGCGCCCAGTTTTTTCCACCGTCGATCGAGACCCAAAGTCCAAATTCTGTCCCGAGAAAGAGCAAATCTGACTTGATCAAATCCTCCTTGATTACATGCGCGTATCCACGAACGCCTTTGGCGTCCTGAGCGCTTACAAGGGGCGTCCAAGTTTTACCATAATCGGTTGTTTTGAAAACATACGGCGTCATGTCGCCAAAAGTATGTCGATCAAACGCGGCGTAAGCTGTGCCGGCGTTGAAGTTGCTTGCCTGAACCCAGCTTACCCATGAATTTTTTGGCAAACCGGGAACGTTGCCCACGACATCGGTCCACGTCTTACCGCCGTCACGAGTAAGTTGAAGGTTGCCGTCGTCCGTGCCGACCCAGATCAGCGATTTGTCCTTGGGCGATTCACTGATCGAGTAAATCGTGGTGTGCATCTCCGCCGAGGAATTGTCTACCGTGACGCCGCCCGATTGCTCCTGTTTCTGTTTTTCCGGATCGTTGGTTGTCAGATCGGGCGAAATGCGTTCCCACGTTTGGCCGTGATCCCGCGAGCGAAATAGAAACTGAGCGCCGATATAAATCGTCCCCTTTTCGTTAGGCGAGAGCGCGATTGGCGTATTCCAGTTGAACCTGAGCTTTTCTTTGTAATTCGGCCGTGGCTTGATGTTCCGAGCTTCGTGCGTGTTGCGATTTACTCGCCCGATCTCGCCACCTTGATATTCGGCATAAATGTAATCGGGATCAGCGGGATCCGGAAACATCCAGAAACCATCGCCGTTGTACATATTTTCCCACTGCGCATTGGTAACGCCGCCTGGATACTGTGATTCGCCCACAAAAGAGCTGTTGTCCTGCAAACCGCCGTAAACGCGGTAGGGATCTTTGTCATCCACGCTGACGTGATAGAACTGGGAGACCGGCAGGTTTTCAGCTTTCCACCATTTCGCGCCGCCGTTGTAGGAATACCACATCCCGCCATCGTCGCCGGAGAACACGACCTGTGTGTTGGTTGGATCGATCCAGACATTGTGCACGTCGCCGTGCATCCCGCCGAATCCGCCGACCACCGCGAAACTTTTGCCTCCGTCTTCACTGACAATCAGCGAACCGTCCGTCTTAAACACGCGATCGGGATTTTTTGGATCGACGATCAGGTTCGCGAAGTAGAACGGCCGCCACACCATCCATTGACTCTTATCTCGCTTGTCCCAGGTCGCGCCGCCATCGTCGGAGACAAAGAGCGCGCTTTCGGGTGATTCGACAAACGCATAAACGCGCTTGGGATTGGAAGGCGCAATTGCCACTGCAAGGCGCCCGTACGGCTTCTTCGGAAAACCTTTGTTCGCCTCCGGCGTGATCTCCGTCCAGGTATTGCCACCGTCTGAGGAACGAAATAATCCACTAGCAGAAGGCGCAGTGGGACTATCACCACCGGAGCGGTACTCCCATCCTTTCCGCCGGAAATCCCACATCGCTGCAAACATGATGTCCGGGTTCGCTGGATCGATTGCGATATCAGTGCAACCAGCCGACAGATTCGCTCCTTTGAGTACTTGATTCCAAGTTTTGCCATCGTCTGTGGTTTTGTAGAGCCCGCGATCGGGCGAATCACTCCAAAGCGCACCAGGGACCGCGGCAAAGACCGTGTCGCTGTTCTTTGGGCTCACTGCGATCTTCGCAATGCGCTCGGATTTTTCCAAACCAGAATGCGTCCATGTTTCGCCGCCGTCGGTTGATTTGTAGATTCCATCACCAATCGAAACACTATTGCGCGTCCACGATTCACCGGTTCCGACCCAGACATTTTTCGAGTTCTTTGGATCGAGCGCGATCGCGCCGATCGATTGAGCGGGCTGTTCGTCGAATACGGGTCGATATCGCGTTCCGCTATCGTCCGATTTCCAGACTCCCCCACTCGCTGCGCCGACAAAAAGCGTAATCTTGCCAGATGGTTCGCGTGTCCCCGCAACCGCTGAGATGCGTCCGCTCATCGTTGCGGAGCCTATGTTGCGTGCGCCGAGGCCGGAGATGGTTGCTGAGTTGAATGGCGCTTCCTCGCCCCAACAAGAAATCACGGAGAGAAGCAGGAACGAAAGCGATGCGAGGACGCCTCGCACTCCAAAAGCACTTCGTGCGAAATGCAAGGCGACGTTTGTTGTTTTTTGCGAAAGCTTTCGGAGTTCGCACGCGCTTTCGCGTCGCTCTTGTTGATTCAACGTCCTCATCTATTGATAAACGCTTTGGTTGCGGGGGACTTATTTGGAAGCCGGGAAGTGAAATATCGTGTCATCCACGGGCACATTGGCTTCGACCTTATCGATTATGATCCTTTGCTTGTCAGGTGCTCCCTTGCCCCCGACCTCAATTGACGTTGGAACGAACACGCCGCCTGCTTTTTCATAATCGCCCAGATCGGTCTCTACTTGTTCATACGCGCCGTGTCTGGTCCGTTGCGTTAACACCCGAATCTCCAGGAAATGGTCGGGATCCAGATAGACAAAGCTTACATCTCTGTTCTTTCGCGTCACTTTCAACTTGTGCGCTGGAGTTCCATCAACGTCTTCGGTTCCGAGATATTCGACCGCGTTTCCTTTCGCCTGCCAATCAACCAATGGCCCGTCCATCTCCGCATCTTCCACGAGCGCTTTGACATCATCGGCCGACATTCGTTCCGGATCTCTGCGTCCAAAGAACGGCGATACTTTCCACCCTTCCTTGCCGTCATACGCCTCGATTTGGGTCATTCCCTGAAGAGACGCTTCAGTGCGCACATCGTCGGGCCGCTTCTTGAGCTGAAGGAAGGCCAATTGAATCTGCCCTTCTTGCACAAGCAGTTTGCCAGTGAGCCGCAGGGTTGCCAGATCGCGCAGGGCGCTCGCGCCACCCTTCGCCTCGATGTTCTTCCCCACCAGCTCATCGGCTGTCAGCTGACTCTTCTCTTGCGCCAAACCTTGTGATACGAGGAGTGCGGCACAGATGAAAGCGATTAGAAGTCGCAAAACCATATTAAGATTAAGACGAATAGGAGACACCGCACCGGCACCAATGTTCAAAGCCGATGGAAAAGCAAGCCGTTCTCGAAAAAAAATATTGTGAAAGTACTAAGGCAATTTTCGTGTCCGGATTTGTCAACGCTGACTAAAGTTCACGCCGGGTAAATCGTGGCTTCAATCAAAAAACACAAAATCCGACCCGCGCCGGATGCAACCGCGGCTTCGCCGCGTTCTGCCGCTAAGAGACCGCAACGTAAAACCGTCAAAGGAAAATCGCATTCAGCCTGCGTCCCTGTCGTGCCCGGCTCATGGCAACTCAACAGTGGCGTTGTCCTTTTGTGTATCGTCGCTACCGCCATACTTTACACGGGCGATCTTCATCTTGGCTTTTTCAGATTAGATGACCAGCAGTATGTCGTCAGCAATCGGTGGATACAGAGAATAACTTGGAAGCATCTCACCCAGATTTTATTTAATCCTTACTACCTCAACTATTCCCCTCTTCATTTGTTATCCTACGCGCTTGATTGTGCAGTTGGCGGCTTAAACGCATACGCATTCCATTTATCGAGCAATCTCCGGGCCGGAGTTGTTGCCGGTTTTGTCTATCTCGTTGCACTTGCGCTAACACAGGAACGCAGAATCGCCATCGTTGCTGCCTTGTTATTTGTTGTTCACTCAGCACGTGGAAGCGGTCACATGGATTTCAAGCCGCAAGGATTTAGTGGCTGCTGCATTTGTGCTGCCTTGTGTTCTTGCATACCTAAAATACAGACAGCGTGGTGCAACAGACTGGTACATCGCTTCACTTCTGCTGTTTCTCTTCGCATTGATGGGAAAACTATCCGTTGCCGCTTTCCCCGCGGTACTAGTGGTTCTCGACCTGATGCTTGAAAAGCGGCGATTAAACCGATCATTCATCGACAAGATTCCATTCCTTCTTCTGGCGACTTTGGTATCAGTAGCAGTCCAGCACGCACAACCAAGCACCGGATTGCAGTCTGACCTAGCCATGCACGCAAAGGCGTTTGTCCAGAGTTTGTGGCTGCTTACCGGGTTGGGAACTTATGTTATTTATCGTGTACCTCCCGCGCCGGGAGATACTTTGTCCCAATTGGTTGGACTAGGCATCCTACTTGGCTTGTTTCTGTTGCTGTTGCTTCTGCGCAAACGCTATCCTGTGGCGACTGTTTCCATTTACTGGATCTTATTTACTTATCTCCCAACACAGATTCTGCCATTCAGTTATCCAGTAACTGACCGCTATCTTCTTTTGCCGTCAGTAGGCGCTGTTATTCTCATTGCATGGCTATTGATTAGAGCAACAGATCATTTGCACAGATGGAAGCTCGCCGCTGCAACAACGCTGGTTACGGTAATTAGTTTCATTTGGCTCGCGAAACCCTTGATTACTTATCCGAATGGCGGGACCCGCGATCGCTTTGGTTCGCTGCCACACAGAAATCAGACGATGTCCATTTGTGTTACGAACTCGGATGGGAATACCGCGAGAAAGCGGCAAGCTTTGGAATGCACCGAAGAAATGGTCCGCTGCCTCCGGAAGAAGCTAAACATTACGCTTCTGCTGTTTGGAAAGATGATCCCCGGCTTCCGCAATTGCTGGCTGAATTGGCAGAGAACCAGCATAGCGGACCGGTTGAGAAAGAGTTTAAAGGATATTTGCTGGCCAAAGCAGAAGATAATTTTGACGAAGCCGTCAGAAGAAAAGGAGCGCACATTATGCCGGACCTTTTTCTTAGCCGCGGAGTCTGTTTTCTCGATAAAGGTGATATGCAGTCTGCAAAAAAAGAATTCCTGGCGGTGAGTCGATGAAGCCTCCGAGTTGCCATATTCTGAAGGCCAGCAGGAGTCTTTAATCGCGTGTCATTACAACCTCGCAGTTGCAGAACAGGGACTTGGCCATTCTAAAGAGGCGTTGTCGTGGATCACGCTTGCGGAAGAAGAACAGGATAAACTTGGTAGAACTGTGCTCCCCGAAATCACTCCTGCTCGTCAGAAGCTTGAATCAATTACAACAACGCTTCCATAGCCGGTTTTTCACTCTTCCCGCAGGAGTTTGGATGGATCGACAGCAAGCGCTCGCACAGCTGGAATGGCGGACGCTGCGATGCCCAGCAGCGCCATTGTTAGCACTACGCCGCCTATGACCAAAGGATCGCGCGGATTCGCCTGATACACGATGTGTTCAAGTAACCGGCTGGCGAGAACGCATAACAGCAGTCCTGCCAACGATCCGAGTCCAAGCAGTACAATTGGCCGCCCGACCGCTGCACTCATGACATGTTTTGTGCGCGCGCCGAGGGCCGCGCGTATGCCGAGCTCCTTCATCCGGCGGCTCACGTTGTAGGCGGCCATGCCGAAGATGCCCGTGACCGCCAGCATCACCGCGAGGACGCCCATCACGCCCAGTGCTGCTGTCGACGCCCGTGCGGGGAACAGCGCGTTCACGCCGCCCAGCACATCGTGCCAGCTTTGCACTTTGATCAGCGCGTTCGGCTCGAGGCCGCTCAGGGCGCGTTCTAGCGCCGGCGCCATCTCGTTGTGCGCGCGCGGCGATCGTACCACGAAGACCAGCCCGCGCTGTTCGCTTTGTGTCAAAGGCAGATAGACCACCGGCTGTGGCGGCTCTTGCATGTTGTGATACTTGCCATCTTCCACCACACCCACCACTTCTCTCAAGTGGTCCAACAAAATAAAACGCTGTCCAATCGCCGGCATGTCGCCCCACATTTTGCGCGCGAAGGTCTCGTTCACAATCGCCACATACGGCGTGTTTGTCGTGTCGCGCCATGAGACGTCCCGAGCACGCACGAGTCGCGTGCCAGCAGCCTCGAAATAGCCCGGCGATATCGTGAACCGGTATGGCGCCAGCACAGAATTGTTCAGATTGAAATCTGTCGTTCCTGGCGGGAAAACCGGAATGCCCCGCAGCCCGCCGGTAAAGGGCACGCGGTTCACCGCACCCGCCGTCGCTACACCTGGAATCCCCTTCACCGCCTCAAGCATGGCTTTCTGTTTCTCAAGCAGCGCGTCGCCTCGCTGTTCTATTTCACTCAAGTCTACGTCGGCGAGTATTGCTCCCTGCGGCTGAAAACCCAGCGGAGCGTGCAACATGCGAACCATGCCGCGGACGGCGACCAATGAGGCCGTCACGAGTAACGTGCAGATCGCAATTTGTGCGCCAACCAACAGGTCCCGCAGAGTAAACCGGCGCAGCGGCATTGAATCTACTGGTCCGCTTTTCATCGCCTGCAACGGACTGCTCTGCGACACTTGCCGCGCCGGAATCATCCCAAACAGCAGCGCGCTGACGATAGTCAGAGCTATACTCGTTAGGTAAACACGCGCATCGACACTCACTGCCAGACGGCCGTAGGGCGATTGCCATTGGTCCAGGGCACGCAGCAGCAAACCCGCGATCACCAGCCCTGCCGCTCCGCCTACCATCGATAACACCATCGCCTCGGCTAACAGTTGCCGCACCAACCGCCAGCGGCTCGCTCCCAAAGCCACACGGAGCGCCAGTTCTCGGCTGCGATCCGCCGCGCGCGCCGCAAACAGGCTGGCGAGGTTCGCGCACGCCGCCACCAGCACCAGCAGAGCCAGCCCCGCCACGCTATAAAGAAATCCGCGAATGACGTCACCGGCGTCCCCTTGGAGTCCTGGACGGACCAGCCGTAACGGCATTCCCGTGTCTGTTTGTGGATACTCTTTCGCGAGCTGGGCCGCGATCGCACTCAGATTCTCCGCTGCCTGTTGGGGTGTCACGCCCGGCTTCAGTCGGCCAAGCACTGTCACCGTCATGGATGTACGGTTCTGCAGGAATTGCTGGTTCCAGTTCACGAAGGGTACCCAGTAGTCCAGCCGGTCGAAATGCTCCGTGCCGTGGAACCGCGCCGGTGCTACGCCCACCACAGTGAAAGAATCTTTATTGAGCCGCACGGTCGTTCCGATCACTCCCGGGTCGGCGCTAAATGCGCTTCGCCACAGTTGATCGCTCAATACCACGTAGGGCGCTGAATTGGGCCCGTGCTCGTCCGTCGCTTGAATGAATCGGCCCACCTGTGGTTGCACGCCGAGCATTTCGAAATAATTGCCGGTGACCGCATAGCCGGTGACACTTTTCACAGTATTCCCCCATCGCAATGTCGCCTCAGCAAATCCATCAAACCCAGCCATCTCGCTGAAGGTGTTGTTTCGCCGCCTTAAGTCTTCATACGCAGGATACGACGTCGTTAGCAGTTTGCCGCTCGTCCATTCCCCGAGGCGAAGCTGGTAGAGGTTCTGCGGATCGCTCACATCCAGCGGGTGCAGCAGGACCGCATTCACGACTCCGAAGACGACGACATTTGCCCCAATCCCCAGCATTAAAGTAACTAAAGCTGCGAGCGTGAACGCGGGCGACTTCCAAAGCACGCGCAATGCAAATCTTAAATCCGCGATCACTGTTCGCCCTTCACAATCGAGCCGGTCACTCTGAGCGCAGTGCCTGCATCGGATCGACACGCATCGCGCGACGCGCCGGAATATAGCAGGCGCAAAACGCAACCGTCGCCAATATCACAGTCGCGATGAACATGGTCCCGAGATTAGTCGCGCCAACGCCAAAAAGAAGACTTTGCAAGAGACGAGAGGAGACGAAGACGCCGATTAATCCGACCAGCACGCCGATGCCAACAAAGCGCATACCCTGGCCGATGATGAGACGCAACACATCGTAACGTTGCGCGCCGAGTGCGAGGCGAATTCCGATCTCCTGCGTCCGCTGCGTGACCGAGTAGCTCATCACTCCAAAAATTCCCGCCGCCGCAAGAAGTAGTGCAATCAGCGCGAACATACTGACCAGCATCGCGTTCAAACGAGGCTGTGCGATCGACTGAGACCGGTAATCGGCAAGCAAGCGCGGCCGATAAACCGGAACGTCTTTATCGATCTCGGCCACGGCACGCCGGAGAGCCGTAGTCGCCGAACCCGGGTCAACCTGCGTCCGCATAAAAATCGACAGCGATTGAATGGCGAATTGCGGATATGGAACATAAATCTGTGGCTTAGGCGGAACCTTAAGACTGATCAAGTGCATGTCGCCAACCACGCCGACAATTTCCCGTACGGGAGGTTTGCCAGGCTCGACCGAGCCGTCTGGAATGATCCGCTTGCCGATAGGATCTTCGCCGGGAAAAAACTGTTTCACAAATTCCTCCGTCACAATTGCGACCGGCGGCGCATTTTTGTCGTCCCGCCCGGTGAACCAGCGACCTTTGCGCAATGGAACCCGCATCGTTTTGAAATAATCGGCAGTGACAGCATTAAATTGTGCGGCTGGCTGTTGACCTTGCGGCACTGGATGAGCGTCGAAGTTGAAAGTGAAACCGATCTCACTTCCACTGAGCGGAATATACCACGCGGCTGCAACTGACTGCATTCCAGGCTCGCTCGAAAGCCGTTCCAGCAACTTTTTATAAAAAGCGGCTGCCTGTTCCGGCTTACCATAGTTTGTTTGCGTAAGCGCTACCCGCGCCGTCATGACATTCGTTACATCGAACCCGCCAGGAACTCTTTGCAGACGAATAAAACTTTCAACCAGCAACCCGGCGCTCGCGAGCAAGACAAGCGCCAGGACGATCTCGACTACGACGAGCGCAGCCCGGGTGCGATGCGCGCTCGCGCTTTCGCTTGTACCGCGGGCAGCTTCATTGAGCGACACGGCAAGATTCGAACGCGATGCGCGCCATGCCGGAAACAAGCTGGAAGTAATTCCGACTCCAAGACTGGCGACGGCCGTAACGACAAGAACCAGAGGATCCGGTGATATTTCGTCAATGCGCGGAATGCTCGGTAGAAATGCTTTCAGCGAGTCAATGCTCCAGATCGCAACCACTAATCCGGCGAGACCGCCCAGAACGCTGAGCAAAGTACTTTCGCCAAGCAATTGTTTAATAATCCGCCAGCGGCCGGCGCCGAGCGCGGCGCGGATACTTATTTCCCGATTGCGCGAAAGCGAACGCGCCAGCAATAGATTCGCGACGTTGACGCAAGCGACGAGCAGCACGCAACCCGCCATCGCGCACAACATCAGTAACGCGGAATGCGTACTACCGATCATGGCGCTGACCTCCGGAATGACTTTCGCGCCGGTGTATAGCTTTGAGTCCGGATATTGTTGACGCCAACTTGCGGTAATGCTGTCGATGTTCGCCTGCGCCTGTTGGATCGAGACGTTCGGTTTCAATCGCGCGATGCTCTGGAAAAAATCATTGTCCCGCTGCTCCGTCATCGGCGGCGAGCCATCCTTCGATTCCCGCAAGCTCGACATCGAGACCCAAAGTTCCGCCGAAACCGCAGCAATCGGAAAAGTAAACCGTGGGGGCATCACCCCGATTACCTCGAACTGCTGACCGTCGAGCGTAACGGTTTTGCCGACAACGTTACCATCCGCTCCAAACCGGCGCTGCCACAACGCATGGCTCAAAATGACCACATGATTTCCTGGATTATCTTCGTTAGGCAAAAACGTGCGGCCAAGAAGCGGTTCAACTCCGAGCAACGGAAACAAATCGGCCGATACTGATTCGCCTTGAACGTGCAGCGATCCGTTTCCATCTGTGAGCGTGCTCACGCCTTGGTTGGTATAAACCGCAATCCGCTCGAAAACCTTGTTCTGGTTACGCCAGTCAACGTAATCGAGGTACGAAATCGAATTGATATCCGTCCCCGGATCGGCTTTTTCGCGGCTATCATATTCGCCGATCGCAACGAGGTTTTGTGGTTGGTGGAAGGGCAGCGGCCGCAATAACACTGCGTTGAGTACGCTGAACACGGCGGTGTTGGCACCAATCCCAAGCGCAAGCGTTAGCACCACGACACAAGTAAATCCCGGCGACTTCGCGAGTTGGCGCAGCGCGAATTTCAAATCCGCGATCATTTATTCTCCTTTCACAATCCAGCCGTCGCGGAGTTGAATGACTCGTTTGCCGTAGGAGGCATTCTTCTCGGAGTGCGTGACCTGCACGATCGTCATGCCTTGCTCGTTCAGCTTACAGAAGAGCTCCATGATCTCTTCGCCCTGGCTGGAGTGCAGGTTTCCGGTCGGTTCATCGGCGAGCAGAAGCTTCGGCTCGGCGATGATCGCTCGCGCAACGCCGACCAATTGTTGTTGGCCGCCGGAAAGCTGAGATGGATACAAATCCTTTTTGCCGACGATTTGGAAACGGTCGAGCATGTCCGCTACCATCGCGGCGCGTTCGCTTTTTTTGTAGTGGCGATACGACAGTGGGATATCGAGGTTTTCGTAAACCGTGAGGTCATCAAGCAAGTGATACTGCTGGAACACGAATCCGATCTGCTCGTTCCGTAGCGTGGCGCGTTCCTTCGGCTTCAAATGATGGACTGCGGTTCCACCCAAAAAATATTCACCGCGCCAGCCGTGATCGTGCATGCCCAGGATGTGCAGCAGCGTCGATTTACCTGCGCCGGAAGGCCCCATGATCGAGACGAAGTCTCCTTCCTCGACCTCCAGGTTGATGTCACGCAAGACATAAAAAAACTTCTCCTTCGCCAAGGGATATGAGCGTTCGAGATTTTTGAGTTTGATCATACGTTACTCGTTACGTAATGCTTGGACTGGATCGACCCGCGTGGCGCGTCTCGCCGGCAACCATGTAGCAATAAGTGCAGCGGCAGTCATTACTAGTGGAGCGACGGTGAATGCAACCGGGTCAAGCGCGCCGACTCCGTACAGAATTCCGCTCAAAATTTTTGCCGTCGCAATGGCTAGCAATAAGCCGATAGCAACCCCACTGATCAACATGACAAAGCCTTCCCGCATAATCATTCGCAACACCGCTCCCGCCTGGGCACCTAGCGCCATTCGAATGCCAATCTCGCGCGTGCGGCGCGCGACCGAGTAAGCCTTGACTCCGTAAAGACCCACTACTGCCAAACCAAGCGCGAGCGCCCCAAAGATAGAGAACAGCGCCGCGCCAGCGCGAACGAGCCAAAGATCCAGGTTCGAATCAAGATGTTGCGCGAATGTTCGCAGCGAAATGATCGGGATTGAAGGATCGATATCGCGTACGGCGCGTCGAAGCAAATCGGCTGTGGCGGCTTCCCTTCCGGGAACGAGCGAACGAAACCGAACGAAATAGGAAATGTCGCTTTGAAATCCACGCGCAAACGGCACGTAAATGCCGCCGATCGGTTCCTCCGTTTCAAATAACGCGTGGCGCGTTGCCGGAACGATACCGACTATTTCCATGCTCTCCTTCTCTCCGCCGTTCAAATCGGCGCTCGTTCCAACCTTTTGGTCCGCATATTGGATGCGTTGTCCAATCGCATCCCCATCCGGCCAGAGTTTCTTTGCCAGAACTTCGTCAATTATCGCGACGTTCCGACCGGGCTGGGTCGCCTCCGCTTCAGTGAACGTGCGACCCCGAGTCACCGGCAATCCAACGGTTGAAAAATAATCGGCGCCGACGCTATTCCAAGCCGCCTCAAAGGCAAGGCCTTCGGCCGCGGTAGCCGGCTTCGCATCTAAAGCGGAATGGACACGGGCGCGTTGGACTTTCCTACTTAACTCAAACATTCCGAACGGAACGATTGAAGAGATGCTTGCGCGCTCCACGCCCGGGAGTACCGCCAGTCTCTGGTTCAAGTTGCGATAAAGTTCCTCAGCGCGCTTTGGCTCGTAACCGGCCAGGCTCGCATCGACTTCGAGAATGTAGCTTGCGCCCGGTCTTAATCCGGTATCAACGGACGCCGCTTTACCTGCACCCCGAATGAACAGCGCCGCAGCAGTAATAAGCGCGAGCGAGAACGCGATTTGCACGACCACGAGGGGATGACGCGGCAAAAATTTCCAGCTTGGGCGCACTACATCCTCTCCGGCGTGCTCCTTCAAATCGGTCACCACTGTGCTACGAGAAATTTTCAAGGCCGGGCCGAGCGCGAACATGAGCGTGCCGAGCAGACAAAATCCAAAGGTCGCCGCCAAAATTGCGGGATTCGGTCCAGCCAACCACACAATGTCGAGCGGCATCAACTTCCGCATTGAGCCGACAAGCAGATCGGACGACCACAGTCCGAGAATGAGTCCGCCCATGCCTCCAAGAAGCGCCAGCACAAAACCTTCAGTGAGAAGCTGGCGAACAACGCGCCAACGGCTGCAACCAAGCGCGAGACGGATTGCGATTTCCTTGCGTCGTGCGGTGCCGCGAGCGAGCAGCATGTTTGCCAGGTTAAGGCATGCCACCAACAGCACGACCACCGCCATCCCAAGCAGCAATGGCGCGATCGCGATTATCTTGGTGTCGGACCCGGGCGTGTTACTGACTGTATTACGCGGCACTCGTTCGGCCATGAAGGTCTGGTCCTTTTGCTCGACCGGGTACGCTTTTTCCAAATTGGCCGCCAACCCTGCAAGTTCAGGTTTGGCTGCGGCCGCGGTTAGTCCAGGTTTAAGCCGGCCCATGATGCGCAACTGCGTTCCTTTGCGATCGTCAATGGTAGTCCGGTTTTGCGACCCAAAATCGTTCGCAACTTGATCGTAAACACTCATCGGCAGCCAAACTTCCGGTGACAAAATTTGCATCGTGCCCACAAACCCCTTCGGCGTAATTCCGACGATCGTGAACGCGCGCCCGTTAATGAACACTTGAGAGCCGAGGATGTTTGGATCGAGACCGTGTTTCTGCCAATAACTGTAACTGGCAATCGCGACCGGCGCGTTGTGGCCTGGCGTTTCCTCCTCCGGCAAAAATGGACGGCCCCGGGCCAGTGGAACGCCGAGAACGGAGAAATAATTCGAGGTCACGATGGCACTGAACGCGCGACGCGTATCGCCCTTCTGGCCGATGCCAACCAACGCGAGATTGAAACTCATTACGTCACTGAACACCGTGTTCTGCTCGCGAATGTCGACATAAGTGGGATAGGAGAAGCCGCGGGATTTTTTCGTATCCTTCTTGTCCTGAGAAAATAGCTGCACCATTTCATGCGGCTTGATGTAAGCAGGCGGAGCAAAGAAAACCGTATTTACAAGGCCGAATACGGCGGTGTTCACACCGATGCCGAGCGCCAGCACGGTTACGGCTGCAATCGTAAATGCCGGCGCCTTCAATAGCTGCCGGAAAGCAAATTTGAAATCACGAATCATATCAGGCGTTGTGGCTGAGCGCGGTCACTGGATCGGCGCGGGTTGCGCGAAGAGCCGGGATGTAACTGGCGAGCAGCGCGATGGTCGCCAGCGAGATTGTGACAAAAACAAAGGTCGTGACGTCAAACGCGCCAACATTGTACAGCAACGCGGAAAGCAACCGAGTCGACAGAAAAGCGAGAATCACCCCAATAATGGTACCGATTCCGACCAACTTCAACGCGTGCCCGACAACGAGGCGCAGAACATCACTACGTTGCGCACCCAGGGCCATGCGCACGCCAATTTCGTGCGTCCGTTGAACGACGTAATAAGAAATGACTCCGTATGTGCCGACCGCGGCGAGCACCAGTGCGATTGCAGCAAAAATCCCGAGCAGGACGACCGATAATCGACGAGGCGCGACAGACTCGGAAACGACCCGATCGAATGTGCGCACGTTCGCTAACGGCTGATCAGGATCAATCGATTGGATTTCCCTGCGGATTCCTGCAGTCAAACTGCGCGGGTCCTGCGCGCTGCGGACGGCCAGGATCATATCCCGCATCGGGAATTGCGCATGCGGGATGTAATATTCCGGCTGCGGCTCCAGCTCGAGAGCGCGGTGTCGGACGTTCGCAATAATCCCGATAATCGTAATCCATTTTGCATCGGGCTTACGCGGATCGCCAAGGGTGATACGTTTGCCGAGTGCATCGCCGCCGCGGAAATATTTGCGCGCCAAAACTTCGTTCACAATCGCGACCGGAGGTGCATCCGCGTTATCCGCCTCAGTAAAGAAGCGGCCTTTCAGCAATGTCGTTTGCAATACGCGAAAGTAATCCGGGGTGATCACGCGAATTTCTTCATCCGGTCCTGGCTCGTTTTTGTTCATTTCCCGACCTTCGATCGAAAAGGACCAATCGCTGTTTGTTCCGCTGAGTGGCAGAATATCCGTGCACGCAACGGCTTCGATTCCCGGCAGGCGAGCGATGCGACGGAGAGTTTCTTGATAAAAATTCCGGGTGCTGTCGCCGCCAAGATAACTTGGATTTGCGCCTGACGGATATTTGGTTTGCGGCAGCGAAAGTTCAATTGTCAGCACATGGCTCGCGTTGAACCCTGGATTGACGCCCTGCAATCGCGCGAAGCTCTTCATTAGCAAACCGGCGCCGACCAACAGGACCAATGCCAGCGCAATTTCTGCGATCACTAGCATGTTTCGGACACGGTTGGGTCGCGCCCCGCTAGTCGATCCGCGACCGCCTTCTTTCAAGGCTTCGGTCAACACGGGTTTTGCGCTCGCCAGCGCCGGAATCAACCCAAACAGAATTCCGCTTCCTATGGCGACTACTGCGGTCACCAGCAAAATCGTCCAGTCGAGCGTGACTTCATTCAGTCGCGGAATCGTGCGCGCCCCAACGCGCTTCAGAAGTTCCAGGCCCCACACGGACAACAAGACGCTGGCCGCTCCACCTGCCAAAGCCAGCGCTATACTTTCGGTTAACATTTGCCGCAACAATCGCCATGTGCCAGCGCCGAGTGCCATTCGGATAGCGAGTTCGCGCTCACGTGCGCTCGCCCGAGCCAGGAGCATCGTCGCCAGATTCGCGCATGCGATCAGCAACACAAATGCGACGGCGCCGATCAAAATAAAAAGACCTTTGCGCATTCCTGCGACCACTTGTTCGTGTAGCGGGTAAATCTTCGCGCCGAATCTGTTCCTGGCGGAGTAATTATTCGGGAATGCCTTCACCCAGTTCGCAACCGTCGTGTCGATCTCAGCCTGCCATTTTGCTGAGGTCGCATTCGGGCGCAGCCGCGCGATGACGCCGTAAGAACGGCTACCCCGCGATTTCAGTTCGTCTTGGGAAAACGCGACCGGCTTCCAAATATCGACCCGCTCGGCAAATTGGCCGCCTTGGAGATTGAACAGCGGAATCGGAAACTCAAACTTTGCCGGCATGATGCCGATCACGATGTAATTCCGTCCGTTTAAGAGCAGAGTTTTACCGATGAGCGACGGATCGGAATTGAAACGCCGTTTCCATAATCGCTCACTGATGACAATAAGATCGTCGTGTCCTTCCCCTTGTTCTTCTTGTGCGAAGGTGCGACCCGCGATCGGTTCGATCCCCAGCATTGGAAACAAAGCTGGCGAAACGACCGCGCCCGAGATTCGCTCTGGAACATTGCCACCGGCCAGATTGAACGTGGAGTAATTAAACGCTGCGATTTGCGTGAAGCTGCGTAACCCTTTTTCAAAATCGATGTATTCGGGCACTGAAACCGGAATGCGCTCCAGACCCTGCCTCGGGAATTGCTCCCACAGCAAGACCAGGTTGGAAGGATCGTGATATGGCAGTGGCCTAACGAGGAGCGCGTTAATCAAACCGAACACGGCGGTATTCGCTCCAATCCCGAGAGCGAGCGTTAGCACGGCGACGGCAGTAAAGGCGGGACATTTTACAAGCTGGCGCAGAGCGTATCGGAAATCGCTCATACGATTTCATTCAACGATTTGGCAATTCCATTCATTCCGCGCGTAGTGCTTCGATGGGATCCACGCGGCTCGCACGCCGCGCGGGCACAAAACAGGCGATCAGCGCCACGAGTGAAAGCGTCAGTAGAGCACTGATAAGTGCCGCCGGGTCCAATGGCGCGACGTTGTAGAGGACGCTTCTCAGAGCGCGGCTGACAACAAGCGCTCCAAACAATCCCGCAGCCAGTCCAATTCCGACCAGCACAACGCCTTGACCAAGAACAAGCCGCAGGACATCACTGCGGCTGGCACCGAGGGCAAACCGAATGCCCATCTCGCGTGTGCGCTGGGTTACAATTAATGCCATGACCCCGTAAAGCCCGATACTTGCGAGAATCAGCGCGAGTCCCGCAAACGCACCGAGTAACGTCATTGTCAGGCGCTGCGACGCGAGGCTGTCGTCTACGTTTTCCTCCATCGTTGCGATATCGGAAACGGCCTGATCACGATCCAGCGCCGCGATTTCGTCTCTGATCGGACTAATCAGGGAATGCGGATTGAAACCTGCTTTCGCGCTCACGATGAGGTTCTGTTCATCCCTCGCGAACTGCGACGCGCTGAAATACATCATCGGCAGGTTGCGCGCGTCTTCCTTTTCACCCGGGGCATTGTTCCGGGTGTGCGGCACGATTCCAATAATGGTGAGCGGGATTCCATTTGCTGTCGGCGGTCCGATCGTAACTGGATCGTCGACTTGCTTGCCGATTGGATTGGTGCCGGGAAAGAATTTTTGCGCAGCTAGCTCATCGATCACAACCGTTCCCGGACGACCCCTGACATCTTCCGGTCCGAAATCTCTGCCGCGCAGAATCGGCATACCAAGAGCGCGAAAGTAATCCGGCGAAACAATTGCCATCTCGCCGATCGGTTCCTTGCCGGGAGGATCAGGCGGCGTGCCTGTAATGTGAAACGAGCTGTCCCAATCGTGGTGATCGAATGGTTCGTTGTTGCAAACCGCCGCCGCGCTCACACCTGGGAGCCCGCTCACTCTCTCGAGCAATTGATCGTAAAAGCGAACGATCTTCTCCGGCGAATCGTAGCGCGATCGCGGCAACGCAATGCTCATCGTCAAAACGCCACGCGGATTGAATCCAAGCGGCACGTGCTGCGAACGCCAAAAACTCTTCAATGTCAGGCCCGCCGCTGCGAGAAGCAGGACTGCAAGCGCAACCTGTGCAATCACCAGGATTGCCCGGGCCCGTTGTCGTTGCGCGCCGCTACTGCCGCGCCCACCCTCTTCGTGTAACTCAGCTGCCATCGAAGCCGTGTTCGAAACGCGCAATGCCGGCCACACTCCAACGAGCAGTCCGGCGAACGCTGAAATGATGCTGGCGGTCACAAGGACGAAACCGTCGATATTCGTTTCTTGAAATCGCGGCACATTAGACGGAAGAAGCGAGCGAATTGCGTCAAGGCTCCACACGGCGATCAGCACGGCGCAAACGCCGCCTATCAAGGCGACCACTCCGCTTTCCACCAATACCTGGCGTGCCAGATCCCAGCGGCTGGCACCAAGCGCGGCCCGCACAGCGAGTTCTTTGCGACGCGAAATACCGCGCGCGAGTTGAAGATTTGCTACATTCGCGCACGCGATCAACAGGACGCAGCCTACGGCCGCAAGCAGTACGCAAAGAAGGTATCGGTACTGACCTACCGAAAATTCAAGCAGCGGCTTTGCGGAAACCTGCCGGCCAGTGTTCGAATCCGGATAGCGTCGCGAAAGATCGGCCGCGATGGTGTCGAGCTGCGCGATTGCCTGCTTTAGTGTCGCTCCCGATTTTAAGCGGCCCAAACAGGAAAAAGCGTCGTGATTCCCGCGCGACAGGAAATCGTGATCGGCGCGCAGATCGGCCAGTGGCAGAAAGACGTCGCAGTTTCGAGGGAAACGAACACGTTCCGAAACGACGCCGACAATCTCGCGCGGCACGCCATCGACATTCAATCGTTGTCCGATCGCAATCGGTAATGCGCCGAATTGCTTCCGCCAGACCCGTTCGCTAATGAGGGCTACTTTCGTCGCGCCAGGAACATCATCGCTCCCTACGAAATCACGACCGATCAGCGGAGGGACTTTTAAGATCGACAAATAATTCGCGGTGATGCGCCTGGCTCGAGCCGCTTCCGGCGGCGATGTTCCGTCGGAAGCCGAGAGGCTCACACCCTCCGTCCTCGCCAGTCCAAGATCAGTGAAGCTTTTCTGTGCTGCCCGCCAATCGAGGTAGTTCATGTAACTGACGGAGCCTGATTCGAAACCGGACGGCCCGAGCAATCTCTCACGCAGCAACACCAGTTGCTCCGAATGCGGATAAGGCAGCGGCCGCAACAGCACCGCGTTCACGACGCTAAAAATCGCAGTGTTCGTGCCGATCCCGAGCGCAAGCACGAGGATCGCAATGAACGCGAACCCGGGTTGTTTAAACAGTTGACGTAAAGCGAATCGAAAGTCCTTAAGCATAGGCAGTCGTCGTTCTATTCAGTCCAAAGCGATTTGTTAGGCACCTCATCATTGCTCTCGTAAGGCCTGAACTGGATCGATGCGGGTGGCACGCCAGGCGGGCAAAAAACACGCAGCTAAAGAAGCGAGCGTGATCACGACGAATGCCAATCCGAACGCAAGCGGGTCGCGCGGACTAACTTTGTAAAGCAAGTTGCCCATTAAACGCGTGAGCACGAACGCGGCGATTGCCCCGATAAGAATTCCTACCGTTGTCAGTCGCAGGCCGTGCGAAAGCACCAAGCGCAAGAGATTGCCCGCATTGGCGCCGAGAGCCATACGCAATCCCAGTTCGTGCGTGCCTTGCGAAACTGAGTAAGACATGACGGCATAAAGCCCAATCGTGGCTAGGAACAACGCCATCCCGCCGAAAATCGCGAGCAACGTGACCGCGAGTCGCTGAGTGTAGCCCCTTCCGTCCACTTGCTCTTGCAAACGATCCGCGGCGTATGGCGCCAAGGTCGGATCGAGCGCGTGGACTTCGCGCGACAGCGCATTCGTGATCGCGCCCGGAGTTTCCCGTGTGCGGATGAGCAAAGCGTTCCCGACAAAAAAGTTCTGGCGCACTGGCACATAAAAGAACGATCTCGGGGCCTCGAGCTTCGTCTCGTAGTTCGCATTTTTCGCGACGCCGACGATTTGCATCCAATTGTCTTTAACCTTGAGCCGTTGGCCGATCGGATCTTTTCCCGGCCAATATTTCGCCGCCATTGTTTCATTGATGATTGTCACCGGCGGCGCGTTCTCGTCGTCGTTTCGCGTGAATTCACGGCCAGCGACCAGCGGGATTCCAAGAGTGGAGAAATAATCCTCGCTGACCTGAACATAGTCAGCGTTCGGTTGCTCATCGGGCGCGGTTTGATAGCCGTCGATCTCGATCGGCGCGGAAGAGGGAGGGTTATAACTGAACGGGATTATTCGCGCCAAAGCCGCAGACTCGACACCGGGAAGCGCGCGGACGCGATCGAGCAACTGAGTGTGAAAGATTTTCGCGCGATCGAGTTTGTAACCCGCCGAAAACAGATCGACTACCGACACGATTACGTTGTGGGTGAAGAAACCGGGACTGGTGTTTTGCATTCGCTGCAGGCTTTGCAAAAGCAAGCCGGTGCCGGCGAGGAGAACAAAACTTAGCGAGACTTGGACCAGCACCAACGCTGAGCGCAATCGCGATCGGCCATGCCCACCGATGACTCCGGCGCCCTCGCTTTTGAGCGCGCCGGAAAGATCGATATGGCTCGATTGAATTGCCGGCATCAGCGCGAAAAGCATTGTCGATCCAATACAGATCGCGACGCTGAGCAGGAGAACGCGCCAATCCAGTTGTCCGGGATAATCAATCGTGATCCCCGGCACCGATGGCGGAAACGCGAGCACGAGCGCGTTGCGGCTCCAATAGGCGACCGCGATTCCGCCGAGCGCGGCGATCATCGAAAGGAGCAAGCCTTCTGTGAAGAGTTGCCTGATCAAACGGCGGCGCCCGGCGCCGAGAGCCAGCCGCATCGTCATTTCATGCCGGCGCAAGAGTGATCGCGCGAGAAGCAGATTGCTCACGTTGGCGCAAGCGATGAGGAGGACAAAGAAAACGACGGCCGCGGTGATGCCGAGCGTCGTCGAAATTCCGCCTGCCGCGTTGAACGGCGTTTTCCACAACGGTAACAGCCCAACCTCGCGGCCGCGATCCGTTTGCGGGTAATCGTTCTCCATCCGTTTGGCGATCGCGGAAAGTTCCGCGTGCGCCTGCTGCTGCGTGACTCCGGGTTTGAGAAAAGCGTAACCTTCAATCCAGCGCGCGCCCCGATCTTCGAGTTTGTAGCCCGTGTTATCGAACGTCTCCTGCATCGACGTCGGCACCCAGAAGTTGAACGAGTAGCCGATGAACGTGCCGTGGAATCTTTCCGGGGCGACGCCGATGATAGTGTGCTGAACGCCGTTCATGTACTGCGTCTTGCCAATGATGTCAGGATCACCTTTATAACGATTCTTCCACGTCATGTAACTTATGACTGTGACCGGATGGGCGTTGCGACCGGTTCCTTCTTCCGGTCTGAATCCGCGACCGAGAATCGGCCGCACGCCGAGCGCGTCGAAATAATTCGCGGACACCATTCCTCCGACCGCACGCTCGGCACGGTCGCCATTGCTCAGCGTTGTGCCGGTGATTTTATCGATGATGAACGACTCGAACAGAGTCGAGTTTTTTTCGAGATCGAGGAAGTCGGGATAAGAAAGTCCGGTGAAACCCTGAGCGCCCCGGGTCGTGCAGTTGAGCGCGAACATTCGGTCCTGGTGCGCGACGAGCGGATAGGGACGGATGAGAATCCCTTCGATCCAACTTAAGGCGGCGGCGTTCGTGCCGATGCCGAGCGTCAGGCAGAGAATAGCCAGAACAGAAAAGCCAGGAGTGCGCCGAAGCATTCGGAAACCGAAGCGAAGGTCCTGGAGAAAAGTTTGCATTTAGTTCGTCATTCTGTCCGAAGCGCCTCGATTGGGTTTACGAATGTTGCGCGCCGCGCGGGCAAAAAACACGCAAGCAAAGCGACCGCTCCGAGGGTAAGTGCTGTGATAGCAAGAAGCGCCGGATTGTGCGGCGAAACCTCGTAAAGCTGCGTAGTGAGCAAACGACCCAACGCAAGAGCAGCCACTATTCCGATGACGAGTCCCAATAAGACAGGAGCCATTCCCTGACGAACAACAAGCCGCAGTACATCCGCGGTCTGCGCACCAAGCGCCATGCGCACACCGATTTCGCCCGTTCGTTGCTCAACTGTGTAAGCGACCGCCCCATAGATTCCGATGCTGGCCAGAAGCAAGGCGACTCCGGCAAAAATTCCAAGCAACCACATCATCAAACGCGCCTGGCCCAGAGCCTGCGCGACAACAGCGTCCATGCTTTGCGGCAAGGCGATTGCCAATCCAGGGTTTACTTTGGTCAGCGCGGATTGCACGAGCTTCGTGACCGCATCGACTATGAGATTGCTGCGGACAGTCACGTTAGCGAACGGAAAATTTTCTTGCGCCCATGGCAGATAAAATTCCATGCCCGGCGCTTCCGCCACTCGAACCGAACGCACGTCTCCGACGATTCCGACGATCTCACACGGCACGGCAAGGCTTGTCACCAGGAGCGTTTTGCCGATTGGATTCTCGTTCGGAAAAACCTTCTTCGCACCAGCCTGACTAATTAGACAGACCTTCTGTCCATCGGCCGTGTCGTGCTCATTGAATTCGCGTCCAGCTAGAAGCGGAATACCCCAGGTCTTCAAATAACCTGGCGCGATGTCGTGGCTTGGCGCGCTGGCGCGTTTCTCCATGGGCAGAACATCACGGTCTCCGCGTGCGTAAAGCGTTCGATTACCTCCATTCAAAGGAATGTCGCCGCTGATTGTCGCGCTTTCGAGACCGGGAACATCGCGCAGCTCATTGAGCGTTTGTTCTGCAAAACGCTGACGCGACGCGGCATCGGGATATTGCGACACCGGCAATGTAATCGCGCCCGTCCAAAGATTTTGGGAACGGAAGCCGATGTTCTGCTGACTCAAACGGATGAAACTGGTAATAAGCAGCGCCGCGCCGGCCAACAACGTAACCGAGAGCGCCACTTGCGCGCCGACCAGGATTTTGCGAAAACGTTGCTGCCGCACACTGCCGCTCGCGCCGCGGCCGCCCTCTTTCAATCCGCCCACCAAATCGGCGCGAGAAGCCTGGAGTGCCGGATAAACTCCCATCAACAGTCCGGTCAGGATCGACAATGCGATCGTGAAGATGAGCACCGGAATCGACAAGCTCGTCGCGGTGTTCGCTTCCAGCGGAAGGAAATTGGACGCCATCCGTGGAACCAACGGCACTAACCGCCACGCCACGAACGCCCCGACTGCTCCCGCAATTAAACTGACAAGTAAACTTTCGAAAACGAACAATCGCACGATGCCGGCGCGCGAGGCACCGATCGCCATTCGCAACGCGATCTCGCGCCGACGCCCGCTGAAACGAACGAGCAACAAATTGGCGACATTGCTGCACGCGATGAGCAACACGAAACTTACAGCGGCGAAAAGAGTGGCGAAACCCGCGCGGAAATTGCGCGTCACGTCCTCGGGCAGTGTCCGCAGCGTGGTCGTGAAGATGCTGTCGATCTTGTTCGGATATTGGGTCCGATAACTCTGGTCGAGTGACGGCAACGCCGCCAATACCTGCTTCACCGTAATCTCTGGTTTCATTCTTCCAATGACCCGGAGATAGCTCGTGCCGCGCATCAATCGTTCGTAACTGAATCCGGGAAGCTGAAACGGCTTGGTCGTCCAAACTTCGGCAACCGGATTCGCCCCAAACCATGTTACCGGCATGTTAGGCAGAACTCCGACGATCGTGTGCACAGTCCCGTCAAGCGTTATGCTTCGACCGATCACATTCGGGTCGCCGCCAAGACGTTTTTGCCAGAAATTCTCGGTCACCAATGCGACGTCCGCGCCTTCTTCCTCCCCGGGCAGAAAATTACGGCCGCGGATCGGGCGCACTCCGAGAACATCAAAATAGTTCGAGGTTAATCGGCCGCCGAAGACTTGGACCGGATCGCCAAGACCTGTGAGCGTAAATGCGAAGAAACTTTCCCCGGCCAAGCCGTCGAACAATGTCTGCCCTTCGCGATAATGCATAAAACGCGGCGCGGAGACACCGATGTCTGTCAGGTCGCGTGCTTTGTCGCCACCGTAGAGGTGAACCACGCGCGACGGCTCTTTGAATGGCAACCCGCGCAAGAAGAGATCGTTGATCAAACTAAAGATCGCAGTGTTCAGCCCAATACCGAGTGCCAGCGTCAAGACAGCAACCAGCGTGAATCCTGGTGACTTGCAGAGCTGGCGGAAAGCGAACTTTAGGTCGTTCATATCACTCGGTGCGGAGGGCTTGAATCGGATCAACACGTGTGGCACGTCGCGCCGGGAGCAAACATGCAATTAACGCTATCGTCGCGAGCAAAAGCGTTGAGCCAACCAGCAGGGCCGGATTGTGCGCCGAGACCTGATAGAGCTGCGAAGCAATTAAACGACCGACCGCGAAGGCCGATCCAATTCCGATGCCTAGCCCGATGAGGACTGGTTTCATTCCCTGGTTCACAACCAAGCGCAACACGTCGCGTGTTTGCGCTCCGAGCGCCATGCGGACGCCGATCTCGCCGGTGCGTTGCTCGACCGTGTAAGCGACCGCGCCGTAAATCCCGATGCTGGCGAGAAGCAAGGCCACCCCCGCGAAAATTCCGAGAACCCACATCATCAAACGCGCTTGCCCGATCGCTCGCGCGACGACCGCGTCCATGGTTTGTGGCACTGCAATCGCCAGACTTGGATTCACTTTCGTGAGCGCGGATTGCACCAGCTTGGTCACCGCATCCACTTTTAGGTTGGTGCGGACGGTGATGTTAACCAATGGAAAATTGTATTGCGCCCACGGCCGATAAAATTCCATACCCGGCGCCTCGGCCACCTGCAGTGAGCGCACATCGCCGACGATTCCGACAATTTCCCACTGCGCATTGGCCAAGAATAAAGTCTTTCCGATTGGATTCTCACCCGGGAAAACTTCTTTCGCACCGGCCTGACTGATCAGACAAACTTTCTGTCCGTCGGCGGTGTCGTGTTCATTGAAATCACGGCCAGCTAGGAGCGGCACTCCCCAGGTCTTGAAATATCCGGGAGTAACCTCGTGACCAGGCACGATCTCACGCTTCTCGACTGGCGGAACATCACGATCGCCCCGCGCATAAAGATAACGACTGAAACCGACCAACGGAATGTCGCCGCTGATGGTCGCGCTCTCGAGCCCGGGAACACTGCGCAACTCACGCAGTGTTTGTTCAACAAAACGTTGACGCGACGGACGGTCCGGGTACTGCGAGGTCGGCAGTGTAATCGCACCCGTCCAAAGATTCTGGGAACGGAAGCCGAGGTTTTGCTGACTTAAGCGGATGAAGCTCGTGATGAGCAATGCTGCGCCGACCAATAGCGTGACCGACAACGCGACTTGGGCGCCGACGAGGATTTTTCGGAAGCGCTGCTGGCGCACACTGCCGCTTGTGCCGCGGCCGCCTTCTTTCAAGCCGTCGATCAAATCGACGTGTGAACCCTGAAGCGCCGGGTAAATCCCCATCAACAAGCCGGTCAAGATCGACAATCCGATCGTGAACACG
>WNEL01000126.1_pt1 | contig 27053 bp, 29 predicted proteins | sample 5399991 | NCBI WGS metagenome assembly WNEL01 (sample SAMN13153325, study PRJNA577476) | soil metagenome | isolation source: 20 cm grassland meadow soil pre-rain plot 2 | place: USA:California | collected 2015-09-08
TGCGCGAAAGCGGGAAGACCGCCCTGATCGACGCCGGGCCGTCGGGCGACGTCGTCGGCCGGCTGCGCGCGCTCGGCATCGACACGATCGATCTCGCGGTGGCGAGCCACAATCACTCGGACCACATCGGAGGGATGGCGCCGGTCCTGTCGCAGCTCGTGGTGCGCTACTACATGGACAACGGCATCGCCCACACGACGACGACGTATCGCCTGACCCTGCAGGCCGTCCAAACGAGCGGGGCGCAGTACCTGCAAGCGACCCCTCGAACGATCACGCTGGGCTCCGCCCGGCTGCGCGTTCTGCCGCCACCGTCAGGGCAGGTCGACCAGAACAACGGATCGGTCGGGATCGTGCTCGAGTACGGACAGTTCCGCGCCGTGCTCACCGGCGATTCGGAGCAGGACGAGCTGGGATACTGGCTGCAGCACGACTCGATCCCCAGCGTGACCGTGGTCAAGGTCGCACACCACGGCAGTGCGAACGGCACGACAGCCGCCTGGGTGGCCGCCACGCGACCGCACGTCGCCGTGATTTCCGTCGGCGTGGGGAACGGTTACGGCCATCCGGCCGCCCAAGTCGTCGCGCAGTGGCGGGAAGCGGGCGCGCGGGTCTATCGCACCGATCAGGACGGAACGGTGATCGTTCAGGCGAACCGGAATGGGAGCTATGTCGTCCTGAACGAGCGCGCCGGGGCGGTGGGAGCGACGACCCCGGCGCCGGCGGCTGTGCCGCGCGACTCAACGGCCGCGACTCCGCGCAGCTGCTGCCGAGTCTGCTCGAGCGGCAAGGCGTGTGGCAACTCGTGCATCAGCCGGGCGTCCCAATGCCATCAGCCTCCAGGCTGTGCCTGCGATGCGCGGCCCTGAACATGACTGAGCGAGAGGCCTTCTACACCGTCGATCGGATCGAGCGCGGGATCGCTGTCCTGGTGGGGGATGAGGGCGTCGGTCTCGACGTGCGCAAGGGGATCCTGCCGGTGCCGGTGCGCGAGGGCGTGGTGCTCCGCGTTCGCATCGACGCGCAGGGCTCGCCCGACTGGTCGAGCGCCACCATCGACGAAGCCGAGCGGGAGCGGCGTATCAACGAGGCGCGGGCGCGGCTCGAGCGGCTGCGTGAGACGGATCCGGGGGGCGACGTGGTGTTGTAGCTTTCCACTATGCCCTCCGTGCGGGAGTCGCTCTCCGCCGCGCTCGCCGGTCGTTATGACATCGACCGCGAGCTGGGGCGGGGGGGAATGGCCACCGTGTACGTCGCCGAGGATCGGCGGCACTCGCGCCAGGTGGCCATCAAGGTGCTGCGCGGCGATCTCACCGCCGCGATCGGGGCCGAGCGCTTCGTGCGAGAGATCACGATCGCCGCGCGGCTCACCCATCCGCATGTGCTGCCCCTGCTCGACTCGGGAGAAGCGGCGGGTTCCCTGTACTACGTCATGCCCTATGTGCGCGGCGAAACGCTGCGCCAGCGGCTCGAGCGGGAGGGGCCCCTTTCGGTCAAGGACGTGTTGCGGCTGGCGCGCGAAGTGGGCGCGGGACTCGACTACGCGCACCGCGAGGGGTTCCTGCACCGGGACGTGAAGCCCGAGAACGTGCTCCTGGCCGACGGCCACGCCGTGATCGCCGACTTCGGAGTCGCGCGCGCTATCTGCCTAGAGGGACCGGCGGGCGAGCACGTCACCGAGGTGGGTCTGGCCGTCGGGACTCCGGAGTACATGAGCCCGGAGCAGGCGGCGGGCGATCGCGAGCTCGACGCGCGCTGCGACGTGTACGGGCTCGCCTGCGTGATCTACGAGACCCTGGCGGGCCAGCCACCCTTTTCGGGGGACAGCGCCCGCGCCATCATCGCGCGTCACTTGACCGAAGAGGCACGGCCGATCCGCGCTTACCGTCCCGACGCGCCGGCTGCGGTCGAGCGCGCGCTGGCCCGCGCGCTCGCCAAGGCACCGGCCGACCGGTTCGCGAGCGTCGCGGAGTTCGTGGCCGCGCTCGAAGACACGGGACCCGCCGTGGCGCCGGCGGGACTCATCGGCAAGACGCGGTCGATCGCCGTGCTGCCGTTCGTGAACGCCAGCATGTATCCGGACAACGAATACCTGAGCGATGGCATCACGGACGAGCTGATCAACGCGCTCACCAAGGTCGAAGGCCTGCGCGTCGCCTCGCGTACGTCGGTCTTCGCCCTCAAAGGCAAGCCTCAGGATGTTCGCGCCATCGGCGCCCTGCTCGGCGTGTCCGTCGTGCTCGAGGGCACAGTCCGGAAGGCGGACGACCGCTTGCGCATCACCGCGCAGCTCTCGGCGGCGGACGACGGGCGCAACATCTGGTCGGAGCGGTACGATCGCAAGCTCGACGACGTGTTCGCGTTGGAGGACGAGATCGCGCGCACGATCGTGGCCACGCTGCGCACCACCTTCCTGGCCGACATCGCGGATCCCACGCCGCAGCGCTACACGCACAACCTCGAGGCGTACTCGCTCTACCTGAAGGGCCGATACTGCTGGAACAAGCGCACGCAGGAGGGCGTGCTCGAGGCGATCTCGTACTTCAAACAGGCAATCGACCACGACCCCAAATACGCGCTCGCGTACTCGGGGCTCTCGGACGCCTACGCGCTTCAGGTGGATTACAGCAGCGTCCCCGTCACCGAAGGGTATCGGCTCGCGCGCGAGTACGCCCTCAAGGCGCTCGCGCTGGACGACACCGTACCCGAGGCGCACACGTCGCTGGCCTGGGTGCTGCACGTGTACGATTGGGACTGGCCGGGGGCGATGCGCGAATACCGCCGCGCGCTCGAGCTGAACCCCGGTTTTGCCACGGCGCATCACTGGTATTCGTTCGTGCTGCTGGTGACCGGACAGCCGGAGCAGGCGCTGACCGAAGGGCTGACGGCGCTCGAGCTCGATCCGTCGTCGATCTCGGTGCGCCGGGGCGTGGGTTGGCTGTGCTACTACACCCGTCGCTACGACCAGGCGTTGTACCATCTCCGGCGCGCCATCGCGATGAACCCCACGTCGGAAGACACCTACCGTGTGATGGGTCTGGTGTTCCTGCAGCAGGGCGCCTATGCGGAAGCGGAACGCGCGTTCCGCGAGGCGATCACGCTTTCCCCGGACCTGTCGTACGCGACCGCGGGGGTGGCCCACGTGCTGGCGTTGAGCGGGCGCCGCAGCGACGCGGAAGCGATCGTCGCGGAGCTCGAAGCGCGCACGCGAGAGCACTACGTGACGCCGGTGGCGCTGTGCATCGCGCACCTGGGCTTGCGGAACATCGACCAGGTGTTTTACTGGCTCGAGCGCGCGTACCAGGACCGGCGCGGCTGGCTGACCTACACCAAGGTCGACCCGATCTTCGACTCCGTGCGGGACGACCCGCGGTACGCGACGTTCATGAACAAGATGAAGCTGTGACGGAGTTCTCGCTCGACGCCGGTATCGAAGTGCTCACGCGCACGCCGACGACGCTCCGGGCCATGCTCCGTGGCCTGCCGTCTCAATGGATTGGCGCGAACGAGGGGCCCGACACGTGGAGCCCCCAGGACGTGGTCGGACACCTCATCCATGGTGAAGAAACGGACTGGATCCCGCGCGCGAGGATCATTCTGACGAAGGGCGAGTCGCAGGCGTTTGAGCCGTTCGACCGGTTCGCGCAGGGCCGGCGGTTCGCCGGGTGGTCACTCGAGCGGCTGCTCGACCGGTTCGCCGAGCTGCGTGCGCAGGGGATCGAGACCCTACGGGGGTGGCACCTCACGCGAGAGCAGCTGGCGCTGCGGGGCCTCCACCCCGAGCTGGGCCGGGTGACGCTGTCGCAGCTGTTGGCGTCGTGGGTCGTGCACGACCTGGGGCATATCGGCCAGATCGCGCGGGTGATGGCGAAGCAGTACACGATCGCGGTGGGGCCGTGGAAGGCCTATCTGCCGGTGCTCACGCGCTACTAAGAAAGGATGCCTGGATGCCCGCCCCCGGGACGAAGGATCCTCACCGCGCGCTGCGTGACCATCTGGTCGCCAACCTCTCGGGCGGCCACGCGCACATTGTTTTCGAGGACGCCATCGCCGGCTGGCCAGCGGAGCTCCGCGGGACGAAGCCCGCCGGGCAGCCGTTCACCGCGTGGCGCCTGCTCGAGCACATCCGCATCTCGCAGTGGGACATTGTGGAGTTCGCGAAGAGCGCCGAGCACGTGTCGCCCAAATGGCCCGAGGGTTATTGGCCGCGCGAGGACGCGCCGCCCGATGCCGCAGCCTGGGACAAGAGCGTCGCCCAGGTGGGGCGCGACCTCAAGGCGATGGAGCGGCTCCTGTCCGACTCGAAGACCGACCTGTTCGCGCGAATCCCGCACGGGACGGGCCAGACGATCCTGCGCGAGGCACTCGTGCTGGCCGACCACAACTCCTATCACCTGGGACAGCTGGTGGTCCTGAAGCGGCTGTTGGGACTGCACCGCGACAAGGCCCGATAGCAGGCGTCGCGGTCGGTCAGCTCAGTGTTTCTGCCACGTCGACCACATGTCTTCGGTGACGAGCTCGACCAGCCGGTTCACCATCCGGCCGTAGGCGGCCTTAGGATCGTGCGCCTGGAAATCCACCTGCCCGCCATTCAGAGCGACCTGACCGACCTTCTCGGTGGCCCAGGCACTCGAGCGCCACACGGTGCCGCCCGACTGGGTAGAGAGTAGCCGCACCGTGAGATCCACCCGTACCGTTGCTTCGAGATGCGGATTGAGGAGTCCCGAGATCCCGCCGCTGCCCTGAGGATTGGTGACCTTCATGTGCCCGGCGAACACGGCACCGACGTTTCGCTCTCTGCCGATCGCTTGCACGCTGGCCATGCCCACGTCCTTCTCACCGACGCGTTTCATCACCGAGTCGGCCGCGCCGAGCTCGAGCACTTCGATCCCCGGCTGCGCCGCCAGTACCGCTTCGGCGAACTGCTCCGTGGCGTACTCGTGGAGCGAGCCCTTGGCGTTCTCGACGGTGAACGTCACCAGCCCGAGCTTGCCGTACGGGCGCAGATCGACGCGCGGTGGGACGAGGACGCGGGTGGCGCCGCCGCAGCCGGCGGCGAGCAGCGCGAGGACGAGAGTCAGCATTCTGCCGCAACGCACGCTCATCGTGACCTCGGGTGTGGGTTCGCGAGACAATAGGATGCGTGGATGGCGGGAACGACGACGTGAGGTCCGTCACACACGGCTACGTTTTACCGGCCCGGCCCGTGAGACAGACCTCTCCACGCCGCTCTCAGCCACGACGGCCAGCGTTAAGATTCCACGGTGCTCCTCCACGACCTCGTCGAAACCTCGCGGCGCGTGGCCGGCACGAGCGGCCGGCTCGCGAAGATCGATCTGGTCGCCGGCCTCCTCAACCGCGCCAGCCCCGACGAAATCGAGACCGTGATCGGGTTTCTCTCAGGGGCTCCGCGGCAGGGTCGCATCGGCGTCGGCTACGCGACCCTGCAGGCTGCGGCGTCGTCCAGCGTGGCTGACCCCGGGGCGGCTACCCTCTCCCTCTCCGATGTGGACGCCACCTTGGACCGCCTCGCGGCCACTACGGGCAAGGGCTCTGGGGAGGCGAAGGAGCGGCTGCTGCGCGAATTGTTCGATCGCGCCACTCCCGAGGAGCGGGATTTTCTGGTCCGCCTGACCATCGGCGAGCTGCGTCAGGGCGCGCTCGAGGGGCTCGTGACCGAGGCCGTGGCGCAGGCGGCGGGACTCGAGGCCGAAGTCGTGCGTCGGGCCACGATGCTCGCGTCCGACCTGGGCCGGGTGGCGCGCGCGGCGATCACGCAGGGCGCGGCGGGCCTCGCGGGCTTCAAGGTCGAGCTGTTTCATCCGATCCAGCCGATGCTCGCTCAAGCCGCGGACGACGTGGGCGACGCACTCGCGCGGCTCGGTGAGGCGGCGTTCGAGCACAAGCTCGACGGCGCGCGCATTCAAGTCCACAAGCAGGGCGACGAGGTGCGGGTCTACTCGCGTCAGCTGAACGACGTGACTCGCGCCGTGCCCGAGGTCGTCGAAGCGGCGCGACGCCTGCCACTCGCGGACGCCATCCTCGACGGCGAGGCGATCGCTCTCCGGCCGGATGGCAGGCCGCTGCCGTTTCAAGTGACCATGCGCCGGTTCGGCCGGAAGCTCGAGGTCGCGCGCATGCGCGCCGAGTTGCCGCTCGCGCCCTTCTTCTTCGATCTGCTCTACGCCGAGGGCGGGGTGCTGCTGGACGAGCCGTACGCCCGGCGCTTCGCCACGCTCGCCGCGGCCGTCCCCGGCGCGCAGCGGGTGCCGCGTCTCGTGACGGCGGACCTGGCGGCGGCGGCGGCGTTCTTCGAGGCCGCGATCGCCGCGGGGCAGGAAGGGCTGATGGCGAAGGGGCTCGACGCGCGGTACGAGGCCGGCGCGCGCGGCGCCGCGTGGCTCAAGGTCAAACCCGCGCATACGCTCGATCTCGTCGTGCTCGCCGCCGAGTGGGGTCACGGTCGTCGCCGCGGCCGGCTCTCGAACGTCCATCTGGGCGCCCGCGACCCCGACACGAACGGCTGGGTCATGTTGGGAAAGACGTTCAAAGGGATGACGGACGAAATGCTCGAGTGGCAAACCGCCAGACTGCTCGAGCTCGAGACCGGGCGCGAGGGGCACGTGGTGCACGTACGACCCGAGCTGGTGGTGGAGATCGCGTTCAACGGGATTCAGGCGAGCCCTCATTACACCGGTGGTCTCGCGCTGCGCTTCGCGCGTGTGGTACGCTACCGGCCCGACAAGACCGCCGATCAGGCGGACAGCATCGCGACCGTACGAGAGCTGCACCGACGCGAAGCCGGGGATCGGTAACCCAGCGCGCGGGCGTCCCGTCATATAATCGAGCCCCCGGCGCCACTCATTTGGCAGAGCGCTCCATATGTCCCCAGACGATCTGCGGCGCGAGCTGGAGCGGCTGCACGCCGCGACATTCGGCTGGGCGCTGAGTTGCTGCCGCTGGGATCGCGCCGCGGCCGAGGACGTGCTCCAGGCGAGCTACCTGAAGCTGTTGGACGGTCGCGCGCGCTACGACGGGCGCTCGAGCCTGCGCACGTTCGTATTTGGCGTGGTCGCGCGCACGGCGCGAGAGACGCGGCGCCGGGCCGCGCTGCGACGCTGGGTGCCGCTCGCGTCGCTGCTGCTCGGCCCCGGCCTGGCGGATGGCCGCCCCGATCCCGCGGCGGCCGTCGCGCGCGCCGACGCGACGGCGAGGCTGGTCGAGGCGCTCCGACGGCTTCCCGGTCGCCAGCGTCAGATCCTGCACCTGGTGTTCTACGAGGACCTGACGATCGCCGAGGCGGCTACGGTCGCCGGTGTAGCGATCGGCACCGCGCGGACCCACTACGAGCGGGGCAAGGCCGCGCTCAGAAAACTGCTGGAGGGCGCACGCGAATGATCGACCAGGACGATCGTGATCTGCGAGGGGCGTTCGAGGCGCTGAGGCGGGAGGCGGCAGCGCACACCCCGCCGTTTGATACCACGGGAGGGGCGGCGCGGCGCCGGCTCGTGCCGGGCGCCCGTCGCCGTACCCTCGTGCTCGCCGCGGCTGCCGTACTCGCCGGCGTCGCGCTCGTCCTGGTGCTCACACCGCACCGGCCGGGCGTACAGCTCGGTCTCGCGTCGGTGCGCTGGGAATCGCCCACCGATTTCCTGCTGCGGCTCCCGGGTGACGAGCTGTTGCGGGTTGTGCCCCGGCTCGACGTCACCCCATCGACCATCAACTGGAGCATCCCGTGAAGACTCTCGCCCTGATCCTGTTCGCCTGCGCGGTCGCGAGTGCTCAACAGCCGCCCCAGCCTCCGCCTCCAGATGACCCGCTCGCACGTGTGTTGTTTCCGCCGGAGCTCGTGATGCAGCACCAGCAGGACATCGGGCTTCGGGCCGAGCAGCGCGCTGCCATCACCAAAGCGATCCAGGAGTTTCAGACCAAGGTCGTAGACCTGCAGTGGCGCATGCAGGACCAGTCGCAGCGGCTCGCCAGCATGCTCGACAAGCCCAGTGTCGATCAGTCTGCGGCCCTGGCGCAAGTAGACGAGGTGCTGGGCGTGGAGCGCGAGGTGAAACGCGCCCACATGTCGCTACTGATCCAGATCAAGAACACGCTGTCGGCCGAACAGCAAGCGAAGCTCGCCGCGGCGCGTGGCGCAGGGCCTGGAAAGAGCTAGTCGCCGCTGCGCCGACGCCACACCGTGTGCCGGAACCAGTCACGCGTGGTCGGGGTTCACGCGTCATGACTCTTTCTACCGTTGACACGACTCCTGCCGCCAAGAGTGGCACGTTCCTCCTGGGCGGCGACGTACTGGTTTACCGACTCGGCTTCGGCGCCATGCGACTCACCGGCAAGGGCATCTGGGGCGAGCCGCGCGATCGTCGCGAGGCGATCGCCGTGCTCCGCCGCGCCATCGATCTGGGTGTGAACCTGATCGACACCGCAGACTCGTACGGTCCGGAGGTGAGCGAGCGGCTCATCGCCGAAGCGCTGCATCCCTACCCCGCGGGGCTCGTGATCGCGACGAAGGCGGGTCTCGAGCGTCCGGGCCCCGACCAATGGACGCCGAACGGGCGACCCGCTCACCTGCGCGCGGCCCTGGAGGGCAGCCTCCGCCGCCTGAAACTCGAGCGCATCGATCTCTACCAGCTGCACCGCATCGACTCCGAGGTGCCGCTGGCGGACCAGATCGGCACGCTCCAGCGGATGCAGGAGGAGGGGAAGGTGCGCCACATCGGCCTGTCGGAGGTTTCGGTCGCCGACATCGAGCGCGTTCGCCAGATGACGCCCATCGTTTCGGTCCAGAACCGCTACAGTCCGGCCGACCGGGCACACGAGCGTGTACTCGACTACTGCGAGCGGGAGCGGCTCGCGTTCCTGCCCTGGTATCCGCTGGGCGCCGGGGCGGCGCTGCGCCGGCGCAGCCCGCTTGCCAAGGCGGCGGAGGCGCTGGGCGCGACCCCCGCGCAGGCGGCCCTCGCGTGGCTGCTGCGACGCTCACCGGTCATGCTACCCATTCCCGGCACGTCCAGTGTGAAGCACCTGGAAGAGAACATAGGGGCCGCGCTGCTCGAGCTGCCGGACCGCGAGTTCGAAGTGATTTCCCGGGCGGCGTGAGCTTCAGTTCACCTGGAGCACCGTTTCGATGAAGCTCAGGGTCTTGGTCTCGACCCACTCGACGGTCACCGCTTCGACCTTCATCGTTCCGATGCGGTCGGTGCTGCTGGTGACGACGCGGCCCTTGGTGGGCGAGGGCTTGATGTCGCGGGCGACCGCGATGCCGCGCCGCGGGTCGTAGCGGAACACCAGTAACGATCGGAGCGCCGCCCTGCCGCCACCCGCGAGGCGCGGCGTGAACGCGAGCGTCACGCTCGGGTAGGCATCCGCGCTGTCCGTGCGGTCTTCGATCGCGGCTTCGTGTCCGGCGTTCTTGAGCGCATCCATGAAGCGCTCCAGCACCCCCCGCACCACGGTTTTCAGGCGCTCGCCGCACGCCCGGCGCCGCCGCTCGCCTTCGTCATGGACGGGCTTCACGGCTACCTGCAACTTCGCGGTGCGCTCCTCGTAGCTCTTCAATAACGCGCGCAGCTGGTCCATGCTCTTATCGGCCATGAGAAGATGATACGGCATAACGGACCATGAGTCACGTCCTACCGGCGCTGTTGCTCGGAGGGTGCTGCCTGCTCGGTCTGGTTCTCGTCCCGCTGGGCCTGCCCGGACTGTGGATCATGGTGGCCGGGATCGTCGGCTACGGCTGGCTTACGGACTTCCGCTCCGTCGGTGTGGCGACGATCGGGGCCGCGCTCGGCCTCGCCTTCCTGGGCGAAATCGTGGAGGCATGGCTCGGCTTTCGACTGGCGCGGGCCTACGGCGGGTCGCGCCGAGCCGCCTGGGGCGCGTTGGCGGGCGGACTGGTCGGCGCCGCGACTGGCGTGCCCGTGCCGATCGTCGGGAGCGTGATCGGCGCGTTCGTCGGCTCATTCGTGGGTGCCGCGCTGTTCGAGTACTCGAGCTCGCGCACGACAGGGACCGCGGTCCGCGCGGGCTGGGGCGCGGTGCTGGGACGCGCGGCTGCCGCTGCAGCGAAGATCGCGCTGGGGGTGGTCATCGCCGTGCTGTGTGTGGTCGCCGTGCTGCGCACCTGAGCCGTGGTCCGCGTCAAGTCTTGACGGCCGAGAACGGGACGAGGGTGCGGGCCCGCTCGTCCCACAGCGTGAGGCGGACGCAACGCAGGCTCTCCCAGAGCGTGAGGGTCGGAACCTGACGGAGCTCGGGGTGATCGTCCAGCGCCTCCTGCAGCCGGTAGTTGGGGATCCGGGGCAGGAGGTGATGGATGTGGTGGAGCCCGATGTTCCCCGTGGCCCACTGGAGCAGCTTGGGCAGGCGGTAGTACGAGCTGCCTTCTAGTGCTGCCGCGTCGTAGGCCCAGCGTCCCTGATGCTCCCAGTACGTCGGCTCGAACTGGTGCTGAATGTAGAAGAGCCACACCCCGATCGTGCACGAAAGCAGCGCGATCGGAAGATGGACCAGGAGGAGCGCTCGGAATCCCACCAGCCGTCCCAGCAGTGTCGCCAGCGCGGCCAGGCCGACGTCGGTCCACAGGATGCTGCGCCGCTCGCGCGTCCAGCTCCCCGGCACGATGGTCGGGAGGCGGTGGCGCACGAAGAAATGCAGCACCGCTCCCACGCCGAACAGCACCGCCGGATGGCGATACACCCGATACTTGAAGCGCTGCCAGCGCGCCAACGCCAGGTACTCGTCGACCGTCAGCGTGTCGATGTCGCCGAAGCCCCGTTGCTCCAGGTTGCCCGATGTCGCGTGGTGGAGCGCGTGGGTCTTCTTCCAGTAGTGATATGGCGTCAGCGTGAGCACGCCGAGAATCGACCCGACGATGTCCGCCACGCGGGTTGAGCGGAAGAACGCGGCGTGCCCGCAATCGTGCTGGATAATGAAGAGGCGGACGAGGAAGAAGGCCGCCGGGACGGCCAGGAGGAGCGTGAGCCAGTATCCAACGCCGAGGCTCACGTACATGAGCGCCCATGCGCCGGCGAAGAGCGCGAGGGCGCTCCCCAGCTGCCAGACGCTGCGCTTCAGATCGGGGGCCTTGTAGCGCGCCAAGCGCGCTCCCCACGCCGTTACTGTCGCCATTTCCCCTGCGCGGTCGGAAACGTCACAGCCTAATGATACCCGGCCGTGAAGTCAAACAAGCCGAAAGTCACACAGGGGTTAGATTTAGCGGCCTGGGAACCCTACCGGAGAACGCTATGACACCGGTCACACTGGCGCGGTTCATGAAGGAGCTGGAAAAATTAAAGAAGGAGTCCGATGGCGGGCTGAAGCCCGATGAGTACGACACCCGACTGGCACGCGTCATCCAAGAGCTGCGGGATCGCGGTCTCGACGCCGATCGCGCCGCGACCACCGCGGCGCTCGCGGACGCGGTCAAAGGTGGGATCATCACGCCCGCGGTGCAGGGGCACCTGCAGCGGAGGTTGGGGCTGGTCTAGGCGCCCTGGAAGTACTTCTCTTCCCAGGCGACGTCGAACATCTCGTTGCAGTGCCGGCAGCGCATCGCCGGCGGCCGCACGGTGAGCGGCACGCGCTCGCGACAGTTGGGGCAGACTGCGTATTCGGTGATCCCCCCGGGAAAACGCGCGGGGTTCTTGGGACTGGGCACGACCGACCAGCGCTGCGGCGGCGCGCTGACGATGTCGAGCAGCGGGCGCGGCACGTCGATAGCCTCGCCGAGCACGTCGACAAGCGCTTCGCGTGGCCCCAGCTTCTTCACGTGGTACCACGCACCTCGACGTAACGGCCGGTCGATGTCAGCTCGCAGCCGCGCCCAGTAACGTTTGGGAGTCACTGCTCCGCTCGTTCCGTTTCGACTCCAGCGTTCATGGCGCCTTGGAATCGCGCTGGGCTCGGGGCCCGGCGATCAGACGCGCGCGCGGCGGCCGATGCCTGTCACAATAGTAGCGCTGCGGGTGCCCCGTGTCCTGTGACTGTTGGTGGGTGACCCACCGCGCGGGCCGCCCGCAGGTCGTGCGCGTCGTCCAGTCGAAAAAATCGCAGCGGATCGCGCCCATGGAAAGAGCCCCGCTCCCGCCGTCGGCAGGCTCACGGGCCAGCCGGGGCCGTGGCGGGCCGGGCCCCATCCGACGCCAGGTCGAGCCGGGTCTCAACCATGTTGCGGTTTATCCACACCACGTGATCGCCGCACATGATCGCGTCCACAGGATAGGGCTGAGCGGCGAACGATGCGCCGTCCGAGCTCGCGACCTGTGTGCCCGGGAAGTAGTACCAGCACCGCTCGCCACCAGGGTGGCTATGGATCATCCCGACCGTGCCCACCCAGCCGGCGTCCTCGCAGGTCTGATGGGGCACCACGCGCGTCGCCGTCGAGTGCCCCGGTTCGACATCGGCGGGTGCGATGCGTCGCACGATGACGCTGCTCCACCGCACCTCCCCGATCATGCAGCCCATGAATTCCGTGGGATACGAACGGTACTGCAGGGCGAGATAGCGTCGCGCCTGCTCGGACAGTATCAGCGTGCGCACCGCAACGTCGGATGGACCATGGCTGGCCCGGCCTCCGGGGCCCGCCGCCCAGGCCGCGTCGGTCAGGCGACCGGACTCGGGTTGGAGCGCCATAACCCCGATCAGCGCCGTGGCCGTGACCGCGACGCGGATGACGCCTGCGCGAACCGAACGCTTCCCCACCGGTTTCATGCTCCACGACACTGGACTGCGATGCTCCGGCGCAAGACGGGTGCCAACCGCGTTGCCCAAGAGTGGCGCCGGGACTCCCGGCGCGTGCACTTTCTTTGGGCGAGGGCCTGGCAAGTACGCTCGGGAAACCGGTAGAATCACCAAGTTGCACAGTTCGGGGAACCGCCGGGTGTTGCGTCGACGACGCAGCGCCCACCCTCCACCATGCCGCGGTTCGCTGGCGTCAGAACGGAGATTCCGGTCCTTGAGCGACGCAGACCTCGTCATTCTCGGTACGCGCGTGGTCACCCCGGACGGGGTACGCCCGGCCGCGGTCGCGATCGCCGGTGGCGTGATCACCGGCGTACACGAACACGGCGCCGCGCCCGACGCCTCTCGACGCCTCGACGTGAAGGATGCCATTGTCCTGCCCGGCGGCGTGGACCCACACGTGCACGTGAACGAGCCGGGGCGGACTGAATGGGAGGGATTCGAGACAGCCACGCGGGCCGGCGCCGCGGGTGGTGTCACCACCATCGTCGACATGCCGCTCAACAGCCTTCCCGTGACGACGACCGCAATCGCCTTGAAGGTGAAGGCCCGAGCGGCCGCGGGTCGCGCAACGGTCGATTACGCGTTCTGGGGTGGGGTCGTGCCGGGCAACGTCCAGCAGCTGGCGCCGCTCGCACGGGCCGGCGCGCGGGGATTCAAGTGCTTCCTCGTGCCGTCGGGCATCGACGAGTTCCCGCCGGTGACCGCGCGAGACCTGCGCCCCGCGATGGCGCAGATCGCCGAGTTGGGCCTTGCCCTGCTGGTCCACGCCGAGTTGCCCGGTCCGATTCAACGGGCCGCCGCCTCCCGCGCCCCGGGCGACCCGCGTCGCTACGCGTCCTATCTGGCCTCACGTCCGGCAGCCGCCGAAGTCGAGGCCGTAGACCTGATCTTGGACCTCTGTCGCGAGACAGGCTGTCGAGTCCACATTGTGCATGTTTCGGCGGCAGAGACACTGGAGCCGCTGCGCGCGGCCAAACGCGCCGGCCTGCCGGTCAGCGCGGAGACGTGCCCGCACTACCTCACGTTCGCCGCCGAGGAGATCGCCGATGGGGCCACCGCCTGGAAGTGCGCTCCGCCGATCCGCGAACGGAGCAATCGGGACCGTTTGTGGGATGCGCTGGCCGACGGCACGCTCGACTTCGTGGCGAGCGACCACTCGCCTGCGCCTCCCGCCCTCAAGTGCCTCGACACGGGGGATTTCGTGCGGGCCTGGGGCGGCGTCGCGTCGCTCGAGCTGGCGCTCGCGGCGACGTGGAGTGGCGCGCGGCAACGTAGGCGCGACGTGCAGGACCTCGCGCGCTGGTGCGCCGAGCGCCCCGCGCGACTCGCGGGTTTCGGGCGCAAAGGTCGGATCGCCGCGGGCTGCGACGCCGATCTCGTGGTATTCGATCCCGACGGGCGGTTTGTCGTGGAGCCCGACCGGCTGCGCCAGCGCCACCCCGTAACGCCGTACGCGGGGATGACGCTCGCGGGGGTCGTGCGGCAGACCTTCGTGCGGGGCGTGTGCGTGTACGACAGCGGGGCGTTTCCGGCGGGAAAGGTGGGGACGTGGGTCAAGCCATGATGCACGAGGGTCTGATCGATCTCGCCTCGTCCCGCCTGGGCGGACGGGCGCTCGTGGCGTCGGACGAATTCTTCGCACCCAAAACGAACCTGCTCACGCCCGGGCCTGCCGTGTTCATCGAGGGCAAGTACACGGATCGGGGGAAGTGGATGGACGGGTGGGAGACGCGGCGCAAGCGCGGGCCGGAGGGTGGATTCGACTGGTGCATCGTCGAGCTCGGCATTGCGGGCACGATCCGCGCGATTACCGTGGACACGACCTACTTTCGCGGCAACCACCCGGCGGCCTGCTCGCTCGACATCGCGGAGCTCGAGGGCTCGCCCGGGCCCGCCCGGCTGCGCGTGCTGGACCAGGCGTTCGCGGAGCTGCTGCCACGCGCGCCGCTCGCCGGTCACACGGAGAATCAGATCCCGATCGAGCGAAGCGCTCGGGCCACGCATGTCCGTTTCAAGATCTATCCCGACGGCGGGGTGGCGCGGTTACGCATCTGGGGCGACGCCCGGCCCGATTGGCGGCGCATCGGAGCGCAGCGCGTCATCGATCTCGTCGCGGTCCAGCACGGCGGGGTGCCACTCGCCACCAGTGATCAGTTCTTCAGCGAGCCGCTGAACCTGATCATGCCGGGGAGGTCCCGCAACATGAGCGACGGGTGGGAGACGCGGCGGCGGCGGGGGCCGGGACACGACTGGGTCGTGCTGCGGCTTGGCCGGCGCGGCGTGGTCGAGCGGGTCGAGCTCGATACGACCCACTTCAAGGGCAATTTCCCCGAGAGCGCGAGCCTCGAAGGGTGCGAGACGGCGGCCCCGGGCGCGCCCGGCCAGGAGGCGGTGTGGGCCGACCTGGTGCCGCGGACCACGCTGCGAGCGAATGCCCGGCACCGCTTCCCGGTCGCCGCTCCGGCGCGGCGCCCCGTCACCCACATCCGGCTGAACATCTACCCTGATGGGGGAGTCGCGCGGTTGCGGGTGTGGGGCAAAGTCGCCGAGTGAAGGATGAGCGACCCGGTCTCCGCGTATCTCAATTCACTTCCGGCGATCAAGGCACGCGCCGAGCTGAGTCGCTGCTGCGGCGCGCGACTCTGGGTGGATGCGATGATCGAGGCCCGGCCCTTCGCCGGGGATACGGAGCTGTTCGGGGTCGCGGAGCGGGTGTGGTGGGGGCTGGGGCGAGCGGACTGGCTCGAGGCGTTCGCCGCGCATCCCCGCATCGGTGACAGCGTTTCGACCGACTGGACGCGCCGCGAGCAGGCCGGGGTGGACGGCGCCCCAGCGGCGACCCTCTCGGCCCTGGCGCGGCATACCGCCGTGTACGAGCAACGGTTTGGGCATGTGTTCCTGATCTGCGCCATGGGCAGAACGGCCGACGAAATGCTCGACGCGCTACGCCACCGTCTTACGAACGATCCAACGACGGAGCTCCGGATCGCGGCGGCCGAGCAGGCCAAGATCACCCGGCTCCGGCTCGACAAACTGGTGGCACCATGAGCGGCATCACGACCCATATCCTCGATCTGTCGCGGGGCCGTCCCGCCGGCGGCGTCGCTGTCTCGCTGGCCCGCCGCTCGGGCGACGGCTGGTCCGAGCTTGGCGGGGCGCGAACCGACGCCAACGGTCGCGTCCCAAACCTGCTGTCGGGCGATACCAAGGCGTCGCCGGGCACCTACCGCCTCCGCTGCGAGACGGGAGCCTACTTCTCGTCCCAGGGTGTCGCGTCGTTCCATCCCCTGGTCGAGATCGTGTTCGAAGTGCGCGACGGGGAGGACTACCACGTTCCCCTGCTCGTGAGCCCGTTCGGTTACACCACCTACCGCGGCAGCTAGTCGTTGAGCGCGCATCTCGAGGAGTGGCTCAACCTGGCGCTGCGCTGGGCCCACGTCATCACGGGCGTCGCGTGGATCGGCACGTCCTTTTACTTCAACTGGCTGAACGGCCGCCTCGAGCCGCCGGGCAAGCCCGAGTTCGGCGTCGCAGGCGAGCTGTGGTCCGTGCACGGCGGCGGGTTCTATCGCGTCGTGAAGTACACGGTCGCTCCCGGCGAGCTGCCCCGCACGCTGCATTGGTTCAAGTGGGAGGCGTACGCCACCTGGCTCACCGGCCTTGGGCTGCTGGTGCTGGTCTACTATCTGAGTGCGGCGTCGTTTTTGGTGCCGTCGGAGGGCGCCCCCGCCCGCCCGTCCGCCGGCGCGGCAATCGCCCTGGGCGTTGGCACGCTGGTCGTCAGCTGGCTCGTGTACGACGCGCTGTGCCGCTCGCCGCTCGCCAGCCGGCCGCTCGTGCTAGGGGCGACGCTCCTGTCGCTTGGCACGGCACTAGCGTGGGAACTCAGCCGGCTGCTGAGCGCACGCGCCGCTTACATCCACGTCGGTGCCGCGATTGGCACGATCATGGCGGCCAACGTGCTCATGGTGATCATCCCCGCGCAGCAGGAGATGGTCGCCGCACTCAGGGCCGGTCGCACTCCCGACGCGGCGCGCGGCAAGCAGGGCGCGCTGCGCTCGTTGCACAACAATTATCTCACGCTTCCGGTGCTGTTCATCATGGTGAGCAGCCACTACCCCGGGACCTACGGTCATCCGCTGAACTGGGCGATTCTGGCGGGCCTCGCCTTGGTCGGCGTGATGACGCGGCACTGGTTCAACCTCCGGAACCAGGGGCGGGGACGGCAGAACGTGTGGTTGCTGCCGGCGGCGGCGTGTGGGCTCGTGGCGCTCGCTCTGGTCACCGCGCCGCGTGTTCCCCGGGGGCGTGCGAACGGGACTGACGCCGCGTCGTTTGCCGACGTGCGCGTGATCGTGGCGCGCCGCTGCGCCGCGTGCCATTCCAGCGCGCCCACCGCTCCGGGAATCCCGGCTGCCCCCTTGGGTGTCTTGCTCGACACGCCCGATCAGATCCGCGCCAACGCGCCGCGCATCCTGGCCGCGGCCGTTGACGCCCAAACGATGCCGCTCGGCAACCTGACGGGGATGACACCGGAGGAGCGAGAGCTCCTCGGACGGTGGATTCGGGGTGGAGCGAATCTTCCGTAGTTACGCTTCGGTTCTCAGCGGCTGACTGCACCGCAGTCGATGGCCCGCTGCAGTAAGGACGCACGCATGCGGCTGGCTGCTGGATCCTCGAGTACGCCTCCGCCTGGTGCGGCCGAATCCAACCACTCGCCGAAGAACGTGTACACTGCCGCGTAGCGGGTCACGAGCTGACCAGGGTGCAAGTCCCATCCGTGATAGAACCCGCTCGCGAGCGAGTGCCGCACGTCGTCGTAGTGCAGCTGCCAGGCGCGGCGGACGTTCTCGCGCGGCGGGACGGGCAACACGTTCGTCGAGCCCGCAGACAGCTCGACCCCGGTCCCCGCGAGCGCTACCTGCATGACCTGCCGCGCGTGATCGCACGCCGGATGGCGCAGGCCGTGCTGCGCGGGAGCGATGCCCAGCGCGGACGAGTAGTCGTACACGCCGAAATGCGCGCCCCGGCAGCGGCCGCGGGCCGCGGCGACGAACTCGGGGAGCGGGCAGCGGCCGTCGGTGCCCATGATCGCCAGCGGGGTCTCGACCATCAGCTCGAGCGCGAGGGCTTTGGAGTCGAGGTGCAGCCGGGCCTCGAGTCCCTCGAGTACGTGGACCAGGGCGGTGACTTCGTCGGCGCTCGCCACCTTCGGCAACGTCACCACGAACTGGGCGGGGAGCGTGCCCCCGCTTCCCTCGAGGATCGAGCGCAGCAAGAGCTCGAGCGTGCGCTCCGCCCGCGCAGGCTTGACGCGAAGCCCGACGAACGGCGGCAGATTTCCCAGCGCCATCGCGGCAGCAACCTCGGCGCCCGCCGCCCGGGCAGTCGCGTCCTCCTCGTAGCCCGTGTGCTCGCCGTAACCGTCCTCGAAGTCGATCCGCAGGTCCTCGATCGGCTCGCGCTCGAGCTTGTCGCGCACGCGCGACCAGATGTCCTCCGCCGCGAGAGTCTGCGCGTCGGACGCGTAGTCGGCCAGGACCTGGAGGGCGACCTTGCCCCATTCGGCCGCCGACCCCGCCTGAAACAGGTGAGCGCCGACGTACGCCGTGTGGACGGGCCGGCGCGCCGGAGGCGCCATGTCTACTTTCCCCAGAAATCCCGTAGATCGTGATACAGTAGGCGGGCCATCACGAGCGTGCGGTAGTGAGCGGTCGAACGGATGTCATCGATGGGAGCGACGTCCTGCGCGATCGCGGGGAGGAGATCGCTCGGGGACGCGACCGCGGCGCCAGTTTCGAGCAGCCGCTCGACCGTGGGACAGCGCCGGATCGTGGGGGCCACGCTCGCCGCCACCACGCGCCACCCCGCGTCCGACCGGGTGACGGCGAGCCCGACCTTGGCAATCGCCTGGGCGCGGCGCGAGCCGACTTTCTCGAACACTTGATACGAGTAGCGCCGCCGTGGCACGTGGATCGCCACGATCAACTCGTCGGGGCGGCGCCGCATCTGCTTGTAGCCCGAATAGAAGCGGTCGAGCGGAACCTGCTCGCGGCCACGCCGCGACTCGAGCACCACGATACCGTCGTACGCCATCAGGACAGGAACACCGTCCGCGGCGGGTGACGCGTTGACGATGTTTCCGGCCCAGGTGCCACGTGCCTGGATCTGAATCGCGCCCACCTGGCGGGCCGCGTCCACGAGGAGCGGGAATTCCTCGCGCGTGCGCTCGTCCCTGATGACGTCCCAGTACGTGGTGAGCCCACCGAGCACCAGCATGTCAGCCGTCCAGGAGAGGGGCTTGAGCGCCTCGAGCCGTGACAGGTCCACGAACGTGTGCTGGTGTGCCTCGGGCCGGACATGCCAATGCACCATGAGATCCGTGCCGCCCGCCATGGGAACGGCGTCACCGTTCTGCGACAGGAGCTCGAGCGCCTGGGGCAGGGTGTCGGGGAGCAGAACGTTCACCGTTTGCGGTTCTCCCTTCCCTCGCCCCCGACTGCCTCAGTCACGGCATCGATAATCCCGTCGTATCCGGTACAGCGGCACAAGTTGCCTGCCATCAGCTCCCGCACCGTGTGCGAGCCGAGCAAATCCGGATGCTCCCGAATCCACCACGCCGTCATCACGACGCCGGGGGTGCAGGCTCCGCACTGCGTTGCGCCGCAGCGCTCGAACGCTGCGAGCGACCTTGCGTCCAGGGATTCGATCGTTTCCACGCGACGGCCCGTCATCTGAAAGGTGGGGACGAGGCACGAGTCCACCGGCAGGCCGTCGAGGTATACGGTGCATGCGCCGCACTCCCCTTCGCCGCAGCCTTCTTTCGTGCCGGTGAGGCCCAGCTGATAGCGGAGCGTGTCGAGGAGGCGGTCGGCGGGAGCCACGTCCAACGACACGGGCTTCCCGTTGAGAGTGAAAGCGACGGTGAGGGTCGTCATCCCCGCACCGCATTCTCCATCAGCTCCATCAATCTCTCCGGCGTCACCGGAATGGCTCGCGGATCGGTGCCCGTCGCGCGCGCCACCGCGTTGACGACCGCCGGCGCCGGCCCGTCGATCGGCAGCTCGCCCAATCCCTTCGCGCCGCCCGCGCCGTGCGGATAGGGATTCTCCACGAAGGCGACGCGCACCGGCGGCACGTCATCGGATGTAGGGATCAGGTAGTTGGTGAGTTGGTTGTTGGCCATGGCGCCCTGCTGCCACTTGCACTCCTCCATGAGCGCCCAACCGATGCCCTGGACCACGCCGCCCTGGACCTGACCGCGGGCGAGGGTCGGGTTCAGCACCTTGCCAACCTCCTGGACGGCCACGAAGTCGATCACGCGCGCACCGCACGTGCGGAGATCGACCTCCACCTCGGTGACGTACGCGGCCCAGGCGAAGGCACCGTACGCGTCGCCTCGATAGGTCTTGTCGTCCCACTCGATGCCCGGCGGCCGTTCATAGGCCGCCTCGCCGATGGGGGGTTCACCGGGATGCTCTCGATGCCACCGCCTGATGGCATCCTTCACCGCCTGCCCCCGGCTCGCGTCGTCGAGCCCGACGCGGCGGCGCAGGTCGTCGCACGCCCGCTCGACCAGGCCGCCGACGATCATCGTGGTGCGCGACGCCACCGTGGGGCCGCTGTTCGGGACCCGCGTCGTGTCCGCCTCGGCGATGATCACGTCGTCGGGCTCGAGTCCCAGTCGATTCGCCGCGAGCTCGGTGAACACCGTGAGTGTGCCCTGACCCATCTCGATGTTCGCGCTCAGCACCTCCACGCCGCCGTCCGCGCGGCCGGCCACGCGCAGCCGCGACTTGAGCGCCGCCTCGCCGCCGCCCGTGAATCCGGCCCCGTGATAGAACGTCGCGAGACCCATGCCCCGCCGCATGGTGGGGTGGGTCGCGTTGAAGCCGGCGTGCTCGTGCCCCTTCTCCCGATAGCGGGCGAGCTCGAGGGCCCGCTCCATCACCGCCACGCGGTCCGTCCCGTCCCGGATCACCTGACCCGTGGCGGTCGTTTGACCGTCCTTGAGCAGGTTGACGCGCCGCAGCTCGACGGGATCCACGCCGAGCGTGCGCGCGATCACGTCCATGTGGCGCTCGCCCGCGAACTGGGACTGCGGCGCGCCAAACCCGCGGAACGCACCGAACGGCACGGCGTTCGTGAACATCGCGCGCCCCGTGATACGCACGTTATCGCAGGCGTACGGACCGGCGGCGTGGATGATGGCGCGTGACAGGACCACAGGCGAGAGCGTCACGTACGCACCGCCATCGATCACCACTTCGATGTCCTGGGCGAGCAGCCGGCCGTCGCGCGCGAGTCCCGTGCGGTGCCGCACCAGCGCCGGGTGGCGCTTCGTGGTCGCGGCCATGTCCTCACCGCGATCGTAGATCAGCTTGACCGGCCGGCCGCTCTTCAACGCCAGCAGCGCGGCGTGCAACGCGATGTGCGAAGGGAACTCTTCCTTGCCGCCGAATCCGCCGCCCGTGGGCGTTTGGATCACCCGGACGCGCGTTTCGTCGCGGCCGAGCGCGTGCTGCAGCGCCTTGAGCACGTAGTACGGGCACTGCATCGAGCCCTTCACCACGAGGACGCCGCCCTCCAGATAGGCGATCATCCCCTGGGTCTCCAGGTACACGTGCTCCTGGGCGCCGGTCTCGTACGTGCCGGCGACGACCACCGGGGCGCGAGCGAGCGCGCGCTCTACGTCGCCTTTCTCGATCTTTAAATGCTTGAGCACGTTGTCCTTGCCGTACTGGATCTGCGCCGGGGCCGGGACGGCGCGGAAATCCAGGGCGGCTGGCTCCTCCGCGACCACGACTTCCACGGCTCGCGCGGCGCTCCGTACTGCCGCGCGCGACCGGTGGGCGAGCAGGAGGACGGGCTCGTGCACGTGCCGCACGGATTCCGCCGCGAGCACCGGCTGGTCCTGCTCGATCAAGGCCACCACGTTCGGTCCCGGGATATCGCGATGATCGACGACGACGAACCGAGACCAGTCGATGTCCTTGCCGAAGCGGACGCTCGCAATGCGGCCGCGCGGGGCGGGACTCCGCACCGTCATGCCCCACAGGAAGTCGTCGAGCGGGAGATCGTCCACGTACCGCTCGCGTCCCGTGAGCTTCGCGAGTGCTTCACGACGCAGCATGCTGGAATTCTGTCTTCTTGCTGCGCTCACGGCCAGGGCGTAACGTTGCGCACCTTGAGCATGACGCTGGGTGTTACCGTCAATGGCGCGCGATACGAGCGCGCCGTCGAGCCGCGGCTGCTCCTCTCCGACTTCTTGCGCCACGAGCTGGGCCTCACGGGCACGCACGTCGGGTGCGAGCACGGCGTGTGCGGCGCGTGCACCGTCCTCCTGGACGGCGAAGCCGTGCGGTCGTGTCTCATGTTCGCGATCCAGGCTGACGAGCACGAGATCACGACGGTCGAGGGCCTGGCACCGAGCTCGGGAGACACGTTGCATCCGCTGCAGGCCGCCTTCCGCGAGGCGCACGGCTTGCAGTGCGGCTTCTGCACGCCGGGCGTCCTCATGACGCTCGTCCCGTTCTTGCGCGACCACCCGGATCCCGACGAGCGAGCGATCCGCGAGGCCCTGTCGGGCAACCTGTGTCGCTGCACCGGCTACCAGAACATCGTCGTGGCCGTAAGGCACGCCTGTGACGCACACTCAACGCCAGATCGGTGAGTCGGTACGACGCAACGAAGATGCGCGGCTCCTCACGGGTCGCGCGCTCTTCGTGGACGACGTACGGCTCGACGGCATGCTGCACGTCGCTTTTCTCCGAAGCCAGCACGCCCACGCCCGCCTCTCGAGCGTGGATGCGTCCGCCGCTCGCACGCGACCGGGCGTCGTCGCCGTGTACACCGCGAGCGATCTGGGCGACTACTGGCGTCCCGGCCCGCTGCTCGTGCCGCCCCCGCCCATCGCCGGCCTGGTCTTCAACACCTGCACGCAGGTACCGCTCGCGAAGGACAAGCTGCGCCACGTGGGGGAGCCGATCGCGATGGTCGTGGCGGAGAGCCGCTACGTGGCCGAAGATGCGCTCGACGACATCGTGGTGGAGGCGGAGCCCCTGCCGGCCGTGGTGGATCTCGAAGCCGCGCTTGCCGCAGGGACGCCGCGCGTGCACGACCAGCTGCCCTCGAACCTGGCAGCGCACGCCGTGCAACGAAAAGGAGACTACGCGCGGGCCAGAGCCCAGGCTCACACGGTGATCGCCCGCCGGTTCCGCTACGATCGCGGCGTGTCGGCCGCGATCGAGAACCGCGCCGTCGTCGCGCAATGGGACCCGCACGCCGAAGAGCTCACGGTGTGGGACACCACGCAAGCGCCGATCCCCATCCGCAATGGCTTGGCCCAGCTGCTCGGGCTGCTCGAGTCGCAGGTGCGCGTCGTCGCACCGTTCGTCGGGGGCGGGTTCGGCCCCAAGATCATGATGTATTACCCGGAGGAAGTGCTGATCCCGTGGGCCGCGATACGGCTCGGCCGGCCCGTCAAATGGACTGAGGACCGCCAGGAGAACTTCTTCGCGACCACGCAGGAGCGTGGCCAGATCCACGACGCCGAGCTCGCGGTCACCAAGGACGGAACGATCCTCGGCGTGCGGGATGTGTTCCTGCACGATACGGGCGCGTACGATCCCTACGGTCTCACGGTGCCGATCAACAGCCAATGCACGCTGCTCGGGCCCTACGACATTCCCAACTACGAGAGCGAGTTCACCGCCGTCTTCACGAACAAGACGATCGTGACTCCCGTGCGCGGCGCGGGCCGCCAGCATGGCGTGTTCGTGATCGAGCGCCTGCTCGATTTCGCCGCGAAAGAGCTGCGGATCGACCGCGCCGAGATCCGGCGCCGCAACCTCCTGCGACCGGAGCAGTTCCCGTTCGACAACCAGATCCTGTTCCAGGACTCGGCACCGCTCACCTACGACAGCGGCGACTACGAGCCGGCGCTCGACACGGCGCTCGAGGTCATCGACTACAAGCGGTTCGTCGGGGAAGAGCAACCGCGGTTGCGCGCCGCGGGCCGACACGTGGGTATCGGCGTGGTGTGCTACGTCGAAGGGACGGGGATCGGGCCGTACGAGGGCGCCCGCGTCACCGTCGAGCCGAGCGGGCGCGTGCGACTGGCCACGGGAGTGGGGACGCAGGGGCAGGGACACTTCACCGTGTTCGCCCAGATCGTGGCCGAGGCGCTGGGCGTCGCGGTGTCCGACGTCCACGTCATCACGGGTGACACGCGGGAGTTCCACTGGGGCACGGGCACGTTCGCGAGTCGCGGCGCCGTCGTCGCCGGGAGCGCGTGCCATGCCGCGGCCGCGCGAGTGCGCGAGAAGATCCTCGAGCTGGCGAGTCACGAGCTCGAGGCGGCTCAGGCGGACCTGGTGCTCGAGGGCGGACGAGTGCACGTGCGCGGCGACCCAACGGGTGGGATCGCGCTCGGCGCCCTGGCCCTCAAGGCGAACCCGTTGCGCGGCGCCGTGCGGCCCGGCACAGAGCCGGGCTTGGAGGCCACGGCGTACTTCGGGCCCGACCGCGGCAGCACCGCGAGCGGCGTACACGCGATGCTCGTCGAGGTGGACCCCGAGACAGCGCAGGTGGAGATCAAGCGATATGTGGTGGTGCATGACTGCGGCCGGGTCATCAACCCGATGATCGTCGAGGGCCAGATCCAGGGCGGCGTGGCGCACGGCATCGGGAACGCGTTCTACGAACAGCTGGTCTACGACGACGAGGGGCAGCTGCTGAATGCGTCGTTCATGGACTATCTGCTGCCCACGGCCACCGACGTGCCCAATGTAGAAACGATCCACCGCGAGACGCTCTCGCCCTTGAACCCCCTGGGAGCGAAGGGTGTGGGTGAGGCAGGCGCGATTCCCACAGGTGCCCTATTCGCCCAAGCCGTGGAGGACGCGCTGGCCGGGTCTGGACTCGAGATCCTCGAGATCCCCCTCAGCCCGACCAGGCTGTTCGAGCTGATGGAGAAGCCGCGGTGAAACCGGCGGCGTTCGAGTATTTCGCGCCCGCGACGGTGGACCAGGCTCTTGCGCTCCTGGCCGCACATGGCGGTGAGGCAAAGCCCCTCGCGGGAGGACAGAGCCTCATCCCGGCGATGAACTTTCGACTGGCCCGACCGCGAGCGCTCGTGGACTTGAATCGCATCGCTGAGCTTTCGTACATCCGGTCGGCGAAGGGTGGCACGACGATCGGCGCCATGACGCGGCAGCGCGCCGTCGAGCAGAGCGACGTCGTGGCGCGCGGGGCGCCGCTCCTCGCGGAGGCGATGCCCGCAATCGCGCACCCCCAGATCCGCAACCGCGGGACGATCGGGGGCAGCCTCGCGCACGCCGATCCATCCGCCGAGCTGCCGGCCGTGATGCTGGCATTGGACGCGGCATTTCGGGCACGGAGCGTCACCGGCGAGCGCACCATCCCCGCGAGCGAGTTCTTCAAGGGCATGCTCGAAACGGCGCTCGCGCCGGACGAGCTGCTCGTGGAGATCGGTCTCCGTCCGATGCCGGACCGGAGCGGCACCGCGTTCCTCGAGGTGGCGCGCCGCCACGGCGACTACGCCCTGGTCGGGATCGCCGTCGCGGTAACCCTCGATGGGCAAGGCCGATGCAAAGCCGCGCGGATCGCGCTCCTCAGCGTGGGTGACGGCCCTGTGCTCGCGGTCGAGGCGGGGAAGACACTCACAGGCCAGGTCCCGTCTGCCGAGATGGTGCGCGCCGCCGCGGATGCAGCCGCGACGCGCGATGTGGATCCGCCGTCCGACATCCACGCGTCCGCCGCCTACCGGCGTCGGCTCGTCGCGGTGCTGACGCGGCGGGCGCTCGGGCGGGCGTTCGAGCGGGCGGGGGCAACCCAACGGGGGCGGTCGTGACGTGCACCAGCGCACCTAATTGCGGATTTCGGATTGCGGAATGCGGATTGGCAATGCGAGCCCGCTCTAGCCGAGTGACCCTCGTCCGTCAAATCCGCAATGTCGTCTCCCCGGAGGGTTCCCCGCGATGAAGATCTACGATCTTTCGCAGCCCCTAAACGAGCGCAGCTCCTTCTGGCCCTACTACCCGCCGTTCGAGGTGAAGTACATCAAGCGCAAGGCCGAGCACGGGGTGAACGCGCAGTACATCATGACGTCGAACCATATGGGCACGCACCTGGACGCGCCGCGCCATTTCGTCACGGCGGGCAAGACGATCGACGAGCTGCCGCTCGAGTGGCTGTGCGGTCCCGGCGTGATCGTGGACTTGAGGGACGAGATGGATGAGCTGGCGGTGTACACGCCGCAGATGATCGAGAAGCGCGTGCCGGTGAAGCAGGGGGACATCCTGCTGCTGCACACAGGGTGGCACAAGTACGCCGACTTCGGTGCCACCCCGGACGAGGAGCGCTACTACCACTATCACCCCGGCGCGCATCCCGACCTCGTGCCCTGGCTGCTCGAGAAGAAGGTCCACGTCTGGGGCGTGGACTGCGTGTCCACCGATCACCCGATGAACCTGCCGATCGGACGATTTCTCGGGAAAGGCATGCATGGCCAATGTGACAAGGTGCGTGCCAAGGCCGAGCAGAAATTCGGCGGCAAGGCCGCGGTCGATAAGATGTTCCCCGACACGGCGTACCAGCTCACCCACAACGCTCTGTTCCCGAAGGATTGCATCCATATCGAGAACCTGGGCGGAGAGATCGAGGCGCCCGAGCTCCAGAACAAGCGCCTCATCGTCGGCTGCTTCCCCTGGAAGTTCAAGGGAGGCGAGGCCGCATTCTGCCGCGCCGTGGCATTCCTGGGAGAATGGACGATTTAGCGGATCGCTCCGCCACCGAGCTGGCGCGGCTCGTCGCGGCTCGCGAAGTCTCGCCGGTCGAGGTCGTCGAGGCCTGCCTCGCGCGGGTCGAGCGCTACAACCCCGCCGTCAACGCCGTCGTGACGCTCAACCCCCGGGCGCTCGACGACGCCGGCGAGCTCGAGCGGCGGCTGGTGCGCGGCGAAGAGGTGGGTCTGCTCGCGGGCCTGCCGGTCGGCATCAAGGACGTGACACCGGTCGCGGGGCTCCGCACGACGTACGGCTCCCCGCTCTATCGGGACCACGTACCCACCGAGGACGCGTTGGTCGTGCGGCGGCTGCGGGACGCGGGCGCGGTGATCCTCGGCAAGACCAACTGTCCCGAGTTCGCCGCCGGCGGGAACACCTTCAACGAGGTGTTCGGCCGCACCCGCAATCCGTGGGACCCGACGCGCAGCGCCGGCGGCTCGACGGGCGGTGGCGCGGCGGCGCTCATCACCGGAATGATCGCGCTCGCCGAAG
>WNEL01000670.1_pt1 | contig 26741 bp, 16 predicted proteins | sample 5399991 | NCBI WGS metagenome assembly WNEL01 (sample SAMN13153325, study PRJNA577476) | soil metagenome | isolation source: 20 cm grassland meadow soil pre-rain plot 2 | place: USA:California | collected 2015-09-08
ACCAAACTAGACTCATTTCGTCACCTGTCAAGGACCCAAAGAGGGCTGTGAGAGCTAGAGGAATGCTCTAAGTGGCGCTTCGGTGTCGAGATAGTGGCGGAAGAGCTCGCGCGATTGCTCGAGCGTGAGGAGAGAAGGTGGGCCGACTCGGAATCGAACCGAGAACCTACTGATTAAGAGTCAGTTGCTCTGCCAGTTGAGCTATCGGCCCTAACTCGTAGCCGCGACCTCGACGAAGTCCGGCCGCGACGTTCTTACTCGACGCCTTTTTTCGCCCCTGCCCCCAAGGGGAATCGAACCCCTGTTCCCACCTTGAAAGAGTGGTGTCCTAACCGTTAGACGATGGGGGCGACCCAGTCTCAGCGCGCTTCGAGAATAGCGGTAACGGGATTCGAACCCGTGTTTGAGCCTTGAGAGGGCTCCGTCCTAGTCCCCTAGACGATACCGCCGCGGCGGGGGAAAATATCACCAGCCGCCCGTGGGGCACGCAACTCGACGGTTGACCTGCGCCGCGATCTGCGTACCGTTAACCCGCCGCCGCTCCCAAAGGAGTCATCCACCCGTGCCGCGAACTGCAGCGCAGGACGCGCGCGCCACCTACGAACGCGTCTGGAAGATCGTGTCGCGCGGGCTCCCCGAGGTCCCGATCATCCTGGCGGCCCTCATCTACACGCACGCCAACTGGCTGCAGCATCTGGTCGCCCCGCTGGCACCCTTCTATCCCTACGCCGCGGTCGGCGCCGGTGTGCTGATCGGCTGGCGCTTCCACCGCAGTCGCCTGCTCTTCGCGCTGCTCCTTCTCACGCTGGCCGACCGCACGGTCTTGCATTTCGCGGTGACGCAAGGGCTGACGCGGGACCGGGTGGTACTGCAGGCGATCGGCGCGCTGCTGCCGCTGAACCTCGCCGCCCTGTCGCTCTCAGCCGAGCGCGGCGTCCTCACGCCCCCGGGACTCGCGCGCTTGGCGTTCATCCTCGGCCAGTTGACGCTCGTGGTAATCCTGGACCGGGAGGCCCCCGGACCCACGGCCGCCCTGTTGCACGCCCAGCTTCTCCCGCAGTGGCTGTTCGCGTGGAGCGCCCTCGCCGATCCTGCGCTGCTCGCGTTCGTCGTTGCCGCCGGCTTGGTGGTGGCTGGCCAGCTCATGTCACCGACGCAGACCGGGCGCTCATTCGCCTGGGCACTCATCCCGACGTTTATGGGCCTGTCGGTGGTCCGCCCCGGTAACCCCGGGTTCTCGACATTCTACCTCGCGACGGCGGCACTGATTCTGATCGTCTCGGTGGTCGAAGCCTCGTACCATATGGCCTATCAGGACAGCCTCACGGGACTGCCCGCGCGGCGCGCCCTGAACGAGGCGCTACTCCGACTCGGCGGACACTACACGGTCGCCATGCTGGACGTGGACCACTTCAAGCGCATCAACGACCGGCACGGGCACGACGTGGGCGATCAGGTGCTCAAGATGGTCGCGGCGAAGCTGGCGCAGGTGGGCGGGGGCGGGCGGGCGTATCGCTACGGGGGAGAGGAGTTCGCCGTCATCTTCGCCGGGCGGAGCGCCGACCAATGCCTCCCCGACGTCGAGAAGCTGCGGCAGGAAGTCGAGGAGACACGCTTCATCCTCCGCTCCCGCTTCCGGTCGAAGAAGCGGAAGGAGAAGGTCCTGACGGATCGCGGCCCGGGGGAGCGCGTGCCCGTGACGATCAGCATCGGGGTGGCGGAGCAAAACGAGCGTCACACCAAGTGGGACCAGGTGGTCAAAGCCGCCGACCGGGCGCTGTACCGCGCGAAGGAGGGTGGGCGGAACCAGGTTCAGATGTGAGGACCTCGAAGTGAGGCTTCTCGACCAGTCGATAAAAGAGCAGGATCGCGGTCTGGTCGAATAGCGCGGCCACCAGGCCGAGCACCGATCCCGTTACGAGCGCCAGGCCGTAGGTCGGGAGGTAGCCCACGGTATACATCGGATTCTTGAGCCAGCGATACGGGCCGCCCGAGCTCGGCACCGGGTCGGCGGGTGCGAAGAAATTCCGCCAGTAATAGCCGTCGCCGAGCGTTGCTGCGGCCCACAGCTTGGTCAGGATGCCCACGACCACGAAGACCACGCCCACCCCGGGCACGAGCACGCGCGGGAGGCCGATCCGCAGCGTATTGGCGCTCACGATGCAGAGCACCACGAAGCTGACCGCGTCGTTGCCCATGAGCAACGCCGCCGTGCGGCGGAACCGCTGAAACCCTCCTTCGACCCCGTGACGCTCCGTCACGAAGCCGGTCCGGTCTTGCCGCCGTAGGGTGAAGCCCACACCCAGCACGTACGCCAGCCGGCTCGCGATGTGGTAGGCGAATACGATCCAGATCATGGTCTACGCCGTGCGCAGCTGATCTTTCACCGGCAGCCGGCGGATCCGCTTGCCGGTTGCCGCGAAGATCGCGTTCGCCACCGCGGGCATGATCGCCGATGTCCCCGGTTCGCCGACCCCGCCTGGCGCCTCAGTGCTCGGGACCAGATGTACCTCGATTCTGGGTGTCTCTTGCATGCGCAGCATCCGATAGTCGTGAAAGTTGTGCTGCTCGACCCTGCCGTTCTTGATGGTGATCTCGCCCCACAGCACCGCCGTGATCCCGAAGACGATGCCGCTCTCCATCTGCGCCCTCACGATCTCCGGGTTCACGGTGGTGCCGCAGTCCACGGCGCACACGACGCGCTGCACACGTACGTCTCCCTGCTTCGACACTACCACCTCCGCGACCTGGGCGATGTAGCTTCCGAAGGCGTGCAACAGGGAGATCCCGCGTCCCTTCCCACGGCCCGCGGGGAGCGCGCTGTCCCACCCGGCCCGCTCGGCGGCCAGCTCCAGGACGGCCTTGGCCCGCGGCGAGCCGTCGAGCAGGGCCCGCCGGTACTCGAACGGATCGCGCTGCGCGGCTGCGGCCAGCTCGTCGATGAAGCTCTCGACCACGAAAATGCTATGCGTCGGCCCGACCCCGCGCCAGAACGCCGTGGGAATGCCGGGGGGCTCCTGGCGCACGTACTCCACTCGAATATTGGGTAACGCGTAGGGAGGCTCGGCCGCGCCTTCCACCGCGTCCGTGTCGAGGCCCCGGATCGTCGCGATCAGCTGCCGGGGACCAGCCGCCCGCATCACGCGCAGCGTTTTGGGGAACAGCTGGCTGACCACCCTGGCCATGATCGAGGAGCCCGTGACCCGATGCGTCCACGCAACAGGCATGCCCCGAGCGTCCAGCCCCGCCGCGATCCGGTCGTAGTAGTACGGCCGATACATGTCGTGCTGGATGTCCTCTTCGCGGCTCCACATCACCTTGACTGGACCGGGGACCTGTTTGGCGATCTTCACGGCCTGGATCACGAAATCCACCTCGAGCCGCCGGCCGAAGCCGCCGCCCAGCAGATGATTGTGCACTCGAACTCTGGACTTGGCGAGGCCGGCTGCCTTCGCCGCGGCCGTCTGCGTGAACGTCGGCACTTGCGTGCCGACCCAGATATCGCACCCGTCCGGCCCGACGTGCACGGTACAGTTGATCGGCTCCATGGTGGCGTGCGCCAGGAAGGGCAGCTCGTAGACCGCCTCGACCGTGCGCGTGGCGCCGGCCATCGCTTTCGCCACGTCGCCGTGCTTGCGCGCGACCACTCCCTCGTTTTGGGACGCGGCAGCGAGCTGCGATACGACGTCAGCCGTCGAGAGCGTGGCGTTCGGTCCCTCGTTCCAGCGGACATCGAGCGCTGCCAACCCACGTTTCGCCGTCCACGTGTCGCTCGCGATCACGGCGACGGCGTCCTCGAGGCGCACGACCTGACGGACGCCGTCTATGGCCTTCGCTTTCGAGTCGTCGAGGCTCGCGAGCGTGCCGCCGAACACGGGGCAGGCAGCCACCGCTGCCACCGTCATCCCCGGCAGCCGCACATCGATGCCGAATTGCGCTGTCCCGTCCACTTTTTCCGGCGTATCGAGCCGCTTCGCGGAGGTTCCGATGAGCTTCCACTCCGGTGGGGGCTTGAGAGGAACATCCCTCGGCCTCGGCAACCGTGCCGCCCGCTCCACGAGCGCGCCGTACGCCAGGGTGCGTCCGCTTGCGCCGTGCACCACCGCGCCGTTCGCGGCACGGCAGGCGCTCGGATCCACGTTCCAGGCCTGCGCGGCCGCGGTCACCAGCATGGTGCGGGCGGCGGCACCGGCACGGCGGAGCGGCTCCCAGTTCCCACGCACCGACGTCGAGCCGCCGGTCTCCTGGACGCCGAACAGCGGCTCGGCGTAGCGCGCATCGTCGGGCGGCGCGTGCTCGAGATGAACCTGGTCGAGACCGACCTCCAGCTCTTCGGCCAGGAGCATGGACATGGCGGTGTAGGTTCCCTGTCCCATTTCGACTTTGTGCATGATCAGCGTGACGCGCCCATCGCGGTCGATGCGAACGAAGGCATTGGGGAAGAAGGCGCCGGCCGGAGCCTGCGACGCGGGCAGCGGAAGTCGAAAGCCGATGAGCAACCCGCCGCCGGCGGCGGCGCTCGCCTGCAGGAAGGTGCGACGGGACAGAGTGCGCACGATGATCGAAACTAACTCACCGCGCGCTCTCCGTCGACGAGCGGCTTCGCCCCGCGGTGGGGAGTGGGGTGCTAACTCCGCAAGCGTTTGATGAGCTGCACCTGACCCGCGTGGTACACCGCGTGGCACGTGATCCCCAAGACCAGGTCGAAGGCCTCCGCACGGTCCGCGCCCGCGTCGACCACGACGGCGGCCAGGCGGCGCTGCTCCGTGTCCACGACATCGCGGATCCGGTGCCAGGTCAGGCGCGACTCATCCGAAACAGGGAACCATTCGTCTCCCTCGAGCACGAAGGGTTCCAGGGGCGCCCCCGCCCCCGCCCCCGAGAGACGCCCACGCACCGAGCGGACAAAGTACGCGTGATGGAGCGCGATCTCCGCGATGTTGTGGCGTTCGGGCGACGGCCGCCAGAATGCCAGGTCAGTCGATACATCGGCGAGCGCCACTTTCAAGTCGGGGCCGTGCCAGGCGCCTTCCGCACGGCCATAGCCTTCCTCCAGGATGCGGGCGAGCCGATCCGTCCTCGGGCCGGTTGTCGTAGTCATCCGTTTCTCCCTGTGCGTGAGAACCTTCTCGTTCCGTGAGGTGTTCGTTACCATCATAGGCGCGCGTGGAGGCGCAGTCTTGGCAAAAATTGCGGTGGCCCCCGAGCAGCCCGGGCGGATCACGGGCCAGGAGCTCGCCCGGGGTAACGGATGGCGAGTCGAGGACGTCGTGTGTACCTCTGGACCCGCGGACCGGCCGTTCGAGGAGCAGCACTCGTGGGTCTCGATCGCCCTTGTGGTAGCGGGGACCTTCCAGTACCGCTCGCCCGCCGGCCGGGACCTGATGACGCCGGGCTGCGTGCTCCTGGGCAGCGCAAGTCAATATTTCGAATGCGACCACGAGCACGGCACGGGCGATCGCTGTATCGCCTTCCGCTACACACCGGAGTATTTCGAGCGGGTCGCGGCCGATGCAGGCGCCGCCCGAGGCCAGGCCTTTCGGCTGGGGCGCCTCCCGCCGCTGCGGGAGTTGGCGCCGCACGTCGCTCAGGCGTGCGCTGGCCTGGGTGGATCGGATGAAATCTCCTGGGAGGAAATCGGGGTGCGGCTGGCGGCGTGCGTTGCACGGCTGGCACACGGCGCCCTGCCCTGCCGAAACGAGCCGACCCCGGCGAGGGATGCGCTCGCCCGCGCGACCAGGGCGGTGCGGACGATCGATCGCGACCCCGGTGCCCGGGTCACACTGGGAGCGCTGGCGCACGACGCGGGCCTGAGTCCGTACCATTTCCTGCGCACGTTCCAGCGCGCGACCGGGGTGACGCCACACCAGTACGTCGTGCGGGCGCGCCTGCGCAAGGCTGCACTGCGACTGGCAGCCGAACCGGCAAAGGTGATCGACATCGCCTTCGACAGCGGCTTCGGCGATGTGTCGAACTTCAACCGCAGCTTCCGCGCCGAGTTCGGCGTCAGCCCGCGCGCCTACCGCCGGGCGCTCGATGTCGCAGGGGCGCGATGCTGAAGCGAGCTTGCGTGGTCGTCGCCACCGTCGTGTTCGCGACGACGGCCGCGGCTCAAGGCTCCAAAGTCCAGTTTGGCTTCGGCGCTGGCCGGGCGATTCCCACCGGTGACTATCACGCGACCGGGAGCGGCGAGGGCTTCAATGCCGCGTGGACGGGAATGGCGTTCGTCGCGGTCAAGGTCTCGCCGCGTCTCTCCCTACGGCTCGACGGCACCTACGGCGGGCACAGTGCGAATGACGTGCTGAAAGGCAACCTCACGACGGCCCTCGACACCCCGACGGACGCGACGACCAAACTCGTGGGAGCAAGCCTCGACCTGACCTATTCCCTTGCCGCAGGCGCGCGGCCGCGGCCGTACGTACTCGGCGGGCTCGGCATGTACCACGTCACGATCGCGGTCACGTCCGCTGATTCCAGCACGGACAACGGTGAGACCAACTTTGCCTGGAACGTGGGCGCAGGGCTCGAGTATCGCGTCAGCCGTACGACGCTGTTCGTTGAGGGACGCTACGTGAACGCGGGCGCGGTGTCGGGGTTCCCTGGAACGACCGTCTTCCCGATTATCGCCGGGGTGCGATTCGGCGCGCCGTAGGAAGGGTCCCCCGACCGTTAGTGAAGCGCCCGCAGACGATACCGTCCGCCGTTGAAGAATCCAGCGACGGCGACGTAGTAGGTGCCCTGCTTCAGGCTGCGCGAGAGGCGCGAGCAGAAGTTGAAATGCCTTGAGTCAATAAAGTCGTCCGCCGAGATCGGTTTGCCCGCGGCGTCGAACAAGCCGATCGACGTCGCCTGCTCGAGCGCGAAGCCGCAGGCTCCCACCCAGCCCGACGTCTCGAACTCGTAGAACCCAAATTTCGGAACTGTCACGCGGTAGACGTCGACGTTCAGTGCGTCCTCGATGACAGCCTGTACGTAGCCTCCGATCATCAGGGGACTGGCCGTCTCCAGCGAGTGATTGGGCGCCTGCACGGCGGGCAATCCGATGGAGAACGATACGGGATAGTGTACGCGGCCCAGCACGCCCACCGTCTGCGGCGTGGTCGAGCCGCCCAAGGCGCCCCAAACCCGCCCCGGCCACCCGATCAGCCTGTCGCCGGCCTCGTCGGCGCCGCCGTACACGAAGTAGGTCCCGTCGGGAACGTCGTCGAACGCGAACGCTCCGTCGGATTGTGCGGTGACCGTCTGCGCAATGGCGCCCGTGGTCGCCGCGTACAGGCGCGCGTACAGCTGCGTCGGTGGACCGAAGGTCTGGGTGACGCTGTTGTACGCGTTGAGTAGACCCGCTCCATACACAGATGCCGGACCGACGGCGTACATCGTGAGACGCTGCCGCAACGCGGCCGCGGTCAGGCCCGGCTCCCGCGCCAGTACCAGGGCGGCAGCGCCGGTGACATGCGGCGCCGCCATCGATGTGCCTTCGGCGAGCGCATAGTCGGGCTCGCCCGCTTGGAAATCCCACACCGTCGACGCCACTCCATCGGTCGCGTCGCCGAGAGCAAAGTTGCCGCCCGGAGCCCGAATGCCGACGTAGGACCCGAAGTTCGAGTACGGGGCCGCGGCGCCGTCCGGGCCGACGGCCGCGACGGCGAGCACCTCCGGATACGCGGCCGGATAGAAGAGGTCGGACGTGCTGTCGTTGCCCGCGGCCGCTACAATCAAGGCGCCGGTGCCGGCCGCGCTGATGATCGCGTCGTGCAGCGTCGGGTCGTCCCCCGGTCCGCCGAGGCTCAGGTTGATGATCCTGGCGCCCGTGCTCGCCTGCACCGTCGCGCCCACTCCGTTGTCGGCCGGCAGGCCCGCGGCGTACAGAATGCCTTGAGCGATGTCATACGTTTCACCGAAACCTCCGGAGCCGAGAGCGCGGACTGGGCGGATGCGTACCGCCCAGTTCACACCGCTCACGCCGAGCCCGTCGTTGCCGCTGGCTCCGATCGTGCCGGCGACGTGCAAGCCATGACCGCCGAAGGCGTCGGGAAGGAAGCACGTCCCCGTCGGGTCCAGACTGTAGGACGACGGATTAGTCGGGTTAGGGTCGTAGCCATCGCCGTCAGCGGCATTACTGATGGTGCCGCCCGCGCACAACCGCAACGAGTCGACGTCGCTCACGAAGTCATATCCATCTTCGGTCAGGTTTCTCGCGATCCCGGGATGGTCGAAGCGAATCCCATCGTCCACGACGGCGACCAGCACCGCGGGGCTCCCCGTGGTGATGGGCCACGCGCGCGGCAGGTCGATCATGCCGTAGTGCCAGGCCTGAAACGGGTAGAACGGATCGTTGGGAGTCGTGCGCGGCGCCGCCCGCCCCGCCGCCGCCGCGCGGGGCATCCCGCCCGCGCGGGCGAACTTCTCATCGAGCCAGATGAGGCGATTGCGGCCGACGCTGGCGACGGCCGGATCGCGACGGAGGGCGGCCGCGACCGCATCCAGCTGCATGGTGTCCACCACGTGGACCCTGGCCGCCAGAATGGTCGGCGATACACCGACAATGTGGGCCGCGGCGGGCACCATGGCGGAAAGGCGCTTGTGAATCGCCGCGCCGAACGCGTGCGCCGCCGATGCCCGCCCGAGAACAGGAGCCCCCAACCCGGGCGCGCCGAAGGCGCTCGGCCGGAATCTCACGATCAAGTCACCCGGCGTAGCGACGGCATGCGACCCCTTGCGGCCAACACGGGGCGGCGGCGCCCGTCGCATGGGCAGCACGGACACCGGTCTCGCCAGGGCCGCTGCCGCCAAGGCGCGCCCGCGAGGCGCTGCCGGCGAAGGCGCGGTTACCGTGATAGTGCCGCTGATGGTGCCATCGTGCGGAATCCAGCTCGTAGGGCCGTTGTCCCCGCTACAGTGAGCCAGAGCGACCGCGAGCATCCCAGTGAGTGTCGTTCGCATGACCGGCCCCATGGGACCTCCTCGGTGCGGGTGCAGCGCCGGAAGATGTTGCCCGGTGAAACTACGGCGGGAGAGAAGCAGGGGCCACCCATCGGTCTTGCGCGGGAGCTAGCATTCACCACACAGCGTGAGCCGAGACGACCCGAACACGGAGGCTGGCCATGAACGAGGCGCTCGAGCCTGGCATCGTCGTGGTGCGCGGAAACGCGAAGGGATTCGCCCAGGAGATCGCCGTCGGCCGTCACAGGTTCCGGGCGGATGAGCCGGTCGCCGCCGGCGGCACCGACACGGGTCCCGGACCCTACGATCTCCTACTCGCGGCGCTCGGAGCCTGAACGTCTATGACCATCGCGCTGTATGCGCGAAGGAAAGCCTGGCCGCTGCGCGAGGTGACGGTGCATCTCGGGCATTCGAGGATTCACGCAGAGGACTGCGCCGACTGCGAGACGACGGAGGGAATGCTGGACCGGATCCAGGTGCGGATCGCGTTGGACGGCGAACTATTGGAGGAGCAGCGCGCGAAGCTGCTCGAGATCGCACACAAGTGCCCAGTCCACCGGACGCTGACCTCGGAGATCAAGATCCGAATAACGCTCGAATAAGACAGGGCGATGCAGCGTCGTTCAGGCGCCCGGGTGCAACCTGACCGTCAGTGACCGCCCACGTCGCAGCAGCTCGACTCGCGTCTCGCGCCGCGGGTCGAGTGCGTTACGCAGGCGGCCGATGTCGGCTGCTTCGCCGTCGACGCTGAGTATCACGTCGCCAGTCCGGATGGGAGCCCAGGACGAATCGGCCTCGACGACGAGGAGGCCACCCCTGCTGTCCTCGCCGAAGTAGGCGACGAGCTCATCTCCAACCGCGGTGGTCCGAAGGCCGGGCAGGCTCTGGGCGTTGCTCTCGTCGTGCCGCGGCTCGCCTTGTGCTGCCCGTAGGCGGCGCTCGACTGTGCCGAGCTCCAGGTCGGCCAGCATCAGCGTATCCCGCCGGGCCGCCACGGCTTCGTCCTGCATCAGGCGATGCAGTTGCCCCCGCATTTCACTGATCCCGTCAATGACGGCCTTCAGTGTCGCGGGGCGAGGGGTCGGTTCGCTCCGTGGCTCCACGGTCCTGGCGGTTTGGATCGTCACCGTACGAAAGCGACCTCCCGCGAACACGCGAAGCGTCACGGAGTCACCAGGTTGAACGGCGCGCAGCTCGTGTGCCAGTCGGCGCAGCGCGGCGTCCTGGGCCTGGCGCCGGCCGACGTCGGCCTGGTCGATACGCAGGCTCACGTCGTTGACCTCCGCGAGGCGATTCCCCGGGTCTATGCTCGCGCGGTCGGCGGGCCCGCCGGGCGTCACCGCCGAGACCAGCAGCCCGAGCGTGTCGCGTTCGGTTCCGGACGTCGAAACTGTGGCCCCGAGGATCTTTGGGACGTCGTCGGGGACGTCAGACGAGCCGCCCCTCGCCTGTGGGATAGCAGGTCGCACCAAGGCGACGAGGGCAGCGGTTGCGATGCCGAGAACGATGCGGTGGTTCATCGCGGGCCTCCATATGGTGCAGGAGCAAGGTCTGGCGGATCGACCGAACTGGATCGTGACGTCCCGGTCGTCGCGGCGCGCTCGCCGATCACGCGGCGTGCCGCGACGAGATGGTCGCTGAACCAGCGACCGCGCTCTCCGTCGCCGAGGACGTCGTACCGCACGCCGCCGCCGCTCGCCGACGCGTGGATGACGCGCTCATGCCCGGCGTAGATCGCCACATGATCGATGTGCGAGCCGTCGCTGGCGAAGAACAGGAGATCGGCCGGCCGGATCGAGCCCATTCGCAGCGGGACGTCTTCGCCTATTTCGGCGAGCTCGCGTGCGGTACGCGGGAACCGCGCTCCTTCCCTGCGAAACTCGGGCTGCACCCTTGCGAACACATACTGCACGAACCCCGCGGCGTCGAAGCCACCGTACGGGTTCGCCCCGCCCTGCCGGTACGGCGTGCCGAGGTAGCCCTCGGCCACCTCCAGTACGCGCGCCGCGAATTCCTCCGACCGGTCGTACTGCGGACGGACCGGTGGACTGGGCGGCGGAGCCGTTGGCTCGGAGCGCTTGTGGCCGCCGCCGCCAAGGCTTACCCGCAATCCGACGGCGTACTCCAGGTGCTGGCTCCAATCCGCAGCGAATCCGCTGTTACTCTCGAGTGGGCTCCGGTACCGGGCTTCCGCCTGGACACCAAGAGGTCCGATCAGATCATGGTGCGCGCCGACTCCCACGCTCCACGTCGCGATGCTTGTATCGGGGCCCGAGCTCAGTCGCACCCCATAACCCCCGATGCCTGCGAAACCATAGGGGGAGAATCCCAGAAGCAGCCCTCGGAAGGTGGGTATGGCACGGAGCGGCTCGAAGACGACCTCGGCGTCCGCCATCCACGCGCCGACATCGACATTGAACGGGTTCTGCCCGTTGTCGACGTGCCAACACCGAAAGCGGTCGCATTGGATGGGCATGCTTGCATCGTTGGAGGGTACGAGATGCAACGCGCCTCCCAGGCGGAGTCCCATGACGCCCCAGTACTTCGTAAAGCCGATACCCCCGAAGAGGACACTGCTCGAGGGCTCCCTCCATGCGGCGAACCCCTGGATTGCCCACGAAGGGCGTGAGAAGGTCTGGGGAAACAGCGGGGGAGGGGGCGCGGCGGCAAGGAACGCGATGCTCAGAGCGGCGGGGCCGACCGCCGACCGCCACGGCGTCTTGAGCTCTAGGGTCTCCGAACGCATCACGGCACTCCAGGGAGGGGCTAGAGTGGCCCACACGCATCAAGTACGCCACGGCATCCATGTACTTCTCGTCGTCGGACCCGCCGGGTTCTCGCGTTAAATCGCCGCACCCCAACGCCATAGCGAAGTCGGAGTAGGTAGCCCCGGTGGGCCGCACTCGGTGGAGGGACACGCGCATGACACCGGCGGGTGACAGTGTGTGGTCGACGCTGCCACGCGGCGTTTCTGGCCGCTACGCGCGACGGGGGGGAGGGGGGGGAACTCGCGAAGCACCCAGCCGCTGGAAACACGAAGGCCGCGACGGGAGCCGTCGCGGCCCGAGCAGGCCCGGCAGGAATCGAACCTGCAACCCCCGGTTTTGGAGACCGGTGCTCTACCAATTGAGCTACGGACCTAGGATGTACGCCGGCTGGAAGTTAGCGAATCCGTGGCAGCGACGGCAGGCGCCGATTGTGCCGCAACTGTGCCGCTCGCGAAGCGCTTCGCCACGGCGGCCGCGAGATCGGCCTCGTCGATGATGTTGTAGCGGCCGAATGGTAATTGGTTGATCGCCAATCACCAGCGTACCGCCGGACAGGATGAGCACCCTCAGCTTTTTCAGGCTGACTGTCCGCTCATCTTCCACTACGTTCGGCTTACAGCCCCGGCAGCCCCGGCAGCCCCGTTATCACCGTGAGCACCTTCGAGTCCAAGCCTGAGGCGCCGTGGCTGTCTGTCACCGTCACGCGGATCGTGAAACTCCCCAGCAGATACGAGTGCGACGCGCTGATCGTGCCCTGGCTCGACGTACTACCGCTCGTCGACGAGCCGTCGCCCCAGTTGATGGTGTAGAACGACGCGGTCTCGGTGTAGAGAATCCCGAGCAACACCGTCTCGTCCGACCCGGCGTTCACCGTGGGCGGCTGGTTCGGCGTTGCACAGGTCACGGAGTAGCTCACCGTGGCCGTCCCGCCCGAGGGTACCGTCACCGTGCGCGACGTGCCCCCGCTCACCGAGCAGTTCGTAGGCACGCCGCTGAGCGCCACCGTGTGACTCGTGGCCGTGAGGCCGGTGAACGTGACACTGCTCTTGATCCCGATCGACTGGCTGGTGGTCCCGTCCACCGTGACGGTGTAGCCGCTCGGCAGGCTGGTGCCCGTCGTGGTGGTGGTGACGGTGAGCGGACCGGTCGTGGGACTGCTCGTCGTACTCTTCACGATGTCGCCGCCCGTCAGCATGCCGGACTTGCTGTAGGAGATTGAGGGAGCGCTGAAGCTGAAAAAGTCCAGGCCGCTCCCGGCCGTCCCGTTATCACAGACGGCCACGGTGAAGTTCAGCTGTTCGGCCTCTCCGACCACCTGGCCCGTGCCATCGAACTCCGCCCCCCTGGTCGGATCGCCGCAGGCACTGGAGCTGGTGCGGAAGGCGGTGATCCCTGTGCCGGAGAATGTCGGACCGACCTGAAGCGAGGCGGGGATGCTGTAATCAGTGTAGGTGAGGGTCCCGGAGAGATCGGACTTCACGTCGAAGGTGAACGTCTGCAGGTTCGAGCCGGCCGTAGGCGAGCCTGGACCGATCTGCCCCGTCCCGGAGACCTCCACGCCGGAGGTCGCTGTGCAGCTCACCGAGAAGGCTGCCGTCGCGGTCCCGCCAGCGGGCACGGTAACCGTCTGGGAGGTGCCCCCGCGCACCGTGCAATTCGTGGGCACGCCGCTGAGCGTCACTGTGTGACTGGTGGCCGTGAGGCCGGTGAACGTGACGCTGCTGTTGATCCCGATCGGCTGACTCGTGGCCCCGTCCACCGTCGCCGTGTAGCCGCTGGCAGGGAGGCTCGTACCCGAGGTGTTGGTCGAGACAACGAGGGAGCCTGCGGAGGAAGAACCAGTCGACTTGGCGATGTCCCCGCTCGTCAGCGTGGCCGACTTGCTGTAGTTAATTGAGGGAGCGCTGAAGCTGAAGAAGTCCAGGCCGCTCCCGGCCGGCCCGTTATCGCACACGGCCACGGTGAAGTTCACCATTTCCGCCTCGCCGAACACCTGGCCCGTGCCGTCGAACTCCGCGCCCTTGGTCGGGTCGCTGCAGGCGGTGGAGCTGGTGCGGAACGCTGTGATCCCTGTGCCGGGGAATGTCGGACCGACTAGCAGCGTGTCAGGGAAGGTGTAATCCGTGTAGGTGAGCGTTCCGGTGAGATCAGCCTTCACGTCGAAGTCCAAGGTCTGCACGTTGTTCCCAGCCGACGGCGACCCCGTCCCGAGCTGTCCTAGCCCGGTCACTTCCACGACTGCTGGGGCCGTGTCAAACTCGGGGACGAAGGGACTGACCGAGTCACTGCAGCCCACAGCGAACAGAGCGGCGGCCAGAAGCCCTACAACCCCAGCCCATGTCATCCGCTCGTTCATGATGCCACCCTCTATTGTGGAGTGTGTGCCACGCGGCGAGAAAACGGAACAACGCGTTTTTTTTATCGGCAAAGGTTGAGCCAGAGCGTCACGGCCCTGGAGCACCGCGCGCCTGGATCCGAGTTCCGCCCAGCCGTGGCACCCGGGCAGCATGTCGGGCGGCGAAGCGTCGGCAGGCGGCCTACGCTGCGCCGAATCGACGGAGCGCGTCCGCAGCATCGCGTCGAAGCTTGGCACAACGTCCGAGGGGAGCGGTGGAGCTGGCGGCGTGACCGGCGATCACGACCCGTCGCCGGTCGCGCGATGCCTCACACGACGATGGGACAGCGAGGGATTCCCTACCGGCCTGGGCGGGTGTTTACGATTTCGAGACTGCGACGCGGTACGATCGCTGGGTGGTTATGCACCACGACGACCGCTTCCTCTGGACCGGCGCTAAGAACGCGGTACCACATGCCGAAGCTAAGCGGCCCCGGGACATCGACCACTAAGCGAGCCCACCGTTCTCCCGGAGGAGATGATCCCTCGCCCTGCCCTCCACCCACGCTCACGGCACGCCTCAGCCCCAACGTCAGGTGTACTGCACGTTCTGCACGTTCGATGGTACCGGGTCGTCGTACGATTGGCAAGACTGGTCTCACTGCAACAGTCCGTCGTCGAGCGGACACTCGGCCACTTCCGGGCGGGCCCCCATGGACCCGCCGTCTTTGGAGACCGGTGCAACCTACACCTCGATCTTCGAGAACCGCCACGCCCCGGCGATCACGAACAAGACGCCCACGCCCAGCAACACCGCTATGTCCAGCGCGACCCCAAAATGCGCCGTGCCTATCAGGATGCCGCGCACGCCATCGATCCCATACGTGAGCGGATCGATCCGCGTCAGCACCGCCAAGGCGGCAGGAAGGCCCTGCAATGGGTACAGCGCTCCGGACAAGAACCACAACGGCATCACCAGGAAATTCATGACCATTTGAAAGCCCTGCATGTCCTTCAAACTCGAGCCGATGGCCGTGGCCAGCGCGGCGAAGACGAGAGCGATCAGCGCGATGATGAGAAACGCGAGGATGACAGCGAGCACACTCGTCGGGCGGAACCCGGCTACCAGAGTCACGCCGAAGATCAGGAGTCCCTGGAGCACGGCCACCGTCGCCCCGCCCAATGTCCGACCCATCATGATCTGAACGCGCGGCACAGGCGCGACCAACGTCTCTTTCAGGAAGCCGAACTGGCGGTCCCACAGCATCGCGATCCCGGAGAACATCGCCGTGAACAGCACGGTCATCCCGATGACCCCCGGCGCCACGAACTGGAGATAGCTCCCCTCGCCCGCGCGCCGGAACACCGGTCCCAGGCCGAACCCGAGCACGCCCAAGTACATCAGCGGCGTACCGAGCGAGGCGACGATCTGCGCGCGCGAGCGCAGATACTTCTTGAGCTCCCGCAGCCACAGGATGAAGACCACGCTCATGCCGCTATCTCCTCCACACGCGCGCGACCTGGCGCATGCGATCCTCGGCGCTGAAGGTCTCGTCACGAATGGTCGTGCCCGTGAGCTTGAGGAATGCCGCCTCGAGCGAGTCGGCACCGGTCTGCTGCTTGAGCTCGGCCGACGAGCCGGTCGCGACGATCTTGCCATGGTCGATGATCGCGATGCGGTCGGCCACCCGATCGGCTTCGTCCATGTAGTGCGTGGTGAGGAAGACCGTCACACCCTCGGTCGCATTCAGATTCTTGACGTGCGTCCACATCTGATTGCGGCTCTGGGGGTCGAGTCCCAGCGTCGGCTCGTCGAGGAACAAGACCCTGGGGGTGTGCAGGAACCCGCGCGCGATCTCGAGGCGCCGTCTCATCCCGCCCGAGAACGTCTTCACGAGGTCGTTCCGGCGATCCCACAGCTCGAACAGCTTGAGCAGCGTCTCCCCGCGCTCCCGGCGGACTCGGCGCGGCACGTGGTACAACACACCGTGAATGTCGAGGTTCTCCCAGGCGGTCAGCTCGCTGTCGAGACTGGGATCCTGAAAGACGACGCCGAATCGCTTGCGAACTTCGGTCGAATCCTTGACGGGATCCAGACCGTCGAGCTCGAGCGTGCCGCTCGTCGGGCGGAGCACGGTCGTCAGCATCTTGATGGTCGTCGTCTTCCCGGCGCCGTTGGGCCCGAGGAACGCGAACGTCTCGCCCCTGCGCACGTCGAAGGTGACGTCATTCACCGCCGTCACGGTGCCGAAGGTGCGAACGAGATGCTGGACGCGGATTATGCGGTTGTCTTGGCTCAAAGACCTCGGCGTCTAGCCGTTAGGGTGGCTGACGGGAATCGAACCCGCAACCTCTGGAGCCACAGTCCAGCGCTCTAACCGATTGAGCTACAGCCACCATGTGGTACTGCAACAACTTACCAACTTACGCCGCCGTCCGCACCTTCCTTTGTTTGCCGCTCGTTACGGCAAACAAGCGCGAGAGGCGGCCACGCAAAGGCTCCGGGGACATGAGTCCGTGCGGCAGGACGAGGAGCGCGGAACGTGGAGCCCGAATCAGTTCACCGTGGAGCAGGTCCGGGCGGTCTGGTTTGCTAGTGTGTCAACAGTAGGTGTGTAGAGCCCTACTACGGCTCTACACACCTACACACTTGAGGGTGGCGCGAGGTCTAGAGGAGCCTAACACCCTGAGGTGGCGTGCGACGTTCCGATCTCGCGCGACGCTGGCCGCCAGATCGGCGATCCGTGCCGTAACGGCGCTCGACGTGAACGGCGATCACGACCCGTCGCCGGTCGCGGGTCATGCGGCGACCGAGGTCTCGCCGCCGATCCAAAACGCCTCGCCGTGGCTGGTCCCTCTGCATTGGCTCGGTGCTCATGTCGTACTCTCGTTGGGCGTGCAAGTCAGTCGGGCTCACGTCGCGAGGACCTGCATCCCCGGGGCCAGTTCGGCGTGCCGAGTGGGTGAGGTCATTGCCTTGCTGGAATTGGAGATGCCGTCCGGCCCAACTCGTGGTTCATGCGACGTGCCGAAGCACTGTGGTGGCAGGACCAACGAGTGAGGCAGCGATGCCTCACACGACGATGGGACAGCGAGGGATTCCCTTACCGGCTTGGGCGGGTGCTTACGATTTCGAGACTGCGACGCGGGACGATCGCTGGATGGTGATGCACGACGACGACCGCTTCCTCTGGACCGGCGCTAAGAACGCGGTACCACATGCCAAGGCTGAGCGGTCCCGGGACATCGACCACTAAGCGAGCCCACCGTTCTCCCGGAGGAGACAACCCCTCGCCCTGCCCTGCACCCACACTCACGGGACTCCCCGGCCCAACCTCAGGGAAACTGCACGTTCTGCACATGTGATAGTACCGGGTCGGCGTCCGACTTACAAGACGGACCGATTGATCACCCGGGGATCACCCCCTCCGGGTGGCGATCGACCGGCGCTAAGGGCCATGGCTACCCGTGCACGAAGCGGGAGCATGTTGTCGCAGGCGCGACGTCTTGTGCGTCACGACAGCACCGGAATAGCTCGGCAAAGCGAGGTGCGTACTCGCGGAGCATGTTGTCGCCATCGCAGCCGTCAGGTCCGACATACTCCTCGGTACGATGTGCTACCGAGCGCCAGCCCAGCGCCGCGTGGCCGAAGCGCACCCACTCTCGGGACGGCAGGAACAGGCCGACACGCCCCGCGAAATGGCCCGGCGTGTAACTGCGCGCCGCCGCTATCGTGGCGCGCTCAACCTTGGCGCGCAGCACCAGCACCGGATCCGCTGCGGCAGCGTGCACGCGATCGCGGTGTGCCTTGCGCAGGCGCAGCTTCTCGGCCACGTACACGCGGCGCTCGCCCGATGAGAGCGACACGAGTGCACGAGCATGCCGGCTAATGCGTTCTACCTGCTGGGCGACCCGTCGACGCAGCTGCGGCAGGAACCGGTACCAGGTCGGATACGGGCTCCCAAACAGACCGACGAAGCTGATGGCCGCACCGCCCTGCAGAAGTTGTCGCGCCAGCTCGAATGCAATGCCGCCGCCGGCGCAAAAGCCAACAATGACGTAAGGGCCGTTGGGCCTGAACGCGCGGACCTGGCCTGCGAAGTACCCGGCCAGATCCTCGACCCGCGTGAGCAGCTCGCTCTGGCCATCGAGACCCGGAGGCTGCAGCCCGAAGAACGGCTGATCGTCGCCAAGGTGCTCCACCAGCGCACGGTAGCAGAAGACGTCGCCGTTGTGTCCGGCCACCGCAAAAACGGGTTCGCGCGCTCCACACGGCTGCAGCGGCACGATGGCGCGCTGCTGTTCGGCGAGCGCCACGCCCGAGCGTAGCAACTCGAGAATTTCGCGCTTGCGCTCCTGGAGTGCCTGGCGCAGCTCCGGCGTCAACATGCCCGCCGGCGCCTTGCACCGCAGGCGATCGCCATCGGCCCACATCCGGACATCGCGCTTGCGCAGGTCAGCGAGGAACGCAGACAGCGTCACAGCTCGATCTCCTCTCGAACACCGGAGAGACCGGTCGGCGTCGGTCGCCGTGCTGACCACCACACCGCGTCGACCGCTTCGGCCAGTGAGGCAACGGACGGCCGCTCGAACAGATTGCGCAGCGGGAGGTCAAGGCCAGACGCGGTCCGAAGCTCGGACATGAGTCGGGCCGCCACGAGCGAATTGCCTCCGAGATCGAAGAAGCTGTCAAACACGCCGAAATCTGTCCGCTCAAGCACCCTGCGGAACACGCCCAGCACCATCTCCTCCGTGGCCGTGCGAGGTGCCACGGCGTCCGCACGCGGTCCGCCGTCGCCCACGCTCGGTTCTGGCAGCGCCTTGCGGTCGAGTTTGCCGTTCTCGGTCAGCGGCAATGCGTCGAGGCGGACCAAGTGGGCAGGGACCATGTACTCGGGCACGACGGCGCGGAGCATGGCCCGCAGCTGGTCGACCAAGTCGACGGGAGGATTCTCGGCGACGAAGTAGGCGACGAGCCGTTTGTCCCCTGCGGCCGCGTCGCGCGCGATGACCACGACCTCGCGGATCGCCGGGTGCCTGGCGATGCCGACCTCGATCTCCCCCAGCTCGACGCGAAAGCCCCGAATCTTCACCTGATGATCGATGCGGCCCAGGTACTCGATATCGCCGTTGTCCAGGCGGCGGGCCAGATCACCGGTGCGGTAGAGGCGCGCCCCGTTCGCCGGGGCGAAGGAATCGGCAATGAAGCGCTGCGCGGTCAGCTCGGGGCGGTTGAGATACCCCCGCGCGACACCTGCCCCGCCCACATACATCTCCCCGGGTACCCCGATGGGTGCGGGCCGGCCGTGGGGATCAAGGATGTAGACCCGCAAATCGGGGATCGGGACGCCAATGACGCTCCCCTGTCCGGACTCGAGATCGGCCCAGCGGATCGGACGGTAAGTGACGTGGACCGTGGTCTCCGTGATGCCGTACATGTTCACGAGCAGCGGCCGCATGTCGCCGTACCGCTCGAACCATGGGCGCAGGTTCTGAAGCTCGAGCGCTTCGCCGCCGAAGATCACGTAGCGCAGGGCCAGATCGGCTTTCGGCTGGGACAGTTCCGCCTGCATCAACTGGCGGAACGCCGAGGGTGTCTGATTGAGAACCGTGACGCCCTCGCGCACCAGCAGCTCGCGAAACGCCTCGGGGGAGCGACTGACCCAGTACGGGACGATGACCACGCGGCCGCCGTATAGCAGCGCGCCCCACAACTCCCACACCGAGAAGTCAAAGGCGTAGGAGTGAAATAACGTCCAGACATCGTCACGGTCGAAGTGGTACCACGCGTCAGTGGCCTCGAACAGGCGAGTGACGTTGTAGTGCGTGATCAACGCACCCTTCGGCCTCCCCGTCGAGCCCGAGGTGTAGATGACATACGCAAGGCTATCGGCCGTCGCCACCGGCGCCGGATTCATGTCGGGGCCCGTGAGCGGCTCGTCCAACAGCACGCGCTTCACGGCAAGGCCATCGACATCGGCCGCCAGACTCGTTTGCGTCACGAGGATGGCCACGCCCGAGTCCTCAAGCATGAAGGCGACCCGGTCTTTCGGATACGCGGGGTCGAGCGGCAGGTAGGCGCCGCCGGCCTTCAGGATGCCGACGATCCCGACCACCATTTCGACGCTGCGCTCGACGCGCAGGCCGACCAGCTGATCGGGGGTCACGCCCAGCTCCCGCAGCCGGTGGGCAAGCCGGTTAGCCCGCGCGTTCAATTCGCCATAGGTCACCGCCTGCTCTCCATCCAAGACGGCAATGGCCTCGGGATGCTTGGCCACCTGCGCTTCCAGGAGTTCATGGAGGCACTTGTCGCTCCGATAGGAGGCTGGGGTCTGATTCCCCTCCGGCAGCAGCTGCCGGCGTTCGGCTTCCGGCAGTACATCGAGGCTAGACAACGGAGTGCCCGATGCACTCTCCAGCGCAGTTACCAGCCGCTCCAGCGCGGTGTGCATGAACGCGCAAATACGCTGCGGATCAATCGGCGATTGCACCTGGGCGATCAGTACGAATCCTTCGCCCAGATCGCTCACAGAAAGGGTGAATGGATAGTTGGTGCGGTCTTCGCCACTCAGATACTCGATCCCGGAAGGCGCCTGCCGCTCGGCGGGCGCTTGGACCTCGGGGCTGTGACGGTAGTTCAGGACTGCGGTAAACAGCGGTGCCGGCGCCGCCACCGCACTGCCGCGCTGGGCCAGGGCCAGCGGGGCGTGCTCATGCCGCAGCAGCTGCGTGAGCTGCGTGTGGACATGCCGAACGCTCTCTTGCGCGCTCTCGTCCCCGACCCGGATGCGGACCGGCAGGGTGTTGATGAACGGCCCTAGCATGCGCTCAGCCCCTTCACCGCCTTGCAGGCGTCCCAACAGCACCGTGCCGAACACGACATCGTCCCGCCCCGACACGCGCGCCAGTACTTGCGCGAAGGCCAGGTGGTACAGGCTGGCGGCGCTCACACCGAGCGTGCGTGCGCGCTCACGCAAGCGTTTGGCGACTGACGCATCGACGGTGCGCCGGGCCTCGCCGATACCGGAGCCGTCACCGTGCACATCCATCAATCCAAAGGGCGTCGTGGCTTCGTCGACATCGCCCAGCAGCTGGTGGAAGAAGGCCTCGTGCTCTTCGCGGCTCACGCCGAGCCGTGCCCGGGCCACGAAGTTGCGAAACGCCAGCGGCGCGGGCAAATGCCCAGCTTCACCGAGCAGATGTGCGTGGATTTCCTGTTCCACGACTTCCAATGTGGTGTGGTCGAGCGCCAGGTGGTGGAACAGGTGCATCGCCACCCAGCGCCGGTTGAGCGCATCGTGGGCGATGCGCACATGCATTAGCGGCGCCTGACGGACATCGAGCCGGTAGTGCCGCCGGCCGAAGCGTGCATGCAGCTGTTGGGCGACATCGCCAATAGAGTCGAGGGTGACTTCTTCGACGCCCAGTGACGCATGACGCCACACCACTTGCACCGGCTCGGGCAGCCCTTCCCACTGCACGGCCGTGCGCAGGATGTCGTGCCGATCGATCACCGCCCGCAGGGCCTGCAGATATGCCTCCAGCTGCGCCCGGCTGTCGAAGCTCAACAGGCGCTCGAGCAAGTAGGGATCGCCTTCGCTCGCCATCAGGTGGTGAAACAGAATGCCTTCCTGCAGCGGTGTCAGCGGATAGATGTCCTGGATGTTGGCGGCGCCGCCGGGCACGGCACCGACGATGCGTGCAATGTCGTCAGGCGTCAGCTGCACCAACGGCAGCATCTCGGGGGTGATGGTGTCGCACGCAGGCGGGATGCGGTTCGGCGGGACGTTCACGATGCCCGCGTCCGCGCGGACCGCGGCGGCCAGCTCCGCCAGGGTGGGCGTGGCAAAGAGTGTGCGCAGGTCGGCCGCCAGCCCCGCCGAACGCATCCGGTGAATCGCACTCGCCGCCAGCAGCGAATGTCCGCCCAGTTCGAAGAAGTGGTCGTGGCGACCGACGCGTTCGACTTTGAGCACGTCGGCCCAGATGTGCGCCAAGGTGGCTTCGATTTCGCCCGCCGGCGGCTCGTAGCCACGGGCAGCGTACGCCGCTGTGTCCGGTGCCGGCAGCGCCTTGCGGTCCAGCTTGCCGTTCGCCGTGCGCGGCATGGTATCGAGCGTCACGAACGCCGCGGGCACCATGTACTCGGGCAGCGTCGCACGCAGCAGCGTCCGCACCGCGCCCTCCAGGTCCGCCGGTGCCTCCGGCGCCACCACATAGGCTACCAGCCGCGTGTCCTCGGGCGCGTACACCCGCGCCGTGACCGCGACCTCGCGCACCGCCGGATGCCGCGCGATCGCGGCTTCGATCTCCGCCGGCTCGATGCGGAAGCCGCGGACTTTCACCTGCTGATCGGTCCGCCCCAGGCACACGAGCCGCCTATCCGGCAACCACCGCGCCAGGTCGCCCGTGCGATACAGCCGGGCGTCGGGAACGAAGGGGCTCGGCACGAACCGCTCCGACGTCAGCTCCGGGCGGCGCCGGTAGCCGCGCGCGACCCCGTCGCCCCCGATGTACAGCTCGCCAACCAGCCCCGGCGGGACGAGCTGGCGGTGAGCGTCGAGCACGTAGACCTGTGTATTCGCGATCGGCTGCCCGATCCCCACTCCACTAGCGACCGTCGCGATCCGCTCGATGGTCGACCAGATGGTCGTCTCCGTCGGACCGTACATGTTCCACAGCTCCGCGCAGCGCGGCAGCAGCGCCTGCGCCAGCTCGGGCGGCAGCGCCTCGCCGCCACACAGCAGCTTCAGCCGGGGCGAGCCGCTCCACCCCGCCGCGACGAGGCCGCGCCACGTCGCCGGTGTCGCCTGCATCACCGTGCAGCCGGACTCGTCCATCCGCGCCAACAACCGCTGGGGATCGACCGCCTCCTCGCGGCTCGCGATCACGACGCGGCCCCCGCTGATCAACGGCAGGTACAGCTCCAGCCCCGCGATGTCGAAGGACAGGGTGGTCACCGCAAGCAGGGTGTCGGCCGCCGTACAGCCAGGCGCGCGCTGCATCGCGAGCAGGAAGTTGACGACCGCCGCGTGCGGGATCTCCACGCCCTTGGGCTTCCCAGTCGAGCCGGAGGTGTAGAGCACGTAGGCGAGATGCTCGGGGCTCGCGCCGGGTGGCTGATCGAGCTGCTGGCGCGCGATCGCGGCGCTGTCGGCATCCAGCCGCACCACCTGGTCGGGCCGCACCGGCAATGACCGGTCGAGCGCGCGGTGGGTCACGAGCACCCGGATCCCGCTGTCTGCCACCATGTCGCCAAGGCGCTCCGCCGGGAACGCGGGATCGAGCGGTACGTACGCCCCGCCCGCTTTGAGGATTCCGAGCAACCCCACGACCATGTCCAGGGAGCGCTCCACCAGCAGCCCGACACACACGTCCGCGCCCACCCCACGCTCGCGGAGATGATGTGCCAGCTGGGTGGCGCGCCGGTCCAACTCCCAATAGGTCAGCGACTGGCCCTCCGCCACCACCGCCACCTGATCGGGTGTGCGCCCAGCTTGCTGCTCGATCAGCTCATGCACACACCGGCCCGGAGCGGTCCATACCACCGTGGTGTCGTTCCAGTCCACCAGCAGCTGCCGGCGCTCCTCCGCGGTAAGGAGCGGCAGCCGGACAAGGGGCTGGTCCGGCTCGCTCGCGATGGCTTCCAACAGCCTCGCATAGCGTCTGCACAGCGCCCGCATCGTCTCGGCGTCGAACAGATCCGTGCTGTACTCGATCATGCCGTCGAGGCCACGCTCGGATTCGGAGATCAGGAGGGTCAGGTCGAACTTGGACGTGCCGGTCTCGAGCTGCCGGTTGCCGGTCACCTTCGAAACCTGCGAGACGCCCGCAGAGTCATGCAGGACGAACATGACCTGGAACAGGGGTGTGCGGCTCGCGTCGCGCTGTGGCGCCAATTCAGCCACGAGATAATTCAACGGCAGGTCGGGATGCGCGAACGCGCCGAGCGCCCGTGCGCGAACCTGCCGCAACAGCGCGCGGAAGCTCACATCTTCGGTGAACCGGGCGCGCAGCACCACGGTATTGAGGAAGCAGCCGATCAAGCGCTCGGTTTCGCTGTGGGTCCGGCCCGAGATCGGCGTCCCGATGAGCAGATCGTCCTGACCGGTGTAGCGGTGCAGCAGGGCCGCGAAACCGGCCTCCAGCACCATGAAGAGCGTGGCTTGCTCTTCGCGCCCCAGTGCCTTCACGCGCTCGAGCAGCTGCTTCGGCACCTCGAACCCCTCGCTCGCGCCCCGGAAGCTCTGCGCCGCCGGCCGGGGCTTGTCCGTGACCAGCTCCAACGTGGTGGGGGCGCCCGCGAGCTCTTCCTTCCAGTAGGCGATCTCCTGCTGCAGCACGGCGCCGCGTGACCACTCCCGCTGCCACGCGGCAAAGTCCGCGTACTGAATCGGCAGCTCCGGCAGCCGGGACGGGCGGCCGCGAGTGAACGCCGCGTACAGCTGACCGATCTCCTGGTGCACCAGCTCCATTGACCATTCGTCCGCGATGATGTGATGAATGGTCACGAGCAGCCGGTGCTCCTGCGGGGACACGCGCACCACGGTCGTACGGAACAGCGGGGCGTGCGACAGATCGAACGGCCTGCGACCCTCCTCCCGCACCACGCGGCTCCATTCGCGCTCCCGCTCCGCCTCCGGCAGCACGCTCACATCGACCTCGGGTAGCCCGACGTCGACCGCCGGCATCACGACTTGCTGCGGTTGTCCGTTCCGTTCGACGAACGCCGTGCGCAGCGCGCCGTGGCGACGCGTCAGCTCCTGCCACGCTTTCCGCATCGCTGCGGCATCGTAGGCCCCGGCGATCGGGATCATGTCCACGATGTTGTAGACGGGACTCCCTGGGGACAGCTGGTCGAGGAACCAGAACTGCTCCTGCGCGAAGGAAAGCGCCACCGGACCGTCCACTTTCCGGCGCCCGATCCGCTGTACCGGCGCCGGAGCGGCCCCGCCCGCTTCTGCGAGGACCTTCGCGAGCGCACCGAGGGTCGAGTGCTCGAACAGCGTCCGGGTCTGGAGGTCGACTGCAAGCACGTCCCGGATGCGCGACACCGCCTTGATCGCGAGCAGTGAGTGCCCGCCCAGGTCGAAGAAATCGTCGTGGATACCGATGTGCTCGACCTTCAGGAGGTCGCGCCAAATGGCGGCGAGGGCCTGCTCGGTGTCCGTGAGCGGCCGGGCCACGTCCGGTGGACGCCGATCGGCTGCGACGACCGCAGCGGGCAGCGCGTGGCGATCGACCTTGCCGTTGGCGGTCAGGGGGAGCTTGTCCATCAGGACGAACGCGGACGGGATCATGTATCGCGGCAGCCGGGCCCCCAGCTCGCGACGCAGCGTCGTGGGAGTCAGAACCTCTCCGTCCGGCGCGACCTCCGCCCGGATAAAGGCGCCGGCGGGCTGATGCCGGACGAGACACGCTTCGGCTGAGCGCCGAATCGCGTACACGTAACACAAGTCGGTCGCCGTCAACAGCGGGTCTTGCTCGACGACGATCTCGAAGCCGTTACCCTCGAGCAAGCTCGTGATCGGCTCCAGGTTCTTGTGTTCATCCACTTCGATCACCAGCTGGCGAATCTTCGGCCAGTCGGCGGGACCGATCCCGCGCAGGACGTCCAGCTCGCTCTTCTCGACGTTGATCTTCAGGAGGTCGATGCGATCGATACCCTGCTCGGCGATGACGCCGGACAGGGTGCGCAGCCGGGCGGGTACTGTCTTCGCGTTCAGCCGGGCGTCGACCACCTCGTCGATCGCCGCGGTGAAGCGCTCGCCGTCGGGCGACCCGGCCTGTTGGTTGAAAACGTAGCGCTTCACCACCTCGCGTTCCGTCGCCGCGTCCGCGTGGAATCCCGAGAGCAGCGACAATCCCTCGAAGAACGTCAGCTCCGCCGTCGAGTCGCGGTCGGAGAGACCGACCGGCAGGCACGTCACGCCGGTGCCCCACGCCGCGGCGTTCGCCTGGAGGCAGGCAAAGGCGGCGGGATTCGGTTCCACGGCGACGATCCGGAGATTGCGGGCGGTGCGGCTCGCGAACACGGTGAACAGTCCGATGTTGGCGCCCACGTCGACGATGCAGTCGCCGTCGCGGACGCTGATGCCGTGGCGGCGATACGCCTGCAGCACGAAGATCTCGTTGTAGATGTAGTCAGTCTCGTTCCGGTTCAGGTGGGCCACCGGCGTGCCGTCCGGCAGGACGTGGAGCGTCTTGCAGTCCCACAACGCCTGTCTGCCCCGCTGCGGCACCACGTAGGCCACGAGCTGCTTGTCGCCCGACTCGTCGTCCCATGCCCGCACCACGGCGTCGCGCACCCCGGTCTGGTCGCGGAGCACCGCTTCGATTTCGCCGAGCTCCACGCGGTAGCCGTGCAGCTTGATCTGGTCGTCGATCCGGCCACAGAACTCGACGGCGCCGTCGGGTAACACGCGTGCCTTGTCACCGGTGCGATACATCCGCGCCGCGGCGTCGGGCGCGAACGGATCCGCAACGAAAGCCCCCGAGGTCAGGTCCGGGCGATTCAAGTAACCGCGCGCCACGCCGGCGCCGCCGATGTAGAGCTCGCCCTGCTCGCCGCTCGGTACCGGCATTCCCCGTTCGTCGAGCACGTACACCCGCGTCGCGTGGAGCGGCGTGCCCAGTGGCAGCGTGCCCGAAGCGGTGACCGGCAGGTCGGTGCCGACGCGGTACGTCAGCACCCC
>WNEL01000139.1_pt1 | contig 26183 bp, 17 predicted proteins | sample 5399991 | NCBI WGS metagenome assembly WNEL01 (sample SAMN13153325, study PRJNA577476) | soil metagenome | isolation source: 20 cm grassland meadow soil pre-rain plot 2 | place: USA:California | collected 2015-09-08
GTATTCGCTGGCGGGCAGCGTGGGCGCGTCCTACATCGGGGGCGACCCCGCCGCGATCCGGCAGGCACAACGCTCGTCGAACCGTTACTACCAGCGCCCGGACGCCAGCAGCTTCCGGTACGACCCGACCCGGACCTCGCTCGCTGGCGTGAGCGCCGATCTCTATCTCAACAAGGTGGCCGGCGCCTGGCGCTGGGGCATCGCGGGGAGCACCAACTCGCCGGGGTTCGAAGTTAACGACCTCGGCTTCCAGAAGCGCGTGGACGAGATCGCGGCGGCGGCCACCCTGGGGCACCGCTGGACCAGGCCTGGAAAAGCCTTCCGGCAGGCCAGCGCCTACCTACAGGTGGCGCCCAGCTGGAACTACGACGGCGATGCCATCGACCGAACGGTCAAGACGTTCGGATACGTGCAGTTTCGCAACTTCTGGACTGGCGACTGGTCGCTCTCCTATAGTCCGCCGGTCGCGGACGATCGGTTGACCCGCGGCGGGCCCCTCGCGCAGAAGCCGGCGACCTGGTACGCGAGCGCCGACGTGACGACGGACTCCCGCGCGGCGTTGGGCGCGTACGCGTTCGCGTCGCTCCAGCACGACGCGGCGGGTGGCTGGTACCTGAATGCCATCCCACAACTGACGCTCCGCCCGAGCGCCGCCCTCTCCTTCAAGGTCACCGGCGGATACGCCGCGGGCCGCTCGATGGCGCAGATCGTCACGAAGCAGTCTGACCCCGTGGCTGCGACGGACAGCACCCGGTACGTCTTCGGCGAACTGCTCCAGCACCAGTTCTACGTGACGCTGCGCGCCAACGCCACGTTCTCGCCGTCCCTGAGCCTCCAGTTGTACGCGCAGCCGTTCACGTTCTCCGGCGATTACCGCAATTTCAAGGAGCTCCGGGCCCGCAAGACCTTCGCGTTCAACCGGTACGGCCGCGACAACAGCTCCACCATCGGAGATACGCTGCTCGTCTCAGGAACCGACACCGTGCCGGGCTACGTCGTCGATCCCGACGGGCCGTCCGCGTCGGCGGCGACGCGATTCACGTTCCAGGATCCCGACTTTCGCACGCGCTCGGTCAAGCTCAACGCGGTGCTGCGCTGGGAGTATCGCCCGGGCTCCACGCTCTTCGTCGTTTGGACACATAGCCGCTCGGGCTACTGGCCGTATGATGCCTCGTTCGACCTGAACCGGGACTTCCAGCGGGAGCTGTTCCTCGACCGGCCCACCAACGTCCTGCTGGTGAAGTTCAACTACTGGATGAGTCTGTAAGGCGCTCGCCCACGTTCAACACGTACGGCCGCGACAACGGCTCCACTGTCACGCCGGGCGACCCCAGCGTAGCCGCGACCCGGACTGCCCTGCCGGCCGGTGGCGCCGATCGCTTAAGTTAGCGCCAAGGTCGCTCGTGCATCCCATCAATCGCCCAACCCGCGTGCCGGTGACGATCGCGGCCTGGTCCCTCGTCGCGATCCTGCCGGCCCACGCGCTCGCGGCCGGGGATACCTGGGCCCGAGCGGTCGTGTCCGACCTGGCGGGCACGGGGACGGCGGTCTACGCGGTCGCGGGCGGCGCCGTGCTCGTCGCGGTGGCAGTCCTGCTCCTCGGCCTGCGGTTGATCTATTCGAGTCGCGCCGACCGGCGCTATGCGGTGGTGCTCGAGAGCGAAGTCGCCAGCCAGACCCGCTCCCTCATGGATTCGCTCGCCGCCACTGCAGCCGCCGAGCGCAACCTGCGGATGGTGATGGACGCGATGCCCGACGCGATCGTCGTGGTGGATCGCGACGGGCGCATTCTCGAATCGAACGAGCCGGCGCGCGCGCTGGGAGCGTCTTCCGACGCCCCCGACGGGCGGAGCCTGTTCGAGCTGCTCGGTACCGATGTGACAGCGGTCGCGCGCGAGAAGCTGGCGGCCGCGTTCCGAGGGAATGTGCAGCGTTTCGAGATCGGGTTCGTGCGTGACGACGGCCTCCGCGGGGTTCGCGCGCTCCTGTACGCCCCGGTCCGCGAAGCGAGCAAGACCACCCGCGTGCTCGTCCTGGCGCGCGACGTCACCGACCAGAAGCGCAGCGAGTCCCAGCTGCTGCACGCCGAGAAGCTGGCCGCGATGGGGCAGCTCGTGAGCGGCGTGGCGCACGAGATCAACAACCCGGCCGCGATCATCTCGGGATTCGCGCAGACGCTGCTGCTCGACGAATTGAAGGCCGAGCACCGCGAGGCCCTGCAGATGATCTACGACGAAGCCACGCGCATCGGACGCATCACGTCCAACCTGCTCGCGTTCGCGCGCGCCGGCGGGCGACAGCGCGCGCTCGTCGACCTGAACGACATCGCCCGCCGCACCTTCGCGCTCCGATCCTATCACCTGTCGACGTTCAACATCACGGAGACGTTGGAACTCGATCCCGCCGATCCGAAGATCTGGGCCGATGGCTCCGAGGTACAGCAGATGCTCCTCAATCTGCTCATCAACGCGGAACAGGCGCTCCTCACCGTCGAGCCGCCCCCGCCCCGCACCATCACCGTCCGGACCAGCGCCGACGAGCGCGACGTCCGGCTCGAGATCGCCGATTCGGGACCCGGGGTCCCGCCCGAGATCCGCGACCGGATCTTCGACCCGTTCTTCACGACCAAGCCCGAGGGCGTGGGTACGGGACTCGGCCTGTCGATTTGCTACGGGATCGCGCAGGACCACGGCGGACGCATTTCGGTCGACTCGGAGCCCGAGCGGGGAGCCCGGTTCACCGTGGTGCTGCCGCGTGACCCTCGCCACGAGGCCAGACCCGGCGAGCCGGCGACGGCGCCTGCGGCCGCAACCGGCAGGCTCACGGTGCTCGTGGTGGACGACGAGATTGCGCTCCGCAGCGCCATGCTCCGCTTCCTCGAGCGCCGCGGTATGGACGGAGAGGGAGTCGGCGACGGACGCGAAGCACTCCGCCGGCTGCGGGAGCGCTCGTTCGACGTGATCATCTCCGACGTCCGCATGCCCGGCATGAGCGGACCCGAGCTGCTCGCGAGCCTGAACCGCGATTGGCCCAACCTCACGTCGCGGCTGGTCTTGTCCACCGGCGACACGTTCGCACCCGACACCGCAGCGCTCTTGCAGGGAGCCGGCGTGCCCGTGGTCACCAAGCCCTTCGATTTCGCGGTTCTGGAGCGGGTCATCCGCGAGGTTGCCGCGGCCGCGAGTCGGCCCCGCTCAGGCTCCTAGAAGCGTCGGCGCCAGAACTCGGCGGCCGTCGAGAAGACCTGCTCCGTCACGGCCGCCGACACGGTGACGAACGCGCCGTGGCCGCCGCGGACCGAGAAGTCCGGATCGTTCAAGTCTCCGTACCGATAGCCCGCCGCGATTTCGAGAGCCCGGACCGGCCGCACGACCACGGCCGGGGCGGCGTCTCCCCTCGTCGTGCCGGTCACGCGCTCGACCAGCAGGCGCGTGTCGGTGCGGAGGCTCAGCCAGCGCGTCACGTCGACGCTCACGCGGCCGCCGATGTAGTCGGCCCACGAGGTCAGTCGCTGTGGCGTGCTGTCGGCGTACACGCGGTCGGCCTGCGTACGGCGCACCGCGTAGCGGCCGGCGAGCTCCACGGTGGGCACCGGATTCCAGATCATTTCGGCGGCGGCGATCGCCTTGCGCTCCGCGCCCTGCGACACCAGCACGCCACCCCCGATCGGGTTGCGATCGTCGGTCCACTGGAACTTCGCCAGCATGTTCAGCCGATCGGTGTGGGCCGGACGCAGGGCCAGCCCCCACAGACTCGAGAGCCTGCGCGACAGCGGCGCGCCGGGCCGGGCATTCTGGACGAACTCCTGCCGCGACAGCAGCGCGAGGGACGCGTCGAAAGCGATGGTGCCGGCCACAGTGGCCAGGCGGCTCGATTGCAGCACGCCGTCCTTGTACTCCCCGCGGGCGCTCAGCCGGTACGGCGCGTCGTGCGGCAGCAGCTCGAGCCCGGCCGCGGCGGACCAGTAGTCGTCCTCGGGCTGCAGGAACGGAAGTGCCCGCACCGGATCCGCGAGCGAAGCGCGGCTTACGCCGATGCGGCGCTCCGTCATGATACTGAGCGCCAGGTCACCGGAGAGCTGCAGTCGATTCCGCAGGCCTACGACGGCCGCGTTGCCGGCGCCGTTGATGCCACCGTTCAGCTCGTACCGGCCCCATGCCTGGGTCTCCGGAGTGACGTCCGCGCGGACGCCGATGCTCGAGACGGAATAGTCCCCCCCGGTGTCGGGACGCGACACAAACCGCTGGCTGGCCTCCAACGCCATCGTGGACGTGACGCGATACGTTCCGCCGAAGCCCCAGACTTCCGGCGAGAGGTCCGGCCCGGAGAGGCTGAGCGGACGGCGCACCTCGCTCCAGAACTGCAACTGCGGCGACGGACCCCACCGCGCCTTCAGCTCCGCCACCGTTGCCTCACTCGCGGTCGGACTGGCACCGCCGACCACGTCGTTCGCGAGCCCCGCGTCCACCTGCAAGTCGGGCCGGACGTGCTGCACCACGCCGACACGGCTGTGCTCGCGTTCCACGCCCTGCAGCTCGAAATCCTGCCGGGAGTGCTCGAGGCGCAGTTCCGTGGCACCCAACTTCAGGCTGCTCTTCAGGCTCACTTCGGTCAGGCCGGGCTGCACCGCCACGTTGGACGGATTGGAGAACTCGCGGCCGACTTGCATGTAGCGCGCACCAAACGTCAGGGCCCCGCCGAACGGACTGTAGGCCGCCCGGATCATCCCGGCGAGGCCGGTCGAGTCCCCTTGTTCGGCGTGCGCCACTTCGGCGCCGACGTCGAGGGAGCCGACGCGCAGCAGCCGCAGGTCGCTGCCGACGAGTCGATACGGATTGACGGCCTGCTCGACCTGCACGGCGGTGACACCCAAGCGGAGCGAGTCGAGCCGCAGAGCGCCGGCGAGTCGCCGCACGTCGAGCGCCGCCCGGGCGCCCGCCACGAGCCGTTGCTCGCCGCCCGACGCCGCTTCGAATGTCGCGACGATGAAAACGGGATTGCCGGCCTCGTCGCTCGCCGGGATCGGCTGCTTGAACAGCACGACGCCCGCGGTGTAGTCGATCTGGTAGTCCACGAACCGCACCAAGCCTTGCGTGACCACCGCGCGCTCGGGGTTGTCGATCGCCCGGGTTTCGACGCGCAGCACCTCGCTCCCGGGCAGGATGTCGGCCGCGAGCAGGTAGGGCCCCGACACGCCCGCGCCGCGCACCTGTAGCTGGCGCAATGCCTGCGCGGTGAGGCTCCCAAAACCGCTCCACGTCACGGCCCCCGTCGTGACGTGCGCCGCAACGCCCGTGACCGTGCGGCGGTACTGCGCGAGGCTCAGCCCGCTCGCAAAATCCGTCGAAGAGAGGTCGCCGAACTGGGCCCAATCGAAGCCGCGCTCCACCCGGGCGGACAGCCAGGTCTGGGACGCCGTGCGCGTCTCCTGCCGGCTCGCGTCGCCCAGGATCGGATACTGCGACTCCTCCAGCGGGTCGGCGCTCCGTCCGAGCACGTCGCGCCCATCATTGAGGCGGCGGGAGTCGAGCCCCAGGGTGAACGAGGTCCGCTCGTCGAACCGGCCGCGGGCTGTGACCGCGCCATAGGCGTCGGGGCTCGCGCCCACGCCAACGAGCCCCGAGCCGGCGATCGTCAACGCGCGCACTTCGGGGAGCAGCTCGAGGGGCACGGTGATCGACGCATCCCCCGACTTGAGTGTCAACGTGCCGGGGCCCACGGCCCGACCCGACCGCAACGTGATCGCCAGCCGGCCGGCCGCGCTCGAGAGCAGCTGGAGCCCGACCGAAGACGGGTCGGCATCGGCCCCCAACGGCTCGCCGCCGGTCGCGCTCACCGTCACGTAGGCCGGTTGCGCCACCGGCACACCCCAGGCATCGAGCACTCGCGCGTGAAGCACGGCCGTCGAGCGACCGTCGGCGACCAGCTTGGCCGGGTCCCGGGGCACGTCGAACCGCGCCGGGAGGCCGGTCACGTGGATCGCCACGCTGTCCCAGCGCTGCTGACCCCAGGAGTTGTGCAGCGCGACGCGCAACCGATGAGGACCGCGGGCCAGCGGGACCGCGACAAAGTCGTACACGCCGTCGATCCGCGTGCGTACCGAGTCCAGGAGCTTGGTGCCGTCGTACAGGACCACCGCGGCATCGGCTTCGCCCCGGACGCCGACGTATACCCGATCGCCCCCCAGCACGGCACCGTCCACCGGAGCGATGATCTCGATTCCCGGTCCCCGGACCAGGCCCGCGCGCCGCTCGGTATCACGTTCGGCCACCGTCCGCTCCGCCGGCACCGTCACGCGCTCGGTATCGGCCGAAGCGCCGGCAGCCCCGTTCCCAGAACCGATGGCGACGAGCGCGGAAGCTGGCACCTCCATGGTCAGGACCACCGGCTTCGATGCGTTGCGCACGTAAGCGCGTGCCACGGACTCCGTGCGGCCCGCGGGGTTCCAGTACCCTCCGCCAGAGGGCAGACCGATCACGCGCAGCATAGCCGAGTCGCTCCGCTGGGACGACCACGCCACGATCCGGATGTCGGCGCCCGGCCGGGTCGAGGGGATGGGGATCGCCGTCGTGCCGAGCTCGGGGTAGCGTGTGAACACGGCCCCGCCCACGTACACCAGCCCCGAGTCCGCAAGGGGGCTGAAGCTCGCCAGCGCGTCGAACGCGAAGTCTTGCGGCGCGCGCAGCGTGACCTCGTAGCGCACCTGCGAGCCCTGCGGCAGCGCGGTGAAGTTGAGCGTCACGGAACGGTGCGCCGTGACGGCGTCGACCCGGGACGTGCCGGTCGGGATCACGCGGAAATCCACGCGCGGCGTCGTCCAGCCGCTCGCTTCCACGAGGCGAGCGTCGTCGCTCGCGAGCCGATAGCCCTCGGGAATCGAGCGCGGGTCAACGCGGAACGCATGCTGGCCAGGGCGCAGGTTCGAGAACGAGAACTTGCCCGTGGAGTCCGTCGTTGCGACCTGCCCATCTTCGGTCCAGACGTCGATGCTCGCGAGGCCGAGCTCACCCGACCGCTGGACCCCGTCACCGTTCGCATCCACCCAGACCCGCCCGATCGCAGCACGCGTCTCCATCGGCCAGGCGCGGCGCACCTGCACCCACGCGATCGCCTCCGGCGAGCCGGCGAGGCCGCTGGAGGCCTGGCCGCTGGCGGTCGCCCGGGCTTCGACGACCGTGCCGGGCGCGGAGGCCAGGGTCGCGACGAAGCGAAGCGTCCGGGTGGCGCCCGGCGGGAGGGCGGCCCCCGTAAACAAGATCAGCCGGCCGCCCGCGAGGACGCTCGAGTCCGCGCCGATCGCGCTCCCGGGCGCGTAGCGCGCTGCGCCGGACAGCCGCACGGCGATCTGGAGGTTCGCGACCGCCATCGTACCGGGGTTCTGGACGGCGACTCTGTACGGGATCGCCTCCCCGACGCCGACGTCGAGCACGTCCGCGCTCAGGTCGAGACCGAGCGCGACGCTGGGCGGCCCGACGAGCGTCAAGGGTGCCGCCGCCGCGGGCAGCGCCGTCGTGCTCTGAGCCTCGAGGAACGCCACGTTGCGGACCAGCACCGTGTCCCGCACCGAGGGCGCGACCGACAGCACGACATCGATCACGCTCGAGTCTCCCGCCGGAAGCGTCCCCAGGGGCCAACTCAGGACCTGTCCGCCCCCCGATATGCTCGGCGCCGGCATCGCGCTGACGTACTGAAGACCCGTGGGGAGCGTGTCCGTCAGCACGACGTTCAGCGCGGCGGCCGCTCCCACCGCATTGCCGTACCGCAGGGCATAGTGCACCTGCTGACCGATGAGCGCGACTGGCGGACTCGTCAGCCGCTTGTCGAGCGACAGCACCGGGACGAGGACCGCTGTTTGGACGGAGTTGGACCGGACGGTGTCGGAGCCGCCGGCCCACGCGAAGACGACGTCGCCGCGGTTGGCGATCGTGCGCGGCGGCCCAGGGGTCGCCTGCACCTGGAAGGTCACCGTGCCCGACGCGCCGCTCGCGACCGGCCCCAGGTCCACCGCGACCACGCCGCCGCCCGCGGGCACGACCGAGCCAGCGTCGTCGCCGACGGCGTCGGTGAGCGGGGTTCCGTTCCAGCGAAGCGTCCCCGGCACGTACGCACTGCCGACCGGGATGGTATCCGCCACCTCAGCGCTCGAAGCGTTGCCGCCGCCCGTGACGACGTAGCCGAGGGTGTACGTGAGAGCATCCCCGACGACCGCGGTCGCCCGGTCCACCTGCTTCGTGAGAGTGATGGCGAGCGGTGCGGCCGGCACGTCCACCCGGTCGCCCACCGCTGCGCCGACCGCGGAGTTGAACCGGCTGGTGGCGGTCACCGCGACCGTGTCACTGACGCCGAGCACGCTCGGGTTGTTCGGGATCGCGACGCTCGCGAGCAGGTGTGCGAGGCCCCCGTAGCCCAGCGGCACCGGGCCCGTGAGGGCGGAGTCGCCCGCGTCCAGGATGCCGTCTCCGTTCCGATCGTGATAGAGCGTCACGGGCCATCCGTGGCTCGAGACGGCGGCGACGGTGAAGGAGTCGGGCCCGTTCCCGACGTTGGTCAGCAGGTGCGCAAACACGACGCTCGTGCCTACGGCCCCGGTGCTGACGCGTGGCGGCTGCAGGTCCACGCCCGCTACCTGACCGACGACGACCTCCGCCGTATCCGAGGCCACGGCGTATGGCTGACCCGCGGACGTGTACGTCAGCGTCGCCCAGTTCCGGATCGGCGTCCCTGCCGGCGTCCCCTGCGCCCCGGCCGGCGGCGCCCCGAACCCGGCGAGTAAAAAGAAAACGGCGGCCGCCCACGCCGCGGCTGGGAAGCCGGGGTGGGCGGACCGCCCCTGGTGCACTGCTTGGAGGAGGCGCCTCACCGGCGCTCAGTGCCTCAGTTGATGCTGACCCGCAGCTCGAACGTCGCGCTGGCGGCTGCCGCCAGCACTCCGCCCGTGCCCGTGTAGTTCGCGGTCACGTTCGGCCCGCTCACCGAAACACTCCAACCGGTGCTCGAGCTCGTCGAGACGTACGTCACCTGGGCAGGTAGCGCGTCGGTCACCTGCACGACGGAGGCCGACGTGGACCCGCTGTTGGTGACCGTGACGCGATACCGGATGACCTGCCCGGGGACCACGGTACCGGCCACCGGCGTGACGCCGTCGTCCAGGTACGCGGCCTTGGTGAGCGTCAGGTTCGGCTTGATGACGGTGAGATCCATGAAACCGTCGTCGTGCGTCGCCGGCTGTGCCACCGACCGGCCCCGCAGGTCCAGCGTGTCGGTCGCGCCACCGCCCACGTTCGCGACGTTGTAGATCACGGCGACCGCCTGCGACGCGCCGGCCGCGAGCGTGATGCGCGCGCTGTCGCCCGAGACGCCGTTCACCGATACGATGGTGATCACCGCCGACCCCGGCGACGAGCCCAACAGGTCGAAGTTGTCCGTGCCGTTGCCGGTGTTCTGCACGGTGAAGGAGAACGAGTAGTTCGAGCCCGGGAGGCGCTGGACGTTCTGGCCCCCGTCGGGCGTCGTCGCCACCGCGAACGTCTGCGCCGGCGTGATGCTGCTCGCCGCATTGCCCGAGGTCGCGGGCGTGCGGCGCGACGTGGCCGTCAACGTGTAGACGGTGTTCACGCCGCCCTTATTGCTCGCCACGTCGTATACGACCTTGATCGTGATCGAGCCGCCCTGGGCGATGAGCCCGCTCGCCAGCGCCGTATTCAGGGCCACCAGCGTTCCGTACGTCGTGGCGCCGTAGCGGTACCCCGTCGCCGAAATCACCCCCGCGACGGAGATGTTCTCGACGATCGAGACGCTGTCGTTGCCGTTACCCGAGTTCGCCACCGTGAAGGTCAGGGTGTCCGCGGTGCTCGGGGACGCCGGCGTGGGGCTGGGCGTGTTGGCGGTCACGGTCACGCCGGCCTGGAAGCCGACCGTCACCGAGACCGAGCCGCTGACCGCGGCATAGCTATTACTGTTGGCGTCGGTATAGGTAACGGTCGCCGTGTTCGTGATGACCGTCCCTTCCGGCGTCTGAGCCTGCGCCCCCGCGGCAAGCAGCAACAGCGCCGCCACGGTCAGCGTGAGGCTCGAGATCCACCGCACATGCTTGAACATCTGGCCCTCCTCCCGAGGTCAGTACAGTTGCCCGGATCGCTACTTCGCGTCGCCGGGCGCGGTTTTCACTTGTGTGCGCAACTCCGCCGTCACCTGAGCTCCCGGCGCCACCGACGAGAGCACCGTCCAGCGCACGTGCGTGTACATCTCGCGCGGCGCCGGCTTCTCGACTTTCTTGCCGCCCTCGACCACCGCGATGAGCGGCTCGGTCGCGTAGGTCTTGCCGCCGTCGATCGAGTACTCGATGCGGGTGGGTTCATGAGCCGCCGCCGAGCCCAGCACGTAGACCAGGCCCTGCGGAATGGGATCCACGAACTGGACGTCCTTGACCGGCGTGGGCTGGGTGTTGGTGAAGACCAGCGTGTAGCGAATCACGTCGCCCGGCCGCGCCACCGCCTTGGTGTCGCGCCCGCCCGCGGATTCCGCCGTCACGTTGTACGCCGTGATCACCAGGGCCTTGGGCGTCTGGCCCGCGGCCGCCCCGGGTAACGGCGCGATCAGTATCACGCCGGCTACTCCGACCAGCAGCAATCGCTTGAGCGTCATGGCTTCTGTCTCCTGTCAGCGCTTGGTTTCGGCGGCCGCTCCTCGTCGTCTGCGGTCTGTCGTGCGTCCGCCAGGTTCAGCACCTCTCCGCAGCTCGGGCAGATCGCCAGCCCGCCCATGACCTGGGCGCGGCCGAGGTACTTGAGCTCCGAACAACGGGGGCAGCGGAGAACCATTGGGGCATTCCGTCCTTTCCGGGCAGGCGGAAAGGCAGGTCCCATGCCTCTTGGCCCGAATCACACAACATGTTGTTGTTATTGCTATTACAGATGTTGGCGAGAACTGCTGGCACGACCATGCGTTACCGTACGGTAACGTCGGCGGTGACCAACGGCGCGCTATTTTCTCAGCGAATCTGCGCGACGAACTGGAGTGTGCCCGTGTTGTCCGGCGCGGTGGAGCTGAGGGGGTTCTGCAAGCGCCAGCGGAGTCGATTGACGCAACGGTCGTAGCCAGCCGGCGCGCTGCACGCACCGCTCGCCGGAGCATACGTCCAGGTCGCGCCGCCGTCGTTCGAATAGTCCACGATCACGGCGACGCCGGCGGGAAGGGAATTCGAGACGCTCCCGACCTTGAACTGCACCGTCGAACGCAGGGTGTCCACCAGCACCACGCTCGCGGCGCTTGTCGTGCCCACGTTGGTGATCGTCATCGCATAGGTGAGGTCCGTGCCCGGCGGCCGGGTGCCGGTGGGATTCACGCTCTTGGCGACGCTCATACTCGGTCGGACGACGGTAAGCGTCATCTTTCCGGTGTCCGCCGTCGCCGAACTGCCCACCGCGCGCGCCTTGAACACGAGCGTGTCCACAGAGCCACCCGCGACGTTGCCGACGGAGTAGGTGACCGTCGCTGTAACCGGGCTTCCCGCCAGCACGTTGGCAATGCGGGCGCTATCCGGGTTCCCGCCTTGCGTCACTCCTGTCCCGGTGATCGACACGGTGGTGATCACCATGCCCGGCCGCCTGCTCGTCAGCAAGTCGTAGCTCGTGTAACCGTTCCCCGTGTTGCTCACCGTGAAGGCGACGGTGTAGTTGGTACCGTTGCTGGGCAGCTGGCTCGCTGTCGTGCCGTGCGGGCTGACCGACACGGCGTAGACCTTCGCGGCAATCGTCTTGGTCTTGTCGTCAGTGGCGACGGTTGAGTTGCAGGCTTTGAGGCCAAGGGTGAGGCTTGCGGGCCCCCCGGCCGCGGTGAAGCTGTTGAACTTCAGGCCAGACACGACGATCTGGTCGCCAGCCACGAATTTTGCGAGCAGGGAGAGCTGCACACAGCTGTTGGATGTGTACGTGGGAGTCGTGCTGACCTTCGCGGCGGCGCTCCCGGTGATGGTGACTGTCGTGACCGTGTTGTCCCAGATCATCGAGAGCGCCGCCGGGATGACGATATAGATGTCGTGTCCCGGGTTGAAGCTGCCCTGGTTGTCGGTAATGGTCATAGCGCTCGCCGCGGTGCTCGAGTCGCCGACGATGAAGCTCTGGTTCGTGGCTGAGGAGATTGTCTGATTCTGCGCGGCGAGGGGCGCGACGGATGCCGCCACCCCGGCGCACGCCAGAACGATTCCGGCAGGTAACGAGAAACGGGTCTTCATCAGGTAGGAACAAGCGCAAGCCATGTGCCTGCTTTGCCCTGAAACAACCCTTATCACACCAATGGGTTAGCCGGCTTGGCCTCGAGAGCCACCGGCAGCTGCGTTACCGTTCGGTAACCTAGGCCGTATCAAGCGTCCCCTCCTGGGTCAGGCGCGGTCTCGAGCAGCCCGTACTTCTTGCGCTTTTCCCAGAGGTTCTTGCGTGAGATTCCGAGGGCCTCAGCGGCCCTCTGGATGTTGCCGTCCGTCTCTTCGAGGGTGAGGCGGATGTACTCGCGCTCGGCGTCGGCCAGTGAGAGGCCCTTGGGCAGCGGGAACTTGTCGGGATGCGAGTCGGCCCGCGCCGCGCGCTCCGCGCCACCGAAGGGGGGCAAGTGGGCCCGTTTCAGCAGCGGCCCATCACTGAAGATCATGGCCCGCTCGATCACGTTGCGGAGCTCCCGTACGTTGCCCGGCCAACGCCACGCGTCGAGGACCTCGAGAGCCGCCGGGTCAATCGCTGCCACCTTCTTCTTGAACTCCCGGCTGAACGCGTCTCGAAAATGGTCTGCGAGCAGAGGGATATCGCGCCTGATCTCGCGCAGCGGTGGCAGGACGAGGGAGGCCACGGTGATTCGGTAGTAGAGATCAGCCCGGAACCGGCCTGCCTGCACCTGCTCTTCCAGGTTGCGGTTCGTGGCCGTGATGAGCCGCACTGCGACCTCGATCTCGTCCGTGCCGCCGAGCCGGCGAAACCGCCGGCTCTCGAGGAAATTGAGCAGCTTCGCCTGCAGCTCGGGGCCGAGCTCGGCGATCTCGTCGAGGAGCAGCGTCCCGCCGTCCGCTACCTCGATCAACCCGCGTTTCGCCTCACGGGCATCGGTGAAAGCCCCCTTCTTGTAGCCGAACAGCTCGGCCTCGAGCAGGTTGGCGGGCAGGGCCGAGCAATTGATCTCGACGAACCGCCCCCCCGAGTGGGGACTGGAGTAATGGATGGCCCGCGCCACGAGGTTCTTTCCCGTACCGCTTTCGCCCAGGAGCAGCACGGTCGGACGAGCAATGGCCGCCATGCGACGGACGAAGGCCCGGACCTCCTCAACCTTGGGGTCTTGCCCGAGGATCGCCTCTACCGAGTACTCCCTGCCCCGCGCCTGCTCGAGCGACGCGCCGGCCTCGAGCAGCGGCCGGTCGGCCAGCGCCCGCGTGAGGAGCGTTAACAACTCGTCGATGTTGACCGGCTTTGTGAGGTATTCGTTGGCGCCCGCCTTGAGAGCGTCGACCGCGGTGGCGATGTCCGCGTGGCCGGTGAGGACGAAGATGGGCAGGTGCGGGTCGGCCACGCGTAGCCGTCGGGTTACCTCGACGCCGTTCAGATCGGGCATCACCAGGTCCGTGATGACGGCGTCGGGCGGTTCGTCGGCGTGGCGCGCGAGCAGGGCGTCGGGACGTTCGAACACCGCGATCCGGAACCGCCCGGCCGGTCCCAGGTTGGCCGCCAGGAGCTTGGCGTAGGTTGGGTCGTCGTCGAGGATGTAGATTGTGGCGACCATCGGTCCAATATCAACGACGAGCCGCCGTGCGGCCAGAACCCATGCCCGACGCGTTCCGTGCCCTCGTCATCGACGACGACCGCGATCTCCTGGCGCTGATCCGGCGCACCCTGGAGTTCACGGCCGGGTGGGAGGTGCACACCGCCCTGTCCGGTGCCCGCGGGATCGAGCTCGCCCGGACGGTGGGGCCCGACGTGATCCTCGTGGACGTGATGATGCCGGAGATGGACGGATACGAGGTGTGCCGGCGCCTGAAGGGGGACGGCGCCACGGCCCGGCTGCCGATCGTGCTCCTGACCGCGCGGCGTGACCTGGACCAGCAGCGCCTCGCCGAGACGGGCGCCGCGGGCGTGGTCTTCAAACCGTTCCAGCCGGAAGCCCTGGCGCAGCAGGTACGGGAGTTCTGCGCGTGACCACATCCCCGACGCCCGACCCGCTCGCCCAGGTGCGCGCGGAGTTCGCGGCCGGGCTCGGCCAGCGTATCGACACGATGCGGTCCGCGCTCGGCGAGCTCGAGCGCGGCTATCGCCCCGAAGCAGCGGAGACGCTCTATCGGGCCGCGCACTCCCTCACCGGAACCGCCGCGAGCTTTGGAGCGGACGCCCTTGCCCAGGCTGCGGGCGACCTCGAGACGCTGGCCCGGGGCTGGCTGGGCAACGGGCAGTCCCCTCCCGACGAACGCCGCGTGGCCGCCGCGGCCTTAAAGGAGCTCGACGCGGCCGCGCGGGAATATCGCGCCACCGTGCATCCCGGCATCCTCCGTTCGCCCGCGGCGCGCCTCGCGGTGGTGGGGGAGCTGAGCTCGCTGATCAACGCCGCGGTCGACATGCGCGAGATCTTTCAGGGCGCCATCCTCAAGGTGCAGCGCGTGCTGGACTTCCGGCGCGCGAGCGTCGTGCTCACCGATGAGCCCGACGAGCACTACTACCTCCACACGCTGTATGACAAGGCCCGCGGCGGGTTCGTCCCGGGGGAAGCGGTCTTTCCCATCGCGCAGGGAGTGACGGGCGAGGCGATCCGCACGGGCCGCCCGATCCGCGTGAACGCGCTGCCGGGCACCGAAGGCATACTGCTGCAGGAAGGCAAACGCGTGTCCGCCATGATCGTCCCGCTGCACGTCGGGGGCCGCGTGATCGGTGCTCTGAATTTCGGGCACGAAGAGCCCGGACATTACGCCGAGGAGGATCTCGATTGGGCCGTCGTGCTGGGACGCCAAATCGAGGCCTCGCTGTATTACTCGAAATTGCTCAGCACCGTGTCGCAACAGCGGGAGGCCCTGGCGCAGGAGCATACCGCGGTGCAGCACCAACGCAACCAGCTCGAGGCGCTGATCGACGCCAGCGACGCAGCCATCATGCTCGTCGGGCGCGATCGCAAGGTCGCCTACGCCAACCCCGACATGGCCCGCATGGTCGGACTTCCCCGGGAGGCCGTGCTCGGGGCGACCGTGGACGCGATTCACCGCTTCCTCCGCGGCTCCTTTGCCGATCCGGCGGCCCTGGCCGTGCAGGAGAGGGCGTTATCGCTGGACGCCTCGCTCCGGGATCGCGTCGAGCTCACGTTCCCACGGCGCGCCGTCTACCAGCGCGTCGTGGCGCCGGTGCGCGACGCCGGAGAAGCGCTCGTGGGCCACATCGTGCTGTACCGCGACGTCACCCACGAGGTGGAGGTCGAGCGGGCGAAGTCCGAGTTCGTCTCCGTCGTCAGCCACGAGCTGCGCACTCCCATGACGGCGGTGAAGACATCCCTGTCGCTGCTGTTGGCCGGAGCCGGGGGGGCGCTCGCGGACCCCGCCAAGGAGCTGCTCGAGATCTCGCTGCGGAACACCGACCGGCTCATCCGGCTGGTGAACGACCTGCTCGACCTGTCGCGACTCGAAGCCGGGCGCATGGAGCTGAACCTGGAACCGGTGGCGCTGGGCGAGGCCATCGCGACCAGCGTGGAAGCGCTCGCCGCATTCGCGACGGAGCAACAGGTGACCATCACCACGGCGCCGCCGGCGGCCGACGTACGCATCCTGGGCGCCCCCGACCGCGTGGAGCAGGTCGTGGTGAATCTGCTCTCCAATGCCATCAAGTTCTCTCCCGCCGGTAGCCGGGTCACGGTCCGTTGGTGGCCCGACGGCGACGAGGCGGTGACCGAGGTGGCAGATGAGGGACCCGGCATCCCCGTCAACAAACAGCAGGCGATTTTCGAGCCGTTCAAGCAGCTCGACAGCTCGACGACGCGAGAGCACGGGGGCGCGGGTCTCGGACTCGCCATCAGCCTGGGCATCGTGGAGGCGCTGCGAGGACGGCTCTGGTGCGAGAGCGAGGGGACGGGAGGGTCGCGATTCTTCGTGCGCCTGCCCCTCGCGACCGCGGCACAGCCCACCGAACCCCTCCCCGCGACCGGGGGCATCACGCGCCCGACTACTGCCCTCATCGCGCACAGCGATCCCGATTGGCAACACCTCATCAAGACACGCGCCGGGTCCGAGGGGTGGCGTGTCATCGCGGCAGCCACCGCCGCGGAGGCCCTGGCCCAGCTCCGCGAGGAGCCGGTCGACCTGGTCGCGCTCGCGTTCGAGCTGTCCGACATGCACGGGCTGGAGTTGCTCCAACGGTTGCGCCTCGATCCAGTGTTGTTCGACGTCCCGGTCGTTATGGTCGCCGAGGGAGACGCGCCCGCGGCTCGCGAATACGGGGCGGAGGTGGCAACGACGGCGGACGAGGTTGTCGAGCGCGCGCGGAGCCTGCTCGGCGCTCCGCCCCGCTCGCGGGTGTTGCTGGTCGACGACGATCCCTCGGCACGACCCGCACTCAGCAAGCGGCTGCGGCGCAGTGGCTACGCCTGCCTCACGGCCGCCGACGCCCGAGAGGGCCTACGCTTCGCCCGGGCGCGCAAGCCACACCTCGTCATTGCCGACTATCAAATGCCCGGAATGGACGGCCTGGCGCTGCTGCGGGAGATGCGTAACGATTCAGGTCTGAAGGACGTGCCGGTCATCCTGCTCACGGCCCACTTGACCAGGAGCCTGGCGCGGGAGGCACGTGACCTCGCGGCCACCGTCCTGTCGAAGCCGGTCGAAGCGGACGAGCTGCTGGCTGCCGTCCGCAAAGTCCTCCAGACGTCGATCAGTCGGAGATAAACGGCGGGGCGACCCCCTTGGTGCGACGGTCGGGGAGTACGCGGCGCGGCGCCAGGGATCGCCGCATGGCCCGCCGCCGTTCAATACCCCGGCGCCGGTCGCCCCCGGCACGGCGCTCGTCCGGCACGGGCGTGACGCCCGTTCGCCGCTCGCCCGTGGCTCGACGGTCGACCCCGGAACGGCGGTCATCGAGCTCGCGTTGGTCACCGCGCGTCCGGCGGTCGGGCAATGGCTCGTATCCCATGGCGACCTCTGGAGCTGGGGAAGGGTGGCAGGGGGGCAAACTTACGGGTAGGCGGGAACCCCGGCTAGGGCGGGGGCCATGCTACCTTTGAGCACACCATGGACAACGTCGCGATGAGCCAGCCCCACCTTCACCCCAGCGCCCCTTTGGACACCTCCCCTGCCCCGGAGCTGGTGGAACAGGTGGTCAAGGCGTTGACACCGGCGTTTCGCATGGACCGACTGGTGGCCGCCACGCCCGAGCGCCTGGTATACCACGCGTGGGACCGCGTCCTCAAGCGGTCGGTGGCCCTGCACGCGCACCTCGCGGCCGACTCGCCCGGCCGCGCCTGGTTCCTGCGCGAGACTGAGACCCTGGGGGCGCTGGATCATCCCGCCATCCGCCACGTCTATGCCGCCTCCCTGCTGGGAAGCTTCGCCTACCGCACGGCCACGTGGGTGGATGGGGAGAGTTTGGCGGAGGCGCTGCGCCGCGGCCCACGCCCCATCCCGACGACGCATGCCCTGGTGCGCGACCTCCTGAGCGCCGCCGAGCACGCGCATGCCCGGGGAGTGGTGCTGCGGCGCGTCGTGCCCACCACGCTCATGCTCGAGGTGTCGGGGCGCGCTGTCGTTACCGACCTCCGGTATTCGAGCTGGTGCCTGGCCTATGTTCCCCCGGAGGAGCGAGGAACCGGCGGCGGGTTCGTGGCCCCGGAGGTCCGGGCTGGGGGCCCCGGTGAGCCTGCCAGCGACGTGTACGCCGTGGCGGCACTCGTGTACTACGTCGTCACGGGCCACGAGCCCGATCCCGATCCCGCCCGGATCGTGCCGCCGCGCAAGTTGCGGCCCGCGGTGCCGGCCGCCCTGGAGCGCGTACTGTTGCGCGCCATTCAGGCGGCGCCGAGCGATCGCTACTACACCGCCACGGAAATGCTGGAGGACTTCGTAAGCGATGCCGGTGTCTTTCAGAAGCCGGCGGCCACGCCCCAGGTGGCCGAGGCCGGTTTCGAGCGCCGCCTGCGGCGCGCCCTGGGTGACGACCACGAGCTCCTGGAGGAGATCGGCTCGGGCGGCTTTGGGCGGGTGTATCGGGCTCGCGATCTGGGGCTCGAGCGAGAGGTGGCGATCAAAGTCCTCCATCCTTCCGTGACGGCCGACCCGGCGGTGATGGAGCGGTTCCGCCGTGAGGCCCAGCTCGCGGCCCGCGTCCGTCACCCCAACATCGTGAGCATCTACGACATTGGGAGCCGGGCCGGGCTGCAGTGGTACACCATGGAGCTCGTCCCCGGCGTGAGCCTGGCGCAGCTGGTCCTCCGGCAGGGACCGCTGTCGGTCGATCAGAGTCTGCGGGTGCTGGACCAGGCCCTGTCGGCGCTGGAGCACGCCCATGCAGTCGGCCTGGTGCACCGGGATCTGAAACCGGAGAACATGCTGATCGAGCCCGACGGGCGGCTGCGCATCACGGACTTCGGCCTGGCGCTGGCGCTCCGCGGCGACGCGCCCTATGGCGGCGCGACGTCGCGCAGCGGCACACCGCAGTTCGCCGCACCGGAGCAGCTGCTGGGCGAACGAGTGGATCAGCGCACCGACCTGTACTCGCTGGCCGCGGTGACCTACTTCGCGCTGCTCGGCCGGCCACCGTTCGAGGGGCCGACGCCCGAGGCGATCCTGGCGCGGCAGACCACGGACGACGTGCCCTCCCTGCACGAGTTCCGCTCCGACGTGGGGCGGGACATGGAGGCCGTGCTGCAACGGGCGCTCGCGAGCGACCCCGCGGCCCGGTATGCCACCGCCACGGCGTTCCGCGACGCAGTGCGCCGATCGCGCGGGCTCCTGTTCCGCCTGCGCGCACTGCTGTGGGGAAAGTGACGCGCCCGGCGCCCGGTTCGATATTTTGACCAAAACACGCTAGCGTTACAGTTAGGACGCAAACCTCAACCTGGGAACACCCCATGCGACTGTCAGTCGGATGCCTGTCGGTCCTCGTGGTGGCGTGCGGCGGCTCGAGCCCGACAAGCGGAGGGAACAACAATCTCCCACCGGGAGGCGTGACCGTCACCATGCAGGAGTATGCGTTTGCGCCCGACACGGTGAGAATCTCCGCTGGGACCACGGTCCGCTGGACGAACCAAGGCAATGTCGACCACACGTCGACGAGCGATGCCGCCGGAGGCTGGAACAGCGGCACGATCGCTCCGCCGCACCCGCAGATGACGTGCCCGTATCCCCCGTGCGGCAATTCTCCCGGGGGGAACTTCGACACCACGTTCCCCACGCCCGGGACCTATCCCTATCACTGCGCGTTTCATGAAGGCTTGGGCATGAAAGGCGCAGTGGTCGTCACGCCCTAGTAGCGCTGCGGCGCTAGCGCCACCGAAAGATCCGCAGCGCGACGACGAAGCTCGCCACGCCCCAGGCTGCGACAACGCCGAGTGGGGCACCGAGCTGCGCGAGCGGGCTGCCGTCGATCATCACCGCCCGGAGGGCATCGTTCAACGCCGTGAGGGGCAGCGCCTTCACCAGCGGCTGCATCGCCTCGGGGAAGCGAGCGTACGAGAAGAAGGTGCCCGACAGCATCCACATCGGGAGCATCACGAGGTTCATCAGGCCCGAGACCGCTTCGATGGTCCGGGCGCGGCTCGCGACCAGCATGCCGAGGCCGGCGAACGACAGCGAGCCGAGCACCGTGATGATCGCGACGGCTGCGAACGAGCCCCGCACCCCTACGTCGAATACCAACCACCCGAAGCCGATCAGGGCCGCCACCTCGACGAACAGGAACAACAACCGAGACAGCACGAACGAGAGCAAGTAGTGGCTGCGGCGCATCGGCGTCGCCATGAAGCGCTTGAGGAGCTTCTTGGTGCGCGCCTGCACGACCGAGAACCCCACCCCCCACAACCCGCTGCCCATGAGATTCATGCCGAGCAGGCCGGGAATGAGGAAGTCGATGTAGCGCGAGCCCGGCTCGGTGACCCGCTGGTCCGCCACGCGCGCCGGATCAGCCCGACCGTGGGCGCGTTGCACGACGGCGTCGGCTTCGAGGCGCGCCAGCCGGCTCTCCGTCCGCGTCGAGTCGTAGCGATAGACCACGGGGTCGCCCGGTACCACGAGCAGGGCGACCCGGCCCGTGCGGAGCTGGACCTGCGCCTCGCTCGAGTCGAGCACCGCGGCATTGAGCCCCGGGGCGCGCGCCAGCGCGCCGGCCAACGCGCTGTCCCCGGGGGCGCGGAGCACCCCGACCCGTAGCTCCCCGGGTCCGCGATTCCGGAACGCGATGCCGAGCGCGAAGGCGAGGACGATCGGAAACCCGAACACCCAGAAGATGGCTTCGGGCTCGCGGTAGAACTCTCGCGTGCGCGCGAGGGTCAGCTGAACCAGGGCATGGTCACGCATCGCGCAGCTGCCGGCCCGTGAGCGACACGAACACGTCCTCCAGCGTGGCGTGGTGAGTGGCGAGAAGTGAGAGCTCGGCGCCGCGCCGCTCCAGCAGTGCCAGCAGCGCGGGCACCGCCCGATGCACTTCCGCGACCGTAAGCGCCGTCCGCTCGACTCCGGCACGCACGGCGCGGACTCCCGGCAACGCGGCCAGCTCGGCCGTGCTTGGCGCGCGCGCCGCCCCGTCCGCGAGCGCGAACTCCACGACATGCTCGGCTCCGAGTGACGCGATCAAGGAGCGGGGCGTCCCCAGCGCGATGACTTTCCCGTGGTCCATGATCGCGACGCGGTCGCACAGCCGTTCCGCTTCCTCCATGTAGTGCGTGGTGAGGAGCACCGTGCCGCCCGCCGCCACAAAACCCCCGATCACGTCCCACAGCTGGCGGCGCGCCTGCGGGTCGAGTCCGGTGGTGGGCTCATCGAGGAAGAGCAGCTCCGGCCGCGAGACGAGCGCGCACGCCACCGCCAATCGCTGCTTCTGCCCGCCCGAGAGCTTGCCCACCCAAGCAGTGCGCTTCTCCTCCAGGCCCACGAGTGCGAGGACCTCCTCCACGGAGTGTGCGGCGCGGTAGAAGCTACGAAACAACCGCACGGTTTCGTCCACGGTCAGCTTATCGGCGAGCTGCGTCTCCTGCAGCTGGATACCGAGCCGCTCGCGCAGGGCGCGGGCAGCGGCGCCCCCGCCCCCGGTCCACCGGCTGCCGAGGATCTCGACGTCACCGGCATCGGGCGCCGTGAGGCCTTCCAGGATCTCGATGGTCGTCGTCTTCCCCGCCCCGTTCGGTCCCAGCAACCCGAAGCACTCGCGCACATTCACCGTCAGATCGAGTCCGGCGACCGCGACGACGTCCGCGTAGCGCTTCACCAGCCCCGTGCAGCGGATCGGCGGGTGGGGCACGACTAGGCCGGCTTGTTCGGCTCGGGTGGGGTCTTGGCGTGCTTCAGCGCGGCGTCGAGCTGTATGTAGAGGTTGTTCACGGCGTCGCCGAGCGCGCGGACCTTCATGTTGATCCCGCCGCCGCGTCCCGCCATCACCGACATCGTGCCGGCGACGTCGGCGATCGTGCCGATGTTCGACGTCAACGCCCGCTGTCGCATCTGTGCAGATTCGTGCGCGATCTTTTCACTGAGCTGCTGGATCACGCGCGTCTGGCCCGCGCGGTTGGACTCCAGCTCCGCGACGAAGCGCTTGAGCCGATCGGTGGCGTGCCGGAACTCCTCGATCTCCTCGATGCGGCGAACCTGGTCGGCGGTGAGCTTTGGCTGGGCCATGGTGCCCCTCAGTTTTCCGCGCTCAGTGCCTCGGTCAAGGGCCGGCCGTCCAGCGGCTCGGCCGGTGTCAGCCCCAGCAGGCGGGCCAACGTCGGGGCGATGTCCACCGTGCTCACGCGTCCGCCATACACACCCTTTTGGATGCCCGGGCCCGAGAGAATGATGGGCACGTGCGCGTCGAGGTCGGTCGGCTGGCCGTGCATCGCGATCGGGAGGTTCGGAAAGCTCCAGATCGAATACGGCGTGAGCGTCACGACGAACTCGACGCCGCCGTCGGGCGGTATTTGATGCTGCCAGCGACGGATCACCGGGTCCGCGGTATCCTTCGCCTCGAGCTCGGCGGTGCGGATCACCCGGGCCACGCCGGGCACGGCCCGCAACCGCGCGGCGACGTCCGTAACCACGCTGTCCACGTCGACGCCCGCCCCTTGGAGCTTCGAGCGGTCGGGGATCCGCAGCATGCCGCTTTCGAACAACAGCCAGTCGGCCCCGCCGGCGCGCTGATCGAGCACGGCGTTCGCGTTGCCAATGATACTGTCGGGAGTCACCCGCACCGCGCCGCTGTGACCGAGCGCGCGCGAGTGCTCCGGAAATGGGGTCACGCCGTGATCGGCCGTGAGCACGACGAGCACTTTGCTCCGGCCGTAGCGCACGAAGAGCTGCTCCAGGAAGCGGCCCAGATACCGGTCCAGACGCACGATCTGGTCCTCAATTTCCCGTGAGTCCGGACCGAACGCGTGCCCGATGTAGTCGGTGGTCGACAGGCTGACCGAGAGCAGGTCGGTCGCTCCGCGACCACCCAACTGCAGGGCGCGCACCCCCTCGAGAGCGAACGCGAGCGTGAGGGAGTCCATCGTCGGCGTGGCGAGGAACGCCAGCGCCGCCGCACCGCTGTCGACCGGGAGCCGGTGGGGGAAGATCACATCATGGCCGCCGTGCTCGTAGGAGACGCTGTCGGTCTCGGGATAATCGCGGTCCCCGAGGAACAGGTTCCAGCTTGTCCCCGCGGCGCGGAAGGGAACGCGTTGTCCGTTGAATAGTTTGACCCAGGTGGGCAGCGAGTCGGCGTAATAACGACTCGTGGTGAAGTAGCCCCCCACGTACCAGAAGACGTTCGCCTTGGCTCGGCCGATGGGGAGAATCGCCCCACGGTCCTTACCCGAGACCGCGAGGGCTCGCGCGCCGGGGTCCGCCGCCTGAAGCCAGTCGAAAAACGCGGTGCCGCGAAACCGCTTGGGGGACGCACCCGACCCGTTGACGCCGATCAAGGGCGCCTTCGGATCCTGAACCCCCTCCACGTTGCTGACAATGCCAGTGTGGACGGGCCAGCGCCCGGACAATATGGTCGAATGGCCGGGAGCCGTCTCCGTGATGGCGTGATCCTGATACGCGTCGGTGAACACCGCACCGGCCTTCAGGAGCGTGACGAAACCGCCTTGCAGCTGCGGCCGGAAGCGCTCCAGGTAATCGGGACGCAACTGGTCGACCGTGATCACGACGATGAGCCGGGGCTTGGGAGCGGGGGCGGGGGCGGCTCCGCGAGCGGCGACGAGTAGCAAAGCAAGGAGCGGGTGCATGGCCAGGAAAGCTAATCGGTACGGCGTCGGAGCGGTTCAGGCCGCCACGGGCGCTGCCTGCCGCTGTTCTTCCCGCACCCGCCACGCCACCACGGCCGCGAGTGCCACGACGCCGGCGGCGATATAGAAGGGTACGGCTGGTCCAAGATACTGAAACGCCAGCGTCGCGCCCCACGGCCCCACAATCGCCATGATGCCGCGCAGGGTCTGCTGCGCGCCCATCTGGACTCCGTATTCGTTCTGAGCGGTTCGATGGCTCACGAGCGCGGTCGTTGCCGGGAACAGGAGCGCCGTACCGATCGGCGCGAGCGCGAGGCACAGGATGAATCCCCAGCGCGTCGACGGCAGCGGCATGAGCAGGAGGCCGAGGCCGAGCAGCACTGCCCCGAGCCGCATGGTGCGTACTTCGCCCAAACGATGGTTGATCCAGCCCACTGGCCACGCCCGCATCGCCACGCCGACGGCGGAGAATACGAAGTAAATCGGTCCGACATGATCGGCGTCAACGCCGAACCGCTTGAGCAGATAGAGCGATAGCACTGCGATCAGCGAGTTCAGGGCGAGCATGCCGATCCCGTAGACCCAGATCACCTCGGAGACGGGACGGGCGGGATGCCGAATCACGTTCCAGAGCGGTCGGGCGACGTGATGGACCGCCTGGCTCCACGATCCGGACGCTTCACGCGGTGACCGATGGCCGTCGGGTAGAGCGGGCTCGCGCACGCGCGACTCGGGGAGCCACTTCCAGGCAAAGGCCACGTTGAGCAGAACCAGCGCCGCCGCGGCAACGCCGGGGCCGGCCGGGCCCCACCACTGGTGCGTTTTGGACCCCAGAATCGCACCGATGCTCACGCCCAGACTGGTCGCGGCAGACAGCCACCCGAGCGCTTTGGCACGCTGTGCCGGGGCCATGGTGTCCGCGACGTACGCCTGCGCGACGCCCGTCGTGCCGCCGCCGAACCCCTGGACGATGCGACACACGAACAGCAACCACAACGCGTTGGCGTACCCGAAAATCAGATACGCCACCGCCGAGGCGCAGAGACCGATGAGCAGCACCGGCCGCCGGCCGTAGCGATCGGAGACGCGGCCCCAGATCGGCGAAGCGAGCAGCTGCGCGACCGCGAACGAGCTGAACAGGGGGCCGACCGTGCTCGGCTGGCCACCCAGTCGGAGCGCGTAGAACGTGAGAAGCGGGGCGATCATGAGCAGCCCGATCATGTCCACGAAGCACACCGCCATGAGAACGATCAGGCGGCGGAGATCGGGGCTGAGGGCCGCGCTCGCCCGGTCGAGGAGTGCTTTCATCCTAGTCAATCTCCGTGAAGCGGACCTCTGCGCTGCGGACAATGAAACGGTTCATGGCCTAGTCTCCTCGAGGATCCCCCTCTAATCTTCTTGCCATTTCACATGTCCGACACCCCGAAACCAGACCATGGGCGGCGGCTCTTCCGCCGCACGCTGCTGCGCGTGATGGCGGTGCAGGTGGCGACGCTCCTGCTCCTCTGGCTGCTCCAAGCCCACTACACTCGATGATCGCCCCGTCGTGCGCGCGTTAGACTGGGTCATCATCGCCGTCTACCTGGTGTACGTGCTGGTGGACGGCGTGCGCCGTGCCAAGGGCACGCGGGAGATCGAGGGCTACTTCCTGGCCAACCGGAGCCTTCCGTGGTGGGCGGTGGGCCTCTCGGTCATGGCGACACAGCTCTCCGCCGTTACGCTCATCGGCACCACGGGGCAGGGAGCGACAGACGGCCTGCGCTTCGTGCAGTTCTACTTCGGTCTCCCGCTGGCCATGGTCATCCTGGGCGTGACGCTGGTCCCGTTCCTCCACGGGGCCAGGGTGTTCACCGCGTACGAGTACCTGGAGCGGCGGTTCGACGCGCGCACGCGCTCCCTGACCAGCTTTCTCTTTCTCGTGGTGCGGGGGATGTCGTGCGGGACCATCATCGCCGCGCCGGCCGTGGTGTTCTCCGCCATGTACGGATGGAGTCTGTTGTGGTCGGTGGCCCTGATGGGCATTCCGACCGTGATCTACACCATGATCGGCGGGGTGCAGGCGGTGACCTGGGTGGATGTGAAGCAGATGGCGCTCATCGTCTTCGCCCTGATCGCGGTGATGGTGACCCTCCTGATGCAGCTCCCGGTAGCACCCGACCACGCGCTGGCCCTGGCGGGCGCGGCGGGCCGGCTGCGCGCCTTCGATTTCTCCTTCGACCTGACCAACGATTTCACGTTCTGGTCCGGCCTGGTCGGCGGCACGTTTCTCATGCTGTCGTATTTCGGGACCGACCAGAGCCAGGTGCAGCGCTATATCACCGCCAAGTCGGTAGACCAGGCGCGGAGCTCGCTCTTGATGAGCGCCTACTGGAAGATTCCGCTCCAGGCACTGGTGCTGCTCACGGGTGTTTTGGTGTTCGTCTTCTTCGTGTTCCAACGACCACCGCTGCTGTTCAACCCCGCGGCAGAGCAAGCCGTTCGTGCGGCCGAGCCCGCGATGTACGGAGTCCTCGACGAGCGGTACCGCACCGCGCTCCGCGAGCGTGAGACCGCGGCGCACGCTGTGGCGGTCGAGGCGTCCGCCGCCTCGTTGGCAGCGTTCCGGGCCCGCGAGGCGGACGTGAGCGCGGCGCGAGAAGAAGCGCTGGGGTTGGCCCGCCGCGTGACCGGAACGAGCGCGCAGGACGTGAACTACGTGATGCCGTACTTCGTGCTGCACTTCCTTCCGGTGGGCCTGATCGGAATCTTCGTGGCCGCGGTCCTGGCCGCGGCGATGTCCA
>WNEL01000142.1_pt1 | contig 25960 bp, 23 predicted proteins | sample 5399991 | NCBI WGS metagenome assembly WNEL01 (sample SAMN13153325, study PRJNA577476) | soil metagenome | isolation source: 20 cm grassland meadow soil pre-rain plot 2 | place: USA:California | collected 2015-09-08
GCTGTCTCGGCTCACGACCGGCTCTCGGGGGCGATCCTTATCGAATAACACAGGTGGAGCGGGAGGGCAACTCTCGGGAGATCGCCGCTCGCCCCCTGAGCTTCCTACCCGAACACCGCGGTCAACGGCGGATCGCCGCGGAGCACCGCCTGCACGTTGGCCACCGCGATCGCCGCCATCTGACGGCGCGCCTCGGCGGTAGCGCTCCCGATGTGCGGCAACAGCACCGTGCGCGGCGCGGCCCGGAGGCGGGGATGCACCGTGGGTTCGTCCGTGTACACGTCCAGGCCTGCCCCGCCCAGCCGTCCCTGCTCGAGCGCCTGCGCCAGCGCCTCCTCCCGGACGAGATCCCCCCGCGCCGTATTGATGAGAATGGCGCTCGGCTTCATCTGCCTCAATGTGTCGGCGTTGATGATCCCCTTGGTCTCGGGCACCGACGGCACGTGCAGCGACAGCACGTCGCTCTCCCGCAAGAGCCGCGACAGCTCCGCGCGGACGGCGCCGGTCGCCCGCTCGAACTCCGGACGCGGGTTGCGCGCCGTGTACAGGATCCGCATCCCGAACGGTACGGCCCGGCGTCCCACCGCCTGCCCGATCCGCCCCGCACCGAACAGTCCGAGCGTGCGCCCCCGCAGCTCGATTCCAAGCAGCAGCTCCGGATCCCATCCGGTCCACGTGCCGCTTTTCACGAGCTCGCACCCCGCCACCACCTGGCGTGCGCAGGCCAGAATCAGCGCCCAGGCGAGGTCGGCGGTCGCGTCGGTGAGGACGTCGGGAGTGTTGGTGACCTTGACGCCGCGTATCTCGGCCGCGACCACGTCGACGTTGTCGTGCCCGACCGCGCAGTTGGCGACGATCTTGAGCTTCGGGAGCCGCTTCAGCTCGGTGCCGCCCACCCAGCGGGACAAGAGCGGCACGATGGCGACGTAGTCACCGGACGGCGTCGGTTGATCCGCTGGCAACCAGGTGACGTCGAGGCCCGCCAGCTGGTCGGCCTCGAGCAGCCGCTGGAGCTCCGCGGCAATGAGGACGCGGTGGCCCACTACCTCTTGGTCTGCGCCAGACGAATCGAGTCGTCCACCGCCAGCGCGCGGGTGGGACTCCACTTGTAGTAGAGCTGGAGGCAGGAGCCCGCCTGCATCTTGCGCTGCCGCGTGCAGGTGGCGATCTCCTGGCGGTGCTTCGGCGCCTCGTGGTGCCACAATGAGTCCGCCGTCACCCCGGCGCGCGCGTCCGCCCAGCCGTAGAGCACGAGGCAGCGCTCGACGTCACCGGATGGATCCGTGGCGCAGTCGGCGATCTCCCGCTTGTGTTTCGCGGCGTCGGCGCGCCACGACGAGTCGGCGCGCGACTGCGCGAGCGCGTCCTGCTGCTGCTGATACGCCGTGGCGGCGGCGAGCGCCGCGGGCTGCTTCCACCGGTACTGCAGCACGAGACATTGCGCCGCCCCCTGCGCGTCCATCGTGATGCGGCTGCATTCCCGCACCTCGGCGGCCTTCTTGGCTGGCGACTTGAAGCAGGCGAGAGCAGACAGGGTCACCGCGGCGGCGAGCCAGCCCTTGGTCCAGCGCGTCCCACGCATGCAAGCCTCCAGGTGAAGGCGACGGGCACGGACAGGGTGGGATTCGAACCCACGGTACCCTTGCGGGCACACCGGTTTTCGAGACCGGCCGTTTCAACCGCTCACGCACCTGTCCTCCAAGACAGTCTCACGTCGCTCGTTACACGTTGCACGATCTCGCAGGCACCGCTCCCATGCTCGTGCAACGTGTGACTAGGAGCGTGCAACGTGTTAGGAACGGATAGGGTGGGATTCGAACCCACGAAACGGTTACCCGTTTACACGCTCTCCAGGCGTGTGCCTTCAGCCGCTCGGCCACCTATCCAAACGGCTAGTAAATACATAACGCACGGCGGTTTCGCTACGGGTGCCGCGCCCTCCGAAACCCGGGCGGCGGGAGCGCGTATACTTCCAGTCTCTCGGCACGATTCTCGAGACTCGAAGGAGGTACCATGAACACCTTGCCGAAGAAACGCGAGCCCAGCGACTCCGAAGTCAACTCGATCCCCACGTGGCGCGAGCTCGCGGACCGCTTCCGTGACCTGATGAAGGACTTCTTGAAGGAGGGCAAGGAGTTCGAGCGCGAGCTCGAGCCGAAGCTGCTCCCTGCGCTGAAGCGGTTGCGGCTCGAAATCGAAAAGCTCATCGCGAAGCTCGAGCAGCGGTCCCGCCCGCCGAAGCCGCAAGGCTAGACGGGCTCGCGGCGCAGCCGCGCACGATCCACCTTGCCGAGATGCGTCCGCGGGAGCGCGTCGAGAAAGATGACCTCGCGCGGGTACTTGTAGGGCTCGAGCCGCTCCCGCACGAACGCCTGGAGCTCCGCGGCGAGTCCGTCGCGGACCTCCTGCGCGACGACGAACGCATACGGCTTGACGAGGCCGTGCGCTCCCATCACACCGACCACCGCCACCTCCTTCACCGCCGGGTGGTGCAGCAGGCAGTTTTCCACTTCTTGGGGCGCCAGCCACTTGCCCGAAACCTTGAGCAGGTCGTCGGCGCGGCCACAGTACGTGAAATACCCGTCAGGGTCGCGCCGCACCATATCACCCGACACGTACCACTCTCCCCGGAATCCCTCCTTGGTTTTCTCCATTTGCTGCCAGTACCCGAGAGCGCGGGAACCGCCGCGGACCCACAGCACGCCCACCTCGCCAGCGGGTAGCTCCCGCCCCTCGTCGTCGCACACCTTGACGTCAAAGCCCGGCACGACGGTCCCGAGTGTGCCGGGGCGTACCTGCCCGGGGCGGTTCGAGATGAAGATGTGCCACATCTCCGCCGTGCCGAGGCCGTCCAGCAGCTCCACCCCGAACGTCCGCTTCCAACGTTGATACAGCTCGACCGGGAGCGGCTCACCCGCCGACGTGGCGAGGCGGAGGCATGAGAGATCCTGGCTCGCCGCGGCGGGATGGCTCACCATGTGATTGATCATGGTCGGCACGTTGATGAGAATCGTGGGCCGGAAGCGCGCGATCCTCTCGAAGACGAGCTCCGGGGTCGCGGCTTCGGGGAACAGCACGGTGGTCGCGCCGACAGCGAAGGGAAACAACAGGTTGGAGCCGGTCGCGTACCCGAAGTAGAGCTTGGGCACGCTGACGGTCACATCGCGCTCGGTGTATCCGATGACCCCTTTGGCATAGCATTCGGTCGTGTTCGCGAAGGAGGCGTGGGTCTGCACCACGGCCTTCGGTTGCCCGGTGGTTCCACCCGAGAAGAGCCAGATCGCCGCGTCGTCGCGGTGAGTCGGAAAGGACTCCAGCACCGGCCCGGCGGTCTGCGCCAGTCGATCGTCGAGCGCCCCTCCGTCGCCGAGCACCAGGACGGTCTTGAGATGACGTGCATCGCGCGCCGCCGTCTTGAACGCCGACGCCGTGTCCCGGTGTGTGACCACGACGCGAGCCCGCGTGTAGCGGTAGAAGTAGTCGATCGCCTCCGGCTTGAGCTCCGGATTCACCATGACGACCACCGCGCCGATCTTGAGGGTCCCGAAGAGCACTGCCACGAACGCGGGCCCGTCAGGGAGCGCGATCATGACGCGCTGTTCGGGCTGGACGCCGGCCTCGGTGAGCACGTGCCCGAATTGATTCGCGAGCGCCTGGATCGTTTGGTAGGTGAGTGCGCCCGCATCGGTGAGCACGGCGGGCCGAGCGCCTTTCCCTTCGCGAACGCGGGCGTCGAGAAAATAGTCCGCGATGTTGAACTGCTCGGGCGGCTGGAAGGGCATGTGACAGATATCGGCGACCGACGGCTGGCGGTCAACCGCCCCGCCCCGTACCATACAGCCACTCATGGCGGTCCTGGATTTCGCGCACTTGACCTGGGAGGAGGTTCGCGACCTCGACCGGACGAAGGCGGTGGCCATCCTCCCCGTCGGCGCCGTCGAGGCGCACGGTCCGCATCTCCCTCTTGCCACCGACGTGATCATCGCGGAGTCCATGGCCCGGGCCGCGGGCGCGCGGCTCGCGGCGCGCGGCTACGACGCCCTGCTGCTCCCACCCCTCGTCTACACGCCTGCCGAGTTCGCCGCCGGGTTTCCCGGCACGGTGTCGTTGCGGCCCGCCACGGTGACCGCGCTGCTGGTCGACCTCACGCGCAGCCTGGCGCGCCACGGCTTCCGAGTGCTCGCGGTCGCGAACGCGCACCTGGATCCCGCGCACGTCGCGGCCCTCGACGCCGCGGTGGCTCAGAGTCGACCCGAGGCTGGTGCGCGGATCGTGTTTCCCGACGTCACGCGGAGGCCCTGGGCCCCACGGCTCACCGACGAATTCCAGAGCGGCGCGTGCCACGCTGGGCAGTACGAGAGCTCGATCGTAATGGCGGCGCGCCCGGAGCTCGTCCGCGAAGCGATTCGCCGGTCGCTACCCGCCAACCCGCGCTCGCTCAGCGTGGCGATACGGTCCGGGCAGACGAGCTTCGAAGCGGCGGGCGGGCCACGCGCGTACTTCGGCGCGCCAGCCGCCGCCGGGGCCGCCGAGGGTGCGCGCACCATCGAGGCCCTCGGTGCGATCCTCGAGGAGGCGGTGCTCGCGGAGCTCGGCCCTTGACGCTCGCTGGACGGGGCGCGGTGGTCACCGGCGCGGGCCGCGGCATCGGCATGGCGGTGGCACGAGCGCTCGTCGACGCCGGCGCCGCGGTCGTGGTGGCTGCCCGCACGCGGGAGGCGATTGAGAAGGTCACGGCCGACCTGCGTGCCGCCGGCGCGCGGGGAGCCTGGGCGGTATCGTGCGACGTCACCGACCCGGCCAGCGTGCAGGCGCTCGCCCGCGCCGCCGAGGTCCATCTCGGGCATGTGGACATACTCGTGAACAACGCCGGTGTCAGCCACTCCGCGCCCTTGCATCGGACCACCCTCGCCGACTGGAACCGCATCTTGACGGTGAACGCGACCGGTACGTTCCTGTGCACCCAGGCCTTCCTACCCGGGATGGTCGAGCGCCACTGGGGGCGTGTCGTGAACATCGCCTCCGTCGCGGGGCTGGAGGGGGGGAAATACATCACCGCCTACAGCGCGTCGAAGCATGCGGTGATCGGGTTGACCCGCTCGGTAGCCGCGGAGGTCGCGGGGACCGGCGTGACCGTCAATGCCGTCTGCCCCGGCTTCGTCGACACCGAGATGACGCGCGAATCGGTGGCCCGCATCGCGGCGAAGACCGGCATGTCATCCGAGGCCGCGCTGCACGCGGCACTCGCGACCACCGGGCAGGCGCGGTTGATCTCGCCCGACGAGGTGGCCCGCGCCGTGCTGACGCTGTGCAACGACGCTGAGCGCGCGAGCAACGGAGACACCGTGGTCATCGCCGACGGAAGCGAGAAGGGGGTGGGGGGAGCCCACCGATGACGTTTCGGATCGTGAACCCCGACGCCCTCGGCCGGCCGAGCGGATGGAATCACGGCATGCTCGCGCCGGCAGGAGGGCGTGTGCTGTTCGTGGCCGGACAGACGGCCCCCGCTCCGCAGCGTGGCGGGGGGCTCGTTGAACAGTGGGCCGGCGCGCTCGAGTGTGTGCTCGAGGTAGTGCGAGCAGCGGGCGGTGGAGCCGAGCACATCGGTCGTCTGACCGTGTACGTCGTCGACCGTGAGGCCTACCTCGCCAACCTCAAGCCGCTCGGCGAGGTCCATCGCCGCCTCATGGGACAGCATTATCCCGCCATGTCGCTGGTGGAAGTTCGGGCGCTCGTGGAGGCGAACGCCGCCGTGGAGATCGAAGCCACCGCCGTCCTGCCCTGACCGGTTTCCCGGAGGTCGACCGCATGCCGCTCGCGCCCAAGTCCTTCCTGTACGAATCGGACTCCCACACCGGGGTCGCGACGATCATGCTCAACCGCCCCGATCGACTCAACGCGCTGACGTTCGACGTCTACCGCGAGCTGCGCGACGCGTTCCGCGCGCTCGACACCGAGCCGGGCGTCCGGGCCGTCATCATCACGGGCGCGGGACGGGCCTTCTGCTCGGGCGGCGACGTTGAAGACATCATCGGCGCGCTGTTCGAGCGCGACGACGCGGGCCTGCTCGCCTTCACGCGGCTCACGTGTGACCTGATTCTCGCGATGCGGCAATGCCGCCGCCCCATCGTCGGGGCCCTGAACGGTACGGTCGCCGGCGCTGGCGCGGTCATCGCCGCCGCCTGTGATGTGCGTGTCGCCGCCGACTCCGCGCGGATCGCATTCTTGTTCACCAAGGTCGGCCTCTCAGGGGCCGACATGGGCGCAGCCTGGCTCCTGCCTCGCCTCGTTGGGCTGGGACACGCGACCGAGCTCCTCATGACCGGCGACTTCATCGACGCCCCGACGGCATTGCGCATCGGCCTCTACAATCGGGTAGTCGCGAGGGCTAACGTGCTGGAGGAGGCCCGCAGGTTCGCCGAGCAGCTGGCCCACGGACCGTCATTCGCGCTCGGCATCACGAAGGAGGCGCTCAACCGCGAAGCCCACATGGATCTCACCACGGCACTCGAGGCTGAGGCTCAGGCACAGGCCGTGTGCATGCGGAACCCTAACTTCCGCGAGGCCTACGACGCGTTCAAGGCGAAGCGCCAACCCAAGTTTGTCTGACCGTGCCTGACTCGGCCGCCATCCGCGCGTTCCTCACGGAATCTCACGTCGCCCTGGCGGCGCGGGTGACGGCCTACGCCGCCGCCGAACTCTCGTCCCTCGCCGAGCCCCCGGACGACCGAGCGGCACGGGTCCAGGCACGGGAGCTGCTCGTGCGCCTCGGCGAGGCAGGATGGTTTGCGCCGATCGGAGACCTCGATCTGCGCACCGCATGTCTGGTGCGCGAAGCGCTGGCAGGCGCCTCCCCGCTCGCCGACGCGGTGTTCGCGCTGCAGGCCCTCGGCACCGTCCCGATTCTCCTGGCCGGCGACCGCGCGCTCAAGGACCGCTGGGTCCCCGCGGCGCTCGCGGGCCGGGCCATGGCGTCCTTCGCGCTGACCGAGGTCGAGGCCGGCTCGGACGCCGCGGCGATCGCGACGAGCGCGCGGCGGGATGGCTCTGGTTACGTGCTCTCTGGCACCAAGACCTTCATCTCGAACGCCGGTCTCGCCGATTTCTATACCGTGTTTGCCTCTACCGACCCATCGCAGGGCAACAAGGGGATCTCGGCCTTCGTGGTGGCCGCGGACGCGCCCGGGCTGACGTTCGTGCGTCCCCTCGTGCTCTCGGCGCCGCATCCGCTGGGTGAGATCGCCTTTCGCGACTGCCGCGTGCCGTCGTCCAGCCGTCTTGGCGCCGAGGGCGACGGCTTCAAGCTGGCACTCGCGACGCTCGACCGGCTGCGGGCGACCGTGGCCGCGGCCGCGTGCGGGATGGCGGCGCGGGCGCTGCACGAAGCCCTCGAACACGCCACCCACCGCCGGCAGTTCGGACGCACGCTCGGCGAGTTCCAGCTGATCCAGGAGAAGCTCGCGCGCATGGCGACGGACCTCACCGCCGCGCGGCTGCTCACCTACCGCGCCGCGTGGGAGAAGGATGGCGGGGCGGAACGGGTAACCATCGAAGCGGCGATGGCGAAGGCCTTCGCGACCGAGGCCGCCCAGCGGATCGTGGACGACGCCGTACAAATCCTGGGAGGGCGCGGCGTGCTCGCGTCCCACCCGGTGGACCGGCTGTACCGGGCCATCCGGGCCCTGCGGATCTACGAGGGCACAACGGAGATTCAACATCTTATCGTGGCTGGGCAGCTGTTGAAGCAGGCGGGAAGCAAGGCATGAGATTCGTCGTGGTAGGCGGCGGGCCGGCCGGGCTCTACTTCGCCATCCAAACGAAGCTGGCGGATGGCTCGCACCACGTCACGGTGATCGAGCGGAACCCGCTCGAGGCCACCTTCGGGTTCGGCGTGGTCTTCTCCGACGCCTCGCAAGACAACCTCGCGGAGGCGGACCGCGAGACGTACAGCGAGATGGTCCGGCAGTTCCATCACTGGGACGACATCGCGGTCCACGTCAACGGCACCGTGGTCACGTCCACCGGCCACGGATTCAGCGGGCTGTCGCGGCGGACGCTGCTCGCGATCCTGCGGCGCCGCGCCGAAGCGCTCGGGGTGTGCCTCGAGGTCGGCACCCAGGTAACGGACGTGGGCGCGCTCCTGGGAGCGGACCTCGTGGTCGCCGCCGATGGCTTCAACAGCGTTGTACGCGGGCAGTTTGCCGATCGCTTCAAGCCGACCGTGGATTGGCGTCGCAATCGCTACGTCTGGCTCGGAACGACCCGCCCCTTCCCCGCATTCACCTTCTACTTCAAGCGCGACCAGCACGGCCTGTGGCGAGTCCACGCCTACCAGTACGAGCCTGAAGGCTCGACGTTCATCGTTGAAGCCACCGAAGCGACCTGGCGTGCGGCGGGGCTGGATCGCGCCGACGAGCGTGCGACGCTCGCCTTCTGCGAGGCGTTGTTCCGCGAGGAGCTCCAGGGCCACCGTTTGCTCACGAACCGCTCCGTGTGGCGCAACTTTGGGACTATGCGGAACGAGCGCTGGCACCATCGGAACGTGGTGCTGTTGGGCGACGCCGCTCATACCGTGCACTTCTCCGTGGGATCCGGCACGAAGCTCGCCATGGAGGACGCGGTCGCCCTGGCCCGCGCGGTCCTACGCGCCCCTGCGGGCGACATCCCCGCGGCTCTCGCGGCGTACGAGGCGGAGCGACGACCCACGGTCGAGAGCTTGCAGCGCGCCGCGCAGGTAAGCCTGCAGTGGTTCGAGGACACCGAGCGTTACATGGATCTCGTGCCGGTCCAGTTCGCCTTCAACCTCCTGACGCGCAGTCTGCGGATCACGCATGATAACTTGCGGCTCCGCGACCCCGCGTTCGTGGGCGCGGTGGACCGCTGGTTCGCCGCGGAGACCGCCGAGCAGAGCGGCGTCGCCGTGCCCGGCGGCCCGCCACCGCCGCCGCTGTTCACGCCGTTCCGGCTCCGCGACCTGCTGCTCGTGAACCGTGTGGTCGTGTCCCCGATGTGCCAGTATTGCGCGGTCGACGGCACGCCCAGTGATTGGCACCTGGTTCACCTCGGGGCGCGGGCCATGGGCGGCGCGGGCCTAGTCTTTACGGAGATGACGGACGTCTCGCGGGAGGGCCGGATTTCGCCCGGGTGCACCGGCATGTACAAGCCGGAACATGTGCCGGCCTGGAAGCAGATCGTGGACTTCGTCCACGCCAACAGCCAGGCGAAGATCGGGCTGCAGCTCGGTCACGCGGGCCGCAAGGGCTCCACCAGGCTCGCGTGGGACGGAATGGACGAGCCCCTGCCGGAGGGCAACTGGGAGATCATCGCCGCCTCCCCCATCCCCTATTTCCCCCACAGCCAGATCCCCCGCGCGATGGACCGCGCGGACATGGATGCGGTACGCGGCGACTTCGTGCGGGCGGCGCAGATGGCGGAGCAGGCGGGCTTCGACATTCTCGAGATCCACTTCGCGCACGGCTACCTCCTGGCGAGCTTCATCTCGCCACTCACGAACCGGCGCGCCGATGAGTACGGCGGTCCGCTCCTGAACCGAATGAAGTTTCCCCTCGAAGTGTTCGACGCCGTCCGCGCCGTGTGGCCACAGCACAAGCCACTCTCCGTGCGCATTTCGGCGGTGGACTGGGCTCCCGGTGGCACGGAGCCCGCCGACGCCGTGGAGATCGCCCGACTGCTCCGCGCCCACAGCTGCGACATCGTGGACGTGTCCGCGGGCCAGACGGTTCCCGATGCAAAACCGGTCTACGGACGCCAGTTTCAGACGCCGTTCGCCGACCGGGTGCGGCAGGAGGTGGGAATCCCCACGATGGCAGTGGGCAACATTTCATCCTACACCGACGTGAACACGATCCTGGCCGCGGGACGCGCCGACCTCTGCGTCCTGGCGCGCGCGCATTTGTGGGATCCCTACTGGACCCGCCACGCCGCGCATGAGATGGGCTATGCGCTCCCATGGCCGCCGCAGTATTCGACGCTCGACTCCTACAAGCCGCGGTTCACCTGAGGGTCGCCCGATGGCCGTGACCTATTCCAGCTACTTGAAGCTCGACGAGCTGCTGGCGCTGCAGCAGCCGCGCTCCGCCGGCCCCGAGCACGACGAAATGTTGTTCATCGTCATCCATCAGGTGTACGAGCTGTGGTTCAAGGAAATGCTTCACGAGCTGGCCTACCTCGAGAAGTTGCTGCGCGACAACGCGACACCGCGCGCGCTCCACACCTTGAAGCGCATCCTCACCGTGCTGAAGGTGATGGTCGCGCAGATCGACGTTCTCGAGACGATGACGCCGCTCGAGTTCCTGTCGTTTCGTGACCGCCTCGAATCCGGTAGCGGGTTTCAGTCGTTCCAGTTCCGCGAGCTCGAATTCGTCCTCGGCACGAAGAACCTCGAGGCCATCGCCCGCTACCCCGAGGGGAGCGAGGCCCGTCGCCGGCTCGACGCCCGATATCGTGGGGCGACGCTGTGGGACGCCTTTCTCGCGTATCTCGCGCGCAACCAGTACACCGTGCCGCCATCGCAACTCGCTCGAGACGTAACGCGACCGGTCGAGCCCTCGCGCGAGATGCAACAGATCCTGATCAGTGTCTACCGGAAAGACGCTGCCGTGGCGTCGGTGTGTGAGCGCCTGGTGGATCTGGATGAGGGGGTCATGGAGTGGCGTTACCGGCACGTGAAGATGGTGCAGCGCACCATCGGCACGAAGCCCGGTACCGGTGGATCCGCGGGCGCCGAATACCTCGAAACGACGCTGAACAAGCCCGCCTTCCCCGATCTCTGGGCGATCCGCACGGAGCTGTGAAGACAACGCCCGAAGCGCTGTACGCGAGCCCGAACGCGCTCGCGCCCCACTATCGCCAGTTTCGAGTGGCCGAGCGGTTGCTCCTGACCGGCCACTCGCATCAGGCCTGGCCGGACGTGGGCCTCGAGGCCCAGCAGCGCGCCTGGCTCGAGGCCGCCGAGTACGTGGATGACAAGTGGGAGCGCGCGTTCGCCATGGCGGATCGCGTGCGGCAGGGCTTCGCCCGCCTGCTCGACGACGCGGATGGGGCCATCGCGCTGGGCGCGAACACACACGAGCTCGTGGTGCGCTGGCTCTCCGCCCTGCCCCTCGCCCGACGACCCCGGCTCGTGACGACGACCGGAGAGTTTCATACGATCCGCCGCCAGCTCGACCGCCTGGCCGAGGAAGGCGTCACGGTCGTCAAAGTCGCCGCGCCCCCGGCCGCCACACTCGCCGAGCGCCTCGCGCGGAGCGTGGACGACGGGACCGCCGCGGTGCTCGTGTCGGCCGTGCTGTACGAAACCGCCCACATCGTGCCCGCGCTCGCCCAGGTGCTCGCAGCGTGCAAGCGGGTGGGCGCGGAGCTGCTCGTGGACGTCTATCACGCGCTCGGCGTCGTGCCTTGTTCACTCGGAGACAACGGGCTTGCAGAGGCGTTCGTGGTGGGCGGCGGGTACAAGTACTGCCAGCTGGGCGAGGGGAACTGCTTCCTGCGGATTCCTCCCGACTGCGCGCTCCGACCCGTGATTACCGGTTGGTTCAGCGAGTTCGAGTCGGTCGCTCGTGGCGAGCCGGCGACGTCGGTCAGTTACGGCGCGGGTGCGGCTCGGTTCGCCGGCGCGACGTACGATCCGACCAGTCATTATCGGGGGGCGCGCGTGTTCGATTTCTTCGACGGGCACGGGCTGAGCCCGGATTTGCTGCGGCGGGTGAGCCAGCATCAGGTGGGCCGCCTCGCCGACCGATTCGACGCGCTCGACGCCGATCCGCGACTCGTCACGCGTGACCAGGCCGTCACCCTAGCGGAGCTCGGAGGCTTTCTCGCGTTGCAGTCACCCCACGCGAGCGAGCTCTGCCGCGGGCTCCGAGAGCGCGGCGTGCTGACCGACTACCGCGGGGACGTGCTGCGCCTGGGGCCCGCCCCCTACCTGTCCGACCAACAGCTCGATGTAGCGATGGAGACCCTGGGAAGCCTGATCAGGACGCTCGAGCGGAGCTAGCGCTGGGCGCGGAAGAACACCTGCAGGGCCTCGCCACACGCGTCGCCCTCGACTCCACCCACCACCTCGACCCGATGGTTCAAGCGGGGGTGACGCAGCAGATCGCCAAGCGATCCCGCCATCCCTGCCTTGGGATCGTACGCTCCGAACACCACCCGCCCCACCTTGGCGAGGACGATCGCGCCGGCGCACTGCGCGCACGGCTCGAGCGTGACGTACAGGGTGCAGTCATTGAGGCGATCGGTTTGCAACTGATCGAGGGCCCGTTGGACGGCGAGGAGCTCGGCATGGGCCGTGGGATCGCGCCGCGCGACGGACTCGTTGTGCGCGCGAGCCACGACCGTGCCGTCCCGATACACAACGGCGCCCACGGGAACTTCGCCCACCGATGCCGCCTCGCGTGCCTCGGCGATCGCTGCCTTCATGCCGGAGACGTCGGCAGGGGAGGTGGGGCGAGGCCGTTTCCCGCTTCCCGCTTCCCGCTTCGCGGCGTTACGCACGCGCCGGCTCGGCCGCTCCAGCCGTGACCCGCTCGAACGTGAGACGCGTCCCGTCTTTCGCCCGGTCCACCCGCACCGTGTCCCCTTCCGCGTATTGCCCTTCGAGCACTGCCAGTGCCAGCGGGTTCTGCACTAGTCGCTGGATGGCGCGCTTGAGCGGCCGGGCGCCGTACACGGGGTCGTAGCCCTCCGTGACGATCAATTGCTTCGCCGCCGCGGTGACCTCGAGCCGTAGCTTGCGCTCGGCCATCAGTCGCTCGACCCGCTTGATCTGAAGATCCACGATCTTCGCGATGTCCTGGCTCGAGAGCGGCCGGAAAATGATCACGTCGTCCACCCGGTTCAGGAACTCCGGCCGGAACGTCTGGCGCAACAGCTCGAGGACTTTGGTTTCGACCTGCTCCCAATTCTGCGTGCCCATCTCCAGGATATACTGGGACCCGATGTTCGAGGTCATGATGAGCACGGTGTTCCGGAAATCGACGGTGCGGCCCTGCGAGTCGGTGAGCCGGCCATCGTCGAGGATCTGGAGGAGCACGTTGAACACGTCGGGGTGCGCCTTTTCGATCTCGTCGAACAACACGACCGAGTACGGGCGCCGGCGGATCGCCTCCGTGAGCTGGCCGCCCTCCTCGTAGCCCACGTAGCCCGGGGGAGCGCCGATCATGCGGGCGACGGCATGCTTCTCCATGTACTCCGACATGTCGAGCCGTACCATCGCTTTCTCGTCGTCGAACAAGAACTCGGCGAGCGCGCGCGCGGTCTCGGTCTTCCCAACCCCGGTGGGTCCCAGAAAGATGAAGGACCCGGTCGGCCGGTTGGGGTCCTGTAACCCGGCGCGGGCCCGGCGCACCGCGTTGGCGACGGCGGCGAGCGCTTCGGGCTGGCCCACGACGCGCCGCTCCAGCTCCGCCTCCAGGCGGGTCAGCCGCTCACGCTCGGACTCGAGCATCTTCGTGACCGGGATGCCGGTCCACTTGGCCACGATCTCGGCGATGTCCTCGGCGTCGACCTCTTCCTTCAAGTACTTGGCCTTCTTCTGGATCTGGGCCAGACGCTTTTCGGCGTCGGCGATCTCTCGCTCGAGCGCCGGGATGCGGCCGTAGCTGATCTCCGCGGCCTTTTGCAGGTCGCCGCGACGGGTCGCCTGCTCCGCCTCGGTACGCAGTTGTTCCAGCTGCGCCTTCTTCGCCTGGAGCCCGGTGATGGCGTCTTTCTCCGCCTGCCACTGCGCCTTCATCACCTTGGAGCGCTCGCGCAACTCGGCCAGCTCCTGCTCGACCTTCGCGCGGCGCTCTTTTGAGGCCTTGTCTTTCTCCTTCGCGAGCGCCGCCAGCTCGATCTCGTACTGTACGATCTTGCGTTCGACCTCGTCGATCTCCTGCGGCAGTGAGTCGATCTCGATCCGGAGGCGGCTCGCCGCCTCGTCCACCAGGTCGATCGCCTTGTCGGGCAGGAAGCGATCGCCGATGTAGCGGTGAGACAGCGTGGCGGCGGCGATGAGCGCGTTATCCGTTATCCGGACACCATGGTGAACTTCGTAGCGCTCTTTCAGTCCACGCAGAATCGCGATCGTGTCCTCGACCGACGGCTCGCCCACGAACACGGGCTGGAACCGCCGCTCGAGCGCCGCGTCTTTCTCGATGTGCTTGCGGTACTCGTCCAGCGTCGTGGCACCCACGACGTGCAGCTCACCGCGCGCCAGCGCCGGCTTCAGCATGTTGGACGCGTCCACCGCGCCCTCGGCGGCGCCGGCGCCCACCAGGGTGTGCAGCTCGTCGATAAAGACGATGTATTTCCCCTCGGCGCTCGTGATCTCCTTCAACACGGCCTTGAGCCGCTCTTCGAACTCGCCCCGATACTTGGTGCCCGCGATTAAGGCACCCAGGTCGAGCGCGACGAGATGCTTGTTGCGCAGCCCCTCGGGCACGTCCCCGTTCACAATGCGCTGGGCCAACCCTTCGACGATGGCCGTCTTGCCGACGCCAGGCTCCCCGATCAGCACGGGGTTGTTCTTGGTCCGTCGCGACAGCACCTGCATCACCCGGCGGATCTCCTCGTCCCGGCCGATCACCGGGTCGATCTTGCCCTTGCGAGCCACGTCCGTCAGGTCGCGGGTGAACCGCTCCAGCGCCTGGTACTTCTGCTCGGGCTCCTGGTCGGTCACGCGGTGCGTGCCGCGCACGCCTTCGAGCGCCGACAAGAGCACCCCACGGTCCACGCCCGCGGCGGCCAGCAGCTGCCGGGCGGTCGTGCCCTTCTCGTCGACCAGAGCCAGGAGCAGGTGCTCGGTCGACACGTACGCGTCGCCCAGCCCCTTTGCCTCTTCATCGGCGCGGTCGAGCACGCGGCTGACCTCTCGTGACAGCGTGGGCTCCGCGGTCGTGCCCGACTGCTTGGGAAAGCGCTCGATCTCCCGCTCCGTCTCCGCACTGAGCTGCGTGACGTTCAGCCCGGCCTTCTGGAGCAACGGCACGACGATCCCGTCCTCCTGTGAGAGCAGGGCGAGGAAGAGATGGGCGTCGTTGATTACGGGGTTGCCACGCGAGCGCGCGAGAGCGCTCGCCTGCTGCAAGGCCTCGGCGGCCTTCACGGTCAAGCGTTCAGGTCTGATCATAGCGCCGGCTCCGGGGGCAACGTCCGCGCCCAGGAAAAGTGCCGTTTTGGCAGAAAGAACAAAAGGCGTCGCACGTCATCGTGCTACGCCCTCGTGCTACGCCTTCGTGCAACGTCCCTACTTGACGAGGATTTTTCTGGTGGACCGTTTCCCGTCGATTTCCAGCTGGTAAATGTACACACCCGACGAAGCCAGTTTGCCTGTACTGGTTACGTATCCATCCCAGTATGCATTGTAATTGCAGCCCAACGCCGTGGGGCAGCTGAGTGCGAGGCTATCCAGCGCCTTCCCCGAGCCCCGCAGAATCGGGATCGCCACGAGCTGTGCCAACACATTGAAGATCCGTAGAGACACCACAGGCCGGTGACCCTTGAGGAAGAGCTCCCCACTGACCCTGAACGGGATCGTGGTCGCCGGGTTAAACGAACTCGAACGATTCTGCTGAGACCCGATTGTGGGAGACGGGGTCTGCCCCGACGCCGCCCGGATTCCGCCCACCCCCAGCGCGCCGGCCCCCGCTGCCCAGAGCCCGAGCCCCAGCCTCGCCCAGGCGTACCGCTTCATCCACCGCTCCTCGAACCAGACGTGACTTTGGGACGGCTCTCCTTTGTGCTGAGTGACACACGACGTGCAGGGCGCTGGCTTTAACCTATGGGCCGCCTTTCCCCGCTGTCAACCTCGCGAGCACGCGGGCGTCGCCTGCGCGGCGCGTAATGCCGCGCCGATCTGCCCACTCGAGCAATGGAATCAAATACTTTCGCGTGAGGCCGAAGCGGTCCCGGAGCTCGGCGGGAGTGGCCGACCTGAGCTCCGCCAGCGCCGCCTCGAGAGCCGACCGGAATTCGGCCAGCGCCCCCGTCGCCGCGTAGCGCTCGGCGTCGATCGCTTCGATGGTGCCGGAGCGCGCCAAGTGCGCCAGCAAGGCCCGCACCGGGGTGCCTGGCAACTCGCGTTCGAGCTCCACAATCGTTGGCACCTGCCAGCGGGCGTCGGCCAGCCGATGGGCGAGCTTGTCGCTGGCGTCGCTCGCCCGGGCGTCGAGCGCCGGGCGCCACCGTGGCAGATGCGCGACACTCCCCGTCACCTCGAGGTCACGGCGTTGCAGCGCACGCTCCAGCACCGCATCGGTCACCGCCGCGGGAGGGGCCGGCGGACCGATGGCAGCCCGGAGCGCCTGGAGCGACATGCCCGGATCGAGTGGATGCTCCGCATGATAGCGTCGCAGTAGCTCCACCAATCGCTTCCCTTCGGTCACCACGGCCTCCCGACCGACGACGGCGTCCGGCAGCGCCAGCACTCCCTCCCCTGCTTCTGCGATGACTGCCGTGACGCGACTCGGGGCGACGCCGAGGCGCACCGCGAGCGTGTCGCGTTCCAGCCCGATGAGACCCGCTTCGGCCACCAACCCCGCAAGCCGGGCGGGCGCGTTTTGCTCCACCGCCAGCCCGCGCCGCCGCAGGCGCGTGCGGAGGCCCGGATACGGATCCAGCACGACACCGCCGCCGATCGTGGTGACGGGGGAGAATGAGCGCAGCACGAACCGATCGCCGCCGCGCGCCACCAAGGGCGTCTCGAGAACGAGACGGGACGAACCCCGGTGCCCCGGTGCGATCGCCTGCGTTTGCACGGCGCGAGCGAGCACCTCAGCGGTTCCGAGGTGCACCCGCAGGCGCGTGCGCGACGCGATCGGCTTGCGGGCCGTGGGGAGGAGCTCGACCGCGACGTCGATGAGCATGGTGGCCTGCCATCCGGTCCCGGTGACCGCGACGTGCCCGCGCGCCAGCTCGCTCTTGTCCACGCCCACGAGAGCCAGCGCGGTCCGTCGTCCCGGCGCTGCGCGTTCGGCCGCCTCTCCGTGGACCTCGATCGACCGAACGCGCGCGTCGCGCCCGAGTGGCAGCAGCCGAACGGACTCGCCGACCGCTACGCTCCCGCTCCATGTGGATCCGGTCACGACCGTCCCTGCCCCGGCCACGGCGAACACGCGGTCGATGGGCAGCCGAAAGCAGTCGTCGGCCGGTCGCTCGACCAGGTCCCCGGCGACCCGTCCCAACGCGGCGCGCAGCTCGTCCAGCCCCTCCCCGGTCACGACGGAGGTCGCGACTGGGGCATCCCACCGCACCCGACTCGCCGGCAGGCGCTGGACCACTTCGCTCCGCACCAACTCGAGCCACTCGGCGTCGACGAGATCGCGCTTGGTGATCACCGGAATGCCGCGGCGGACGCCGAGCAATTCCACGATCGCCAGGTGCTCTTCCGTTTGGGGCATGATGCCTTCGTCGGCCGCGATCACGAGCAGCGCGACGTCGATACCTGTCGCGCCTGCGAGCATGTTCCGCACGAAGCCTTCGTGGCCGGGCACGTCCACCACGCTCGCGCGGATCGTGTCCCCCAGCGGAAGGGGTGCGAACCCGAGATCGATGGTGATGCCTCTCCGCTTCTCCTCCTCCCAGCGGTCGGTATCGACCCCGGTGAGGGCCTTCACGAGGGCCGTCTTCCCGTGGTCGATGTGACCGGCGGTCCCGACTACGAAGCGGCGGACGGGATCGGTGTGTGCGTCGGGGCGGGATGGGCCATCCACGCGTGATGTTCCCAGAAGTCGAGCGCCGAGAGCGGACTGGTCTCGGCCAGGTGGTATCGCACGAACCGAGCGACGAGCCGGCGGTGCGCCGCGGCATGCAGGGAATCGAGCAACGGCAGCGTCGCCCGTACATCGTTCAAGGCGACGAGATCGCGGAACGCCTGCGGCGGCAGGCGGCTCGCAGCCTCGGTCGGCGCGCAGCGCGGGCAGAGGGCACCTCCATCCGCCACGCTGAAGGCGACCGGGGCGTCGCTCTGCGACGTGATCGTGGTCCCGTCCCGGGCGCAGCTCGCGAGCGACGGCGCGAAGCCCAGCACCGACACGAGGTGCCACAGCGACCGTATGGCCGCGGCGTCCACGCCCTCAGGCGGCGAGGACGGCATGGCCTCGAGCACGTCCAGGCCGGCGACGAGGGTATCGTACGCGGGCGCGAGCGGCGCCGGCGGCGCCATCCGGAGCATGACCTCCGCCAGCGCCGTCGCGCCCGCGAACCGGCCGACGTCGGCTGCCAGCTCGCGACGCAGGTTGGTCAAGTCGAAGGCGCCGAGCGTATGGAGCTCGCGCGTTTCGCGGAAGTACAGCTGGGCCATGCCTTCGCTCAACAGCTCGAGCCCCGCCCCGAACCGGCTCTTGGGACGCAGCGCGCCCTTGGCGATGGCGCTCTGGACCCCCAGGTCCCGCGTCGCGAGGCGCACGACCTTGGACGTCTCGCTGTAACGGTAGGTCTGGAGCACGATGGCCGGGGTGGTGACGAGGGACATGCTACGGCGTCGCCGCCACCGCGGCCGTCGTCGGACACACGCCCACGGTGACCGTGTGGACTTCGTCATAGTCGGGGGGCGCGCTCAGGACATGCACCACGCCGTTCGCGGCGCATGTACCGGGGGCCACGGCGTACACGCGTCCCCGGAGGTCGATCGCGAGTCCGGAGACACCGTCGCCCTCGGGCTTGAATCCTGGTGTGTCGGCCTGCGGCCCCCGGGTGATCGTGCGGATCGACGTGTTCACTTCCAGGATGCCTTCCGTCGTCGAGGCGATCAGCAGTCTGGCGCCGGCAGGATGAAATGCCGCTGCGCCGGGCAACTCACCCAAACCGTTCAGCACCGCGCTCTCCGACTGCGTGACGGGATCGACGATGGAAAGCTTGCCATCCGCCCCACCCACGTGTCCGGACGCCACGACGTACAGCATGCTGTCGTCCCCCACGGTCGCGAACCGCGCGTTCACTCCCGTGAGCGGGATGGAGTCCGTGGTGCGCACGCCGCAGCAATCGAACGACGTCAGCCAGCTCGGACCCGCCGGCGTCGCGCCCACGAGATTGCTGTTGACGACGAACACCCGTGTACCGACGATCGCTACCGCCTGGGGAGTAGCCCCGACCGCGACGCTGGTCGTGTCGCCGCTGAGATAATTGAGCCGCGTCACCGTGTTGAGGTTGGGGTTCGCGATCCACGCGATGGAATCGTCCTGGATGGCGACGCCGGTGGCGCCGGAGCCGGGGGCCAACGGCAGGGTGTAATCGGGCACCACGCACAGGCTCGAGGCATTCGGCGGGCACATGTAGAAGGAGCTCACCCCGACGGCGTTCCCGCTGCCGAGCGGAACCACGAAGAACGGTCCGTGGCCGTCTATCGTGCGTGGTGTCGCGCTGCCGATCTGCCAGCTCCGCGTCCTGACCGAGAAATCGGTGGCGGAGATGACCGAGAGCGTCCGATCCGACGCATTGACCACGCCGATCAGCTGGCCGGCCGAGCTCGTCTGCTCGAGCGCGTCGCTGCAGGCAGCGGCCAGGATGAGCGCCGGCAACACGATGCGTTTCATCGGGGTGTGGTATCCACAAGATCACAATATACGAACCGATCGTTTCGGAGCACGACCGCACCGCGCTCGCATGGAACCACCCGCCGCAGCCCCGGGCCCGCGTACACGAACGTATGGAACTCGCCGTTCTCCCCGCACGGATCGACCGCCGGCGGGAGGTCGCGCAGCAGCGCGGCATCGAACTCGCGACCCGCGAACTCGCGCGCGAGCTGCGCGGTGTCCACGCAAACCAGCACGGCGCGGTACCCCAGCTCGACGAATTCACGCGCGAGGGCCCCGGTGTCCCTGAGCCACAGCGGAAACAATCCCTGCATGCCGTGGCGGCCCAGCATGCGCTCGCGGTACGCGCGGATGTCTGCGAGAAACAGGTCGCCGAAGACCACTGTGTCGAGCCCCGGGACCCGCGCGGTGATCCTCGCGAGCGCGGCGCCCATGGCGGCTTCGTACTCGTGGTTCGAGGCGCCGGGCGTAATGACCACCTCGTCGAGCGGGATACCGAGCGCGTCGGCCTGTCGGCGCAGCAGGGTGCGTCGCACCCCGTGCATGCTGATCCGATCGTACTCGGCGGTCACCGTCGTGAGGAGGGACACCACGCGGTAGCGGCCATCGCGGACGATCTCCCGGAGGGCGAGTGCGCTATCCTTGCCGCCGCTCCAGGCGACGAGGACGGGCTTGGGCACCGTGACGGCGCGCGTCACCGCGTCCCGAAGCGCAGCTCGCCGCCGACGAACACGGTCCGCCCAGGCGCGGGAAAGTTCTTCACTTCCTGATACGCGTGATTGAGCAGGTTCTGTACGCGGCCCAAAATCGTCAGCCCGGGTACGCTCCCCCCCCCACCCCCCCCACCCCCCCCCACCCCCCTCCTGGGCGGGAGGACGGCGAGCTGCACGGCGGCGTCCACGCGCGTGTACGGCGGCAACGTCACGCGCGGAAACGGAAACGTCGAGAAGTCCTGATCGACCCGATCCCCGACGTACGTGACGGCGAGTGTCGCGGTCCCGCGGTCCGCGATGCGGTACCCAGCATCGAGTCGTCCCGCGTGCGCGGGCCGGCGCGTGAGCGGTTGCCCCGCGGCAAGCAGTGCCCCGGACGACGGATCAAAGCCGGGATTCGTGACATCGGTGTGGAGGTAGGTGTAGCTCGCGGCCACGGACAGCGGACCGGCCGGAGTGAATCGCAGGCCCGCTTCGAGGCCGTCCGCCGTGGCGGCCGCGACGTTGTAATAGTTCGGAGTGCCCGCCGCCACCCCGGGATTGTAGTCGATCATGTCGAGGAATCGCTGATCGAAAACCGTTACCGCCGCCGTCACCCGTCCCGCCGCGAACCCCTGCTCGATCCCGATCTCCCCGCTGCGGGAATGTTCCGGCTTCAGGTCCGGATTGCCGACGGCAAACCCGCTCGCGTAGTTCTCGAAGAAACTGGGCTCGCGGAATCCGTTGCCGGCGGAGACCCGGAGCCGTGTGCTCCCCGGCAGGCGATAGACTGCGCCCAATCGAACGGTCGTGTACGTCCCGAACCGCTCGTTGTCGTCCACCCGCGCGCCGACGGTCAGCGAAAGCCGCTGGTCCAGGTCGGTGACGGCCTGTATGTAGTAGCCCGCGTTGCGGCGGCGCACGTCTACCTGGCCGCCCGTGTTGTCCAAGCCGCGTTGGGACTCGAGCTCGACCGCCGTCCCTCCCGTCAGGACCGTCGCCCCGCCGAGGCGCAGATTCGCGCGGAGGTCCGCGCTGGCCCGGCTGGTATGGTCCAGGTTCTGGAAATAGAATCCAAGCGTATCGGCAACGGAATCGGGCCGGTTGTCGAAGCCGGCGTCTGTCTGGTTGAGCGCCAGCAGGAGCCGGGCCTCGAGCCGTGGCGTGAGGTAGTGTCCCACGTCGACGCCCACTGTGGGGCCGCTGCCGTAGCTGAACTGGTTGTGGTCGACCGGGTTTCCCGCGCCATCGGTCGGAAAGTGAAACGCGTTGTCGTCGTAGTGGATCGATAGGATGGCGTCGGTGCGCGCATCAGGCACGATGCGGGCCAGCCCCGAGAACACCGTATTGCGGTTCTGGTTATTGAACGCGTAGATGCCGTCGCTGGTGAAACGCGATACCGAGAACGAGTAACTCGCCTCCGGGCGCCCGCCCGACGCGCTCGCGTCCCAGATCCAGGTGCCGTACGTCCCGCCACGCACGGTGGCCACGGCTTGCCCTGCCCCCGAACCCCCCGCCCCACGACGCGTAAAGATCTGCACGACTCCGGTGACCGCGTCGGATCCGTACAGCACGCTCGCCGGCCCTCGCACGATCTCGACACGGTCCACGTTGTCCGTCGTGAGGCTCGAGAAGTCGAACGCACCGCCCGGCTGGTTTACCGGCACGCCGTCGATCAAGACCTTCACGTAGTCGCTCTCCCCGCCGCGCAGAAACAGCGATGTTTGCCCGCCGAACGAGCCCGTCTGGACCACGGCGGCCGCGGGCACCATGCGAAGAGCGTCGAGCAGCGCGTGGAGCCCCTGCTCCTCGAGGTCCGTCCCGCGCAGCACGGTGACTGTGGCCGGCACCGCGTCGGGCGCCGTGGGCAGCCGGGTCGCGGTGACGACCACCGGCGCGAGGGTCACGGTGTCCGGAGCCTGCTGGGCGGCGAGCACGCCAGCCAGGAACGCGAGTGACACCGTGACGAGAAGCAATCTCATGGGTTGGTCTCCTTGGTGCGCAGCGGGATCATCTGCGGCCGCCCGTCGAACGACGTGATCGCCATGGGCCAGGCGAACACATTCTGGACCGTCTCGGCAGTGAGCACGTCTCCCGGCGCGCCGCGCGCGACGGCCCGGCCCTCCGACAGGAGCAAGACCTGGTCGGCGAACCGCGCCGCCAGGTTTACGTGATGGGTGATCACCAGCGCGGCGAGACCCTGCGCATCCACCAGAGCGCGTGTCAGCTCGAACAACTGCATCTCGTGGCGCACGTCGAGCGATGTGGTAGGCTCATCGAGTACGAGGAGCTTGGGCTCCTGGGCGAGGGCGCGCGCCAGCCGCACGCGCTGGTACTCGCCGCCGGAGAGCGTCCATAGCCAGCGGTCCGCCAGGTCCGCGGCATCGCACGCGACGAGCGCCCGCTCGACTGCAGCCCGATCGGTCGCGCGCACGTCGCCGAAGAGCGAGAGGTGCGGATAGCGGCCCAGCAACACCGTCTCGCGCACGCGCTGGGGGAACAAGTTGTCTTCCCGCTGCGGCACGACGCCCACGACGCGCGCGAGCTCGCGACGTGACCAGCCGGTCGCGGGCCGTCCCAACACCTCGGCGCGACCGGCCGACGGGCGGATGAGCCCGAGCCCTGCCCGCACCAGGGTGGTCTTGCCACTCCCGTTGGGACCGAGCACGGCGTGAAACTCGCCCGCGCGTACCTCGAGCGAGACGTCGCACAGGGCATCGCGCGCGGCGTCGGCGTACCGGCACCCGAGCCCGGCGACGGCGAGGATCAGCTCACGGTCCATCGTCTGAGCAGCACGGCGAATAGAGGCACGCCGACGAGGGCCGTGACGATCCCCACAGGCAGCTCGCGCGGAGCGACCACGGTACGCGCGAGCGTGTCGGACGCCACGAGCAGAATGCCCCCAGCGAGAAACGCGGTCGGGAGGAGCGTGCGATGGAGGCGGCCCCAGACCAGCCGGCAGACGTGCGGCACGATCAATCCGACGAACCCGATCACGCCCGCGACGGCGACGGCGGCGGCGGTGAGAAGTGAGGCGGCAAGGTAGACGACCTGCTTGAGCCGCCGCACGTCCGCGCCGAGGTACTGGGCGGGCTCCTCGCCGAGCGCGAGCAGATCGAGGGGCCGGGCGGCGGCGGCGAGCACCACCAGCGGGAGTGGCGCGTAGACCGCGATCACGAGAACCGTGGTCCACGAGGCGCCCGAGAAGCCGCCCCAGAGCCACAGGAACGCGTTCCGCAGCTCGGTGGCCTCGGCGAGGGAGACGATGGCGGTGGTGACGGCGGCGGCGAACGCGCCCACCGCCACGCCGCCGAGCAGGAGCACCCGCGGGTCAAGCTGCGCTCCACCGACGAGCCCCAGCCGGTACACCAGCGCCATCGCGCCGACGGCGCCCGCGAACGCGGCGAGCGGAAGGGCCCATGGGCCGGGGAGGGCGAGCGCGATCGCGACCACCGCGCCGAGCCCGGCGCCGCCGGACAGCCCGAGCAAGAAGGGGTCCGCCAGCGGATTTCGGACCAACGCCTGGAGGCCGACACCGGAGGCACCCAGGGCACCGCCCACCAGGAACGCCAGCACGGCGCGCGGCAGTCGTAGCTGCCAGAAGATCGGCGAGCCGAGCAGGTCACGGAGCGGCACATTGGCTGGCCCGAGCAGCACCGCCGCGCCCAGTGTCGCGATCACGGCGAGTCCCAACAGCGCGTATCTCACGGCGTGGTAGCGAGGAGCCGTCGGAGCTGCCCCACCGCCTCCGCCACGCGGGGGGTAGGGCGCCCGAACAGCTGCCCCGGAAGCGAGAGAAACCGTCGTTCGCGCACGGCGCGCACGACCCGCCATTCCGGACGCGCGGCGTAGCGCGGCGGCCCGCGCATGGTGCTGTCGGCGAGAACGGCGATGAAGTCGGGATCGCGCGCCGCGATCGTTTCGATCGAGACCTGGGCCGACGGCGAGCCGATATCGTGGAATACGTTGCGGGCCCCCGCGAGCCCGGCCAGGCGATCGAGGTAGCTCCCCGCCCCGATGACGATCGGCGGGTTGTCCCAGACGATAAAGACCAGGGACTGGGGACTCGGGACTGGGGGCTGCGAGGCGAGACTGTCGGTCACCCGAGCCAGTGAGTCCGCGCGCCCCACTTGTCCGGTGAGCACTCCGAGCCGCCGGGCCACGGGCCCGAGCTCTTCGAGCCGGTTGAGATCGAAGAGCACGCTCCGGATGCCGAGCCGCCCGAGCTGTGCCGCAGCGGTGACGTTGGGCGCGGAGCGGTACAGCACCACCAGATCGGGCGTGCGGGCCGCCACCGCCTCGACGTTGGGCGGGATCCCGTCCCCGACGCTCGCCACGGCGAGCGCCTGAGGCGGGTAGTCGCACCAGGTCGTCCGGCCCACGAGGCGGTCACCCGCGCCGATAGCGAAGAGGAGCTCGGTGAACGACGGGAGGAGCGACACGATGCGCCGGGCGGGCGCCGGCAACGTCACGCGACGGCCGGCGTCGTCCGTTACCGCGAGGCTTCCGGCGGTGGACGCGCGCTCGCCCCGCGCGCAGGCCGTGATGGCCAACGCGAGGAAGCCCGCGAGGTGGGTGCGCTGTATCCGCATGACAAGAACGCCCACCCCCGACGGAGCGGAGATGGGCTAGCGCCTGCGCCTCGTGCGCAGCGCCACCATCCCTCCCGCGAGGGATCTACAGGTGGCGCGAACGGAGAGGTCTCCTGGCTTGGGGCAGGCGGCTCGCCTTCCCGGGTGTGTACTCCCAGTGGCGCTGAGCCGCTACGACATGCCCTTCACAGTGGCGGGGCCGCGCCGGACTCGCACCGGCTTCCGTGAATCCCCGTTCGCTTGTAACGACGAAGCTAGTCTATCGCGGGCGACGCTTCAACGCAACTACGAAGCCGGCACCGAGGGCCAACGCCGCGACCACGACGATCACGGGGACCAGCGACTCCGGTCCGAGGCTTCGAACGGTGAACGCGATGGCGAGCGCGGCGCCCGCCGCGAGCGGCGGGGTTCGGTAGCGCGCGAAGCGGCGGCCGGCGATTTCCTCCACGGGGAGGGAGTCGAGGCGAGGCGTCGTCACGACCGCTGCCGTGTCCTCGAGCAGCAGGTCGACCTCGTCGGTCCCCTGGTCGATCGGGAGACTCACGCTATGCGCTGTGGCCGGAAGCACGTAGGTGTAGCTGAGCTGCTTGCGTTCTCTCGGCGGCAGCGGGCCGTACACGGCGACCGAGTCGCTTCGCCTCGCGACCGCCTGGGGGGAGATGTCTCCCTGCCCCACCTGAAACTGGATCGCCACCGGCGGAATGCGCCCGGCCCACGTGGGGCGGAGCGTGTCCGCGGCCACGCGTGTGGCCGCGCCCGGGTTTTCGAGCTCTACGAGCTCGAGGACGTCTCGCGAGCCGTCCCGCTTCTGCTTGGCGACGGTGACGAGGCGGCGCGCAATCCGCACGGCCGGCCCGGTCGAGCTCGTGTCGTACACGTACAGGGGACGCACGCTGGCGCGCCCGGCCCCGGTCTCGGGCCTCATCGGCTCGGAGAAATAGGCGATTCCGCCATGCCAGGTGGAGACGACGTAGATGGAGGACGAGTCCGGACGCCGCAACGTGAGCCTGTAGACGCCCTGCACGTCGGTGCGTGTCGAGTCGATCGGTTGGCCGCCGCCGCCCATCGAGACCTGATGCAGCACGACCCAGGTGCGCGGGACCGGCCGTGCCCCCGACCCGTACACGACCCGGCCGGTGAC
>WNEL01000148.1_pt1 | contig 25625 bp, 19 predicted proteins | sample 5399991 | NCBI WGS metagenome assembly WNEL01 (sample SAMN13153325, study PRJNA577476) | soil metagenome | isolation source: 20 cm grassland meadow soil pre-rain plot 2 | place: USA:California | collected 2015-09-08
ACTTCGACCGCAACGGCTTCGGATACACCGTCGATCGGACCAACGGCAAGGTGCTCGTGGCCGAGCCGTACGGGCCCGTCAACTGGGCCTCCAAAGTCGATCTCGCGACGGGTCTCCCGGTCCGCAATCCGCAGTACGGGACGACCTCGAAGAAGAACACCGAGGGCATCTGCCCCGCCGCGATTGGCTTCAAGGACCAGCAACCCTCCGCGTACTCGCCCCAGACCAAGCTCTTCTACGTCCCGACGAACAACATTTGCATGGACTACGAGGGCGTCGAGGTGAAGTACTCGGCCGGTCAGCCGTACGTGGGCGCGATCGTACGCATGTTCCCCGGCCCGGGCGGTAACCGTGGCCGGTTCATCGCGTGGGATCCGACCGTCGGCAAGGCCAAGTGGGAAGTGAAGGAGAACCTCGCGGCGTACGGCGGCGCCCTCGCGACGGCGTCGGGCCTCGTGTTCTACGGGACCATGGAAGGCTGGTTGAAGGCCGTAGACGCGACCACCGGCACGCTGCTGTGGAAGTTCAAGACGCCCTCCGGAATCATCGGCAACCCGATGACGTATCTGGGGCCCGACGGCAAGCAGTATGTCGCGGTGCTCTCCGGAGTCGGCGGCTGGGCCGGCGCGGGTGTCGCGCTCGGCATCGGCCCCGAGGACCCGACCGCCGCACTCGGCGCCATCGGTGCGTTCGGCGACTACATCAACATCAGCAACGCGGGCGGGACGCTGCTCGTGTTCGGAATGTAAGCAGCAAAGGGTAAACCGAATCGCAGTAGGCAGATGCGCAGGCACCCGGTGTCGGAGCGAAACGCGCTCCGGCACCGGGTGTAGTAGTTGTCTACCTCCTCCACCTTCTGCCGGATCTGCAGGAGCATTAAGACATGCATGTCACTCGGAGTAAGCTCGCGGGGGCGCTCTTCGCCAGCGCCGCCGTCGTTGTCCTGGCCGGAGCCTATCGCGCGCCTTCGGAGCTGCGCGTATGCGCCGATCCGTACGACATGCCGTTCTCCAACGACCACGAAGAGGGCTTCGAGAACAAGATCGCTCAGGTCGTGGCGCGGGACTTGAACGCCCGCATCGTGAACTACTGGTGGCCCAGCCGCCGCGGCGTGCTTCGCAACTCCATCCTCGGCGGATACTGCGACGTCATGATCCAGGCGCCGGTCGGCCTCGACCCGGTGGCGACCACGAAGCCGTATTATCGCTCTACGTACTATTTCATTTACCGCGCCGACCGCGGGCTTCAGCTGCGCTCCCTCGACGATACGATCCTGAAGCGCCTGAAGATCGGCGTGAACATGATCGGGTACGACTACACCAACACGCCGCCGGCGCACGCGCTGAGCGCCAGGGGGATCGTCGGCCTGGTCGGGTTCGGAAACTTCCTGAACGCCGACCCCAACGCGGACCATCCCGACGACATCGTGCGCGCCGTGGCGCGGGATTCGATCGATGTGGCCGTCGTCTGGGGACCGCTAGCGGGCTACTGGGTGAAGCGCCAGTCCGTGCCGCTGACCATGGTGGCGCTCCCCGACACGGATGCGGTGTCGGGGATGCCATTCGCGTTCGCCATGGCGATGGCGGTGCGACACCGCGACAAAGAGCTCAAGGCCACGCTCGACTCGGTGATCGACCGCCGGCGCAGCGACATCATTCAGATCCTGCAACAATACAACGTGCCGATGATCGAGATGCACCCGTAGCGGCGTTCGCCGACGGGGAACATGCACAGCCAACGAGGGGGCAGGACGTGAGGACGAGGCACTTCGTGCGGGGCGGCCTGATCGGCGCCTGGATCACGGCCGCGACCGTCATGGCATGGGGCCCGCGGGCTGGAGGGCCAGCCCGGGCGATGGCGGCTCCGCCGGACACGGTGCGCGACAGCCTGCTGGTCTCCGATTCGATTTACCAAGGATGGAAATGGTGGCACGTCTACTGTTACCGCTGCCACGGCGAAGACGCGATGCGCCCCATCCTTCCGACCGCGCCCGATTTGCGCTGGGCCGTGAGCCCCGCCGGCGCGAACTTCCCGCGCGACAGCTTCGTCAACACGGCGTGGAACGGCCGGGCGGCCAAGGGCATGCCGGCGTGGAACGTGCTGCTCGACTCCACGGCGATCCAAGAGCTGTACGTCTACGTGAAAGCCCGAAGCGACGGCTGGCTCAAGCCGGGACGCCCGCACCGCCTCTCCGACCTCGAGAGCAAGAACAAGAGCCCGTGATCGGCCGAGCCCGGACCCTGTCCGGGGTGGTCCTCGCCGTCGCGATGGCGAGCGCCACCCCCGACACCGCCCGCGCGCAGGCCCCGCTCACGCGCGACCAGGTGCTGGGGGCGCTGGCCGGCGCGAGCCCCGCGCACCCCGCCGATTTCACCGGACAAGATCTTTCGGGCCTCGATCTCGCGGGCGTGGACTTCAAGCGTGCCAACCTCACGAAGGCCCGCCTGGTGCGCACCAACCTGACGCGCGCGCAGCTCAACTCCGCCACCCTGACCGACGCCGTCGCGACGCAGGCCGACCTCACCGCCGCAAACCTGGACGTGGCCGTGGCGTATCGCGTGGACCTGCGGCACGCGGTGCTGCGCGACGCGAGCATCTTCGCGGTAATCCTGTACGGGGCGGACCTATCGGACGCGGACCTCTCCGGCGCCCGCTTGATCGGGCCGATGAACAACGCCAAGGCGCAGCGCGCGAAATTCATCAAGGCCAATCTCGGCGTGGACCCGGGGAACCAGTCGATGGGTATCATGCGCGTCGACGCCACGGCCGTGGACTTCAGCGGCGCCGACTTCACCGGGGCGAACCTGTTCAAGGCGTTGCTCGTTCGGGCCGATTTCACGGGAGCCGACCTCACGGACGCGGACGTGGCCGGGGCAGACTTGGCGGGCGCGATCCTCAAGGGGATCCGGGGGCGCGACCGGCTGCGCGGGCTCGACAAAGCACTCCACGTCGACCAGGCGATCTTCAACGACTGATTAGGGACTGCTGATGACTGTTTCAATTCGGCGGTTGTGCGCCGCCGCCTTCGCTGCACCGCTGCTCCTCACCGGCGCACGGTCCGCCTCGCCGGAACAACTGCTGTACGTGAGCAACGAGCTTCCCAACACGATTTCCGCGATTGCACCGCGCACCAATACCGTGGTGGCCACCATCGCCGTCGGCAAGCGCCCGCGGGGCATGGCGTTGAGCCCCGATCGCCGCACGGTCTACGTGGCCTTGGGGGAGGACGACGCGCTGGGGGTCGTGGACGTGGCGAGCACCAGGCAGACACGGACGATCCCCGCGGGGCGCGACCCGGAGCTCGTGGTGCTCAGCCCGGACGGCAAGATCGCCTACGTCTCGAACGAGGAGATCGCCCACGCCTCTGCCATCGAGGTCGCGAGCGGCAAGATCTTGTTCTCGACGCCTGTTGGTGTGGAGCCGGAGGGAATAGGCGTCACCCGGGACGGGGCCAAGGTTTACGTCACGGCGGAAACGAGCAACTCGGTGTCGGTGCTCGACGCGAAAACGGGCGCCCTGTTGCACACCCTGCACGTCGGTAACAACCCCCGGACCGTGGCGCTCACGCCCGATGGTACGCGCGCGTGGGTGTCGGCCGAGGCGGGTGGGAACGTCACGGTCATCGACGTCGCGACCGACAGCGTGCTCGCACAATTTCCGATTCGGGACGGCAAGACCAAGCCCGTGCGCATCGCGTTCTCGCCCGATGGGCGGCTGGCCTACATCACGGAGGGCGCGGGCGCGAGCGTCAGCATCGTGGATGTGGCCCGGCAGACGGTGATCGACTCGATCGTCGTGGGTCGCAGGCCCTGGGGGATCGCCCTGTCGTCGGACGGGAGCCGGCTCTACACCGCGGACGGGCGGTCGGACCAGGTCTCGGTGATCGACACCAAGAGCCGCAAGGTGATCGCCACGATCAAGACGGGCGAGCGGCCGAACGACTTGCTGTACATTCCCTAGCCGAGCGGCAACCGTGCGAGCCAGGAGCCGGGGCGGTGGGCTCGTACCCAGCCGTCCACGCCCCACACCCGCCCCGCCCGCGCCCCGAGAATGACCACGAGCGTCGCGATCAGCATGTAGTGGAACCCCTGCTGCGCCGACCCCTGCCACTGCACCGCCAACCCGTAGTTCACCACCAGAACCAGCCCAATGGCCGCCGCGAGCGACGTGAGGCACCCGAACACGAGCCCCAGGCCCACCGCGGCTTCTCCGAACGCGGTGAGCTGGGCGTACACCTGGCTGTTCGGGACCACATGGTTGAGCAGGAAGTTCTTGAAGAAGTCGATCGGATTGCCCTCGGCGTACTTGGTGACGAGGATCGGCATAACGTGCAACCAGCGGTCCGAGGCCGTGGGCACGGGTAAGAAGCCCCACGCGAGCGTCACGCTCAGCTTCGTGAAGATCGCCTTCGCGAACCACACCCCCACCGCGATCCGTAGCCCCGCGAGCCAGCGATCGGCCGAGCGCATCGTCGGTACCGTTCCGACCTGCCCGTCCATCGATTCGATATCCTCCATTGGTGATGGTCTCGCTCTCAGCCATACGGCCGCCGCCAGCGCGGTGTTGGAGGCCTGAAAAGGCAGGGCGGCGGTCCTCGCGCGAGCGGCCGCCGCCCCTGGAACCGCACGCTAGGCTATCGCGTCACGGGATGGCGCCGACAGCGCGCGCCACATTGAGGCGGCCCTTGCCGTAGAACGGGGTCGTGCCGTTCCCCGCGACGTTGTCTGCCGACTGTTGAATGCGCGCCTTGATCTGACTCGGATTCCGGCCAAGGATCGACACCAGAAGCGCCGCCGCGCCGGTGACGTGGGGCGCCGCCATGCTCGTGCCTTGCGCTCCCACGATGAAGGTCGGCAGGGGCGCGCAGTTGATGAGCAGGCTCGTCTGGCTGCACGCCGCCCACACGAACGCATCTCTGCCGGCTGGCGGCGTGAGCGGCGGGCCGAACGAGCTATTGCCGCCGGGCGCGGCCACGTTGATAACGGAGCGCCCGAAGTTAGTGAAGTACGCGGGCGCATCGACGTCGGTGAAGGGACCGGCCCGCGCCAAGTTCGGATTCGGGTTTGTCGCATTGGCGTCGGACGTCGGTCCCGTCGCCGCCACGCAGATGACGGATGGGGTGTTACAGAAGGACCAATAGGTGTTGCCGTCGTGGTCCAGATCGGCGGCGCCGTTCCCGGCCGAGACCACCACCGTGACTCCCCGGCTGCGGGCGAAGTTGAACACCTTGTTGAGCAGCCCGACGAAGCGTCCGTTGCCGGCCTTGGTGAAGGCGCCGCCCAGGCTCAAGTTGACGACGTCCGCCCCGCTGTTCGCCGCGTAGATCACGCCGAAGAGAATGGAGGTGAAGGGGCACTCGTTTATGTAACCGCAGACCTTCACGGCCACGAGCATCGTTCCCGACGTCACGCCGGCGGCGCGGACCGCGTTGCTGCTCACCGTCGCGCCGGTGTGCGTGCCGTGGAAAAAGAGATCGGTGTAGACCTCGTGGCCTGGGAAATACTTCTGAACGGTATCGGCCTCCGTGAAAGGCACCGTGGTGCCGTCATCGAGCTGCGTCTCGAACGTCCCCAACAGGTCCACCGAACGCGTCGCATCCACCCGGCCCTCAGTGTCTGCGTGGTGCGGGTCGATCCCCGAGTCGAGCATGAAGATCGAGACGCTGGACGAGCCGAGGAATCCGTGCGCCCACGCGACGTCGGCCTGCACCGCCCGCATGTTCCACTGCCGGGCGTGGCGGACCGCGGCGGCGGGATTGGCGTTGCTCGCGACACCGCCGCCGTCAGCCGCGGTCTCGACGGCCATCCGCGGCACGTCGAGGGGAATGCCCTGATCCACGTCGACGGCCTGAATGCCCCTCTTGCCGCCGAGCAGCGCGGGCGCGTTGCCCCGCAAGCCGCTCACCGCGGCGAGGCCGCTGCCGGTCGACACCCAGAGCACCTTTCCCCCGAGGGCGGCGACCTGTTGCGCGAAGTCGCTCCGTACCTGCCCATTAAACGAAACGATGTGGCGGCCGGTGGGGGCGAGGGCGGTGACGACTCGGGAGCTCGCCACAGCGGCGAATTGTGGAGTGCGGCGCATGGCCGGCTCCGACGGGAAGCGCGCGTCGCGGACGCACGCTGCTACGGCCACCAGTCCGATGGCGGCGACTCGAGACACTAATCTCAGGGCGGACATGGGGCACCTCGCGGCATGTAGGGGGACGGAAAACATGGCCCTGATTGGGTAGGTCGGCAAGACGAGCGAGAAACGTGACGGGCCAACGATTCGCCTCGCTCACCGCCTGCGCGGCCGAGCCGACGGGACTCTACTTCGACAACCACAGCGGAACGCTATTCGTGGATATTCAGCACCCCAATACCCATCATTTCATTTCCCAATGCAAAAACTCGCGAACACGCGATCCAGCACGTCGTCGGGCGTCACCACGCCGATGAGGTCGTCGAGCGCTCCGACCGCGGTGCGCAGGTGCGTCGCGGTGGCCGCCGCGTCGACGCCACCCTGCCGGGCCGACTGAAACGCCTCGACCTCCGCGAGGGCGCGCTCGAGGGCAGCCCGGTGGCGCGCGCGCGTGATGACCGGCTCGACGTCACCGAGTGCGAGCAGGCGCCCGAAGGCGACCTCGGCGAGTCGCCGCCGCAGCTCGGCGAGGCCTTCGCCCGTGACGACGGAGACGGCGACGGACTGTCGGACCGTCGGACTGTCGGACGGACGCTGGAGGTCGACCTTCGTCACCACGTCGACGACAGGCGCCCGACACGAGGCAAGGAATTGCTCCGACTCCGCATCCCGCATCTCGCATTCCGCATCCCGGCAGAAGAGCACGAGATCCGCCGCGGCCAGATACCTCCGGCTCACTTCGATCCCGAGCTTCTCCACGCGATCGTCGCTGTGCCGTAGTCCCGCCGTGTCGACGAGTCGGAACGGAAAGCCTTCGAGTACGGCATAGGCCTCGATTGCGTCACGCGTGGTGCCCGGCACCTCGGTGACAATCGCGCGTTCCACGCCCAACAGAGCATTGAAGAGCGACGACTTGCCCGCGTTGGCACGCCCGGCGATCACGAGCAGCGCGCCCTCGCGCAGCCGCTCTCCCTGCGGCGCGGTCTCGAGCAACTCGGCGATCCGGTCACGCACTGCCCGCCACGCGCGGGTCACGCGCTCCGGCGCCACGGCACCCTCATCCTCGTCGGGAAAGTCGATGTCGTACGCGATCAGGGCTTCGAGCTCGAGCAGCTCGGCCCGCAGCTCGGCGAGGCGCGCGGACAGTCCCCGCTCGAGCTGCTGCAGCGCGCGACGCGCCTGAGCCGGCGAGCCGGCGTCGATGAGATCCGCGGTCGCCTCCGCCTGCAACAGATCGATCTTGCCGTTGAGCAGCGCCCGGCGGGTGAACTCCCCCGGAGCGGCCGGCCGCGCGCCCGCCGTCACCAGCGCGCCGACCGCCGCCGCGGAGACCACGAGCCCGCCATGTGTCGACAGTTCGACCAGGTCGTCGCCGGTGTACGAGCGGGGGCCCGGGAAGCACGCAGCGAGGCCGTCGTCGACCGGCGCGCCGCTCGTGGGATGAACCACCTGCACCCGGCGGACGGTGCGGGCCGGCTCGGGTCGGAAAGGCCGCAGCACGCGCGCGGCCACGTCGAACGCACCGCGGCCCGACAGGCGAATCAGTGCAAGCGCGGAGCGGCCGGGAGGGGTCGCCAGAGCCACGATCGGATCGGTCAGCAATCGTCGCCTTCCCCAGTCCCCAATCCCGAGTCCCCAGTCCTACGTCTTCTTTCCCTGGTCCCGCAAACGGCGCATGGCGATGAGATACTGCTGCGGGATCGAGAAGATGTTGCTCACCGCGTAATAGAGATTCAGACCCGACGCGAAGTTGAGGAACAAGAGCGTCAGGAACGCGGGCATGAAGTACAACATCATCTTCGTTTGCGGGTTCGGTGGCATCCCGATCTGCCCGACCTTCGAGAGCACGAACATCGAGAGACCCATCACGATAGGAATGATGTAGAACGGATCCGGCCGCGACAGGTCCGGGAGCCACAGGAACGGCACGCCGCGAAACGCGATCGTGTTCGCGAACACGAAGAACAACGCGAACAAGACGGGCATCGGCAGGAGCATGGGGAGGCACCCGCCGAATGGGCTGACGTTGTGCTCCTTGTAAAGCCGCATCATCTCGCGCTGCAGCCGCTCGGGATCGTTCTTGTGGCGATCCTGGATCTGCTTCATGAGCGGAGCGACCGCCTGCATCCGGAGGCTCGACTCCATCGCCTTCTGGTTCAGCGGCCACAGCAGCGCTCGAACCAGGATGCCAAAGACGACGAGAACCCACCCGTACGCTAGCCGCAGCCGGTCGTGCATCCAGATCAGGATGTTCACCACCAGCACTGACACCGGCTGGATGATGGGACGCAGGAAGCCGCCGTACGGATTCGCATCGTCGAGATCGTGACCGAGCTGCGCCAACCGCCGATATTCGAGAGGCCCCAGGTATACATCGTACCGGAACTCGCCCGTGGGGGCGGGCAGGGTGACGGCCACGGCAGCCCGGGTCGCGACCGTCGAACGCCCGAGCAGCGACGAGGCCGTCACGGTGCGCGCGCCGCCCTGCACGACGGCCGCCCCAAGGCGCGGTTGATTCTCCTCGACCGCGAGCGCAGCGAGGAAGAAATACTTCGACTTGACCCCGACCCACTCGAACGGCCCATCGAGGATCTTCCGCTCGTCCGGCTTGAACGACTGGAACGCCGTACTCTGGGTCTTCGCCGCCTTGGTCACCACCGCGTAATGCCGGAAGTCGTCCATCGAATCGGCCTCGACCGAGCGCAGCCCGTCGCCCAGCCCGACCAGCAGCGTGGACCCGACCTCGGCACGGCCCTGGACCGTAAGCCGATAGTCACCGGGCAGGAAGCGGTACTCCAGCGCGATCCGCGTCGATCCATGTTCCCCGGTGAACGTCAGCGTCGTCTCCCTCCCCTCCGGCCCCACCTGCACCCGTGTGGCGCTGGGCGTGAGGTTCCAGTCGGTCCACGCCGTGGTATCGGTCCCGGGCCCTGAGATGCTCCGATGGGCCAGGAGTGGCTCCCCCTCACGCACGAGCTGCACCGGGCGCCTGGAATCCGCCGGCGCGAACGAGCGGTACCCCAGGACCTCGGCGTGCACGAGCGCTCCGCCCCGCGTGCTGAAGCCGAGGCGATAGAGCGGTGAGGTGACCCACACCGTCTCCGCAGGGGCGTCGGACGGTCGGACGGTCGGACTGACGGGCGGAGCCGCTCGTGCCGGAGACAGCTCCGGCGTGGCCGTGCTGTCCGACCGTCCGACTGTCCGACCGGCCGGCTTCTTCGGCGGAAACAGGATGCTCGGCAGGACTGCCACGATGAGCATCAGGACAATTGCCAGAATGACGCGTCGCTCCACGGTCGGCCTCAGGGAACGGGATCGTAGCCGCCCGGATGCAGCGGGTGACAGCGCAGGATCCGCCGGACGCCAAGCCAGGAGCCTCGAACCGCGCCGTAACGCTCGACCGCCTCGATCGTGTACCGCGAGCACGAGGGGACGAAGCGACATTGCGTGAACGCGAGATGCGACAGCGTCACCTGGTAGCCGCGGATCAGCGCGATCACACTGCGCCGCGGCAGGCGAGCGAGGCTCATGTGATACGCGTCACGCTCGCGGCCAATTCGGCACGCAACTCGGTGAACGGGACAGCATACGCTCCGCGCTTCGCGCGCACGACGAGGTCGATGGGAGGAAGCGCGGCCACGGGGTGGCGTCTGAGAATTTCTTTCAAGCGTCGGCGTAACCGGTTGCGGGCGACCGCGGTGAACTGGAAGCGGGGAACCACGATGGCCATCCGCGCGTGACCGAGCGGATTGGGGCGCCACGCGACGTCGAGGTGGCGGGTGCGCATGCGGCGACCCTGTTCCCAGCAGGCAGTGAGCTCCGAGCCGCGGGCGAGTCGCACGCGACGCGGAAACCGTTCTCCCGTTAGCGGCTCCGGTGTTTGGAAGGCAGGCGGATGGTGAGGCGCTTGCGCCCCTTCTTCCGCCGGCGAGACAGGACGGCGCGACTCCACACATCCTTCATGCGCGCGCGAAATCCATGTTTGTTGATGCGCCGCCGATTGCGCGGGCGATACGTCGGACCCATACATTCCTCTCGTGAAGCCGGGAAACGTATACGGTCGTCGGCAGACCGGTCAAGGTTGACTTTTCCACAGGGCGCGGGTTAGTTTCGGGCCGCCCTTGCTGGCCGTCCCACCTCTCGTTATTCGCGGATGGAGCAGTCTACTAAAGAAGCCTGGAAGCGACTCCTCGACGAGGCGCGCCGCGAACTCCCCGACGCCACGGTGCGCACGTGGCTCGAGCCGGCGGTGCCGATCGCCCTGGATGATGGACGCCTGATCGTCGGCGCCCCCGATCAATTCGCCGTCGAATGGAACGAATCGAAGCACGCCACCGTGCTGGCGCGCGCCGCCGAGCGTGTGTTCGGACGGCCGACGGCGGTGGTGTTCCGCGTCCAGGAAGATCGCCAGCAGCGACCGCAGATGGATTTCTTCGTGGCGGCCCGCGAGCCCCCCGGCGTCGACAAGGGAGGCGTCCTCACCACACCGCTCAACGAACGCTACACGTTCCAGACGTTCGTCATCGGGAAGTCCAACGAGCTCGCCGCCGCTGCCGCGCACGCGGTGGCCGAGGCGCCCGGCAAGACGTACAACCCACTCTTCATTTATGGCGCCACGGGGCTCGGCAAAACCCACTTGATGCAGGCCATCGCGCACGCGGTGCTCGTCAAGTACCCCGCGACGCGCGTGCACTACTTCGGCGCCGAGCAGTTCATCAACGAAGTCATCGAATCGATTCACGCCCGCACGATGTCCGAGTTCCGGCGGCGCTATCGCAACGACGTGGACCTCTTCCTGGTCGACGACGTGCATTTCCTCGAAGGCAAGGAAATGACGCAGGAGGAGTTCTTCCACACCTTCAACGCGCTGTTCGAGGGACACAAGCAGATCGTGCTCACGTCGGACCGGCCGCCCAAGGAGATCCCCGGCCTCGAGGATCGCCTCATCTCCCGCTTCGAGTGGGGCCTCGTGGCCGACATCGGCCACCCGGACTTGGAGCACCGCATCGCGATCCTGCGCAAGAAGGCGGAGCAGGATCACCTGGAGCTCACCATCCCGGACGACGTGCTGCGCTTCATCGCGGAGCACATCCGCTCGAGCGTCCGGGAGCTCGAAGGCTGCATCATCAAGCTGCTGTTGTTCGCGTCGCTCAAGAACCGCGAAGTCACCATCGAGCTCGCGCGTGAGGCGCTGTCGGACAAGATCCGTCAGGGAGAAGAAGGAGCGACCTACGGTCAGCCCACGCCGAGCATCGACCGGGTGCAGGAAGTCGTGGCGCGGCGCTGGGGCGTGACCCCCGAAGGGCTCCGCTCCAAGGCCCGCACCAAGACCCTCACCATTCCGCGCCAGGTGGCGATGTACCTCGCGCGCAACATGCTGGGACTGCAGCTGGTCGAGATCGGCCAGGCGTTCGGCGGCCGCGACCACTCCACGGTCATCCACTCGGTGGACAAGGTGGAGCGGCAAATGATGCGGGATCGGACGTTCAAGGAGCGCATCGAAATGGCGCGCCAGGAATTGTCCGCACTGTAGTCAACATCGGAGAACGGCGGTGTGGGTGGCTGTGGGAACGGCGCGCGCATGTGGGGAAGGCCCGGGATACCAACAGTCCCAACATCTGGGTCACGTGGCGGCGGGACGCGGCTGGCGCTCGTGCCAAACGGTTTAGGTGAGGCGCCAACATTTCCCCGCCCTCTACTACTACTACTAGTAGTTCTATCTGAGTAGAGTAGTAGAGTCTTTACTCCACACCATACGGAAAAAGGGTCACGGCACCGATGAAGTTCACCATAACACGGGAGCAGCTGCAGGAAGGACTGAGCGCGGTCGCCGCGGCCATCCCGGCCAAGACGACCCTGCCGGTGCTCGCCAACGTCCTGGTCGAGGTCACGAAACAGGGCCTCCGCCTGTCGGGCACCGACTTGGACATCGCCGTGACCACCGTGGTCCCGGCGGACGTCGACGCGGACGGCGCCGTGACCTTGCCGGCGAAGAAACTCGTGGACATCGCGCGCGAGCTGCCCTCCGGGCCCGTGCGGTTCACGGCCGCCGGGGAATCGCGCGTCGCCATCGAGTGCGGGCGCGCGAAGTTCAAGTTGCTCGGACTGCCGCGCGAGGAGTTCCCGTCGTTCCCCGCCGTCAAGTTCGATGGCGCGTGGAAGGCCCCTGCGGGCGTGGTGCACAAGCTCGTCGGGCACGTGGCGTTCGCGGCCTCGACCGAGGAGAGCCGTCCCATCCTGAACGGCGTGCTCTGGGAGCTTCGGCCCGACCACATGCGGATGGTGGCGACCAACGGGCATCGCCTGGCCAAGATGGACGTGCCCGCCAAGGGGGGATCCACCGCCGATCTCATCGTGCCGCCCAAGGCGCTGGAGCAGATCCGTCGCCTGTTCCCCGCCGAGGAGGCCATCGAGATCGCGCGGAGCGACAACCACATCGGATTCCGCGCCGGCGGCACGCTCGTGTTCTCCCGGCTGATCGAGGGGCCGTATCCGAACTACGAGCAGGTGATCCCGCGCGAGAACGACAAAGTCGCGACCGTGGACAAGGCGGGCATGTCAGCGGCGCTGCGTCGCATGAGCGTGGTCGCGAGCGATCAGACCCACCGCATCCGCCTCGCCTTCTCCGGTGGAGCGGTCAAGTTCTCGGTCCAGACCCCCGACCTGGGCGAGGCGCAGGACGAGCTCGCCGTCACCTACGAGGGCGAGCCGCTCGAAATCGGGTTCAATGCGATGTACCTGCTCGAGATCCTCAAGTACATGCCGACCGACGAGGTGCGGGTCACGTTCAAGGCTCCGGAGCGGGCCGCGACCGTGGAGCCCGTGGGATGGGATGATCCGGCGAGCTACATGGCGCTGGTCATGCCACTGCGGTTGGTAGACTAGAGACAGCGAGGGCCGCGGCGACTCGGCGTCTCCCCTATAGGCTATCCGTCTTACTCACCGTGTCTGTAACCGTGTCGACGAGCGTTGGAAGCTGAACGTTGAGCGACTCGGCAGGCGGCACGAGCACGTGCGGCACGAGCACTGCCGTATCCTCTTCTTCCGGTGGGATGTACACCTCCACGCCGTGATACCTGGCGAGGATGAGTGCGCGCCGCGCCCGCGTCCGCTCGGGACGAAACGTCGGGTTGGACGTGCGCGGATGGGGCAACGTGGCGGCCAGCTCGGCCGCCTGTTCCTCGTTGAGCCGGGAGGCCGGGACGCCGAAGTACGCGCCACTCGCCGCGTCGACCCCCCAGATTCCGGGCCCCCACTCCGCCACGTTCAGGTAGAGCTCCAGAATCCGGTCTTTGGACAGGGCGAGCTCGAGTCCCAGGGCGGTGACCGCCTCCTTCGCCTTGCGGATCGGACTGCGCGAGGACGAGAGGTACAGATTCTTGGCGAGTTGCTGGGTGATGGTGCTCGCGCCGCGTACCCTGTCGCGATGCCGCACCGTTGCCGCGAGGCCGGACCAGAATCCGCGGGGGTCGTTCATGCCCAAGGCATCCGCAATTTCCGCGGGGTCGATCCCGTGATGTGTCCGGAACCGGGAGTCCTCGCCAATGATGACCATGCGCTGGAGGAGCGGGGACACGTCGGCAAGCGGAAGGCGTCGGACGGTGAAACAGTCGGACTGGGGGCGTCCGCCAGTCTGTCCGACCGTCCGACCGTCCGATGCCTCTCGCATCATTGCCGTGCAGCGCGGCCAGTGATCCCGCCACCACACCGGTGGCGGCCAGACGCCGACCAGCCACACGAGCACGATCCCGCCGGTCCCTAGCGCCACGCGGCGCCAGTTCCTAGGTTTCGCGTCCGTCATGTCGCTCGATCTCATCACGCTGCGTCGCCGCCTCCAGAAAGCCCTCGGCAAGAAATTTACCGTTGGAAACGTGTTGGGCGAAGGCGGATTCGCGGCGGTGTTCCGGGTGCGCGACGATACGCTGGGGCACGACGTGGCCGTCAAGGTGCTCGACCTCGGTCTCACGCCGTCGCCGGGACTCGCCGAGCGGTTCGTGCGCGAGGCGCGAACCAGCGCCGGCCTCGAGCACCCGCACATCGTGCCGATCTACAAAGTCGGGGGCTACAAGAACGAAGTCCTGTACATCGTCATGCGGTGCCTCGACGGGCCGTCGCTCCGGCAAATGCTCGAGCAGCAGCACCGTCTCTCGCTGCGCGACGCCTCGCGCATCGCCCGGCAGGTCGCGGACGCGCTCGGCCACGCGCACCGCAACGGCATCGTGCATCGCGACGTGAAGCCCGACAATATCCTGCTCGACCAGACCGGCCACGTGCTCGTGACCGACTTCGGGATCGCGAAGGCCGCTCAGGAGGCCTCCGCGAGCCAGCTGACCACGGAAGGCATGGTGGTCGGCACGCCGCATTACATGAGTCCCGAACAGGCCACCGGGGAGCAGGTGGACGCCCGGTCGGACATCTACTCCCTCGGCGTCGTCCTCTATCAGATGCTGGCCGGCGTGCCGCCCTTCGACGGCGAATCCGCCCAGTCGGTCCTCATGAAGCAGGCGACGGCGACCGCGGAGCCGATCCGCCACCTCCGGAGCGAGATTCCAGCGACGCTCGCTGCGGTGGTCGATCGGGCGCTTGCGAAGGACCCGGCGGAACGCTTCCAGACTGCCGAAGAGCTGAGTCGCGCGCTGGTCGAAGCCCTTCCGACCGCCGCCCACGATACGGTGGGGGGGCGCGCATCGCTTGCGGCGGGGGCCATTCGCGCGCTCGCCGGTCTGGGCGTCGTGACCGGTGTTGTGCTCGTGATGCTCACGATCCTGTCGCGCCCGCCTCGCGTTTCGGCGCTCGCCCCCCTCCCGGACAGCGTCGCGGACGTGATCCGGAGCCTGAGCGCGCTCACGCCCGGAGACCGCGCCCTCTATGTGTTCTCACCCCACGGACCCGACGATACGACCGTCCTGGTAGTGGCGCGGCGGAGCATCGCGGTCGCGACCCCGCACGGCGTCCGTGCCTACCCGCGCGACGACGTCCAGGCGCAGTATGGCGCCACCATGCGGGCCGGGCTCTCGTTCCGAATGGTGCTCGCCTTGCCCCGTGCGCGACGTGACACGGTGTTTTACCAGTTGTCGTTCCGCGACGTCTACGAGCTGGCGCGCCGACTTGGAAAGCTGCTCCCTAATGCGGGCGGGGGCGGGCGAACCGGCGGGTCGACACGCCGTACAGACTGAGCGCATCGATGCTGCTCACGTCGCCCGGCGTGGTCGCGACGAGGCCGGCGGCATCTTCCCCGCCGAGCGAGACCCCGAACACAAATCCGGTGCGACGCAAGGAGCCGTCCGTGTCGAGCCGCGCGAGCAGACCGACGGGAAGCTTCCAACCCGCGCCCAGCGTCCCCCGCGCTCCGAACGCGTATCCTTCAGCACCGTCGCTCGTGAGCTGGCTGAGGGCGGAGAGACCAACGCGCTGGTGTCCGAGCAGCAGCGTTGCGCCCGGGACATAGGTCACGCGCAGCGTCGAATCGCGGACATGCGGCCCTCCGATATGCTGGATGGCGGCGCCCACGATCAGCCCCTCCGTCACATCGTACCGGAGCCCCACATCCCACCCTGTCCCCGAACCGGCCCCGCGGTACAGCGCCGCGGTGAGGCCGGCTGCGAAGCCCCCTTGGCCCGTGGCGAGACCGAGCTTGTACGTGTGTCCCTGCTGGCCGTCGCTGTATATGTCGCGCTGGTAGCCGGCCGAGAGGCCGCGCGAATTGAAGGCAAACGTGAGTTGCCGCAGCTTGCCGCTCGAGCCGGGATCACCGACCGTCACGTCGAGATTGATCGAAGCTTCTGGAAACGCACCCAAGCCGGCGGGATTGACCCACAGCGCGCGGGCATCGGTGACGTCGGTGGGGAAGAGGTAGCGGGTGGCGCGGTTGGGGGCTTGGGCGAACGAGTTGGTCGCGACGACGAAAAGCGCCAGGGACAGTCCGACCGTCCGACTGTCCGACCGTTGCCCCACTAGGGCAGCACCGCGACGGTGGTGTGAGTCACCTGGATGACGGGCACCGCGACGCCCTGGACGGGTAGGCGCACCGTGAGATTGGTCGAGTCCTGCCACTCTCCGCCCAGATAACGGCCGTCAAAGGCCAGATAGTTCACGCCGCTCCCCGTCCCGGCACCGGAGAGCTCGAACGGCTGCCCGGCGTTCTTCCCCCCGCCCGCCACGCGATATGTCTGCGTTCCGTCGACTCGCACGCTGCGGGTGCCGAGGCGGTCTTCCCACGCCCCGACCGATGCGTGCGTGATGGTGCGCCGCGAAACCTCGGAGCCGCCAGCCTTCTGGGTGGTCTCAACCGTGTCCGTCCACACCGCGCCGGGCTTCGCCCCGTCGACGGGTAGCCGTGGCAGGAAGTCGCGGAAGTTGCCGAGCAGCTGGATCACCGACTGCGCCACAGCGCTGTCCGACGCGATCACGTTCACGAACTCACCGCGCACCGCCACGCGGCCGGCGAACACCAGCTTGCGCACCTTGCTCACGTTGTCCACGATCGGCGGCGGCGTGCCCGAGTCGGCCACGATCGAATCCACGGTGAACATCGCCGGGTACCCTACGCTGTCGGCCGGCCCGGTGATCGCGGTCGCGACGAAGATACGCGCTCCGACGGTCTGGACCTGTGGCTGATCCCCGAGCGCCTGCTGAATGTGGAGCTGTCGGCGCACGAGATACCGCGCCGCGGCGGGTCCGTAGCGAACGGCGTCGGTGCGCGGCGTCGGCGGTGTCGTCGCCGGGGTGGTGGCGTAAGGGTCCGGCGCCGGCGTCGTGGGCGCCGGAACGGTGCCGCGCGCACCCGCGGCGCACGCGGCCGCGAGCGCGGTCCCGGCGACCAGCAATCGGCGTGTCACGCGGGCCCCCCCCCCCTCCTCCCGCTCCTTCCGCGCGTTCGCCCTTGGTACGGCCGAACACAGCTACCATTTCCGTCCCTTCGCTCGCCACGCGCAGCAGCTTCCAGCCGCGCTTCCGCATGTCGGCGCGCCACCCGATGAGCTTCTCCCATTCCTGCGTGGTCGTGCGGAATACCCGTAGGTCCGCCACTTGCTCCCATTGGGTGGGATAGGGTTTCGAAGACGAGGTCATCGGGAGGTGGGCGGTAGGGCCATAAGCCGAGTTCTGTTTGCCCGCATGGCGGGCAGATGGTCATCTCTCTGGGATGGCTGTCGCCAGCCACCTCGCGCGGCCTACCCGCAGCTCAACCGACCCGGGCCGGGTCTCGCTGCTTATTTGGCCTTGCTCCAACTGGGGGTTACCGTGCCACGCCTGTTGCCAGGCGCGCGGTGGGCTCTTACCCCACCGTTTCACCCTTACCCTTGGATAAAGGGCGGTCTGTTTTCTGTGGCCCTTTCCGTCGCCTCGCGGCGCCCAGGCGTTACCTGGCAGTCTGCCCTCGGAGCTCGGACTTTCCTCAGCACACCATTCCAGCCGGCGTGCCGCGACCATCGCGCCCTACCGCCTCCCGTCCGGAAAACTACCGGAAGGGTGGGAGCAAGTCTAGCGCTGAAGCCGCCGCAGCAGCCGCCCCAAGCTGTCCGCTGGCAAGCGCTTGCCGCCGGCCGCTGGGGTGGCGTCGCCTGCGGGGACCCAGAAGCCGTCGCTTTCGCCGAACACCACCTGCCTGACGCCTGACCAGTCGCGGGATCGGAGCGATTGCGGCACGAGGGAGACCGCGTGCGCCACGTTGAGGCCGCGCCCCCGGTGGAATGCGAACAGGTCGCGCGTCTGAAGCTCGGGGGTGAGCACCAGCAATGGGCGATCGGGTAGCCCGAAGCCGCGCAGCAGTCCCAGACTGAACCAGTCGGCCGGTGGCTGCGCCAGCCGGAAGGCGAAGTAGACGTCGCGGCGCTGCTTCAGCACCCGGTCCCGCAACACCGTGGCGCGGGCGGCGACCTCGTCCTCGAGGGCTCGGTAGTAGCGGGGCAGCAGGCCGGCGTCGCGCAGCGTCGGATATCGGGCCGCGTACGGGAGCGAATCGAGGTGCCTGCCGGCTGCGCCAGTCAGGGTCAGGGCGATGAGCCCGCGGCGCCACGCCGCGTCGCAGAATTCCTGACCCATTGAATAGCTCCGCTCGCCGACGTCGAGACCGAGCGCGATCACCAGGGTACGCTGCTCGGCGGCGAGCCGACCCAGGGCGGCATACGCCGTGGCCAGGCCATCGGTCCAGAGCATGGAGTCGAGGGCGCAGGGCGCAGCAAGCGGTTCGCCGCGCGCTCCCCGGGAAGAGTCCGCTGCGGCGTGACGTGCCTTGTCGAGATCGAGCACGGGGATCCATGCGACGCTGGTGGGCTGCAGGCGCTTCACCGCATCGGCCCACACCCGGCGCACCGCGAGACGCTCCTCCCAGTAGGTGTGGAGCGAATCGGTACTTTCGGGGCCGGCGTCACCCGCGAGCAAGTTGAAGCCGCCCGCGTCGAGCAGGGCGACCAGCGAATCGAGCGATGCAGTCGATCGGGCGGCTCGCCGTCCGTCACGCGTGGCGAAGAGCGAGGCCCACAACACCCGCATCCCTTGCTGGCGCATCCAGTCGGGGGCGCCCGCCACCCGAGCGAGCTTCGCGTCGTGGCCGAGCGGTAGCGCGATCGTGTCCACAGCGACTGGCGGCGTCAGGGCGGGCGGAAGCGGCTCCACGGGGACGGGCGCCTGTGCCAGGGTGAGGGGCATGCCGCGACCCGCGGGCGGGACGTGCGCCCACTCGGCGGGCCGGCGCGTCCAGCGAGCGAGCGCGACCAGGAAGGCGCGCGTCTGCGTGAGCGCGTCGAGTTGCTGGACCGGGGCTGTGGTGGAGCGAAACTGTGGTCCGACGGCGCCGAGCGCGTGGCGGCTGGCCACCACGACGAGCCCGGTTCCGATGCGCACGGCGGCGACGACGCCGGCGCGCCCGCGCGCCGCCGGCGTGCGCGGGGCGCGGACAAATGCGTGCGGGGACGTCATCGCGAGCAGCTGCGCGGAATCGCGCGTGGCCAGCACGTCGTTGCGCTCGAGCGGAAACGCGTCGAACACCGAGCCGAGCGGCTCGTCGCCCAGCGTGCGGGCCTCGGCCCACGGCTGTGGGCGACCGGTGGTTGTCGTAGCCCGCACGACCGTATCCTCGAGCAACCGATCGCCGATGGAGATCCCCGCGCCCACGAATTCGAGCCAGCGGTTCGCCGTCCAGCGGTCGAGGTATCCCTCCCCGTCCGCGTCGTAGCCGAGCACGACCACGCCCCCCTTGTGCACCCATTCAGTCAGGAGCGCGAGATCGCCGGCCGTGAGCGCGTCCGAAGGGGCCTCGGGCTCACGGCCCAGCAAGAACATGAGCACACGGTAGCGCGAGAGATCGCTGCGGGCGAGGTGAGGATAGAAGCGGCGGTACTCGATCCTGTACCCCTCGTCATGCCACGGCTGCGCCGTACTGTTGAGCAGCGCGGGCTCGGTGAGCGCGAGGTCGAGAAGTAGGACGCGGCGGGCCGATGGCTGACACGCGGACAGCAGCAGCAAGAGCAGGAGGCGTCTCACTTGGGTTGCGATTCCTCCACCAGCCGTCGGAAGCGTGGATCTGCTCTCACGGCCTCGAACTCCGGCGATTGGAGGTAGTACCACAGCCGCGCCCCACGGGGTCGTACCCGCTCCAGCAGGGCCAGCGCCAGGTCGGGTTCCCCAAGAGCGACGAGGGCCCGTCCCACCCAGGCGGCGTCGGTCACCGTGGGTCGCCCCACGCCGATCTCCCGCTCGAGACGATCGACGCGGGTTTGCGCCGCGGCGGTGTCGCCGGTGGCGAGTTCGGTGAGGGCCAGCACAGCCTCCGCCGGCAACCGGTAACCGGCACGCAGCCGGACCGCCGTCTCGCCATCGACACGCGCGTCTGCCCGCTCACCCAGACGCAGGTGTGCCAGCGCCCGCAGCGCGTACGCATAGTCGGCACCCGGATCCACCGCGAGGGCACTGTCGAGCCAATGCCGGGCGTCGCGGTAAGCGCCACCGCGCATGCGCACACGCGCCAGGTTGAAGAGGGTGATGGCGCGCTCCGGGTCGATGGCGAGGGCACGGCGGTACAAGGCGGTAGCGCCCGAATCCCGCCCGAGCCACAGGAGCGCCATCCCGTATTGGTGATACGCCTCGGCATTGGATGGATCCAGGACGGTTGCGCGCTGAAACGCTTCCTCGACGCCGCGGAAAGTTCGCGGGTCGCGGAAGCTCAGCAGGAACCCGCGCGCCATCCAGGCATCCGCCGCCGCCGAGTCGTGGCTCAACGCGCGGTCGGCGGCGGCGAAGCCACGGTCGAGCACGGCGTCGGGCGCCAGCCCCGGGTAGTCCCATCCCCAGTCGAGGAACAGGGCGTAGCTCAAAGCGATCCGCGCGGCCGCTGGAGCCAAGCCTGGATCGAGTCGCTCCGCCGCCTCGAACTCGCGGATCGCCCGCCCGACGGCGCGCGGCGTCCGCTGCGCCAGATAGTAGTTCCCGTGGAGAAAGTGATCGTATGCCGCTGGGTCGCGTGTGGTGCGGCCGTGCGCGGCGGTACGCTCCGCCGGTGCGAGCGGGCCGCCGACGCGGCTGGCGATCGTGTCAGCAATCTCACCCTCGATCGCCTGCAGCGCCGTGTCCCCACGGTTGTATTGCGCTCCCCACACGTGCACACCACTCGTCGCGCGGACCAGCTCGGCGGTCACATGTAGGCCAGCACTCGAGCGGCGGACGGCACCGTTCACGAGAAACGCGACGCCGAGCGCGCGGCCCACCCCCGCGGGATCGTCCACTGCGGATCCCCGGAAGCGTCGTACCGCGTTGCGCGACTTGACCGTCAAGCGCTCGACGCGGCCCAAGCGCGTGATGATCCCTTCGGTCAAGCCGGTCGCGAGGTAGGCATCGGCGGTGTCGGACGACTGGTTGTCGAAGTACAGCACGGCCACGCTGGTGGGTGCCGGTGCGGCGGGCGCCCGCACCGAGACGTCCCGCGCGCAGCGGAATCCGGTATGGCCCAACCACGTCCGCCGGTCTGGGAAGACCGCGCGGAACGCGGCCGTCGCGCTTTGCGGCGGGGTGTCGAAGGCCCCACCCCTGATCACGTGCCCGGGCGCGCCCCCCGGCCCGGTGCCGGCCGTCGCAGTCCATTCCCACGCATTCCCGATCATGTCCACTGCGCCGACCCACGATCTCCCGAGACTGTCCGCTCCCACGGGGGCGAACGTGTCGCGCACCGAGTCGGCGTTCGCGCGACCTCGCTCCCACCGGTCTCCCCAGGGATAGCGCCAGCCACGCGGCCCGCGCGCGGCGGCTTCCCATTCGTCCTCGGTCGGCAGACGGCCGCCGCTCTGCCGCCACCCACAGTACGCCGCCGCTTCCGACCAGAGCACGCCGATCACCGGCCATTGGCCGGGCGGCGGTTCCGTCCAGGGTGGCGCTTTGTGCGCGGAGTCGACGTACCGCCGGTAGGCGTCGACGCTCACCTCGGCGGCATCGATGAAGAACGAGTCGAGCCGGATCACGACAGAGTCTCGCCAGGGCGCGCCGCGGCTGCCCGCCCCCCCGCCCCCGTTCCCGTTCCCACTCACACCCCCGCCCCCGATCGGATAGACGCCCGCCGGAACCAGCACCATGCCGGCGGGCGGCTTAAGAGCGGGCTTACGCCACAGCATCCAGGCAACCACGGCCGCGCCCCCCCCGAGCGCTACCCAGGTGAGGCCGCGAGCCGTCACCAGGAGGCGTTTAGGCGCCGGGACGGCGAGAGACTCGACGAACGTTCGGGCGGTTCGCGGGCGGTCGCCCGGCAGTTTCGCCAAACCGCGCGCGAGCGCCCCTTCCAGGTGCACCGGCAGTCCCGGGCGCACGGTACGGATGGCCCGCGGGGCATCGCCGAGCACGCGGGCCACAATCGCTTGCGCGTTGGGCCCGGTGAACGGGGGCTCGCCCGCGAGCATCTCGTACACGACCGCCGCGAGCGCATACACGTCGCTCCGTGCATCGACGCGCTTGTCGCCGCTGGCTTGCTCCGGGCTCATGTACTCCACGGTGCCAACCGCGATGCCACCCCCGGTCAGCGTCCAGCCCGGCGTGCTGCCGCGTTCCTCCATCAGCTTGGCGACCCCGAAGTCGCTCACCATGGCATGGCCCCGCGACAAGAGGATGTTTTCCGGCTTGATGTCGCGGTGGATGACCCCGTTCTCGTGCGCGTACTGCAGCGCATCACCCACTTCGGCAGCGATGCGGAGCGCGTCCGCGACGGGCAGCGGCCCTTCGCGCATCAGCCGGTCCCGCAACGACTCCCCTTCCACGTACTCCATCACGTAGAAGAGGATGCCGTCGGCCTCGTCGGCTTCGAACAGCGGCACGATGTGGGGATGCGACAGCTGGGCGGCGAGCAGGACTTCGCGCTGGAACCGGTCGCTGCCGAGGTAGGCGCGCGTGGTCGGCGCCAGCGCCTTGATGGCCACGCGCCGCTCGAGCTTCAGGTCGGTGCCGAGGTAGACGGTCGCCATGCCGCCCCGGCCCAGCTCGCGCTCCAGGGTGTAGCGGTCCGCGAGGGCGCGGGCCAGGCGGTCGAACAGCGGGTCCGCGGGCATGACCAGGCGAAGTGGCTATCATCATGCCGCTTGGGTGACCCGGCCGCAAGCAGATGGCGGTTACATCTACTCCTTCGTGCAGCAGCCGGCCCGGTCGCAGCTACTCCATTGGCTGCCCCCCCACTTAGCGATGGACTGGCGCCACTGATAGCCGGGGTGCGTCGTGTATCTCAGGTCCGACACCACGGGAGTCCTGTCCGGGAAGAAGAAGACAGAGCGCCACCCATCATTTTTCCCCGGTGGCCCACGCCTATCTACCCACCAATACGTCCACCGCGGGCCGTAGCCCAGCGGCGTGGGTTTTTCGGTCTTGATCCTCGCAATGACTCGACCCTCCGCCAACTCCTTTGGTTCCAGCGCCCACGCTCCCTCCTCGGGCTCGATCCAGGCCATCATTCCCTTGGGGCTGGGGTGACTCTTCCCGTCGGACGTAAACTCGACGTGCTGAGAATCGGCGGCTCCGTACACGGAGTCGAAGTGCAAGCTGTCGGCGTACTCTCTTTCGAAGTCGGTGAAGGAAATGTGGGTTACGTCTTTCCTTTCGAAGAGTCGCGTCGGCCTCGGCGCTCGATAGGATGAGTCCGGCTTAACCTGGCATTGGCCGGCCCGACTCTCCGCCAACGCGAGTATGAGAAGACTGACGCCGATCCTCGGGAGCCATCGCTTGTGAACTGTCATACGACCTCCTAGCTAGGGATCGCGATCACTTCTGGCGCGCGATCTGTTTCATTCGCGCGACGATCGGCTGCAGCGCGGGCTCCGCACCGGACCACAACGTTACGACCGCGGTCGCCCAGCGCCCCGCCGTGGCGCGGTCGCCGCGCGCCGCAGCGAGGTCGGCGCGCAAGACCATCGCTCGGACCAAACTGCCGGCAAGCGGGAGATATCGCAGTAGATAGCTGTGCAGCCTTGGAAGATTGTTGAGCGGCGCGTCGAGTGTTCGCTCCGCTGCAGTTGTGTCGCCGAGAGCGAGCAGCAGGCGAGCGTCGAGGTAGACGCCCTCAGGCGGAGTGTCGTCGCGCGAGAGCAGGCCACCGCGCTTCGCGAGCTCCGCGGCAATGGCAGCGCGCACGGACGCGGTGTCGCCGTGTGCGAGCGCCCATTGCATCGCCATCGACTGGCTGGGCCCGGGCGGCGTCGAGCGATGGGCCGGCCGAACCCCCATTGTGTAGAACACCAGCGTCGCGGGGACGTCGAGCAGCGCGCTCCGTACCGAGGCTCGTGACGGCGCGGGCACACTTGCGAGCCGCGCCTCGACGCGCCGCTCCAACGCCGCCACGCTGTCGGCGGGTCCGCCAGCAGACGCATACGCCAGCAGCACCAGACCCGGCTGCAACAGTGCTACCGATATGGTGATGGGCTGGTTGTCAGCGCTCCCCGGGTACTCTGTCTCCGGATCTTCGGGGGCGACCAGCCGGGCAGCGAGTGCCGGCCGCCCGAGGAGCACGGCCACGCCGGCTGGTCCGGCCACGCCCCGGGGCGCGGAGCGCAGCAGCGAATCGCCGAGCCGGCGCGCGTCCTCGAATCCTCCTGCCTTCACAAGCAGTCGGACGGCAGTGAGGAGGTCAGCGAGGCGATCCTCGGGCCGGCGGTCTAGGCGTCGGGCCATCTGGATCTCGCTGAGCGCCGAGCGGGGCGTCTCGACCGCGGGCCCGACGTTTCCGTTTACCTCCAGCGCGTAGGCCAGTGCGCGATGGGCGCGAGCATCGCTCGGAAACGCGCTCACCCACGCGAGCGTGACCTCGATGAGGATGGCCCGATTGTGGGCCACGGCCGCGATATGTCCTGCTGTCCCGATGCTGAGCGTCTCGGCATAGGCGGCCGGTACGGGGTGAAACCCCAGCGTGTCATCCTCGAGCGCGGGGAAGGCGTAGAACGATTGACCCTCACGACGACCCTCGCGCCACCAGTAGCTCTCCGCCTGGAGAATCCGAGTGAGACGTTGGGCGGCTCGGCCGCCGAAGATAAAGTTGAACGACGGCGCGAGCAGCAGCGCCCGGCGATACGCCAGGACGGCAGAGTGCCAGCTTCCCCGGAACACAAACCGTGACGTATCGCCAGGGTCTGGGATCACGACAGGGTCTCCGGAGAGGCACTCCGCGAGTCCGTACCACGCGGTAAAGCTCGCCGAATCGGCAGCGAGGATCTCGCGATAGCGCTGGCACGCGTCGGGCCAGCGCCGTTGGAACATGGCTTGCTGGGCGAACAGCAGCGCGCCTTCCCAGCTTCCCATCTTGCTGAGCAGGTCGGTCGTACGGCGGGCAATGACGGCGCGATCGCGCGCCGCCTCCGCGGTGGAATCCCCCGCCCACAAGAGCACCTGGCCGAGCCCGAGATAGGCGTGCGCGAAACCCGAATCGGCGGCAACCGCCGTACGAAATTCACCGGTGGCACGAGCGAGGTCCCACTCGCGAATCGCACGTTGGCCCAGCGCGTAGGCGCGCAGCGCGCGGAGCGAGCGGGTCTGCTCGGCGCCCGCGCCGCGCGCGTCGCCCGGGTCGGCGCCCAGCAACGAATCCGCCAGCGCGTTGAACGCCGCGCCGATCGCGCCGCTGTTCGCCGCCACGCGCGTGGTGACCTCCCGGACCGGCGGGCCACCCCGCACGGCATCGTACACCCCCGCCGTGAGGCGGAGCGTGTCCCCGAAGCTCCACAGCTGCCCCATCACGGCCTTTCCGGCGCCCAGCGCCCGGGCGATGGCGAGCGCGGTGTCGAAGGGAATCCGGAAGGGAGCCCGCGCGCCGCGCCGCGCCAAGGCGTCGTAGATCCGGGTCTTGTCGGCCAACCGCACCTCGACCCAGCGGCCGAAGGCTTCGCTGAGCAGCTCGGCGCAATCGGCGCCGTCGAGCGTGGCCGTTTGGCTGCCCTCGCGATGTACGAAGGGGAGGATCGCATAGCGAGTGGTGTCGAGCACTTGGCGCGGCCGGCCGCAGGGCGGCGGGGAGCCGTCGGGGCATTGCCCCCACACCGGGCGCGGGAGCC
>WNEL01000149.1_pt1:0-22500 | contig 25577 bp, 25 predicted proteins | sample 5399991 | NCBI WGS metagenome assembly WNEL01 (sample SAMN13153325, study PRJNA577476) | soil metagenome | isolation source: 20 cm grassland meadow soil pre-rain plot 2 | place: USA:California | collected 2015-09-08
CTGAAGATCGTCCAGGTATGGCTGAGGATCGAAGCCTGCGGTCGCTGCCTGACTGACCGGCGGACAAGGCGGACTTAGCTCACCCGCGGTGCTGCATGGCGCCGCAAGGAGCATGCCGAGGAGGGTTACGCTGCGTGGCGTCCGGTCCATCGATCCTCCCAACGTCTTAGAGATCTCCGAACTCGCGCTGCACGAGCGCGAGCGCCGTGATCGCCGCCGTCTCGGTGCGTAAGATGCGCGGACCGAGGCGCACCGGGACGAAGCCCGCCGCCACGGCCGCCTGCTCTTCGGCATCGGTGAGCCCACCCTCGGGGCCGATGAGCACGGTGACGGAGTGAGCCGGGCGCGGTACCTCATCGATGCGCGCGCTGCTGGCGGGTGCGAGCAGCAACCGGATGGCATCGGCGGCACCGCCGGCACCGCCATTTGACGCGCCCCGAGGATGTAGAAACTCCGGCAGCGGCAGCGGCGGCACGAGCTGCGGCAGGCGGTTGCGGCCGCTCTGCTCGCACGCGGCGATGGCGATGGCGCGCCAGTGCTCGAGCTTGCGGGCTGCCTGCGGTGCGCTGAGACGCACGACGCTGCGCTCGGTGAGGAGCGGCACGATGCTGGAAGCCCCGAGCTCGGTCGCCTTCTGCACGACGAAATCCATGCGCTCGCCGCGTGAGACGCCCTGGGCGAGGGTGAGGATGAGCGGGGACTCGCGCTCGATCGCCTGGGCCTCGCCGACCGCGACCTCAACCTTCTCTCCGTGCACGGCCTCGATCGTGGCCGCGTACTCTCCGCCGCCGCCATTAAATAGAGTGAGCGCCTGCCCGGGCCGCAGCCGCAGCACCCGCGTGAGGTGGCGCGCGGCACTGCCGGTGAGCGCGACGCGCCCCCCGGCCTCGAGCGGCGCGTCGAGGTACACGCGCGTCAGTCGCATGTCGCGGATTCGATGCCCTCGCGCGCCACCTCGACCATCAGATCGATCTCAGCGGGCGTGATGACGTAGGGCGGCATGAAATACACGACGTTCCCGATCGGCCGCAGCAGCACGCCCCGCGTGAGGGCATGGCGATACACGCGTAGCCCGCGACGCTCCTGCCAGGGATAAGGCGCGCGGCTCGCCTTGTCGGCGGCGAGCTCGATGGCGAGGATCATGCCGCGCTGGCGAACCTCGGCCACGTGCGGGTGATCGGCGAGTGCGCCGGCCCGCTCGCCGAGGCGCGCCGCGAGCGTGCGATTGGCCTCGAGCACGTGATCGTCGCGGAAGATGGCCAGGCTCGCGCGCGCCGCGGCGCATCCCAGCGGGTTCCCGGTGAAGCTGTGCGAGTGCAGGAAGGCATTGAGCTTCACATATTCGTCGTAGAACGCCGCGTACACCGCCTCGGTCGTCATCACGGCCGACAGTGGCAGGTAGCCCCCGGTGAGCCCCTTGGACAGACACATGAAGTCGGGGCGTATCCCGGCCTGCTCGCAGGCGAACATCGTGCCGGTGCGGCCGAAGCCCACCGCGATCTCGTCGGCGATGAGATGCACCTGGTGGCGGTCGCAGGCCTCGCGCAGCAGCGTGAGATACACCGGATCGTACATGCGCATGCCGCCCGCGCACTGCACCAGCGGCTCCACGATCACCGCACAGGCTTCCTGCGCATGCTTCCCGAGCGCGGCCTCCATGTGCGCGAACTGCCGGCGCGAATACTCCGCGGGGCTCTCGCCGCGCTCGCGCTGAAAGCAGTCCGGGGAGGGGACGGTGATCACGTCCATGAGCAGCGGCCGGTAGATCTCCTTGTAGAGCTCGACGTTGCCGACGGCGAGCGCCCCGAGCGTCTCGCCGTGATAGCTGTTCGAGAGGGTGAGGAAGCGGCGCTTCGCGCTCCGGCCCGTGTTGTGCCAGAAGTGAAAGCTCATCTTCACCGCCACCTCGACCGCGGACGAGCCGTTGTCGGCATAGAAGCAGCGGGTGAGGCCGGCGGGGGCGATCGCACAGAGCTCCTCCGAGAGCGCGATCACCGGCTCGTGGGTGAAGCCTGCGAGGATCACCTGCTCGAGCTGCTCGAGCTGCGCGCGCACCGCGGCGTTGATGCGGGGATTCGCATGCCCGAAGAGATTCACCCACCAGGAGCTGATGGCATCGAGGTAGCGCTTGCCCTCGTAATCCTCGAGCCACGCGCCCGCGCCGCGGCGCACGGGGATCGGCGGCAGCTGCTCGTGGTCCTTCATCTGCGTGCACGGATGCCACACGTGCGCGAGGTCGCGCGCGACGTATGCGGTGTTGGCGGAGCTCATGGGCGGAATTGTGGCAGAATCCCGCGGGTCCGGATCTCGCGACCACCGCAGGATGGGAAGCGATGCTCACCGCCCCGACCCGCGTGCCTCTGACCGTCGATACCGGCACCGGACTGCTCAGCGGTGTGCGCCAGGTACTGTCCCCGAACTTCGACGCACGCCCCGCAGGTGCTACGCCCGAGGTCCTGATAGTGCACGGAATCAGCCTCCCCCCGGGGGAGTTCGGCGGACCGTGGATCGACCGCCTGTTCACCGGCACGCTGCCGGCGGATGGGCATCCCTTCTTCCGCGATCTCGCCACGGCGCGCCTGTCGGCTCATGCCCTCATCCGCCGAGACGGGCTGATCGTGCAGTACGTGCCCTTCGGCGAGCGCGCCTGGCACGCGGGCGTTTCGCAGTACCGTGGCCGCTCGGGGTGCAACGACTTCTCGATCGGAGTGGAGCTCGAAGGCACGGGTGAGACGCCCTACACCGACGCGCAGTACCAGCAGCTCGCATCGCTCACGCTGGCGCTGCTCGAGGCCTATCCCTCGATGTCCACCGACCGCATCGTCGGACACGCCGACGTCGCGCCCGACCGCAAGAGCGACCCCTGGACGACGTTCGACTGGCCGCGGTACCGTGCCCTGCTTCAAGTAAAGCGTGCCGCTTCAGGCGTCGCATAAAATATTGTTAGGCCGCAATCAGCCATGAGCCAGTACCTCAAATCTACGTGGGTTAGGGTTGGCCTCGTCTTACTTGTTGTCGGGGCAACTCCGCTATTATTCATCATCACGGCGGCCGCGTTGGGGTTGTGGCCTGATCCGAACCCGAACCCTGTCGGACCCGGCATACTGTTTGGGCTTACATTCTGGCCGGCGATTATTTGCATCGTGGTAGGTGTGATACGCGCCCGAGCGCGCCGTGCGGCCTAACATCATTGGAGGGGGCCGTGAGGCGTGAGCGGTTTGGCGCCGCGTGCGCCTGGGGACAGTGTGCGCCCGCGGCGCTTGATGTGCGCTTCTGGGCGGCCCCTCAACTTCACCGTTAGACGTCGAGTAATCCAGCGCTCCGGCACCGACACGGCGGGCATCTCGGCGCCTCTGGTTCTCCAGTTGTAACCCGTAACGTTATAGGTTACACTTTGCCCGGATGATCCGATCATTCCGTCACAAGGGACTGGCTAAATTCTTTGCGACGGGATCTCGAGCGGGGATTCAGGCTGCGCACGCTGAGCGCTTGCAGTTAATCCTCGCAGCACTGAATGCAGCAGTCGCTCCAGGCGATATGGGACTGCCCGGGCTGAAGCTGCACCCGTTAAAGGGTGCCCGCAGTGGCACTTGGGCCGTGAGTGTCAGTGGAAACTGGCGCATCACGTTTCGATTCAGCGGTAAGGACGCAGTTGACGTTGACTATGAGGACTATCACTGAGGTGGCTCATGAGGATGCATAACCCTCCTCATCCGGGGCAGATTATTCGGCAGCTTTGTCTTGAGCCTCTGGGCATGTCGGTGACTGAGGCAGCCAGCGCTTTAGGCGTGAGCCGCAAGACGTTGTCGGCGCTCTTGAATGGTCGAGCCGGCATTAGCCCCGAGATGGCAGTACGTTTGTCGATCGCCTTTGGGACGAGCTCTGAAAGCTGGATGAACCAGCAGACGCAGCACGATCTTTGGCATGCCGAAAAGCGTCGCAAGGACCTTCGGGTTTCACGCGTTGCGGCCTGACTCGATGTCTAGCAATCGTTGGAGGGGGCCGTGATGCGCGAGCGGTTTGGCGCCGCGGGCGCCTGGGGACAGTGTGCGCCCGCGTCGTCCGTCGGGCGCTGCTGCGCGGCCGTTCAACTTCACCGTTAGAGCGCATGCATGAAGCCGCGGCAGCTGGTTCAGGCGTGGGTGCAAGCGTTTAACCGCGCCGACGTGGAAGCGTTGGCGTCCTTCTATAGTGAGGACGCCGTGAACCATCAGGTTGCTGAGTCGCCTGTCCAGGGCACAGAGAATATTCGCCAGATGTTCGCGTCCGGATTTGCCTCGGCAAAAATGCACTGCATCGTTGAGAACATCTTCGAAGAGGGGCAGTGGGCGATCCTTGAGTGGCGGGACCCCAACGGTCTGAGAGGCTGCGGGTTCTTCCATGTGGTCGACGGCCACATTACTTTTCAACGCGGCTATTGGGACAAGTTATCGTTCTTACGCCTGCATGGCCTTCCCATGCCCAAGGAGTCGTGAGGTTCTTGGCATGCGCTCTAACAATCGGTGGGCGGGCCGTGACGCGCGGTAGTGTCGCCGCGGGCGCCGGAAGACAATATGCGCCGGCGGCGCTTTTCCGGCTCCAGTGGGCGGCCGCTCATCGTTAGCCGGCAAGGAGACTCCTGTGGACGCCGCGCTCGCGCGCACACTCGTTGAGGCACTGCAAGCCGAGGTAAATAACGGGGGCTTCGAGCAGTTCTTCTTCAACTCAGCGGGCGACAGAACTCGCGAGACTATCGAGGCGCTGAGCGCGATCGGAGCGCACCACACAGCTTCGATTGTCCGCAGCGCCGCCGCCAAGTTTCCGGGCGGACTACCGCCAGAAGACCGCTTCGCACGTCAGAGGTTACTTCTTGACCGGGTTTCACCTGACAGCGACGCATTCAGCGAGGAAGATGCGGCCTTCCTCGAGCACCGCGAAGACCTGGAGGCATTGGTTTCCAAGTATGCCGGCTAACCATCGCGACCTCGACCCGGATCCGCCACTCACCACTGAGCAGGAGGCGCGTGTGCGGACGCTCTCCAAAACCGTCGTGTCTCGCATAGACGCGTCTCTTGTCGCTAGTGCCTCGCCCAGATGGCGTAAAGTGGCTACGGTTGTCGCCGCCGCGTTGGGTGAAGCGCGAGGCTCAGCAGCCGGGCTTCCGGATGTCTACTATGCCCGGCGGGTCAGGGAACTGGTCGCGGCTGGTCGTTTGGAGTCCTTTGGCGATCTCTCTCGAATGCGCTATAGCGAAGTTCGCTTGCCAGGGCATCACCGTGGCGAAGTCTAAAGACGCCTAATATGCGCACGCCTCTGTTCCTCCTCGTCGGGTTCTTGCTTCTGGGCGCCTGCATGCTGTTGGGGAGGCTCTTCTCCAGCAACTATCCGGGCGCAACCTACGCAGCAACCGTGACTTTCGTCATTCTGTGGCTGGGGATTTCAAGCGCCAACCTGTGGGTCGGCGTCGTGAAGGCCGGATATACCCTGAGCGAGGAGCTCCCGATCTTCCTGCTCATTTTCGCGCTACCGACCAGCGCGGCAATATTTCTGAAATGGCGGTTCCTGTAGGACGGAATTGCGCCTCTCGGTGACTATTTCCCCCCGCCCCGATCGTGCCGCCACAGCACCTCGGCGCCGCGCTCGTGCCGGGCCAGGACCCGCGCCAGCACGAATAACAGGTCCGAGAGGCGATTGAGGTACTTGAGGAGCTCGGGGCTCACCTCTTCCGAGCGGGCGAGCGCCCACACGCGCCGCTCGGCGCGCCGGGCAATGGCGCGTGCGACGTGGCAGGCGGCTGCCGCGGGGCCGCCTCCCGGGAGGATGAACTCCTTGAGGGGCGGCAGGGCGTCGTTGAAGCCATCGAGCTCCTGCTCGAGCCGCGTGACCTGGGCAGCCCCGATCATGCGATGGCCCGGGATGCTGAGCTCGCCGCCCATGTCGAAGAGCTCATGCTGCACCTCCGTCAGGCAGGCGTTGACCGCCTCAGGGAGAGCCGGCACGGCGAGCAGCACGCCGACGGCGCTGTTCAACTCGTCGACGCTTCCGTAGGCCTCCACCCGGGCGCTGTCCTTGCGAACACGGCTGCCGTCGCCAAGACCCGTGGTGCCGTCATCCCCGGTGCGGGTGTAGATCTTGCTCAGACGGTTGCCCATGGCCTTATCCTATTCGAATATGCCATCGAAAGAACTCGCCGCCGCCCTCGAGGCGGCCCGGGCTGCCGAGGAGGTGATCCGCTCGCTCTTCGGCCGGAATCCCGCCGTGCGCACCAAGCCCGACCAATCGCCGGTCACCGAAGCCGACGTGCGCGCGGAGGAGCTGATCCGCGCCACCTTGAGCCGGCACTTCCCCTCTTACGGCTTCTATGGGGAAGAGACCGGACAGCACGCCATGCAGGCCGAGAGCATCTGGCTGGTCGATCCGATCGACGGCACGAAGTCGTTCGTGCGCGAGAGTCCCTTCTTCTCCACGCAGATCGCGCTCATGCGCGGCGGCCGCCTGGTGCTGGGAGTCTCCAACGCCCCCGCTTTCGGCGAGCTCGCGTGGGCGGAAGAGGGGGCGGGTGCCTGGCTGAACGAGCGCCGGGTGCACGTGAGCGCAGTCGCCGATCTCGGGGCGGCCGCCATCTCGAGCGGGAATCTCAAGAGCGTGGCGCGCTCGCCGCGCTGGCAGCGTTATGGCGAGCTCGTCGCCCGCGTTCACTACAGCCGTGGCTACGGCGATTTTGCGCACTACCACATGCTCGCGCGGGGCGCGCTCGATGTGGTGATCGAGTCGGACCTCAACATTCTCGACATCGGAGCCGTCACGGTGATCGTGCGCGAGGCGGGCGGCACCTTCACCGACCTCGAGGGCGCCGCGGTCGGACTCGACACCACGAGCGTGCTCGCCACCAACGGCCAGCTGCACGCGGCGGTGCTCGAGGCGCTCGCCCGCTGAAGCTCGGCGGTGATGCGACGCCTGCCACGCGGCGAGGAACGCCGCGCTCCGGCGCAGGCTCAAGCGCTGACGAACACCCGCCGGCCATCCCGGCCGAGCTCGATCATCGGCGCCAGATAGAGCTCGCTCAGGCTCGCCTCGGTGAGCGCCGACCCCACCGGACCGAGCGCCCAGCGGCCGTCGCCGAAGAGCAGCAGCGCGCGGTCGGCGAAGCGCGCCGCGAGAGTGGGATCGTGGAGCGTGGTGACCACCGTGCGTCCCTCGTCGGCGAGCCGGCGGAAGAGGCCGAGCACCGCGAGCTGGTGGTGCGGATCGAGGTGGTTGGTCGGCTCATCGAGGAGGAAGACTCCGGGCTCCTGGGCGAGGAGCGCCGCGACCGCGAGGCGGCGCTGCTCACCGCCCGAGAGAGTGTCGGTGCGCCGTGCGGCGAAATTCCCGAGGTCCACGGCCGCGAGCGCCGCCCGCGCCACGCGCTCATCCTCGGCCGTCTCCCACTGCCAGAGCTTGAGGTGCGGATGGCGGCCGATCAGCACGGTCTCGATCGCGGTGGTGACGAACGCATCCTCGAGGTCCTGTGGCAGGAGCCCGAGGCGCAGCGCCACCGAGCGTCGTCTGAATTCACCGAGCGGGGCGCCATCGAGCCGCACCTCCCCGCCGTCCGCGTGGCGCAGACCCGCGAGCGTGTGCAGCGTGAGGGTCTTGCCCGAGCCGTTGCGGCCGAGGATCGCCACCACCTCGCCCGGAGCGAACCGCACGGTCAGCTCGCGTACCAGCTCGCGCGCGCCGGCGCGCACCGTGAGGCGCGCCGCTGCGAGTCCCGGAACGGCCGTGGAGTCGAGCGCCGCGTTCACGGGCGAGCCCAATGGATCTCGAGCGCGGTCGAGGGTCCCACGACGACGTCGCGCAACCCCTGCGGCATCTCGAACTCCTGCGCCGACAGCGCACGGCGGCCGGCCATGATCTCGGCCTGAGTCTGCGGGTAGAGCGGCTGACGCTCGGGATCCGCGAAGCCTATGGGATAGAGCGGCTCGCCCGAGCCCGGCGCGTACTTGTCGCTCGCGCCGAGGGTGTGCATCAGCTCGTGCGCGATGACGATGTTGTTGCTGCCGGCCATGGCCGGCAGCGCGAACGCGTGCACTACGCCGACCAGGCCCTTCTGCAGGCCGTGCGAGTCCGGCACCGTATCGAGCGTCGAGGGATCGTGATAGAGCACGAAGACGCGGATGCGCGGTGGCGCGCGTCCCGGCACCTTCGTGGCGTGGGCCGCGAACCAGCGGAGCTTCAGGCTCCACCACGCGATCCCGAGGGGTCCCGCTCCGGGCGCGAGCGCCGGCGGCAGCTCCGAGCCCTGCGGGTAGAGCTCCACGTGCACCGGTTGCTCGATGCTCACCCCGTAGCGGTGGGCCTCATGCGCGAAGAACGCCTCGATGCCGGCGAAGTCCTTCACCGTGAGTCCGTCGATGTAACGTTGCGCGCTCGGCGTGCCGTCGCCATTGAGAGGGTAGAGGCCTACCCAGAGCGTTTCCTTCCAGCCCTGCGTCGCGATGCGGTCGAGCCAGGCGTGGATCGCGACGCCGGCGAGCACCAGCAGCAGGAAGAGAATGCGGATGTTCTTCCACATGCGCGGGCTGTCAGCTCGTCGCGGCGGTGCCCACGGGGTAAGCGAGCCGGATCTAGGGCTGCAGCCGCGTGGCCGACCAGAGTCCCGGCCTGAACGATCCGCCCGGGGCCGCCGTGAGGCTGCGTCTCCAGAGGGCGCGGTCGTGAACGCGCGCCTCGCCCTCGACCCACAGCTCCACCGCATCCGCCCACAGCCGATAGCCACCCCAGTGGGGGGGCCTCGGGATATTGGCGCGCACGCTGTCATCGGCGCCGGCGCTGCCGGGCCCGGGCACGCCGAAGCGCTTCGCCGCAGCGCCGACGGCCTCGAGGAGCGCCGCGCGGGAGGCGATCGGCTCGCTCTGCTCGCTCGCCCAGGCGCCCACGCGACTTTGCCAGGGGCGGGAAGCGAAGTAGGCATCGCTGTCGGAGGCAGGCGCCGGCACGATCTCGCCCTCGATGCGCACCTGGCGGTGCAGCGCGTCCCAGTGCATGACCGCCGCGGCGCGCGGATTGTCCTTCAGCTGCCGCCCCTTGCTCGAAAGGTAGTTCGTGTAGAACACGACGTAGCCCGGCTGCGGCGCGATCTCCTTGCAGAGCACGACACGCGCGGAAGGGCGGCCGTCGCGGCGGCTCGTCGCGAGCACCATGGAGTTCGCATTCGGCTGCACCCGCGCCGCCCAGGCCTCGTCGAGCCAGCGCGCGACCACCTCGAGCGGCTCGGGCGGCAGGGGATCGGGGAGGAGCTCGCAGTGCTCGTACATGAGGGGCAATGTTAGAGCGTTTTGGGTATCGGTGCCGGGACGCAAGCCCTTGCACCCCCCGCTGCGCCCCGATAGAAAGGAATCAGAGTCCTCGAGGAGCCGACGCCGCCATGACGCCCGAAGCCGAGAACGTGACGCTGGAGGACCTGCGCCGGCGCCTGACCGACATCGACCGCCAGCTGATCGCGCTCGTCGCCGAGCGCAAGGCGGTGAGCGAGGAAGTGGCGCGCGTCAAGCGCGCCACGGGTAAGCCGACGCGCGACTACGGGCGCGAGCGCGAGGTGATCCTCGGCGCACGCGAGGCGGCCGTCGAGCGCGGCGTGTCGCCGGCGCTGGCCGAGGAGCTGCTGCGCCTCCTCATCCGCTCCTCACTCACCACGCAGGAGCAGGCGAGCGTGATCGCGCGCGGCACGGGCAGCGGTCGCCGTGCGCTCGTCATCGGCGGCGCAGGCAAGATGGGCAGCTGGTTCGTGAGCTTTCTCGCCTCGCAAGGGTTCACGGTCGAGGTGGCGGACCCCGCCGCGGCCCCGGAGGGGGTGGCCCGGGTCGCGGACTGGCGCAGTACCGATCTCAAGCACGACTACATCCTGCTCGCCACCCCGCTCGGCATCACCGACGCGATCCTGCGGGACCTCGCGCTGCGGCGGCCGCCGGGGGTTATCTTCGACGTGGGATCGCTGAAGTCGCCGCTGCGCGCCGGGCTCATGGCGCTGAGATCGCACGGCTGCAAGGTGACCTCGGTGCACCCGATGTTCGGGCCCGACACGGAGCTCCTCTCCGGCCGGCACGTGGTGTTCGTGGACCTGGGCAACGCCCCCGCGCTCGCCGCCGCGCGCGAGCTGTTCGCACCCACCATGGCCGAGCAGGTGGTGATGAGTCTCGACGACCACGACCGGCTGATCGCCTACGTGCTCGGCCTCTCGCACGCGCTCAACATCGCCTTCTTCACCGCGCTCGCCGAGAGCGGCGAGGCCGCCCCAAAGCTGGCGCAGATGTCAAGCACCACTTTCGATGCGCAGCTCGACGTCGCGAGCCGCGTCGCCCAGGAGAGTCCGGAGCTGTACTATGAAATACAGAGCCTCAACGACTACGGCGCAGAGTCCCTCGAGGCCCTCTCCCAGGCGGTCGAGCGGCTGCGGGCCGCGGTGTTGTCCCAGGACCACGAAGCATTCGTTGCTTTGATGCGCCGCGGGCGCGATTATCTCGACGACCGGCGCAGTCAGGCAGAACGCCGCGCTTGAGGACCCTGAAGGATTTTCGCCCCATGCGCCAACCGCATCCCGGGCCGCTGGCCGATGACGCGCGCGCCGCCCAGCGCCCCGAGGCGGTGGAACAGGAAATTCGCGTGCTCCAGGCGCGGCTCGCCACGCTCACCGAGCAGGTGAGCCGCAACGACTCGCTGCTTCGCAAGACCCAGGAGCGCGAGCTCGAGCTGCTGCGAGCCGGATCGCTCGCGCAGCTCTTCGAGCGCCTCATCGTCGGCCTGCGCACGTCCTATCAGCTCGATGAGGTCGGGCTGATCCTGCACGACCCGCAGCACGAGATCCGGCACCTGATCGCCGGGGACGACCTGGCGCCGGCGGAGCTGCAGGGCGTGAGCTTCGTCGACGCGCTCACGACGGTCGCTCCGCAGCTCGTCAACCTGGAGCGCCCGTGGCTCGGGCCCTTCCACAAGGCCGACCACGAGCTGCTGCTGCCCGGCAGCGCGAGCCCCGGCAGTCTCGCGCTGATCCCGCTGCGGCGTAACGAGCAGCTCGACGGGGTGCTGGTGTTCTCGAGCGCCGACTCGTTCCGTTTCACGCAGGAGCTGGCGAGCGATTTCCTGGCGCACCTCGGGCTCGTCGCGGCGCTGTGCATCGAGAATGCGGTCAACCGCGCGCGGCTGCTGCGCAGCGGCCTCACCGATTTTCTCACCGGCTTTCACAACCGACGCTACCTGCACGCGCGGCTGCGCGAGGAGCTGGCGCGCGCGCAGCGCGCCCGGCATTCGCTGGTGTGCCTGATGATCGACGTCGATCACTTCAAGCGCCTCAACGACCAGTACGGGCATCTCGCCGGGGATGCGGTGCTGCGCGAGGTGGCGCAGCGGATCGACGCCGAGATGCGCATCAGCGACACCGGCGCGCGCTTCGGCGGCGACGAGTTCGCCCTCGTGCTCACCGAGGCGGCGATCACCGACGGCGAGAAGGTGGCGGGGCGTGTGCTGCAGGCGGTGCGCAGCGTGCCCGTCGCGATCGGCAAGTCGGCAACGGAGACCGTGACGCTGTCGATCGGGGTGGCGGCCGCGGCGCCCGGGCCGGGCATGCGCGATTACAAGGTGCTGGCGGAACGGCTGATGGCGGAGGCCGACGCGGCGCTCTACCGGGCGAAGAGCGCCGGGCGCAACCGCATCGCGACGTCGCCGAACGTGGTCACGTAGGACTGATTCACGTGATCGCGCTGCTCCTCGCCTGCGCTTTCTTTCTCCTCATCCATTTCGGCGTCTCGGGGACGCGGCTGCGGGACGCGCTGGTGGCGCGCCTCGGCGAGGGACCCTACCTCGGCGTGTTCTCGCTGGCCTCCCTCGCCGGCCTCCTGTGGATGATCCACGCCTATTCGCACGCACCGGTCATCGAGCTGTGGGGCAGGCTCCCACGCCTCCGCCCCGTGGCTTTTACGGTGGTATTTGTCGGCGTCCTGTTCGTCGTGGTGGGGCTCGCCTCGGCCAACCCGACGAGCGTCGGCATGGAGGGGCGGCTCGCGCGGGGAGCCGAGGGCGTACGCGGCATCACGCGCATCACGCGCCACCCCTTCCTCTGGGGCGTGAGTCTCTGGGCGCTCGTGCATCTCACCGTAAACGGGGATCTCGCCGCGCTCGTTCTCTTCGGCTCACTGCTGCTGCTCGCGCTCGCCGGCACCACGGTGATCGATGCGAAGCTCCGCCGCCGCCTGGGCGAGCGCTGGCAGGCATTCGCCGCGAGCACCTCGAACGTGCCGTTCGCCGCGATTGCCGCCGGGCGAAACCGACTGGGCCCGGCGCTGCGCGAGATCGGCCTCGTGCGAGGCGCCATCGCCATCGCGGTCTACGTGCTGATCTTCGCGCTCCACGGGCGAGTCATCGGAGTGCCGCTGACTTGAGTCCGGCGGCGCGCCGCACACGGCCGGGGGGCTAGCTCGCTCTCGCGTCATCGGCCGCGGCTCCGCAGCAGCGCCATGAAGAGTGGGGCTCCCACCAGCGCCATGATCGCGCCCACCGGCAGCTGGCGCGGGCTCGCAATGGTGCGCGCCACGAGATCCGCCGCCGCGAGCAGCATCCCGCCGGCCAGCGCCGCGGCAGGCGCAACGATGCGGTGATCGCTGGTGCGGAACGTGAGGCGCACGGCATGCGGGGTGATGAGTCCCACGAAGCCGACGGTGCCGGCGCTCACCACGGCGAGCGCGGTGAGCGTCGCGCAGGCGACGAACAGCAGCGTCCGCCAGGCTTCGAGCGCGAGCCCCACGGTGCGCGCGCGCAGCTCGCCGGCTGCGAGCACGTTGAGGGGACGGGCGACGACGACCGCAACCGCCACCGCGAGAGCCGCGGCGCCGGCGCTGAGGGCGGGGCTCACCGCCCACTCGAGGTCCCCCGCGAGCCAGAACACCATGCCGCGCACTCTCGAGGTGTCCGCGAGCGCGAGCAGCACGCTCACCAGCGCGCCGCAGGCGCTGGCGAGCACCACGCCGGTGAGCAGCAGGCGCGGTGTGCCGCCGCCGCGCGCGAGCGCGTACACCGTGCCGACGGCGGCGAGGGCTCCCGCGACCGCGGCCGACTGCACGAGGAGCGCCGCAGCACCGGCGATCATGGCGAGGAGCGCGCCGACGGCGGCGCCACCCGAGACCCCCAGCACATAAGGGTCGGCGAGGGGATTGCGGAACAGGGCCTGCAGCAGCACCCCGGAGAGCGCCAGCAGACTCCCGACGCCGAAAGCCGCGAGCACGCGCGGCAGGCGCACGCCCAGGAGGACACTGCGGGTCGCCGCATCTCCCGAGCCGCCGAGCGCCTCGAGCGCCCGGCGCACGCCGATGCCTGAGCTGCCGATGAGAAGCGCGGCGAGAAACACCACCGTGGCGAGCGCGGCGAGGACCAGGAGACTGCGCAGGGACGCCCGTTCAGCGCTCTTCATAGGTCTGCCGTCGCGCCTCACACCGGTCCTGACTCACGGGGGTGTTAGCGTCCTGGAATTTGTTGGAAAACGCCACCCTTCCGCGGCGCGCTGGCATCCCGGGACGGCCGCGCGGCGCGAAGCTCACGGCGGCACGCTCCGGTGTGGCAGACTCTCACCTCCTCCATGAGCGACCTCATCGATTCGGATGGTTTTCGCACCAATGTGGCCGTCGTGCTGATGCGCGCCGACGAGGTCTTTCTCGGGCGCCGCACCGGCGGGCGCGGTTGGCAGTTCCCGCAGGGCGGGGTGAGAGTCGGGGAGACCCCCGAGCAGGCCCTCTACCGCGAGCTCGATGAGGAGATCGGGGTCGCCGGCTCGAGCCTCGAGCTCATCGGCCAGACGGCCGGGTGGTTGCGGTACCGCTTGCCACCGCGCTACATCCGCCGCAAACAGCGCCCGGTGTGCATCGGTCAGAAGCAGCGCTGGTTCCTGCTGCGCCCGAAAGGGGGCGACGTCACGTTCGATTTCGGCCGCACCAGCGAGCCGGAATTCGACCAGTGGCGCTGGGCGCCGTACTGGGAGCCGGTGCGCGAAGTCATCTACTTCAAGCGGCCCGTGTACGCGCGCGCGCTCGAGGAGCTTAGCTCCCTCGCCTTCCCGCAGGGGCCGCCCGCCTTACCTCCCTGGTGGAGGGAGGTGACCGCCCGCCGTGGCCACCGCACCGCCCCGGCGCCGGCGCACTGAGGGAGCGACTTGGGGCGGCTCGCCAGCATGCTCGGCGGGGAGAGCGGAGCGCCACGCATCGTGCGCCCGGCCCGATCCGGAGTGCGTGCGGCGCTCGTCGTCGCCGGGGTGCTGCTCGGCGTGTTTGCCCTCTACGTCGTGTACGAGCTCGGCCGCTACAACGCGGGCTACGACCGTCAGGCCGTGGCGCAGCAGCGCACCGAGCTCGAGGTGCGCATCGAGCACCTGGAGAGGGCCAACCGCGAGCTGCGCACCCGCCTCGCGGAATCAGACACCGTCGGCGCCGGCCGCGCGCGCGAGCAGGCGGAGACGGCGCGCACCATCGGCGATCTTCAGGCGCAGGTGGCGCGCCAGTCGCAGGAGCTGGCGTTCTACCGGGGCGTCGTGGCGCAGGGCGCCGCGAGCCTCGGCGTCAAGATCGAGCAGCTGCGTATCACCGCCGGTCAGCCGCCCGGGACTTATGTCGTGCACATGTCGCTCGTGCGGTCGGGGCGCGCAGATGCGCCGGCGACCGGGACCGTGCAGTTGAGCCTGGACGGCTCGGCGGCCGAGGGCGCGCGCACCCTCGATCTGGCGGCGCTCACCGCCGGACGGCAGCGCGAGCTGCGCTACAACTTCCGCTACCTCGAGACCTTCGACCAGCAGCTCACCGTGCCGCCGACCTTCAAGCCCGAACGGCTCAACGTCGAAGTCAGCTCCGGCCGGCGCGACGTGGCGCCGCTGTCGCAGACTTTCGTGTGGAGTGTCGAGGCGTCTCCTTAGAGCGCCGTGCGGCTCAAAGGGCCCCATCGGAGGACTGATGTTCACACGCGATTCCAAACCGCCGCGCATCGACACCCTGATAGGCAAGGCCGCGCGCGTGCACGGCGATATCGAGTTCCAGGGCGGGCTGCACCTCGACGGTCATATTTCCGGCGGGGTGCGTGCCGTCGAGGCGCCCGATGCCACGCTCTCGGTGAGCGCGACCGGCTCCATCGAGGGCCCGGTGGACGTGGCGAACGTGGTCCTCGAGGGCACGGTCAAAGGCGACATCCACGCCACGGAGCGCGTGGTCCTGGGCCCGACCGCGCGCGTCGAGGGCAACGTGTACTATGGGGTCATTGAAATGACCCTGGGCGCCCAGATCATGGGAAAGCTGGTGCGGTTGGCGCCCAAGGTGTGAAGTCCGGCTTTGACCGCGCCCGGGACGGCTTCTAGACTGGCATCCTGTAAGGAGACTATGAGCACGATCGAGGCACTGCAGGAGGCTCCTGCGCTCACTTTCACCGACGCCGCGGCGCGCAAGGTCGGGGACCTCATCCGTGGCGAGGGAAACCCGAAGCTCATGCTGCGGGTATTCGTGCAGGGCGGCGGCTGCTCGGGGCTGCAGTACGGCTTCGAGTTCGACGAGCAGATCCAGGACGGCGATACCTGCATCGAGAACCTGGGGGTCAAGCTGCTGGTCGACCCCATGAGCGTTCAGTACCTCACCGGCGCCGAGATCGACTACCGCGAGGGGCTCGACGGCGCACAGTTCGTGATCCGCAATCCGAGCGCAACCACCACCTGTGGCTGCGGCTCGTCCTTCTCCGCCTGACGCAACGGCCTTGAAGCGTGGCTTCGGGCCTGACCGCAAGACTCGCTGAAGCCCGAGACTTCGTACGCGCCGCCCTCCGCCCCGTCCCCGAGGTGCTCGCGGCGGTGGACTTAGGTTCCAACAGCTTTCACATGGTGGTGGCCCGTCACTCGCACGGCCAGCTGACCATCATCGATCGGCTGCGCGAGATGGTGCGGCTCGCGGCCGGGGTAGCCGAGAACGGCCGCATCGATAAGGAAGTCGCGGCGCGGGCGCTCGCCTGTCTCGAGCGCTTCGGCCAGCGGCTGCGCGACATGCACGCCGACAGCGTGCGCGTCGTGGGGACGAACGCGCTGCGCCTCGCGCACCGCAAGCAGGCCTTCCTCGAGCGTGCCCGCGAGGCGCTCGGGCATCCGATCGAGATCATCGCCGGCATGGAGGAGGCGCGGCTCGTCTACTCGGGCGTCGCGCACACCATGCCTAGCGAGCCCGGGAAGCGCCTGGTGGTGGACATCGGCGGGGGCAGCACCGAGCTCATCATCGGCGAGGGGCTGACGCCGCTCGACATGGAGAGCCTGCAGATGGGATGCGTCGCCTTGAGCGAGCGCTTCTTCCGCGACGGCAAGATCTCCGCCAAACGCATGGAGCGCGCGCGCCTCGCGGCGCGTCTCGAGCTCGAGCCGGTGCAGGCGGCATTCCGCCGGCGCGGCTGGGACGCCTGCGCGGGCAGCTCCGGCACGGTGCGCGCGATCGGCGACTCGATCCGCGCGCTCGATCCCCAGGCGCTCTCCATCACGCCCGCGGGAATCAACCGCGCCATCGAGTACTCGATCGATGCCGGCCACACGCGCGAGCTCAAGCTCGAGCCGATCACCGAGGATCGCCGCCCCGTGTTCCCCGGGGGACTCGCGATTCTCGCCGAAGTGTTCAGCGTGCTCGACATCAAGGACATGCGGATCGCCGAAGGCGCGATGCGCGAAGGCCTGCTGTACGACATGCTCGGCCGCTACCAGCGCGAAGATGCGCGCGAGCTCACGGTACGCGCGATGCAGCAGCGCTATCACGTCGACCTCGAGCAGGCCGAGCGGGTCGAATCGACCGTGCGCAACTTCCTCGAGCAGACGCGCGAGGCGTGGCGACTCGATGAGCCGCTGGCGCACCTGGCGCTCGAGTGGGCCGCGCGACTGCACGAGATCGGGCTCGACGTCTCCCACAGCGGCTATCACCGCCACGGCGCGTACCTCCTCGAGAACGGCGACATGCCGGGCTTCCCGCGCGAGGAGCAGCGGCTGCTGGCGCGCCTCGTGGGAGCGCATCGGCGCAAGCTCAGCCTCCAGGGGGTGGAGGAGCTCGTGCCGCCCTGGGATCGCAACGCGCTCTACCCGATCGTGCTGCTGCGCCTCGCGGTGCTGCTGCATCGCGGCCGCAGCAGCACCGCGCTGCCGCCGATCGAGCTGTCGGCCACTGCGCGCTCGCTCGAAGCGCGCTTTCCTGCGGGGTGGCTCGACGACCACCCGCTCACCTCGGCGGATCTGCAGCTGGAAGTGGAATATCTGCGCGCCAGCGGCTTTCGCCTCCGGGTGTTCAGCGCGCGCTGAGCGAGCCTCGTACGTTCCCGCGTCCCCGGGACGGTGCAAATGAGAAGCCGTTCGCGGCATTAGCGCCGGCTTAGGCGCGAGAGTGCCCCGAGCCGGCAGGCCGGCCGAGGCGACTCCTCATGTTTGATCTCGTATTCAGCACCCTCACCGCTCTGAACCAGGTGGCCACCTTTGTGGGAGCGCTCGTCTTCTGGGGCCTGGGTGGGCTCCTGGTCGGCAACGCCATTTATTGGCGAAGGCACGCGGTGCGCGTGCAAGGCGAGGTGATCGGAGTACGCCGCAACGGCGACTGCCTGAACTCGGTGTATCGCTACGTCTCGCCGTCGGGCGAGACCCGCGAGGCAACCTCGCTGGAAGGATCGAGCAGCGTGCGCGGCAAGGAGACCGGCACGACGGTGCCGCTCTGGGTGATCCCGGAGAAGCCGAACGAGGTTCAGGAGGCCGGCAACCACGTCTTCACGGTCGTCGGCGTGCTGCTGCTCGGTGCGGGCGTTGCGCTCTTCTGGGTCGGGGTGACGGCGTGGCGCGCCGGACCGATGACGTGGGTGGTCGCATCACTGGCCGTCGTGCATCTGCTGCAGAAAGTGCGCGGCATCATCGCGCCGAAGGACAAGGCCCTGCCCCGGTCGCTCTGGCGCGAGCTGCTCGCGCAAATGAGGGATGCCGGAGCCCAGGCTCGAAACGCGCAACCGGTCCAGCGACTGGAAGAGCTCACGAGGCTCCCGGAATATCGCGACAAGCAGATCCGTCAGCGGGCGCAGCTCAGGCGCCTCGCGCCGTTTCTGGTGCTGGCCGGCATCGGGTTGCTGGCGCTCGGCGTGCACCAGAGCCGGCTGCTCCTGCGCCTGCAAGCCACCGGAGTCCGAACGCCGGGTATCGTCACGTCCCTCGTCTCCTCGAGCGACAGCCACGGCGGGGTTACCTATCATCCGATCGTGGCCTACACCGACGGCCACGGCCGGAAGGTGGCCTTCAGGGACTCCGTCGGGACGAATCCGCCGATGTATCGCGCCGGCCAGGGGGTCACCGTGCTCTACGCGCCTGGCGAGGAGGACCGGAGCGTCGTCGACCGTGGCCTGTGGAACTGGCTGCCGTCGGTGATTCTGTATGTGCTGGGGGGCGCAGTATTCGCGGGCGGCCTCGCTGGGCTCCGAAGCCGCGGTGTCGAGGTTCCACTGGCAGCTCAGAGCTGACTCTCGCTGACCGGCATCTCGGGAATGGTGGCCGTGACCGGTCCCGCCGCGTACGCGGCGAGGAGCTCGGCCTGCGCATTGACGGAGCGATCGCGGCCGCGGCTGATACGCTCGTAGCGGCCGTCGGGCTTGAGCTCCCACGCCTGAGAGTTGTCCCGGAGACACCAGTCGAGATCGCGCAGGATGCGCTGGGCGTGGCCCTGGCGGCCGATCGGGAAGGCCACCTCCACGCGGCGGAAGAAGTTGCGCTCCATCCAGTCGGCGCTCGCGCAGAACATGTCCGGCTCGCCTCCGTTCTCGAAGTAGAACACCCGCGAGTGCTCGAGGAAGCGCCCGACGATCGAGCGCACCGAGATGTTCTCCGATACGCCGGGCAGGCCCGGGCGCAGCGCGCACACCCCGCGCACGATCAGCTCGATCTTCACGCCGGCGCGCGAGGCGCGGTACAGCGCCTCGATCGACTGGGGATCCACCAGCGCGTTCATCTTGGCGATGACCCGCGCCGGGCGCCCCGCGCGCGCGTGCTCCGCCTCGCGCGCGAGCTTCTGGAGCACCATCTCGTGCATGCCGAACGGGGACTGCGTGAGGCGCTTGAGCTGCGGGGTCTGGGTGAGGCTCGTGAGCTGCAGGAACAGCTCGTGCACGTCCTGGCCGATCTCGTCGTCGCAGGTGAAGAGGCCGTAGTCGGTGTAGTGGCGTGCGGTGCGCGGGTGGTAGTTGCCGGTGCCGAGGTGGCAGTAGCGGCGGATGCCGCCGGCTTCGCGGCGCACGATGAGCGTGAGCTTCGCGTGGGTCTTGTAGCCCACCACGCCGTACATGACGTGCGCGCCCGCCTCCTGCAGCCGGTTGGACAGCTCGATGTTGGCCTCCTCGTCGAAGCGTGCGCGCAGCTCGACGATCACCGTGACGTCCTTGCCGGCATTCGCAGCCGCGACCAGCGCATCGACGAGCGGCGAGTCGTGGCCGGCGCGGTAGAGGGTCTGCTTGATCGCCAGCACCTGCGGGTCGGCCGCCGCCTGGCGCAGGAAATCCATCACAGGCACGAAGCTCTGGTATGGGTGGTGCAGCAGCACGTCCTTCTGACGGATCACGGCGAAGAGATCGGTGGCGCCCACGAGGCGCTTCGGCGCCCCGGGCGTGAAGATCGGGTACTTGAGGTCCGGCCGCTGCACCAGGTCGTACACCGCCGACAGGCGGTTGAGGTTGACGGGACCCTCGACGGGGTAGGTGTCGAGGCCGTTGGAGGCGAACTGCGCCTGCAGGAACTTCACCATGTCCTCGGGACAGTCGCCGGAAGTCTCCAGCCGCACGGCCGCGCCGTAGCGGCGGTGCACGAGCTCGCCCTCGAGCGCGCGCCTCAAGTCGTCGATCTCCTCCTCGTCGACGAACAGGTCGCTGTTGCGGGTGACGCGGAACTGGTAGCAGCCGATCACCTTGATGCCGGTGAACAGCTTGTGCACGAACGCCTGGACGATCGAGGAGAGCAGCACGCAGTCGCGGCTCGGGCCCTCTGCGGGCAACGGCACCACGCGCGGGAGCGACCGCGGCGCCTGCACGATGGCGAGCTCGCTGTCGCGGTCGAACGCATCCTTGCCCTCGAGCCGCACGATGAAGTTCAGGCTCTTGTTCTGGATGCGTGGGAAGGGCCGCGCGGGATCGAGCCCGAGGGGGGAGAGCACCGGCTCCACCTCGCGTTCGAAGTAGTCCTCGAGCCAGAGCGTCTGCCGCGGAGTCCATTCGCCGGGCCCGAGCAAGGGCACGCCTTCTGCGGCGAGTGCCGGCAGCAGGAGGCTGTTGAGGCAGCGGTACTGGTCGGCCACCAGACGCGTCGCCCGATCGTGGATCGCGGCGAGCTGCTCGGGGATCGACATCCCATCGGGCGCCAGCTGGCCGCCGAGCTCCTGCAGCTGCTTGAGTCCGGCGACGCGAATCTCGAAGAACTCATCGAGATTGCTGCAGGCGATGCAGAGGAACCGGAGCCGCTCGAGCAGCGGCACCGACTCATCGAACGCCTGGTCGAGCACCCGCTGATTGAACTCGAGAAACGACAGCTCGCGATTGATGTAGTGCTGGGGTGCCTTGAGATCCGGCGAATCCATCGAGTGCTCACCCGGGCAGCCGCGCCGCAGGCGGCCGAGCGCTCAAGCATACCAGCGGCTCGCGAGGGGGTCCCCTCAGCGCGAGACCAGCATCGCCCCCGGCGGGTAGTCGAGCGAGGCGAGCAGCGGCGCGGAGCGGGCGAGGAAGTCCTCGCGCCAGCGGGCATCGATCGGGCCGGCGCCCGGCAGCATCACGGTCTGGGGGTTCCTGAACACCCCGTTGACACGGTATTCGTAGTGCAGGTGCGGCCCCGTGGCGAGCCCAGTCATGCCGACGTAGGCAATGACCGCTCCCTGCGTCACGTGCTCGCCGACGCGCGTACCGTGCGCGAAGCGCGACAGGTGTCCGTAGACGGTCACGATGCTGCGGATGTGCTCGATCTCGACCACGTTGCCGTAGCCGCCGCGGCGTCCGGCGAAGCGGATGCGCCCGTCACCCGCGGCGCGCACCGGGGTGCCGATCGGCGCGGCGTAGTCGACGCCCTGGTGGGCGCGGATACGGTGCAGGAGCGGGTGCCAGCGGGCCGAGGTGAAGTGGGAGCTCACACGCGTGAATTGCACGGGCGTACGCAGGAACTCGCGCTGCAGGCTCGTGCCGGCCGGAGTGTAGTAGCGCGCGACGCCTTGCGGGTCGGTATAGCGGACGGCACGGAACGCGCGCCCCTGGTTGACGAACGCGGCCGCCTGGATCGGACCGTCCTTGAGGTAGGTGCCGTCGCGCCAGATCTCATCCCAGGTGACGACGAAGGCATCCCCGGACCTCACGTCGAGCGCGAAGTCGATGTCCCAGCCGAAGATGTCCGCGAGCGCGACCGCGATCTGTTCGCGCGCGCCGGCGGCCTCGACAGCCTCGAAGAGCGAGTGATCGATGACTCCACGCACGGTGCGGCTGCGCGTCTCGAGCGTGTCCTGCAGCACGTCCGCCTTGAGGCCCGTCGGGTCGCGCGACACCTTGAGTGTGTGGCTCTCGTTGAGGCGGCGCTCGAGCCCGAGGAACTCGCCGTCATGGTGCTTGAAGCGCAGCCGCTCGCCGGGACGGAGACTGTCGAGCATCGCGTGCAGCCCCGGCACTGCGCGCAGCGTCGCGAGGTCCGCGAGGTTGAGCTTGAGGCGCCTGAAGATTCGGTCGAGCGTGTCGTTGCGGGTGACGATCACGTCGATGGTCGAGAGCGCCAGGCGCGCCTCGGCGAGCGTGGGCACGACGGAGAGCTGCACCGGGGCGGAAGCGCTGCGCGCGCCCGCGGCGGGCGGCTGCGCGCCCGGCGTCGCTCCGAGGGCCCCCGTGGCGGCCGGCACCGCGATGGCGCTCGGCGGGGCTGGCGCGCCCGGCGCGCCGGCGCTCGAAGGTGCGACGGCGCTCGAAGGTGCGGCGGCGCTCGAAGGTGCGGCGGCAGTCGGTGCAGAGGCGCCATCTGGCGCGGGGGGTGCAAAGGCGCCCGGTGCGATGGTGTCCGGTGCGGCGGGCGGCGACTGCGCGTCGGGTGGGGCGCCGGGCGGCGCGATCGTGATTCCGCCGTGCATCACGGACCAGGCAACTACGGCGCAGGCGGCCGACTGCAGCCAGAAGGCCGCGGAGACCTTGTGGCGCAGCCGCGAGAGTGGCTGCAGAGTCCGGTGGAAAGTGAGTGCCATCGACTACACTTGGTTCTTGTTCGGTCGGACAGACCCACCGTACCGGAGCCATGACCCCGGGTCAATATATGTTAAATGCCGAAGGAGGCTCACGGGTTACGTTACCGCCGGGCGCGGGCGCTTTGCACGACCGGTTTCACTGGAATGAGATGAATTTCAAGGATCAGATCTTAGAGCTCGAGCGCGGTGCGAGCGAGCTGTTGCTCATTGGCGACCTCGTCAAGAAGCTCGAGCGCGGCGTCACGTTGCGCGTGAAGGCGGGCTTCGACCCGACCGC